>Ga0209156_10000112_pt1 | contig 59736 bp, 71 predicted proteins | sample GraSoiAngelo_124_FD_185881 | JGI IMG/M metagenome (GOLD analysis project Ga0209156, IMG submission 185881) | Grasslands soil microbial communities from the Angelo Coastal Reserve, California, USA - 14_0927_05_20cm (SPAdes) (version 2) | ecosystem: Environmental > Terrestrial > Soil > Grasslands... | reverse complement strand
GCAGCTCCAGCTAAACAGTGGTATTCAGCTGCTAAATCCCGCAGTGCATCAACTGCCGATAGGCCCCGAGCCCCCCCATATTTTGTCGAACCCGGTAACTCTTGGAAATAAATTCTCGCTGGTGGCTGTTAATCAAGCAGGCGCAGGGGGCGTTCCCCCACCGCCGCCGGGGGGGTGGCACTTTTTCTTTGGGCCGCCCGGATCCGGACCGCTCGGATCCGGACCCTTCGGGGGCGCTTCGGGCCAGCCTGGGGGCAGTTCAGGCCAGCCTGGGGGCGGTTTGGGCCCGCGCCGGCACGGGCCGCCCGGATCCGGACCCTTCGGGGGCGGTTCGGGCCAGCGCGGCGGGGGCGGTTCGGGCCAGCCTGGGGGCGGTTCGGGCCAGCTTGGAGGCGGTTCGGGCCAGCTTGGAGGCGGTTCGGGCCAGCCTGGGGGCGGTTTGGGCGAGCCCGGCGGCGCTCCCGAACGGCCGCCGGCGGGAATACCGACAAGCCAGCCCGGCAACGCGGCAAATACACCGATAACCGAAATCGCGCCTGCTGTGCAGTTCCAGCAAAACAAGCGTATTCAGGGAAGCGACCAATGGGTAGACTCAAATTATGAGGTTTTCCGGAACTACAGATCTGAGTGGCACGATAGAGATTGGTGGAGAAGCCATCAATCGCGCATCGTTTTCGGTGTCGGCGGATGGTACTACTGGAATGCAGGCTACTGGTATCCGGCTTGGGGCTACGATCCCAACGCGTATTATGCATATGATGGCCCGATCTACGGCTATAACGATTTGCCGCCCGATCAGGTGATCGCTGACGTCCAGGAGGCGCTGCAACAGCAAGGATATTATCAGGGCGAGGTAGACGGTCTGCTTGGACCGCCTACGTGTGCCGCAATCGCGGATTACCAGCGCGACCACGGTCTCTACATAACCTCAGCACTCGATTCGCCGACGTTGCAATCCTTGCAATGACTTCTCGCTGGCGTATCTAGCACCATGAACACAGCACGCTAAAAGTTGGTGCTAGCTTTCGGCATCTTCCTCCCCGTAATATTGGTCGCCACTACCGGCGTTCTCGCTCACGCTGCCCACAGCAGACACAGACTTAGGTTGTTCCAACGCGGGTTGCTACCGACGGATCAGCAATGCAATCGGTTACGCGAAGTCTTACAGCCCGTCGCACGACGCTGTGACTCGCGTTTACGATGAATCTGGCGGCGAACGCGAAGCAAAGCTCTGGGCGCTGATTTCGGAATCTCAAGCACGGTTCTCTTCTTTAGGTGGTTTCATCATGGATTGCGCCCAATCAGTGTTCTCCTTTGACAACAGAGCTTCGACACGCTGAACGAGAAGACGGAAGGCATCATCCTTATCGTATGGGTCCGTTTGGGTCAGAAACAAAAATTTCTCTTTTCTGAGCGACTCCGCTGTAGCTCGATACTCAATCCAATGTTCCTGAAGTTGCAGTAATCCGAGGAGGGATGCGACCACGGCAACGAGAACGCCCAACACACCGATCGCAATCTTGATCGGGAACGAGTCGCCCGCGAAGCCGGATAGGAATGGAATCGTGGCAGCGGCAACGATCTCGGCAAAACGCAGCCGCTTGAACCAGCGTTGATTCGTGCTGCTCTTGCGGTCATACCAACCTATCTGATCGCTCAGACGTTGCTCGATGTACTCCTCGGGTGAAATCATTTTTCCTAACGCCTAACGAATCGCTCCGACTTTCGAGGCGAACATAAGAATCAGTTACACGCTCCACTAAGTAAAAGTAAAGCGAAAACGACCGGCGAGCGTCGAATCGCGAATAGATCCGCCGCCCGCGGAAGCGCTTTTCATGGCGCGTCGTTGTAGCCGCGGGCGCCGACCGCCGCTGACTCACAAAGTGTTCAGATATTCGATCAGTCTCTCCTTGTCCTCACCGCTGCAATGCTTCTATGCACTTCCACCTCCGGCGAAGTACTGTAAGGCGCGTAAACTTGGCAGAAAAAAATAAGCGCCGCCGCGCACAGTGATAAACTGGGGCAGGCCCGAAACACGGCGCCGCAGATTGCCGTCGTGGGGCATCGTGAAGCGGTCGGTAACCGGGCAGCCGGGGATCGCCTCGCGATTCCCAAGGAGCGGGTCGCTCTCTCCGGTTAAGCCGGAGAACTTGGTGCTCATAATCCATGCATTTTGCAAGAACTCGAATTGGCGCGAGATGTTTGCGTTGAGACAGATGAAATGTAACCCGCGCTCAGGGTCGTTCGCTGGCGAGGGCGCCAGCGCGTCCGGAGGTAACAGTTCGGGGCCGTATTCGCGTCCGCGCCGGAGAATACGATGGAAACGAACGGACGAGATCAGATCGTCGTGGAAGCCCCTCGGGCCAAAACCCAGCATGATAATGAGTTTTCTCAGGGCACCAATGCGTCGCTCAGGAAAGTCGCTGTTGCGCGGATTCGCGCGGCGAATATGTGCTCCGAAAGGGCAGCGTACGCCCGCCGGATCGCTTTCGTATGTGAATTGATTCTGCTGGGCCCGGGCCGGATCCATCCCGGGGATCGGTTGTGCCTGGATTGGCACCAAAGGCTCGCCTGCTTTCGTGCGGCCAACCATCTTCGCGCCGAGCTTGTCGGTCTCCGCGAGATTTCCATCGGCTTGCTGATAGAGGAACTGCCAAAGCTTCCGAACATCCTGTTCCAACTGCCGCATGACGAGATAGGTGCCGTTACGGCCAAGATCTTTTCTCGCCGGCGCATCCTGCGCGGCAAGCAAGCCTGCGCTGGTGGCATCGGGTTCCAGCAAAGGTCGATCGGTAATTTTTCCGTATTCATTGCGATAGCCGAGCAGGAATTCACCCAGCGCGACGATGTTCGTATATTCCACCTGACTGCACGGCGTTTGTCGCCGCTGCTCCCAGTCGATCTGCGGCTGGCTAATGCCGTCGGCGAAACCGAACGGTTCATTCTCGTCGAGATCGCTGGTGCCAAGCGAAGTCAGCTCCTCGAATGCATCGGTCCACGTGTTGCCTTTGGCGCTTTCGACAAAGGAATCGAACTGCCCCGGTTCGGCAAAGAACATCACCAGAACATGCGGCTCCCGTCCATAGCTGCCCCAGGCCCAGTTTGATGAAGCGTTCCTTCCAACATCTCCCAATTGCCGCGAGCGGCTTTCTTCCGCCATCCCTCCACGGAACTCGTGCGAGAAGCCAGCAATTACTGCCTGGGGCGCTCCGAGCGCTTCGAGGCCGGGCGCCGTGAATGCGACGTTCAACGCTGTAGCAGGCGGTGGCTTTATTGCAACAGCACTGGCTACGGGAGCGGAGCGAAGCCAGGATTTCGCCGCCGCCGCGTTTTTCACTTTCACGAGAGCATAGGAGGCGCGCGTCATGTGGCCGTAGCCGAAGCGCACCAGACCTTGCATGTCGGCGTAGTCCACGTCGTTCATAGCAGTGCAACCCACTCGCGGGCCTTCTCATCGCTTATGGACGACGACTCCAACCCCTGGCGAAGGCGTGTGTTCCTCTCCAAGTCAACCGCGCTCAAGCCTGGATACGCTTTGTACCAAACTTGCGTAGGCAATGTATGGCGGCGGAGGTATTCCTTATAATCTCGCTCGTCGTTGCAACCATCCAGCACCAGCCAATTAGTCCTGGGATAACCGATGCCGTTGCTAAAAGAAGCGTTCAGTCCAAAGCCGGTCTTGTTGATGAAGTCATCCATGTAGCTCTCGACGCTGCCGTCGTAGTTACTGAAAAAGATCATCCGCTCAGTCCCGGCGACAAACACCCAGCGTGCGAAGTGGATCGAGCGGATGCGACCCAGACGACCGCGTCGCGTAATATGCCGTGCGCCAAAGTTCACAGTTTTAAGCACGCCAATTGCGGTCAAGAGGCGCACAAAACCGGGCTTGAGACTCCCCATGGCGCTGAATTGGTTTGTGACGTCGTGATCTTCGAAGCGCGACAGGTTCTCAGAATGTTTCTGATCCGCCATTGGGCAGACTTCAGGGTCGGTCTTCTCCAAACGGCGAAGCGCAATGATATAAAACGGCGCAATAAGGATAAGCAGTGGCGATGCAATCAAAACCAGAAATGGCAGCCCAACTAGATGCAGCAAGTTTTTAATCTGCCATGCTCGCGGCGTTGGACTCTCCTCAGACAAGCTTAGCCGTCCGGCCGATTTTTCCCCGTTAACGAACTCCCTTAGCTTTGCGTGAAGCTCCTGCGGCGCAAGATCCTGAAGGATGGTCGGGTTCTCCTCGATGTAGCTTTCTAACGCTTCATAAAGCGCCGCCTCCTCGCGAATCTGGCGCACCGTTCGCCCCCTCCAATTCACGTAAACTGCAATAGCAGGAGCATTGTGTTGCCTCATCCACGCGAGGAGATCGGTATCCGATGTGAACCCTTCGCAGCACGAAAAAATTCTGCCGAGGCCCTTCCGCGCGCGCTTGATCAACTTGCCCAAAAACGCATTTACGTCGCCGTCGATATCTCCCAGGAACGCCAGATACAGCGGATAACTACGAGGGGCCAATCCATAGACACGAATATCTTCAGTGGTCTTATCGTCGAGAATAATAAACCGTGCGAAATGCAGCGTTTCGAATTCCGCGAAAGATATCAGGTCGTTGTGGGGATCCACGCGACCCGGCGCGCGGTTCATCGCATCAAGCAACTGCCGAAGCTCCATTTCACGCTTCGAATCGATCGGCGCGAGAACCATGAAGGTCGACTGCGGAGTCATGGCCTCTTCAACAGACTCCTACTCGAACACCTCGTCTCCCGTCGGCTCGTAATGAGGCACGTTGTTCATGTTATGCCGCAGGGTTGATAACTCCAAATACATCCGCCGCCGGGCGCGGCTTTGATTACCGAGCGGGCGATGCTCGGCGATCGTATGCCAGGGATTATAGGATAGCCTTTTAGCGAATTCCATTTGAGCCGAAGAGTCGAACTTCTGCTTCGGGAGACGCAGCGTTGCCACTGAGACCCGTGGGGAAAGTCTCTCGGGCCAGAGTACCCCGTTGTTCTCGATGGGCATCAGGAAGGGATCGATTTGCAATTGCAAGCGGATGTCCAGCTCCACGTCTCCTTCGTTCAGGGCCTTGACCATCGCATCGCGCAGATAATCGTCCGGCGGTCGAAGAGGAAGCCGCGGAATCGGAGTTTTCTTCTTCGTTTTCGGCCAGACCGAGTATTGCATCGCCTGGCCTTCTCCCAGGAGATACGGTACGCAACTAAAGTAAGGAGCTTCAAACGGGCTGCTTTGCGTCTTGGTCCACAGCCCTTGCATGATCATGTCCAGGATGTGTGGCTGCTCAAAATTGACGAAGTGAAAAATCTGCGCGTTTTTCACGCTCCATTTTTGCAGGTGCGCATTCGCCTTTGTGTCCTGTGTTACAAAGGTTGGTGTGGAAACGCCGAACATATCCAGGGTGAACTTCTCCTCATCCATCAACTTTGGCCCTGGCACGCCGATGAGCTTAATGCTGATGCTCATAAAGCCCACATCGTCGATGTCCGGGGTGATGTAGGGTCCCGGCCCGGAGAAACGAACCCAACAGCGGAAGGTTTGCGGTTTGGCATAGATGCCGCGCTGGAACTGTGGCGGTAGATTCTCGTGAACAATGAACTCGCCGCGCACGATACCGTGCGTCTTGGTGTTTCCGCCTCGCTCAAAGCCACCAGGTTTCCAGAGTCCACGCATCTGCGCGGTAAAGCTCGATATGATTGAGTTAAGATGCTCCTCCTCGTTCGGCAGCAGCTTTTCCTCGGCGATCTTCAACCCTTCGTCCTTGCGCTGCCTGTTGATGAGCGCTGTGGTCAAGCGCGCGATCGGATCGCGAAGAGTGGCGTCGAACGGCGGGCGCAGCCAGTGATCGACCCGGCGTTCCATTTGCAAAAGGAACATGACGGTATCGCTTGTGCAGTTTAAGAACCGCGAGCCGGTATTAGCGCGTGGCATTGGGCGACTCGTGTTTGAATTCACGGCTGGAAGGGTTCTAGGCGAAGACACCGAAGGCGTTCGCGGGATGCATGGCCGCAGAGCGCGATTATGCCGGCGCTGGAAACTCAAGCGCGAAGTCGATTAGACGTTTTTTGCTCCAGTAAACTTTTCCGAGATAGACACCCTGTCCGACAGCGCGGATTTCATCGCGGATCCAATGCGCGAGCAAGGAGGTTTCGGAGTAATCGAGCACGATGCACTCCTTGCCATCCAGCCAGCTCGGACCTTTATAAACCTTCGCGATAATCGCGTTCAGGCCGAAAGGCAGAATGCGATTCCGGAGCACGCCTTTTTGCGGATCGAACACTTTGCCCTGCCAGGCGAAGTGATTGATAAAACTGGCGATGTTCTGCGAGTAGGTTGTGCCGGGGGCGACGATCGCCGTGCCATTCGCCTCGCCCTGCGGGATGTCACCCGCGGGACTCTGTGTGAATAGATCATCGAGTTGTGTCTGTGACATTTTCAACATTTCGGCAACGGTGATGGCCATAATTAGTTCCTTCCGTTAGGGGTGAATTACGTTGTTTTCAGATATTCGATCAACGCGGGTTTGTCGAGTCCTCTCTTGTCGTTGCGACGCAGGCGCAGACCCATCCTCTCCGCGCCAAGCCGCCCTCCAAGGCCGGACCCAATGACTCCGGCCACCGATCTGTCAAAGAAATCGAGCGAAAAGAATTTCTCAAGAAATTATCGCAAGAAATTCGGCTGCCTTATGCGAAGCAGATTTCCGCAGCGCCCGCCAGTTGATCGTCTGACGGCATCACGCGGATAAATTCAATGATTTTTGGCTTGAAACTGCCACGTCCCGACTATGGAGCTTGGCAAATGTGACCGGCTTTCAGCTTCGTGTTGTGACGTCTTTTCAACTCCTGCGCCAGTTCAGGGGTGATTTGCGCGGTGCTGAAAACCGATTGATAAAAATTCGGCTCTAAAGCGCTTCGGCCTTCCTGGCTTTTTTGGTATGCGATCTTTCGAGCCACGCCAAATTCGCTGGCCGGTTGTTGGATGCTGTTTAGTTTGTCAGCAACCCAATTGCCTGGATTGGCGCCCATTTCAGTGGCGAGAATTGCCCAAAGCCTAGCGTCCTCCGAGTCGAGGTCGGTTTGGGGAAACACCGTGATGCCGACCAATTTCTTATGATTTTCCTGCCACGACTGTGTCAGCGCTTTTGTCGGGGTTTTTTCTTCGCTCAAAAAGGGAATCCAAAATAATTGAAACTCGATGTCTCCTCGCACTTGTCTGTTTTTCCACTCGTCAGTGAGGTGGCGTGGGCCAGCGTGAAAACCGGGAGCGTGGTTTTCCTCGCGGGTGGGAACGAAAGTGAATTTGCTGCCGGTGCCGCCGACTTCGACGATGCCCGTCCAGTATCTCTGATACGCGGTGCTAGAGAGAGCGGTGGGGAGTGTTTGTTTGGTCAAGTGGAGCAAAGTTTCGCCGGCTTTGATCACGCCCATGCGATGCGCTAGCGCAAGGCCGAATTCGGTTTGCTGAGCGCCGAGATTCACGAATTCATGCGCGCCCAGTTTTCCGACAAAGGGGACGTCGGCACTCGCCGACTCTCCGGTCGCGTAGAGAACCGACATGAACTCGCGGTGATTATCAGTGGGCGCCGTCGGATTGTTGATGCCGAGAAAATCCACGCGCTGGCCGTCTGGAGTTTGAAAGGCGACCATGATGCCGAGGAAATCCGGATTGGTTTCCACGTGCGGCGTGCCCAGCCCGGTGGAGATTCGGCCAACGCCGCGGTGCTGCGCGCCAGGCTGAAAAAGCCCGACACCACACAAAGGTTCAGGCAAATCGTTCGCAATTTGGAAAACAACCGGGCTGCCAGCGATTTGGTATTGGTGCGCCACACGGTCGAGAAATTTGAGATCCGCATCATTGGCCAGAAGTTTCCGCTGGATGTCGGGAATCTCGGCCACATCCTTGCCAATCGCTTCCAAGTCCGCCGCGCTGGGCCGAAATGGACACCACTGACTTTCGTCTTCTGAATTCACAATTTCGTCCGCACAGTTTTCTGAGGTTCAGAACGTTTTCAAAAACTCGATCAACGCGCGTTTGTCATCATCGGTCAGATCTGTGCCAAAGTAGTGACCCTTGTCCTCGATAAAATCCGGGCATTTGTTTGCTTTGGTGAGATCGGGAACAAGATTGGCGAATACTCTTTTCGCCGCTTCATCGTCCAATTTTTTATCGTGGATCCTGTCCAAGTCCGCTTTAATTCTTGGAACTAGCGTCAGCATATCCCAAAAGCTTGGCTCGAGGTTTGCGATAAGGTTGATTGGCGTTCCTGCGGGAATCGGGCCTACGTTGAGGTATCCGTCCTTGTCGCAGCGGAAGCGCAAGGCCCAGGGAACGTATTCCTTGCGAATATGGAGCCAGCAGCGCTGGTTTGTCCGCCATATCGAGTCTGGTCCTTTGCGTTTCTCGGGCCAAAGCAGCTTTTCGATCGCGGCGTTAAATGCGTCCATGCGCCCTGCTACAGACGGGTCGCCGGTAAATTTCCCCAGCATGTTGTTGTGCAAAAACGGGGCCGAACTCCAGATGCTGACGAGTGAAGGAGTCCGATAATAACCGGGCCCAACATTTTTGTCTTTCGGACGGAACTTAATTGGATGCGTTTCATCGAATGGATTGAAAAATTCCAATTCATCGACTGGGGAAAGTTCCTTGTAAGTCTGCGAGGAAAAGTTGTCCCACACGTGACCAGCCTTCGCATTGGTCGCAAATGCGCGCGCGGAATTGGTCTCGATTTTGGTCAACGGATAGCGCTTGTCGTTTGACAGGAAATTGTTCTCTAGGAAGTCGGGCGCCATCACGGCTGCGCGGAACCAGGCTTTTCCCTCGCCGGAGCGCGGATCGATATTTGGCGACGGTTGTTTGCTCGAATGACACGCCGCACAGCTCTCGGCGAAAACTTCTTTTCCGCGCGTCATCACGACTAAGTCCGTCGTGATGTAAGCCTGCCCGCCGGGAGTGTCGGCGAGATGAAACGGTTTTAGGCAACGGAAAAAAGCAGCGATATTTGCCAGACGCTCCTCCGTCGCGCGCCAGAAAACGGAATGCTCGCGCGCATAAGGAATCTCAAACGGTTTTTGCGGCGTGAGGCCAATAAGCCGGTTGTGAAGCGTCAACCAATACTCTGAAAACATCCCGATGTTGACGTAAACGCGGATGGCCGCCCCAGCCACGCCGATGGAATCCGCGCCGTCCTTCAAAATGTGGGGCACCGGCATCTCCTCTTTTTCTCCTGGCAAAGCAAGCGTTCCGCCCGCCATTTTTTCCGGGATTGCGATCCGCTCCCGTTCGGCTAGCAAAAAGATTGGATTAATCGCATTTGGGTTGTTGATGTGATCGGTCGCGATCCGGGAAGTATCGGAAGTGCCACGCGGCTGCGCAGCCAGCATCTCATAAAAAAATCCGCCTTTTTCGACGTTGCAGGCGAAGACTTTTCCTTCGTTGATGTACTGATTGCCAATCGCCGACGCGAGATTTTCCCAGCGCGGGTTTGCCGGGTCGGCTGGCGGATTATTCGGATACGGCGCGATGTGGCAGGCGCCGCAGGCGACGCCAACGCGATACGGCCTAACCAGCTTATTGTTGTTGTAATAAGTCGGGTCCTCGTAGAAACGTTTGCCGTCCCATTTTTTGCGCGCTTCTTCGTTGAACTCCGGGTTTGGAAAAATCCGAAAACCAAGGACCCCGGAAGGTTTGCCGTAAACTTTTTCATCAATTCCGGCTGGCTCAGGCTCGACTTGTTCATCGAGGCACAAACCAAATTCGTCAGGCTCGGTCGAAGCGCGCGCGCGAAATCCGGGCTCATTCATCAAGCCCAAAATTTTGAAACGCTCACCACGCGGGTATTTGCGGTTATCGAGCATCTTCAGGAGATCGATCAGACCATAGCTGTCCTGCGCCGCGCGGTTCCAAAAACACTGGTTGCCCGCGCTCCAAAGATTCCAAGCGTTCCGACCCATGATTTCCTCAGGCGAAAGATCGATGCCGCCGTCCATTGGTTTGAAAATGTCAGCAGTGATCTGGGGGAAATCGGCAGTCGTTTTTCCAGCCGCTTTCGCCTCGTCCAGTGGCTCGCTCTTCTTGCAAGCCGCCAGCGCCAGGGAAAATATCAATGCCCAGCTTCCCGCAATCGCGCCACGGGGAATTTTCATCGATTCCACTTACCTATTCGGTTCCGATTGTCCTCCGCGATTACATCGCTCGCCTTCTCGGAGATCATATAGACGTTGGTAACTATAAAGAACCCCGGGATGCGGGGAAAAACGCTGGCATCCACCACGCGAAGATTTCGCGCTCCGCGCACGCGAAAACGGCTGTCGAGGACGGCCATTGGATCCCCGTCCGCGCCGATTGGACATGAACAGGAAGCATGATGGCCCCAAGCTTCTCGAGCTATGAAGTCACGAATTGCCGCTTCATCCTGAACGTTGTCCTCCGGCCTCGGCCAGACTTCGCCTTTTACCACGCCCCTCTCCATTGCGACCGTGTTGATTTTCCGGATGAACTTGAAGCCTTCCGTGGTCGCGTTGAGGTCTTCACCCTCACCAGCATCAGTGCCTTCATAGAAATAGTGGAAGTTGATTTCGGGCATGTCGAGCGGGTTCGTCGAGCGGAGTGTAACTGTCCCAGCGCGGTTCTTGGTGTGGGCTTTGAACACAAGCCATGTCACGAGGTTGTGTTTGGTAGCAAGGTCCGGGTTGGCTCTGTTTGCAGAGTAACCCTTGTAGTAACCCTTGAAGAACCCCGGCAAAGCAAAGATGAAAAGATCTGGCGCAGCCAGCCCGGGCCGGGATTTCTTTAGAATCCCGACTATGACTGCGTTGCTTGCGTAAAGACCAGTTTTCTGTTCGCGCCATTCCTTCAGCGCAGCGTCGGGCTGCTGTCCTGGCGCTGGCTCACCCATCGCGAGGTTTTTAAGAAGCAGGAAGTCTTTCTCTACTTCCGAGATAACAGCGATCTCGTAGCGATCTTGCAGATTCGTACCTACACCGGGTAAATCTACCCGCACCTTAATTTGCAGTTTGGCTGAGTCTAACTCCGTTTTAGGACCGATGCCGGAGAGTTTTAGTAGTTGCGGCGTGTTGTAAGCGCCTCCGCAAAGGATTACTTCGCCCCTACAATACACCTCACCGGCAGTGCCGGCCCAGGAGCTGGGTTCGGGATGCGCTTTGTAAAGATGTTTGCCTTGAAGGAATCGCACGCCGATTGCCGCCGGCTCTCCCGCCTGACCCGGCTCCCGATCGAAGATGATTTCGGTAACCAGTGTTTCCGGCCAAATAATCAGACGCTCCGGGTGTTCCTTTTGCACCTGGCTCAAACAATCGCGCGGACTGCTGCGCTGGCCGTCGCGAACCGCGATGGGAACCAGCATTACTCCCTCGGGACGTCGCTTCATTGTCTCCCAATTATTTGGATCAAAGCGCGCCTTAATCTTGTCCCCGAAAAGATCGACAAGGAAGGATTCGATCGTAGCAATGGCGCCTACGCCCTGGTCGATAAGAGTAGCAGCGAGAGCGGAAAGGATCTCCTCGACCAACTCCTGGTCTTTCAGGCCAAGCTCGGGATCGGCCACAGTCGTATGCAGCCAGCCATCAAAGCCGTGGCGACCGGGGTTGTCCCTGGGCCCGATTCCGAAAATGCCTCTAATTCTGTCCCAGATCTTCTCGAAGAAAGAATCATGGTTTCCGTCCGGCCGGGGCACATAGTCACAATGCTCCAGGCGCTCGAAATAGGTGCGCATTCGTTCGCCGCTCCACGAATTATCTTTTGTGATTTTCGCGATCTCATCCCAATCGCCGGTCGGCCCGCAAATGGTGATCATCGCGTTGTGAACCGTGCAACCGCCTACGGTGGCAGTGCGCGGATAAAAGATTCCGCCTCTTGCATTGTCCCACTTGGAATCCGGCTGCTTCGGGTTGGCGTAATGTTTAACAAAGAACTCCCAACTGAGGTCTGGGTGTTCGCTCGCGTGCGCATGAAACGCGGGAACCTGCGCGACTTCTGGCGCATCCCATCCGCCCGCCTCGAGGACAAGAACTCGAAAGCCATTCTTGGCAAGGTTACAGGCGAGCGGTCCGCCGCCGGCGCCGGAGCCGACGATGATGAAGTCGGACTCTGCTGTTTGTTGTTTTGGGTGAAGAGCGGTGTTTCTCATTTGAGCGAGGACATGCCGTAGCCCAGTAGAGCCGTACCCTAGAACGTTTTGAGTAAATCGACTAAGTCGTCGAGCTCCTGTTTGCTCAACTCTTTGGCAAAGTAGTGGCCACGATCCAGGACCAAATCGGGCGAGGTACTGATCTCAAGAAGCTCGGCTGCTTGTTTGCGTTCGGCATCAGTGCCTGGCTTTCTCAAGCTCCTCATTCCCCTAGCAAGCACGACAAGATTCGCAGGTTTCGTGATTTTGATCTGATCGGGATCAAGATTCGCAAGCATATCTACCGGTGTGCCTGCCGGCGTGCGCATAACGTTGAGATCACCGAACCAGCCGCGAATGAACACAGCAAAGAATCCCACGAGCAGGGCCAGCACCAGGACGATGTATCCGAGCACGCGCCGGCGACTACCCAGCAAAACGAGAATGCCAATCAGCAGCAACACTGCGAAGCAGATCCAGGGGTAATTCACCAGCCACCTGATCCAGTCGGGACTCACGCCGGCAGCGAATTGCTGAATGTAAGGAGCTGGGATGTGCAAATGCGTTTCAACCGGCGTGCGCCAGATCAAGCCATGGTCCTGTTTGAAGCGTTCGAGGGTTGCGTGATTGATTGGTGTGCCTACGTCTGCAGAAGGTCCGGTTGGCCAGAGATAACGGTTTGTTTCAGCTTCCCCGTCCGTCTTACCCGGCGTTAGCAGACGATAGATTCCATCATCGAACGCTTCCAAGCGCCCCTTAACTGACGGGTCGTTGTTGAACAAGCCACACGTGTTGTTGTGGAGAAAAGGCGCTGTTGCCCATATTCCGACCAGAGGCGGCGGCCGGTAATAACCGCGACCGTTGCCCGGCGGTTGCCACTCAACGTTCTGCTGCGCGAACGGATTCCAGCAGGTCATTTTGCCGACCGCGGGCAGGTTCTTGTAGGTGTCGGAGGAATAATCCTCCCACATGTGTCCCGGAATCGCGTTACTACCTAACGAACGTGCTGCATTCGTTTTAATCAGAGTTACAGGAATGCGAAGGTCGGTAGAGAGAAAGTTGTTTTCCCAGAAGTCTCGCTTTTCTACCTCGGCGAGCGCCCAGTTTCGATAAGAAGGATCCTTCAAATACTCGACCAACTCATTCGGGTTAATTTTTTCCGGGCCTTTCGGCGCGCCATTCATGCCATTCGGCTGCTTGCTCGAGTGACAGATGATGCAGCGTTCGGCAAAGACTTTGCGTCCGGCTGCCAGCTGGGGGTCCCACGGCACACCTTCGCCTTTCAATTTGCCAAGCTGCTTGCCTCCCGGCGCATCTTTCAGCCGCATCGGTTCGGTCGATTTAAGAAAAAACTTCGCGAGGTAATCGACGTTACGTTTGTTTACCTGCCAATAGACCGAGTTCTTTTCGGTATCGGAGACTTTAAAGGGCTGCTGTTTTCGGAAACCGATAAAAAGGTTCTGAAGAGTGACCCAACGCTCGGAGAACATGCCGATGTTCAGATACACACGCGCCAGCGCGCCCCACCCGCCAATGGAGTCCGCGCCTTCGAGCAGGATGCGTGGCACCGGGCGCGGATTGGCATACGCGCCTGAAGGATCACAATGGGAAGGATCATAAAGTAGAACCGGCATCTTCGCCGACTCATCCGAAACCTGTTCGAAATCGTTATGCCCATAGCGCGCTAAGTAATCTTTTTTATATTCGGGGCTGCGGCAGTCCAGGTATCCCGAACGATCGAGCCGCGCGCCAAAATCCCACAGCGCGTTCATCGTGCTCGTGTTGTTGATCTGGTCAGTCGCGATCAACGATGTGTCGATGGTTCCAGGCGGCTGGCTATCGAGAAGATGGTAAATAAGATTGTCTTCTTTGAGGAGATTTCCAAACACGGCACGCATGCGAAAGTATTGCGCACCGATTGTGGTCGAAAGATTTTCCCACTTCGGCGCTTCCGGTTCAGCCGGCGGATTCAAGGGATGCGGCGCAACATGACAGAAAACGCATGACATTCCCACTCGGTACGGACGAACCAGATTGGGATCGTTGTAGTAATGTTCATCCTTTCGATACTTGACGGCGTCCCAGTGCTTCCGGGCCTTGTCATCAAATTTTGGATTTGGAAACAGACGCAAGCCCACGATGCCGGACGAGTGCCCGTACACTTTCGAATCCGGTTGACGGGCCGTTGTGTCTTCTGGCTGCCGAATGTACAAGCCGAACTGGTCGGGTCTGCCCGGCACTTTGGTACCGGGTTCGATCGTGAGTCCTACAGGACCCCATCGTTTTCCGCCAACTTTATCATCGGGCGCGAAGTCGCACAGCTTCAGCAAATCCATGAACCCGTAACTGTGCCCAGCAAGGTAATCCCAAAACACCTCGTCACCGGCGGACCACAGCACCCAGGTATTGCGGCCCTTGATTTCGTCTGGGGTTAACTCCAGCGGTTTCAGTCTGCTGTTGCCGTTGGCGTCCACTGTTCCATCCGGGCGCATATCCATGTCTCGGAAGTAGTCGTATTCGTCTGCCGCAAAATCGGCAGTCGTTTTACCACCTGCTTTCGCTTCATCGACCGGCTCGTTCTTGTTGCAGCCGGTTTCAAACAAGAACGCAAGCACCAAAAGGCACGTCGCGACGCCGGCATTACGCGAAGGTTTCACGATCAAAGTCGGTACTCCCATGGGTGCTTGCATGGCAAGAATATTCGCGCGGTCTTGCCGGAAAATATTTCAAACAAGCAGGACAGAGCCAGACTTTCATCGAAAGCTATCACAATATTACCAAGCCTCTTTGCGCCGCCATTCCAGTTTTGCATCGTACCCGGGAAATGGCGCAGCGCTAAAATCGCGCGAAATGCCCGTTTCGTGTTTGGAATATCTGTCACCACCTTGTCGATGATCGTATCGATGCCGACGATGAACAGCTCCTGCGACAAAGGAACTGCCGGATCGTCAGGAATCCATGCGGCTTCAATCTGTACGGGGCGATCGCGTTTGCTACATGGATGAGGTTGAGACGATTCTGCTATCGTCTATCAATCCTCGCTAGTGTCGGATACGCTACCAGCCGTGAACTACATCGCCCCGTAGACGCTTTTATTACTGCTGGATGACCTGAATTTGGGGGTAACTCTTGCCGTTGCATCTCGCGTCGCTAATCTTGCTCTCCTTATATGGCTTAACGAACGTGATGATTCCTTTCTGGTTGGTCACGCAAGGTGTTGGGTCGATGAGAAGCGTGTCGTTTGTTGTAGCGACTACAACGCCTGATGATGCATCTCCAGGTTTCGTGTACTTCAGCACGAACGGAGTATTCGGAATACCGTATACTTGCGTGAGACCTTCCCCAACGAGCTTCCTGAGTCTCGGAACATCCGGTAACGCTGGTGGCTGCGCTAGCGCCGCGACCGCAACGGAGAACAGAGCAGTGAAAAGAGGCTTAAAATGAGGGTGCTTCGCTGTGTTCATTTATTGTTCCGAACCGTAAAACGTGATGGATCCTCGACCCTCGGGATCAAAGAGTTCTTTTAGCACATCCTCGCCGAACTCAAAATGGAAAGCTGCCGGATGATACGATTGGTCCTCACCCACGAGTTCGACCACTAACTCGCGAGCTGTCTTAGGCTGTAGCTTGAACAGGCCTCGTATCGGATCCGAAGAATCGACGGTAATCTCGCACGTCAAACTTTTGGAGTCGTTTTGCCTGACAGTGAAAACCGTGCCAATTGCGTTCTTGTCCTCGTTTATAACAGTGCCGCTGTCGGAAAACAGGACGCATTGTTTGGGATCGTCGGGTACGCGCAATTGGGCGTGAAAGGCTTTAATAATCTCGGCCTTGTTGCCGGCGTTGAAAAGCAGCATCCCAAATGAGCATCTGAGCACGTTATTTTTCGGATCGTAGGCAATCGAGACTGGTACGCTCCGCTCGACGTCGAGCTTGGGTCGGCTGAATATTGTCTGCCAACCTTCTATAGTCGATTTGGGGATCGAAATAATGCCGCCGACTAGGCCAATGATAATGGCCGCATTTTGCCACTTGGATTTCATGGCGAAGGATATAGTTTGGCACTTAACATGTGATTAGGCCGACCATTCCGTAGGCTTGTCCAGTGAAGCGAAATATTGTTCTTTGCGTTTGCACGCATGCCTTTACCGCGCGCCAATTGTTATGTCTCACGAAACCTTGTGGCAAGAGAATTTTTACCCGCTCGAAGGAGGTCGCGCTGAAGTTCTCTCGGCAGCGTTGTCATTGCCGCCAGCGTCAAGCAATCCTGCCAACCAATCGGGCGCCTTCATCTCAAGGTGTCTCTTTAGAATGTCGCGAATGAAACGGCGGAAAGCCCCGCGAGAATCCGTGCAAAATTTTCTCATCGTGTACGCGCAAAGCATGCGATAGCTCCCAAATTACGACTCGAAAAAAACTGATCCTTGGTATTCCCTTCGCCATAGCTGCGGACCGCGGCGGTTCGCGCTCCAGCGCTTAGCAAGATTTCGACAATTGGTCAATCTTCGTCGTACACAAGGATTGACCGCGCTGGAAATGCATCATTTGGCAATTATACGGCGATGACCGGCCTGCTTGCGGAGTTATTTCAATCGTTGTTGGTTTGCCGCGGCAAAGCTTAATCATCTCTGCGGCGAGTTTATCGCCCGCCAATAGAACATCACACGAATAAGCCAAACCCTAATTCACGGGGGTCGCGCGACGAAGAGCACATGCTCGGTCACGGCTTTTATAACAAACATTCGCACGATCAGGGAAAGGCAAACACGTGCGGCCTGCCGCTTATCGTTGAGGCCATCAACCAGATCGATCTCGCACAGATCGGCGCTGAGTTCCGCATTGCTGATTACGGCTCGGCACAGGGGCAGAATTCACTTTTGCCAATGAAGACTGCGATTGTGCAAGTCAAGGCCCTCGTAGCCAAATCCGGAAGGACAGCAATTCCAATTTCGGTTACACACACGGACTTGCCCGCAAATGATTGGACGACACTCTTTCAGACAGTTCTCTTTTCGCCCGATAGTTATCTGGTCGGCGAGAGCGATGTGTTCTGTTTCGCGAGCGGCACCTCTGTTTATCAGCAAGTTTTTCCGCCGAGCCACATCGCATTCGGTTATTCCGCCATCACGGAACATTGGCTCAGCCGCAAACCATGCGATATCCCCAACGAAATCTGGTCGGCGCGTGCGAGTGGAAAAGTGCGCAAAACGTGGGCAGAACAAGCCAAAGCGGATTGGCGCGCGTTTGTGCAATATCACGCGCTGGAAATGCAACCGTCGGCGCAGCTGCTCATCATTGCCAGCGGAGCGGATGTGCAAGGCAATAGTGGCGCAGAAGGCTTGACCGATCTCGCAAACCATATCGTGCAGCAGCTGGTCAAAGACGGCGCGCTCCACCCAGACGAGTACGAAGAAATGGCGATTCCGACGTATTATCGCACTGCGCAAGAGTGGAAAGAGCCGTTTACATCGGACTCAAGTTCTTCTCCGGCTTCGGCGCTTTCACTCGATCATTTTGAAGAACTGGTGCTGCCCGACGTTTACTTCGAACAGTTCGAGCAAACCGGTGATGCCCGCGCGTTCGCGGAAGCCTACACCGGATTTTTTAAGGCGGCGTTCGAACCGTGTCTTTTTGTCAGCTTGCGCGAGACGCGCACGCCGCAAAGCCGGCAGCACGTAATTGATTTGTTCCCGGAGAAGTTGCGGATCGCGCTGGCGCGAGATCCGCAAAAATATCCCTGCCGCTGGTGGCTGCAGCTAATGCTTATCTCGAAAAAGCAAAGGTAAGAATCGCGTAGCTCCAACAGCTTTTATTCCTCCCGAAACGCAGTATATGTCTCTGCTAATTCTGCGCCCGTAGCTCAGCCGGATAGAGCAACGGATTTCTAATCCGTAGGTCGGAGGTTCGAATCCTCCCGGGCGCGCGCCTCTTTTTACCCTCGAAAATGCGATTTTACGAGGGGAGAATCGTTAGGCTATGCGATTTTCGTGTTTGCGAACGGTTGCGCACAAAAACGCACAAAATCACCGTTTATTTGACAAGTATTCGTCAAGTAATTAGTCCCGGCGATGGCTCGACAGCCTTTTTACTGCGGTCTGGCTGGCTGTGGGAATGCATTCCTGAGCTGTCCTGAGCGAGTTCTTGCTCTTGAGCAGGCACAGCTACGGTTGCATTATCCTTGTGCTTTCCTGAGCAGTGTCCTGTGGTCCTGGTGGCAATAAGGACTGAGCGTTGGGAGTGGCGAGCGTGGACTGCGAGGCTGTCCTCTGGGCTTCGTTGGCTTCCGGCAGCTGGGCCAAGATAGCGTCCCAATTCTCGCGCGTGAAAGCTACGAATTTGTGTTCGTATTTATCGGCGTGCTCGTGCTCATGTTTGATAATCACGTCCGGGTCGTTGGAGAGCGCGCGCACTTTGTCGGTGGCGGTCCCGTAAATGGCATTAGCTTCCATGAGGCTAGCGTCCTGGAGATTGTCTAGGATTCTGGCGGCGGCTAGTTCGGAGATGGCGAGAGAGTGCTCGAGGATAGCTTGTTTACGTTCTGCGATTTCTCTGCTTTCGGCGCTAACGACGGCTTTCACTGTGCGCCAAGTGACGCCGACTTTGCGGGCGATGCGATTGATCGGATCTCCGACGGCGGCGACTTCGACAATGGCGCGGTATTTCTTTCCCGGAATACGTTCGCCTGTAGCGTTACCTGCCATTGTTGATTTAGCGGGGATAAATTTCGGGTCGCAGTACCTTCAACCGTTCGCCGGTGTAATTGCCCCTTTGGTTTAGGGCGATCTCCCTGTGACAAGGGCTGGCCGCTTAATGATTGAATCATGCTCAAATGAACATATAAGCTGCGATCGAGGCAAATGCAAAAACTTTGCGACGATTGTGATTCGAATCGGGCTGACCCCCCCTCACGGGATTCCAGCGGGCGAACGATCTTCGTTGCTGGTGCGCGTAGCGGCCCGGAAATCAGCGGTTTGTTGTGCATGCGGATGAAAAGTTGACGGCATTTGTCGAACTTCAATCGAGCCGTTCGAGCCGCTGCGAATTGTCTTGACTAGCTGGCGTAATTTTGTCCAGACTCGACGCCGTTTAACGGATCTGAATCAGGCGGAGGACATTTCCCCGCTAGGTTCTTCGCCCCTTCTGGACCCGCGAATCGCAGAATCAACGTAGCGGGGAAAAAGAAAGGAAGAACCATGAATCCGCTGACTCGGTCCAAAAACACAATAATTCTGCCAGTTCTTATCGCACTAACGCTTATCTGCTTTGGGCTTTCGCCCACGACCCGAGCGGTTGACCCTCCACTAGACGGAGGCTATCCGCACGGCAACACTGCGGAGGGCGAGGATGCGCTCTTCAGCCTTACAACCGGCTTCGGCAACACGGCCACCGGTTTTGATGCGCTGTTCTCGATAATCGACCTTGGGACGCTGGGCGGAACCTATAGCGCAGGCCAGGCGATTAATAATCGCGGGCAGGTGGTGGGTGAGAGCTATACCACCTCGGGTGAATTGCACGCCTTCCTTTGGCAGGATGGCACGATGATCGACCTCGGGACGCTCGGCGGAACTTACAGCAGCGCTCGCGGCATCAACGAGCGCGGGCAGGTAGTGGGCTCGAACACAATTGGCTCAGGCGAGTCCCGCGCCTTCCTCTGGCAAAATGGCGTGCTGACCGATCTCGGAACGCTGGGCGGACCTTCAATCGGCAGCACTGCCAATGCAATTAACAACCAGGGGCAGGTCGTTGGAGCGAGCGGAACCTCTACAGGAGAGTTGCACGCTTTCCTTTGGCAGGATGGTATCATGACGGACCTTGGAGTGCTGTCAGGAACTTTCAGCTCTGCCCAAAGCATCAACGAGCACGGGCAGATCGTGGGATTCGGCGAGGGTTACTCCTTCATTTGGCAACATGGCACAATGACTGACCTGATTTCGGGCAGATTCGCGATCCCCTATGATATTAATGACCGCGGGCAGGTCGTCGGCGAGGCTGAGATTGACCCTGGGACAGCGGACCGGGCCTTCCTCTTGCAGGGTGACACGCTGACCGACCTCGGAACGCTTGGCGGAGAGGGCAGCGTTGCCCAAAGTATCAACAATCGTGGGCAGGTTGTTGGTGTAAGCGAGACTGCTAGGAAGAAAGTGGTCCATGCTTTTCTCTGGCAAGGTGGTACGATGGCTGACCTTGGAACCTTAGGCCGAAACTTCAGCAATGCCGAAGCAATCAACGACCGCGGCCAGATTGCTGGCTTTAGCGACACCGCTTCTGGCGATTTCCACGCCGTTCTCTGGACGAAGTAGGTGACTATACTAACGAAGCAGGTCAGACGGGTGATTGGGGTACCATTCTGCTGGGGCTGGAAAGCTGTGATGCCGTGATTCGCGTTTACGATGACGTTGGCAACGTGATTGAAAACACACGAGCGCGCGGGCGATTTCAAGGGGTGGTAAGTTTTTACTGGCATCACGTCGCACTTCCCGCTAAAACGAATTCCCATGACCTCCACTTTTTTCGGACGATCACGAGGCAAGTAAGCGGATTAGACCGAATAATTCCGTAAAATATTACGGAAAAAATCCATCCATATCTCGTTAGACGGCATTCGCATCCTGCACGAAATGACCCCACCATGAAAAACTACGCAGCCCCCTGGAGCAAATCACTCAACGTCATCTCCTCACTCGTAACCGCGATATGCATAGGCGTCGCGACCAGCCTCGTTTGGACTGGCCGGCCGTGGGCAGCCTTGCTTCCCGTTGTGATTATCTGTAGCGGGATATTGTTCACGATCCGCGGCTACACCGTTACCCCCGACGCCATTCTGGTTCATCGGCTGCTCTGGACCACTCGGTTGCCGTTGTTTCCCGAAAAAATTTTAAACTTTTTTCGACACTTCGCCGCGCCATTCCTGGAGAAAAGATGGATGGGAAAGGACACTAGCGACCGCTGCCGGCAAATTGAGAGAACGTATGAAAAAGCTCGCCCTTTATCTAATCTTTGTCGTTCTCGGCCCGTGAGCGGCAATCTTTTTCGCTTACGGACGCTGGTCACGTTCACCGGACCATACGACTATCTTTGAACATGCTGGCGAAGCCAAATAAGACGGTGATTGAAGGCACTGTTCGAGCGATCGCGCCCGCGAGCGGTGGTCAGGGACACGAGATCGAAATCGAAGTGCATCGTAATCTCTCGCGTGGCAGAAGCGACGACTTCATCCAGCCGGCACAGGGGCAGTCCCTGCATCTCTTTGCGGCGCAAACGCCAGATGTGACGATTGGCGATCGCGTTCGTGTGCAAGCGCGATTGCTGGCTGGGCCGTTCGGCGAACGGACAGTTCTCGAACAACTCGATCCTCTATCCGACGAAGCCTGATAGGGAGTTAGACCTCTGCCCGCAAGGTCACAATACCTCCGCTCATTACGATATTTGTAAGCGCTACGCGTGAAGGAGAGCCCATATTCGATCGGGTTGATGGCGTAGTATTGTCGTCAAGCGCCGCGACACGTTTATCGCCAGGGAAAAGGTCCCCGTCATCGCCTGAATTGTTGAGTAGTTCGAGATCCTTCTTTCCATCCGCCTGCAGGAGTGCCACGAGATAGGCGAGCGGATCGTCATTGTTTGACTGCCGCTCGTCGATATGCCAGACAGCGAGGCCTGAGCCCGGAAGCGCGGCATCGAGACCTGTGGCCTGACGATTCTCGAGAAGGAAATATTCCGGCCCAATTGCTCCTTTTGTCCAGAGTCGGTAGCACTCGGTCTTTTTTACTTCCAGAGTATTCAGTTGTAGCGATTTTTTTCTGGTAAGCACCACCTTCGGTTTGATCCAACCGAGTTTCGAGAGACACCAACACGACATACGCGCGGGACGATTTCCCTCGTCTCCCCAAGATCCACCTGCCATAAGGCACCAATCACCGATTCCATGAGAGCGATACGTCCTGTCGTAGAGGTCCGGCAATCCAAGTAAGTGACCGAACTCATGGGAAAAAACGCCGACGCGCCCGTCTTCCGGTTCGGTGGAATAGGCAAAGAGTTTGACTCCCTGATTTACGAACGGCTGCGGAAGGGTCCACTTGTGCGACCAGATCATGTTCTTTCGCTTCGTGGGATTCGGTTCCGCCTCCGCACCCCCGCCAGCATGGATCAGAAAAATCACATCTACGAACCCGTCCTTGTCCGTGTCAAAGCGCGTCAGGCTATCGTTCTGACAAAAAACCGTCAGGACATCGTTGAGGAGCCCTGGCGTGTTTTGGGGATAATTACTTCCGGTGCCGCTTTCGGTTGCCGTGTAGTAGCTGTAAGGCTGAGGCGCGCGCACGTAGCCGATGACTTCTCCAGTTACATCCAACGCGCCGTAGGAAAGCTGCCGGTAAAAATTCGCCATCGAATGCTGGTTCGCTTTGTCAAAGAGTAGTTTTTCAAAATCCTTCGCCGACCGCGCCCCCTTGTTGTCGGAAAAATCGACCAGCAGTGCAATGGCGTGCATCTTGCGTTTCTTCGGTCTCTTTGGGTCGACTGGAGCGAGCGCCGCTTCTGGACTGACGGGCTCCAAAGCAGGTCCACCGGAGTGTTCGTACGGGAAAAATATTCCGTCATTAAAGCCGGGCCGGGCGACCGGAGTAGTCGCCGCGATCCCCATGTGCCGCGCGATTTGCAGCTCCTGAGTGGAGACGATGTTGTGCTCCTTGAGCTGCTTTGCAATATTCTTTAAGACTTTCGGATGCGCTGTACAGGCCGTCGGGCCGATAGCGTGAATTTGCGATTCCGCTTCTGTCAAGGTTAGCCAGCGCCCCCTATCCACACTATTTAATCCCTTTTTAGTCCCTTTACGTGATTAAACTACCCCTCGGCATGAGGGGTTGCGCACTATTTCGATCAAAGTGATCTCCAGCTTCACACCGGATATGATGCACGTTTACCAAGTACGTCCGCGCAAAAGATCACAAAAGAGGGGCCGTCCTTTTTAGGCGGCCACTCTTTGTTTCTACCGGCTGTGAGCTAAGGCCAAGCCGCGTCCTGTGACGTGTAGCGATTGCTATTCCGTCGCCGGATCGCCGATTCGAGTTCCGCAAAAGCCGTCAGCTTTTCATCCGCTCGCACAACGAAACGCTGACGGCTTTGGATGGACTAACGTGTTGCGAAGATGGCGCACGAGATTCGCTGATCTATAGGGCTGCTCCGTTTCTACGAGTTGCGGTTTTTTCAATAGTCGCAGCATCATATTAAAAAGCTGCAACGTGTGCCGCCTTTCCCGGGGTCGTAAATCTTCGAAGCCGATGGCTTGGATGATTCCTTTCTCTGCGTCACTTAGCGGGCTTTCACGTTCTATTGCATAAGCAAAATGAATTCGTTGAGTGCCGCGTCCAAATAGGAATATGCCAAGATAACAGCTCCCGTCACGAAGGCGCGAAGCTCGAACCCGTTTTCGTCGTCAACCGCACGTGCTTTGTTCGCCATAACGCGCGCTGCATTCTTTAGCTCAAACGCAAACCGATACCCAGACGTGACACGATAGACCCTCGATTGCCCACGATCCCTGTCCACGATCACTTCCACCTTGCCTCCATACGGGCCAGCTGTGGGCGTTTTCTTCACAGCAAAAATGAAAACGTTGCCACGCCCAACTCCAAACAGCGTTCCATTGTCACGGTGTGCGTTTGCTGCGTTTCGTAAACGTGTCCAGAAAAATCGTCGATCTCAAACACCATGCGGGTAGGTGTCATTCACTCGCGAAATTGGTTGCCAATCTAGCGAGCTGTTCAAGGTCGGGAAAATCGCTGTAGCCGTGGGCCGCGTCGCCCGGTTGTACATACTCAAAGGCTTTGCGTTCGTAGAGCCTGCTAATTTGCGCGAGAAGGTCTGAATCCGCCGTGGAGAGCGTTCGTCGCTCTGGGGGCAGAGCCTTGTACGATCTGATCAGGTCGTGGCCGTATTCCTCCTTTACCTCCTCCTGTCTCTCCGTTTCCAGATGGATGGCCTTAAGACCAAGTTCGATTGCGCGACAGTAGAGGAAATACGGCACGATGGAGAACTTCGGCGGCTTGAACGTGTCGGCGCACCGGCGCAAATCGCGCGCCACCAGCTTGAACCCGACTGGCGAAAAGTTGATATAACCGGTCTCGGCGTGAAGTATGTAATCCATTGATTAGAATAGCAGACTGACTTCGTAAAAGCCTGCAGAAATCGTCGATGCGATAGGGGCCGCATCGATTACTCATGGATTACTTATCACCGATCATTTGCCGGCGTAGCGGCGCTCGTGATCGAGCAGCCATTTCTTGCGCCATAGTCCGCCGCCGTAACCGCATAGCGTGCCATCTGCACGGATGACGCGATGACACGGGATAACAATGCAAATCATGTTTGTGCCGTTGGCGCGACCGACGGCACGCCGTGCGTTTCGATCGCCCAAACGTTCAGCCATCCAGGAATAAGAACGCGTTTCACCCACCGGAATAGAACGCAGAATTTCCCACGCTCGCAGCTGAAAGTTGGATCCAACGGGTGCCAGCGGAACGTCGAACTCAAATTTCTTGCCGGAAAAATAATCGGCGAGTTGCGAACGGATCGCGTCCAGGTAGCGATGCTCGCCCGGCACAATGTTCGTCCGCAAACGCTTTCGTAAGATCGGCAATTCTTTCTCCAGTGCCCGCCGGTCCGTGAATTCGAGCAGGCGCAAACCTTCATCGTCTGCCACGGCGACCATCGCGCCCAGTGGCGTTTCGATTCGTTCAGCAAACAGAGCTGGTCGCGCTTTTGCCGCGGTCGGTGGTTCGCCGAAAATACGCGTGAAAGCTTCGCGAAAGCCGCTGGCGGATTCAAAACCGCTGCCGTTCTTCGCCTCATCCACGCGGCCGCCCCTTCGCACCTCGCGCAAAGCGAGACCCATGCGGCGTGCGCGATGAAACGCTTGAAAGGTCATTCCATAATGCCGTTTGAATTGCCGGCGCGCCGTGGACGGATCGATTGCCATCGCTGCCAATTCCTTGTCCGTTAGGCGGCCGCCCGGCGCACGCTCAACTTCAGCGCGCAAGCGTTCGATCAACTTCGGTGGACGTTTGTCCGGATCCATTGGATGGCAGCGCAAACAGGGACGATAGCCGCCATGCAACGCCTCACTCGGCGTTGCGAAAAAATCGACATTCTCGCGCGCTGGTTTTTTCGCCGAGCAAGTGGGCCGGCAAAAAATTCCAGTCGTGCGAACGCCGGCGTAAAAGATTCCCTCAAAGCTCGGATCGCGACTCACTAGGGCGCGATACATCGTTTCGGACGGAGGAAGAAGTTCTAGTGTTCTCATGCGCGTTCGATCCGGAACGTGTAACAGCCGCGGTCTGCACTGCGTGCATCCACAAACGCAGCTTGGGGATTTTGCAGCAGTGTTTCAATGACCGCCTCCGGTTCGCCTCCATTTACTGGTTTGGCATCGATCATGTCGTATTCTGAATTATAAGCGCGGAAGACGCGCCCGCTGCGAAAATCCGACGGATATTCGCCTGTTGCTGCGTAGTGCTCGCACGGTTGTTCGTGAACGAAAATCGGCCCCGTCTCAGAATACGGATGACCGGGCGGTATCGCCGCGTATGGAAAAAGAATCACCCGCTCGCCCACTTGTGCCCAGCGCAGACAATGCCGGCAGGGATAACTGCTCGGCGAATCGGCAGCGATGACGGCATGATCGGCCGTGCCCGCCTCTGCTGCACGCCGCGCTGCGTTGGCCACTTCCGTGGGTATTGGAACAATGCGAAAGTTCAAAGTTTTCATGTCGATAGCTAAATGCGCTTTGCCGAGTTGTGCATCGACGAAATTCAGGCGGTGAATTCTGGTAGGGACGCCGCGCTGCGGCGTGCGGTCGGCGCGGCGCGCCGGCCCTACCATCTGTGATATGCTGGATGCCCCTCTTTTACCGCGACGAAAATTCCGCGACACGTAGCGCAAACTTTCCCGCCGGCGCTCAATGTTCCTTCGACAGTCGCGCGATCATCCGTCAGATCGACAACTTTCGCGGAAAGAAAGACCGAATCGTTCGTCGGCGTCGGCCGCAGCAATTTGATCAAATATTCCGCTGTGACGGTGCATGGCGGGTGATCCTCTTTCGCGCGCTTCATCAGATGATACGCGGCGGTCCAATTGCAATGACAGTCGAGCAATGTGCCGATAACCCCACCATTCAAAACTCCGGGAAAAGCTTCGTACTTCTTTTGCGGCCTCCAGTCTGCAACGACTTCACCGTTCTTCGGAAAACTGCGAATACGCAATCCTTCGGTATTCGCTGGCCCGCAACCCCAGCACGCATTGTTTTGGGCGTACTTTTCCTGTAACGATGACTCGCGCATGGTGGATCGGGCAGTCCCTTGCTCGATGCTAAAATTTAGGCAGCAAAGCCGCAAATGTTAACATCGCGCGACGGAACGCTCGATCCGCCTATTTCGAGGACCCCCCGTCTGAAGCAACGCTCGGATAGGGACGCATCTTCGGCCCGACGTAAAGCGAGCGCGGCCGAATGAGACGATTGTTGTCATGTTGCTCAGTCACGTGCGCGCACCAGCCCGCAACCCGGGATGCGGCAAAAATCGGCGTGTTCAGCTCGGGCGGAAAACCGAGCATCCATAATACCGGCGCCGCGTAAAGATCCACATTCGCGCAAAGATGTTTCTCACGCTCCATCGCTTCTTCGAGCTTTTCGCAAATCGCGATCCACTGTTCCTTGCCAGTTCGTTTCCCGAGATCGCGCCCGATCTCGCGCATCAGCGGCACTCGCGAATCGCCTTTCTTGTAAACACGATGTCCAAATCCCATGATCTTCTCTTTCGCAGCGAGCTTTTTCGTCAACCAGTCTTCCGCGCGATCAGGCGTCCCGATTTCCTCGAGCATCTTCATCGATTCCTCATTCGCGCCGCCGTGCAACGGTCCTTTGAGCGTCGCGCAAGCAGAAGTTACCGCCGCGTAAATGCCTGCCAGCGTGGAAGCAGTCACGCGTGCCGCAAAAGTAGAGGCGTTGAATTCGTGGTCGGCATACAAAATGAAAATCGTGTCGAGCATGCGGATTTGCCAGGCCTGCGGAACGTTGCCATTTAACTTGTAAAAAAAGTTTCCTGCCTGCGTGAGATCGGGCTTTTCGGGCAATGGTTCCTCGCCTTGCGAAATGCGCCAGCCATCCGTGATCAACGTTGATACGCGCGCTATCAGCCGGATCGATTTGCGAATGTTCGCCGCGTGTGAGTTATCGCTTAGTTCGTCATCGAACGCGCTCAACATCGAAACCCCGGTTCGCAGCATATCCATCGGATGGGTCGAGCGCGGAAGCAGCCGCAACATTTTCACAACTGGCGAGGGCAAATCGCGTTGTGCGGCGATTTGCTGTCTAAACTCCGCCAGCTGCTTGACATCGGGCAACTCGCCATTGAGCAGCAGATAGGCGACTTCCTCATAGCTCGCCCGCTGCGCCATTTCGTGAATGTCGTAGCCGCGATACATCAGCCCGGCATTCGGATCGACCCAGCAGATCGCCGTTTCGCCCGCTATCACGCCGGCCAGGCCGGGGCTGTACTCTGGTTTGGTTTCGGTAGCCATGCGTGGTTTTCATTTACTCGCGAATCGGGAACGTTCAAACGATTCAACAATTTAACGATTCAACGGCCACTCCAACTCTCGGCATTCGGATCGTAATCGAGCAACTCGTAGAGTTCCTTGCGCGTTTGCATTTTGTCGAGCCAACCCGATTGCGTTCCGCGCTTTTTCAGATCGTGCAAGAACTCTTCGCTCGCCTTCATCGAAACGCGAAACGCGCTCATCGGAAAAATCACCATCCTATATCCGAAATCGGACAGCTGTTGAAATGAGAGCAGAGGACTCTTGCCAAACTCCGTCATGTTCGCGAGCAGTGGCGCTTTCACTTCGCGGGCGAAGGCTTTGAATTCCTCGCTGCTTTGCAAAGCTTCTGGAAAAATCCCGTCTGCGCCTGCTTCGACATAGCTCCTCGCGCGCTCCACTGTCCTTCCGAAATCCTCAACAGCATGCGCGTCTGTGCGCGCGATGATAAAAAAATCTTGGTCGCGGCGCGCCCTTACCGCCGCTTTGATTCTTTCGGCCATCTCATCAATATCGACCAGCGATTTACCGGCAAGATGTCCGCAGCGTTTGGGAAATTCCTGATCCTCAATGTGACAACCAGCCAGGTCTGCCTTTTCCAGTTCGCGAATCGTGCGTGCGACATTCTCTGCTCCGCCAAAGCCGGTGTCTGCATCGACAATTGCCGGAATTGCTACTGCATTCGCAATATAGCCTGCGAGCCTAACGACCTCCGTCATCGACAGTAACCCGATGTCCGGCACGCCCGCGGTTGCGTTCGCCATTCCCGCGCCGCTGATGTACACCGCGTCAAAGCCAGTGCGCTCCACCTGCCGTGCCATCGCGGCATTCGGCACACCAGGCAGCATGACAGCACCTTGTGCTATCAACTGCCGCAGTTGCGCGCCTTTGCTCATCTGTTGGCGTCTTTAGGCATCACGCACGCGCGCATCAGTTCATCGACGTTTTTCGCCTCATCGAGCTTCCATGCAATCTCGATAATCTTCCGTGCGCGATCGCTGCCGAGCATCGGATCAATTAGAACATTAAACTTCTCTTCCACCTGCGAATCTTTCAGCGGGTTCTTCGCGTGTCCGAGCGGATAATCCACACGCTTTGTTAGCCGCCGGCCGTCGGCAAGATCCACATGCACAATGTTTGCGACCGCGCCCGGATACATCGCGCTCAACTCGGCGTTACGCTCCACGTGCACATTTTCCAAAAACTTCCAAACCCTTGGATCTGCGAAACGTTCCGGCTCAAACTGCTTGTTCGTGACTTCACCGTCAATCAATGCAATCGCCGTAATGTAAGGCAGACTGTGGTCCGCGGTTTCGCGCGTTGCGGGGCGCCATTTTTCCGCCTCGCTTCCAATAATATCGACCGAAGCGTCGTGACTCTCGATCGTTACCGATTTCACTTGGGCAGGATCGAGAATTTGCTTTCGCAAAGACAACGCTGCCTCAATCGCGCTCTGGCTGTGATATTCCGCGGGCCAATTTTTGATGCTTGTTCTCAAAATCATTGAGGCTGGACCGTGATCGGTTTTCGCAAATGGAACAGCGAATTTTTCTCCGACATTGCCTAACGATACCCCAAGCTGTTTTTCGAAACCCATTTGCCCTTCGAAAATCGGCCCTGGTCCCGTCATTCCGGCACGGGCGAGCAGCGCCGAATACACACCGTGCCGGGCGGCCGTCGCAAACGCGACACCCTTCCAATGCGAAAGCTCGCCTACCCGGGCCTGACGCATCGCGGCACCAGCTACGCCTGCAATGTTCACAGCGTGCCGCGTTTTTTTTGGATCGAGACTCATCAGCTTCGCGCAGGCCAGTGCAGTTGAAAACGCGCCATAGGTCACGTGATCCCATCCGCGCGCGCGAATGCTCGCTGCGTCAGACAACCGGCATTGTACTTCGTAAGCGAGCGCGATCGCAGTGATCAATTCCCGCCCATTCGCACCAACGCTTTCCGCAATCGCCAGGGCGGCGGAAATATTATCGCTCGGATGCGCTGGTTCCTTCGACAAGTACGTGTCGTTATAATCGAAATAGCGGATGGCACAGCCGTTCGCGAATGCCGTCCAATCCGGCGGCGCTTTATGATCTGTGCCGATGACTGTCGATCCGTGCTTCGCTGAAAATTCCGAAACAACTTTTCTCGCGATCGCGCACGGCTCCTCATCCCATGCCCCGAGCGCGCAACCTAACGAATCGATGACGCGGCGCTTCACTTCGCGCACTACTTCAGGCGACAAATCTTCAAAATTGAGTGCGCAAGCATAGTCAGCCAGTTGATGAGCGAGTGTTGTACTCATTACAAAATCGAAGCTGCAATCTGCCGATGAATTGAGACTGAGCAAGCTGTAGCCGCGGAAGCTGTCCGCGGAATCTTTTCCGGGGTCAACGACCCCGGCTACAGAAGCTGCAGTGGTTGCCCTGCAATTCAAAACCGCGCACAGTCACCCCGTGAGCGAATTTCAATTCGGAGGAGAATTTGTCTGGCGCCCCACGCCGGAGCTGATCGCGCAATCCAATCTCCAGCGAGTTATCGACAAGCATCGGCTCGGTTCTTATGACGAACTCATGCGACGATCGAGCACGGATATTGCGTGGTTCTGGGACGCGGTGTTGCGCGACCTCGACATCCAGTTTTACAAACCATATTCGCGAGTGGTCGATCTGAGCGAAGGCAAACCCTGGGCGCGTTGGTGCGTCGATGGCGAAATGAACATCGTCCACAACATGCTCGATAAATATGCCGGCACGCCGGCGGACGACAAAATCGCCATCAAATCCGAGATCGAAGACGGAACGACGCGCACGGTTACTTACAAAGAATTGCGTGAAGAAACCAACAAGATCGCCGCTGCACTGCGCAGCCTCGGCCTTGGCAAAGGCGACGCCATCGGCGTGTTCATGCCGATGGTTCCTGAAATCGTGGGCGTGATGCTCGCGATCATTAAAATCGGTGGAATTTTTCTCCCGCTTTTTTCCGGCTTCGGCGCAGCGGCGATTGTTTCACGGCTCAATGACGCGGAGGCAAAAGCGCTCTTCACCGCCGATGGGACCTATCGGCGCGGAAAATTTTGCGGGATGAAACCGGTCGCAGATGAAGCCGCGTCCCAGGTTCCGACGCTGAAACATCTGATTGTTTTGCCAACCACGAAGCCTAGTTTGAGACTTGACGGCTTTAAGCCGTCGAGTCTCGGGGCGGAGCAGCCATCAAGCGCTGCAGTAGCTGTAGGAGAAACTGAGAGCTTCCCCACCCAAGTCAGAAGGCATTCGTGGCGCGACCTGATAAGTCTATCAACTCTCAACTCTCAACTATCAACTTCCCACACCTCTGCAGAAGACCCGATGATGATCATTTACACGTCGGGCACAACCGGCCGGCCGAAGGGCGCCGTGCACACCCATTGCGGCTTCCCGATTAAATCTGCGCAAGACATGTGGCACGGTCTCGATCTTCATCCGGACGAAACGCTTTTCTGGATGACCGACATGGGCTGGATGATGGGGCCCTGGGAAGTCTTCGGAACCCTCCTGCTGGGCGCGACGATGATGCTTTATGACGGTGCGCCGGATTTTCCGGGGCCCGATCGTGTCTGGTCGTTGGTAGATCGGCACAGCGTGACAGCACTGGGCGTCTCTCCGACTTTGATCCGCGCCTTGCGGCGACATGGCGACGACATCGTTCATCGCCATGATCTTTCCTCGCTCCGCAAATTCGCATCCACTGGAGAACCGTGGAATCCCGATCCATGGATGTGGCTGTTTCAAAACGTCGGGGGCGGAAAACTACCAATCATTAATTATTCTGGCGGCACGGAGATTTCCGGCGGCATCGTCATGGGAAATGTTCTCACGCCAATGAAACCATGCGCCTTTTCCGGGCCGCTCCCGGGAATGGCGGCAGACGTGGTCGATGAAAATGGTAAATCCGTGCGTGGCAAAGTCGGCGAACTGGTGATTCGTGAACCGTGGATTGGAATGACGCGCGGCTTCTGGAAAGATCGCGAGCGCTACATTGAGAGTTACTGGTCGCGCTGGCCGGACACATGGGTGCACGGCGACTGGGCGGCCATCGATGACGATGGGCTTTGGTACATTCTCGGACGTTCCGACGACACGATTAAAATTGCGGGAAAACGTCTCGGCCCGGCCGAAGTGGAATCAATTCTGGTTGCGCACCCACAAGTAAGCGAAGCAGCGGCCGTCGGTGTGCCCGATCCAATCAAAGGCGAGGCCCTCGTTTGTTTCTGCGTCTTGAAGAAAGGCGCAAACGGAGACGCCGATCCTTCGACTGCGCTCAGGTCAAGCCTTGCCGTTGAATTGAAAGGGAACGTCGCACGCGACCTTGGGAAGGCGCTCGCGCCGCGCGATGTGCTATTCGTCGGCGACATTCCGAAGACGCGAAACGCCAAGGTGATGCGCCGCGTCGTTCGCGCAGCATATCTCGGCGAAAAACTCGGCGACACGTCTGCCTTGGAGAATCCGGCAAGCTTGGAAGAAATTAAGCGCCTTGCCTCGGAGGTTAAGCATCCAGCCTGATCCGGCCCGCAGTCTTCCAGGTTGTCGAATCGAAACGCCAAGCTGGAAGCTTCGCTGCCGAGTCAGCCGAGGATGGCTAACATCCGATTACACCATCGGTCGAAATCGGCCGACCACTTCCTGCATGCGACCGGTGATTTGGCGTAACGAGGAGACTTCGACCGCTTCGAGCAAAGCCGGTTATCTCCTCTCTAGAAGATTCCGGCACTCGCCAGTTGTATTCGCCAGATAGGGCCGCCCACATAGAGTGGGCCCTCTGCCTTGACGAAGGCCGGCGCCTCGCCGCCGAGGACCCATACGTGCGTGTCCGCCGGTTGCTTCCCCATCAGACGCGCCAGGAAGCCGGTGACACCTCCGATTTCCACTTTCACAACAAAGTGCATGGCTTTATGACGGAACTTTCCAATCGTGAACGGTTCCTCCCCCTGCGGAAGGATCGCAAGCTTGACGAGCCGCGGCTTTGGCGTGGTCGCCACCATTGACACTGTCGTCCGCGGCACACTCGGTTTTATGTCCTTCATCAGCGTTAAGAGCAAGCCGTTAGCGACGTCTGGGGGCAGCTCCATCCGCTGCGCAATGACTTTCTCTTTGCCCTTGGCGTCGGTGTAACGGAGCTTAACTTGGCCTGTAGAAGTGTCGATCGACGTGTCCACCGGTTGCTTAAACGACCGACCTCTCAGAATAAGGTGGTCGCTCAAGAGTCGGAATGTGCCGCGTTGAGAGAATATGGTGGTGTCCTCATAGGTAGAACCATCTTTGAAACGAAATATCAGATGGGTGGTTACACGATCGCCCCGCGCGTCCTGCGTCATCTGACCATCGGCGACGGCCTTGCCTTCAAGGGTCCGCACCACAAGAAAGCCGTGGATCAGGCCTTCCGTGTGGCGCACAGGGATCGTTTCTGCGAATAGCGCGTTTGGCTGGAGCATGGCGGCACAGGCCAGCAGAATCGCGATCAGTGTGGACCGGGCACCTAAGCGTTGTAGTTCCGTGCGGAGACCATGGCGGGCGTAATGGGTGCCGTAATCCATGAGCGCCCCGCGGCAGGCTTGTCCCACGGCTTCCGTACACGCATCGATGTCCTCAATGAATTGATCCATAAATTTGCAGTACATACCTGCTAATCCTTGCGAGCCATGAACAGCGGGTCATGGATCAACCCAGCCCAGCACCCAGCGTATCCAAGATGGCTGACTTCCGACCCTATTTTACACCATCGGGCGAAACCGGCCCACGACTTCCTGCATGCGACCGGTGATTTGGCCCAACGAGGAGACTTCGACCGCCTCAAGCAAAGCCGGAAAACAATTTTCACCGCGCTCGACAACATCGACAAGTTTATCGAGCGCGCGTTTCGCTTTCTCCGCATTCTTCTTTTTGAACTTCGCAAGCCGATCAACTTGCAACTGCTGTTTCTTCCGCGGCGTGCGAGCGAGTTTTATTTCCGGCGCATCCTCTTCGCCGTTGCGATATTTATTCAAGCCGATGATCGGACGAGTACCGTCGTAAATTTGTTGCTCATAACGATGGGCGGCGTTCTGGATTTGACTGCGCTGGAACCGGTCTTCCACCGCCGCAAGCACCCCGCCCAGCCGCTCGATTTCGCGGAACTCATCGAGAATCGCCACTTCCACGGCACGCTCCACTGCTTTCATGCCCGGCGAGCCGCTCAACATGTTCATGGTGTGTTTGAAAATGCCGGACTCCTCCAGCAGGATCGCCTGGCCATGCGCCGCGAGCCGGATCCATTCTTCGCTCGGCGTCGTGAATGGTTCGTCCGCGCTGTTTGAATGACACGAATTCGTGGCGTTCATGTAAGCGAGCGTTAATTCCGCGGCTGTGCGCGTGAGATTATTTTTGAATTCAGCCGCGATGAGCGATCGCCCGCTGGTTTGGGTGTGCAATTTGAATAGCTGACCTCGTGGTCCCGCGCCAAACGCATCGCGCATACCGATCGCCCAAATCCTGCGCGAGACGCGCGCCAGCGCGATGTATTCGGCGTCGAGTCCACAGTCCAGAAAGAACGAGAGGCGTGGTCCAAATTGATCGACCGGAACGCCGCGATCGGCGAACATCTCGGCGTAAGCAAAGCCGTTCGAGAGAGTGTAAGCCGCCTGCTGCACTGGCGTCGAGCCGGCTTCGCCGATGTGATAGCCGCTAATTGAGATGGGATACCAACGTGGCATTTCGCGCGTTGTGAACTCCACCATGTCGGTGAGAAAACGCAGCGAGGCTTCGATCGGAAAAATTGTTTCGTTCTGTGCCTGGACTTCCTTGAAAATATCAGCCTGAATCGTGCCACGCAGTTTCGGCACAACTTTCGGACCGAAACGGCGTTTCGCCGCCGCGATATACATCGCCATGATGATTGGCGCCGGTCCGCTGATCGTCATCGACGCGGAGAAATTCGGCGAGCCGAGATCGAAACCGTCGTAGAGCCGCACCATGTCTTCAACCGTGTCGATGGCCACACCGCCCTCACCGATTTTTCCAAAAACTCCGTCCGCGTCGCTGTCGATACCGTAAAGTGTCGGCCCATCGAAAGCGGTGCTAAGTCGGTGCGTGCGCTGATGCTGCGTCAGGTAATGGAAACGCTCGTTTGTGTCCTCGGCCAACATGAGTCCGGAAAACAAGCGCGTTGGTTCCTCTGGCGGTCGCGCATCGTCGCCCTTCGTTTTTTCCTTCGCGCCGTCGGTTGAAGTTTTTTTTTCGTAGCTCCCCGCTTCGATTTCGCGCACCGGCTCCAAATACATCTCGCGATATGCACCGTTCAGAAACGGAAATTCACCGGGCAATCCTTCGCCGAAGAGATAACGTGCGATCTCGCCCGGTTCATCGATCTCCGGCAAGGCGAGGCGCGGCAATGGCAAACCGGTCGGTGTATGCGTCACTGGCGTTTTCGCCTTGGTTTCATTCCAACGATTAAAGAGCTCGCGCCCGAATTGTTCATCCGACCGTGCGCGCTTCACCTGATCGAGAACGAACTTGTTGTACTTCTCAACCGCCTCAACGACTTGTCCGAGTTTGCTCATGAATTTCGCCTCCGTTCTCTGTCTTAGACGTCTAAACCCCGATGTCTGACTTCTACCTTTTTTTCCTGGTTTCCTGATCGTTGCGGCAAATTAATGCGAACAACTGATCCACGCCAGGGTCCCGATGCCGTTTTGCGACTGTGTCGATCAATCGCTGGTTGCGCCGGTTTTGTTCCAAGCGTTGTTCGATCTCGGTATGCGCCGTGCGGGCGCGCTGCAGATCGCTTTTGTTCACGACCACAATGTCGGCGAGATCGAGCATGACGATCTTTTGCAATTGCAGCCGGCTTCCGTAATCCGGGTTCATCACGAGAACGGTCAGATCGACAAGTCCTTTTTTTTGAAACGGGATCGCCTCCTGGCCGGTGCCGACCGTCTCGATGATGACGTAGTCAAAATTCGATTGCGCGAGTAGCGCAAGGCAGTCATCCGTCGCGGGCGAAAGCCCGCCGGCTTGCCCGCGCGTAGCCATGCTGCGCATGAACACGCGATCGTTCTGCGAGTTGATCATGGTAGCTCGATCCCCCAGCAATGCGCCTTCGCCGATAACGCTTGGATCGTGCGACAAAATTGCGATCCGTCCTTTCGGATTCTGATTCAAAAAACGCAGCACCAGCTCATCAATCAAGGTCGTTTTTCCGGCACCGCCTGGCCCGGTGAAACCGATCACGCGGGATGTTTGATGTTTGATGTTTGATGTTTGATGTTTTTTTTCGCGCCCTGATCTCCGGGTGCCGTCCTCGATTTCTGTCAGCCTCCACGCTAACTCAATGTCGGGCGACTTCGCGCCAGCGCGCTTGCGCGGTTTGCCGTAACGCTCGCGGACGTAGTCGGTCATTTCTGTAAGTGAAGTGCCAGCAAAGAAAATCTCGTCCACGCCTCCGTGTTTCATTGCCTCTGCGTCGTCATGCGTAATGGTCCCCCCGCCGCCGCCAAATACTTTGATGTCGCTCGCCCCGCGCTTGCGTAAAAGATCGACAACGTCCCCGAAGAACTCAACGTGGCCGCCATTGTAACTGGAAATGCCGATGGCCCGCACATCTTCCTGGATAGCAGCACGTACAATGTCGCCAACCGAGCGATGATAACCGAGATAAATAACCTCAATCCCGTGCCGAATGAATTCCAGATTGATCGTATTGATCGCGCTGTCGTGCCCGTCGCAGATCGGAACAGCAGTAAGAATGCGAATCGGCGCGGCCATCAGGCGAAAAGTCTAACGGTAACCATTTGACGGGCAACGTCATTCTAGCCTAATACCAAGAGCTTTTATGAGCGGGATGGACACAGCATTTTCGCGGGAACGCTCGCACGCTTTTCCGGCGATCGCGTGGAGTGGGCTAATTGCGGGTTTGCTAGATATCACTTCGGCGTTCGTCATCGCCGGCTCGAAGGGAGTTGGGCCGGCTCGACTTTTGCAAGGAATCGCCAGCGGTTTGCTCGGCTCGCAATCTTTCAACGGCGGACTCGCCACGGCGGTGTTGGGTTTGATACTGCATTTCGTTATCGCATTCGGAGCGGCCTCAGTGTTTTACGCAGCCAGCCGAAAACTCGGATTTCTCACACAGCACGCGGTTGTTTCCGGCTTGGCGTTCGGTGTCGCTGTTTACATTTTCACGAACTACATCGTCCTGCCGCTTTCCGCTGTGAAATTGAGACACCATTCCGTCGCGGATATCTTTACGGCTGCGCTTGTCCTTATGGTTCTGTTTGGGCTGCCGATCTCCCTCATTATACGCCGATCCTCGCGCTCGCCGCTATCATGAGCGATCTGTTGGATTTTACCGGCAAAGTCGTCCTCGTCACGGGCAGCTCGCGCGGGATCGGAGCGGAGATGATCAAGGTGTTTGGCAAACGCGGCGCGCACTGTGTTGTGAATTACGTCGCTGACGGGCAAGGCCAGAACAAAACTGACGCAGTGAATGTTGCGAAAGAATTAAACGACCCGCTCGTGATCGAGTGCGACGTGACACAGCCGGAGCAGGTCGAATCGATGATGATGGAGATCGGCGACAAGCGCGGCGGTCTCGATATTCTCGTGAACAATTCCGGAATCATCAGCGACCGCACGATCAAGAAGATGCCGACGGAAGAATTCGAGAGCGTCGTGCGAGTGAATCTCACCGGCACATTTACCGTCACGCAAAAGGCCGCTGCGATTCTGCGCAACGGTGGCCGCATCGTAAATCTGTCATCCGTCAGCGGGCAAATGGGACTTTTCGGTCAGGCAAATTATTCGTCGAGCAAAGCGGCGATCATTGCGCTTACCAAGGTTTCCGCGCGCGAGTTTGCGCGTCAGGACATTACCGTGAACGCTATCGCGCCCGGCTTCATCGACATCGGGATGGGCAAAGGCGTGCCCAAAGAAGCAATTCAGAACTTCATCAAACAAATTCCACTCCGCCGCCTCGGGAACGTCAACGAGATTGTGAGTGCAGCGCTCTTTCTCGCTTCACCAATGGCTTCATACATCACCGGCCACGTTTTGAACGTGAACGGCGGCTTCTACATGGGGTGATGGGTGAAAGACAGAAGGAAAAATGGTGAATTAAGAAATGGACTCACGCTCTCTTCGACCGCTTTAGAATTGTCACGAAAATCGCAGTGAGTTCATTGCATTCCTGCCGGAGAACTGAGGGTTTCTTCCTTCATCCCTTGTTCGCTCCCTAGCCCCAGTTCTGCACTAGTAACCAGACCAGGGCAGAAAGCATCCCTGCAAACGTCGATAGCACGAGCGCCGCGCGCTTCGACTGCCGTATTTTGAACTCGGGCTTGGGAATATCGTCGTGAATATGACTCGCCTCGTACAGCTTCATCAGGGTAAAAGCCACGACGAAGCCGACAGCACCCCACTTGAGACACCCGATGGTCAGGTCAAACATTCCGATCAGATTCTAGCGCGAGAACCGCCCCGCTCAAGACCTCCACTCCGATGTGTGGCCTGACCTCCGACCTGTGACCGCTGATCACTCGCTGTGATCTGGCTGCGACGCCATGCATCGGCGAAGAGAGCGGCGGCGCAAAAACTCCTCCAAGCCTGTAAGCACAACCGTAACGCGGGCCCCTCAACCGACCGGGCGGCGAATTGATCGCGAACTTTGCCTGATTTCCCGTTCTCTCCCTCTGCCCTCTGGCTTCTGCCTTCGAACTTCGCTTCTACGGCGTAGGCGAAGGAGACTCTGAAGGCGACGCCTCGGTCGCGGGCGCCTTCTTCTTGGCCGTGGTTCTCTTCTTATGCGGTGACGGCGATGGTGACGCCTTGGTGGTTGCCGCCGTCGTCGAAGTTGCCGTTGTTCCCTGTTGTTTCGTACAGGAAGCGACAAACGCGATGCCGATTAAGGCCGTGATTAAGGACAAAACAATTTTTTTCATAGTATGTATAACGACTCCAGAATGTGCGGCGGCAGAGTAGATCGCAAGCAATAAAATTGCCACTTCCCTCTCCCGCCCCCTGACTTCTGATTTCTTCCCCTTTCTCATTGATCGTGAGTCGCCATTTCCTCGGATGTCCCTCTACCTTCTTTTACCAAGCTTTGCACTGCATCAGCCAGCGTCTCAAATGTGGTGATTTGAATTTCAGGACCGTAATGGAATTGCGAGAGAATATTGAGACCGATGTCTTTGTGCGGATCAGGCATCACTCTCGTCACTGATGCGACTTGTTTTTCAGCCAGAGCGTCCATGATCTGAGCGACATGACGCGCCGCCACAGCGTCCATTGAGTCCAACCAGCGAAAATCCGCCAGGACCCTGAAGCCGGGCGCGACACCTTCCAATAGCTCGCGGACCTGTTGCGCGGCCTGCCGCGCCTCTTCTCCCGTCACCCGCTGGCCCGCACTGATCACCAGGAGACGTTTCGATCGATCAAGCTCGACTGAATACATATTCCATGATCATACCGCCGCGACCCTCCACCCGCCACATCCAAGCCGTCCTTATGTCTTACTTCTTAGTTCTGCCTTCTTCTGCTCCGTCCTTCTCCTGCGGTAGGCCGAATGCAGCGGTACGAGAATGACCATCGAAAAATAAACCCAGCCGCTCCAGGCGATCTGCTCCCGCGGCAGGGTCAGAGCCAGGACAAACGAAATGATTCCCACGCCGACCGGGATGCTCCATCCCGTTACCTCATAGGGCGTGATCGCTCTTTCCCGTGTATTCAACCGTAACGGCTTCCGCAATTGCCAGGCACGCAGATTCAACAGCACCACTTCCAGTGCGATGGCAGTAAACCCGAGCGCGAAGACCGCAAAAAGAGAGCGCATTTGCGATTCGGAATGAGCTCCGAGGGTGTGGCCTACTCGACCGCTATTCAAGAGAAACCACATCGAGCCAAAAATCGCTTTCAGCGGGTACATATAGATTAGGATTGTGACAATCATCGCCCAGCTAATGAAAATCGAGATGCCATCTTCGAGACCATAGCGCCGGCTCCATAACCAGTGCCCTCGCCAAAAGATTCCGAGCACGATGACGCTCGCGACAAAGGCCGGCACATTCTTGAAAGCGGCCAGGAGCGTTTCGATATCGTCCGGGATTTGCTGCGCGGCGATCACCAACATCGTGATTGCGAAGGCGAAGGCTGCGTCGATGAAGGTCTCCAGCCGCGTCATCTCGATACCGCGCAGACGAAATCCGACGAGCTGCGGCAACGCATCCAACTCTGCCGGCAGCGCGGATGCTATTTCTTCATGTCGCTCGTTCATTCTGCCCGTCGATACTACCGCAATACTGGGCCGAGCTTACAGGGGTATTTTCGCCGCTGTCCTACCGCTTCCTCAACTCTCAGTCCTCAGATGCTCAACTCCGATCACTGACCTCTGAACCCTGCCTCTTCAACGCTTCAACGCTTCGACGATTTAGTTCTTCCATTCTTCCTTGTTTCTAATCTTAATTTTCAATTCTACTTTCGATCGAATGATGATCACCGGGACTGAGATCACCGTTTGGACAATATCCGCCCTTCTCGCAATCGGCGTGGGCTGGAGTCGTTATGCGAAATGGAAAACGCGCGACAAACTGGTGCGCGAACTGGCGGCAATGGATCCAGACCGCCGCGAAAAAGTGCTCAGCCGCCTCAGCCCAAAACTCGCGATCGAAATCCGACAAGAGCTCATGAAGCGCTTTCGGGGATGAGCTGATTCCTGACTTCTGACTTCTGCCCTCTGCCTTCCCATGTCCTCTGCCGCTTTCGAAATGATCGTCCCAGTTCTAGCTGACGACATCGACGAGCAAAATCACGTCAACAACACCGTTTACCTGCGCTGGGTGCAGGATGTCGCCACCGCCCACTGGCGAGCAATCACCAGTCCCGAAGCGCAGGAGATGATCGGTTGGGTCGTGTTGCGCCACGAAATCGATTACAAGACACCCGCCACGCTCGGCGACGAAATCGTTCTTCGCACATGGGTCGGCAAAGCCACTGGCCTCACGTTTGAACGGTTCACCGAGATCCGGCGTAAGAGCGATCGCCAGCTCTTCTCGCAGCCGCGCACGCTCTGGTGTCCCGTCAATACTCAAACCGGCCGGCCAATGCGAGTGTCCGGGGAAGTACGCGCGCAATTTTCCGTCTGACGCGGGATGTCTCACTTCGAGGCTTGCGATTGCGTCGTGTACTTTGATGATCTCGTCTGCCCGCTCACGCTGTCAGTTGATGACAAATCAGACCGCTAAGAACCTCGCTTTTGGACTCGGCGGAACACTGCCGTTTCTCGCACTCGTCATTTGGGGTTGGGGCAATTGGACGAGGTTCTTCGCGCATCCAGCGCGCGTCGGCCTCATCATCCTCACCCTAACCGGCGCAATCGCTTTCGGCTTTTCTGGAAGCAGCAGTGTTGGAATCGGCCAGCGCGAAGATCCATCTAGCCGGTGGATTTTTATTCCTTTGATTATCATCGCCGTCGCGTTCGCTTGGCTGCCGCCACATCTGGATCGTCTCAACCGCTGGACCATCGACGGGAATACTGTCCGTTACCTCGGATTAATCATCACCGCGATCGGCGGATTCGTACGCGTTGCTACCGTGTTCGAGCTCGGCCATCGCTTCAGTATCTTTGTCGCGGTTCAACCCGATCACCGCCTGAAGACCAACGGCTTTTACCGTTTTGTCCGGCACCCCAGCTATCTCGGGACGCTCCTCGCGATGGCGGGCTGGGCGTTCGTGTTTCGGAGCATCATCGGTCTGCTCTTAACGGCGGCAATGTTCGTGCCCATCATCGCGCGCATCCGTGCCGAAGAAGATTTTCTGGTGCGCCAATTCGGTGAACAATATCGCTGCTATCAACAACGCACCCGCTGGCGACTGTTGCCATTCATCTACTGAACGCCGCCCTCCTCCGCTTCAACGATTTAACGATCTCATTCATACGTGATCGGCACTCGAACCTGCGACACCGTTCCAGGTTTGAACCGCCACCTTAGAAAAGTATCGGTCGTAACTTTATCGAGAATCGCATTACCTGTGCTTTGCGCCATCAGCGCGCTGGTAACCTTGCCGGTCGCGGTATCAACGAGCATAACGCAAAGTCCGCTGCCAGTGATATTGGCCCGTATCGCTTGGTAGGGATACTCGGGCAGAGGAGCGCTAACTGCCATAGCTTTCGCAGCCGACATCGACATCAGGCTGGCAGCCGGAAATTCGGGGGCCTTGGGTTGCGCGAAAATCGCCCGCCTTCTTGGACGCGTTTTCTTTTCTGCCGTCGCAGCGGGTGTTGCCAGTTCTTCTACAGGGGGCGTCTGCTCTGCGACCGGAGTGGGCTTTGGACTTGGCCTTTCAGCTGAAATTTCGAGACTCGGTTTTGACGTTCGCTTTTTCGGACCGGGTGTTGGCGTTGCTTCCACCGGCTGTGACTGTTCTGGAAGCGTTGCCGATGTGGCCTCTTGCGCTTGCGCGAACCGTGACCCGGCGAACGCAATACCAATGCACAGGACAGAGAAGAGAATTCCCCTACGGAAGCACATCAAGAAAACTTCCGCTGCTTCCCTCACTCTGCAATCCGCATTCCGCAATTCTCAATCCTGCCTTCCATGGCTCGCCGCGTGTCGCGCCGGAGTAGGACACAGATGAAAGCCCCCGTGTCTGAAGATGAAGGAGGCCGCTCTCAACGCTTCAACGATTCAACGATTTAACGATTGGACATTCCAGTCTGCCCTTTGCTCTGTTCCGGTTTCCGCTTTCTAATTCTTAATTTTTTCCTTCTAAATTCCTGCTTCATCCTTCAGCCTTCTTACTTATGAAAATCCTTCTCGCCGGAATTCTAGGGGGAGTCGTCATGTTTATCTGGACATCGATCGCCCACATGGCGTTGCCTCTGGGCGAAGCTGGCCTCCGCGAAATTCCAAATGAATCAGCCGTCCTCGGCGCAATGCAAAACAACATCGGCGAACAGACCGGTCTTTACATTTTTCCTGGGCCCGGCGTCGGCAAGAACGCAACCCGACAGGAAAAGAACGAAGCGATGAAACACATGGGCGAAAAAATGGCGACGAATCCTTCCGGTATTCTCATGTATCATGCGCCCGGGCGCCCGTTCACGTTTGGCAAATGGCTCGGAATCGAATTCGGCACCGAACTGCTCGAAGCGATCCTCGTCGTGTTCCTCCTCGCCCAGACACGCATCGCGAGTTTCGCCGGCCGAGTCGGCTTCGTTTTGGCTGCCGGAATACTCGCCGCTATCGCTACCAACGTTTCTTATTGGAACTGGTATGGCTTCCCTTGTGTTTACACCACCGGCTACATGTTCATTCAAATCGTCGGCTTTTTGTGCGTTGGCGTTGTCGCCGCGTTGGTGCTGCGGAGGCGCAGTCCCGCAGCCTGAAGGTTTTAAGGCGCCAATTCGGCGTCTTAAAGTCTTGGACTTCTGTCCTCTGCCGCCGCCCCCCTTCTTAGTTCCTAATTCTTCCCTCTTCCTTAATCTCTCATCCTTCATCCTTTTATGAAACTCGCCTTGCTCACCATCTTCGCCACAACCCTCGCAACTGCCGCAGATGTATCCATCACTCAGGACGAACTTGTCCGTCGCACCCAGGAGCTTTACGACGCTATCGCGCCTGGGAATCAAACGCCTTGGAAAAAATATTTCGCTGACGATTGCATCTTCTCCGACGAAAAAGGGCGCACGCTCGACAAGACGAAACTCGTGGCCGACATCACGCCTTTGCCAACAGGATATTCCGGCACCATCAAGCTCGACAAAGTCCAAAGCCGGATCTTCACCGACACCGTCGTTCTTAGCTATGACGCGAATGAAACCGAAACGATCTTCGGCCAAAACCTGACGGCGCGTTATCACGTCACCGACACGTGGCTGCGGCGCAACGGCGATTGGCAGATCATCGCCAGCCAGGCCCATCGCTATTACGAAGACCCAGCAGTGGGAAAAGCCGACCCGAAAAAGTTCGCCGACTTCATCGGTACCTACGAGCTCGCGCCCGGTCAAACAAGATCGATTACGGCTGAGGACGGGAAACCGTTCATCGAACGAAAAGGCAAAAAGGAAGAGCTGTTGCCAGAAACATCCGATCTGTTCTTCCGCAAAGGCGTCGAAGGCCGGATTCTCTTCCATTACAACGCCAAGGGCAAGGTCGACGCTTTGATTGATAGGCGGAATAACGAGGATGTCGTTTGGGCTAAGAAACGATAGCAGACCGTCCTGGTCGCCGTAGCGACCGAAACAACGAAGACGTCAGTTTGCGAAAAACAAAGTAACCACTACGCCGATCAAAATTAGTGACTCCGCTCCTCGATCCCGCACTCGCGCACGAACCAGAGCGGTTTGAGTTTGGCTAATGGACCCTTCAGTTTATTCAGTTCCTTCGCGGACCGTGTACTTCCCGTGTGAGGTCAGCGATCTTCAGCGCCTCTTTCAGCAGCGCATCGACATTCGCAAGGTGCGCAAGGAGCCCGTCAGCTTCGATGTAACCTTCGCGACAGAGAACGTCGTCGCCACTGACGGTGAAATCGTAAAAGAGATTCTTCCGTTCCGTTTTAGTTTTCTCGACGAAAGCAGGTAACCCGGCCTTGCAGGCATCGAGCTTACCAGGATGTACTTTGAAGTAAGGATGCAGACTGACAAAATTGGAAATGTAATTCATCGCTTGAGCGGAGACGATAATTCCTGACACAAGGGAGTAAAACCGCAAAGGCGCCTTCTCATCAGAGCAAATTCTGAATATCTGATCGTCGTCGGGAAATGGTTGACTGCAATCCTGCCGCTTTGCTATACTGACCATTATGAGTACCAAATTTTTTGCCCTCATTTCTTTAATCGCCTTTGGCAGCCTTTGCGTTGTACAAGGTCAATCACCCGCCCCGAGCGGATCGCCCGCCGAATCGCCCTCACCGGCTGAGAAAGCGGCATCGCCTTCAACTGGCGAGTCGCCAGCCGCTTCGCCCAAAGCGAAACCCGCTCGCAAAAAAGCAAAAACTGAGGCAAAAGCGCGTCCGGCCGCTGCAAGTCCAGCGCCTGCAGGGCGCACGACCGAGGAAGCAGCAAACCCGCCCGCATCGGGGGGGGGCCACGGTCTCGTCTGGGTTAATACTGAGACGCATGTTTACCACAGGGAGGGCTCGCGTTTTTATGGCACGACGAGACAGGGCAAATACATGACCGAACAGGACGCAATCCAAGCGGGAAACAAAGCCGCGCCGAAGGGACCATAGGAAGGCAACGGCTAAGGAAGAATCGCTATCGTTCGGTGTGAAGCGGCCGCACCGTCAGCGTGGGGCGGCCAGCCATGTTCGCGTAGGTTGCCTCAGCCTTGTGATCGCTGCGTTTGAATCGACGTTCTTTCGACGTGTCGTCCGGCGCCCACGTCGCGCCGCCAGCATTCGCCTTTAGGAATCTTGTGATCTCTTTTTCGGAAAGATCAGTCCCCTTGACGTGAGAATATCTTTCCAAAACGCTCCGGCGGTCGGCGAAAATTACAAAGTAAAAATATCGATCCTTATGGTAAAGAACGCTGACCGTTCCATCATCGAGTAAATGTCGCTCGACCAGGTTGCCATATAAATCGTCAATTCTGTCGTCGCTGTCGCCCAGGTTAGCCCAGACTGAGCCCAAGCCTGCGAAAATCGCCAAGAGAGCGACGATCAACTGCTTCATATCTGTTATTCCGATAGTTCGCAGAAATCCGCAACACGGCGCGCGGGGACGTCGCTGGTAGACTGCATTGGTCGCGTGGTGATGCGACCGAGATATCGGGGGATCGCGAGTCAATTCGCAATTCTCTCAAACGCTCGGGACTTGACACGTTCCCAGCGTGTGACACAGTGTGTCACATGAAGACGATCAGCATCCGCCAACTTCACCACGAAACAGGACGATGGGTCCGTAAAGCCGCGGCACTCGGCGAAATCCATGTAAGCGAGCGGGGCAAGACCATTGCAAAAATCGTCCCACAAACGGCGCCCCCTGAGGTGCCGTACTTCGCTCGTCGCAAAATGAGTCGCCGTTTTCGCAACATCATGGAAAAGCTCCAAGGCGGCACCGACAGCACAAAAATCATTTCCGCGGATCGCGATCGCCGGTTGGAATGATCTATCTGGACTCAAGCTATCTAGTACGCCTTTATTACAAGGACGCCGGCTTTGAAGCGGTTCGCGACCTGGCAGCCAGAGACGCTGTGGCTTGTGGGTACCATGGGCGAGCAGAAGTTATCGCGGCGCTCCATCGCAAAGTCCGCGAGGGCAACCTGCCAAACAAATTATATCGCATCGTTCTGCAGGAGTTCGCCAACGAAATCCGCGCCGGCGCTTTCACCTGGATCCCTTTGTCTCAAGCGGTTTTCGACCGCATCCAGCTCGTCTTTGCCAGCCTGCCGACGTCAATCTTCCTGCGCGCAGCCGACGCCATGCATCTCTCCGCCGCAGCCGAAAGCGGGCTCCGCGAAATCTATTCCAACGACGAGAACTTCCTGGCAGCGGCCCCTCATTTCGGGCTACACGGCGTTAACGTAATCTCATGATTACTGCGCTCTTCTCCTTCCATAGATTGGATGTTGGATGTTGGACATTGGATGTTTTCATCTCAGCGGCCGAGTCCCTGGCTCACCGTCGTGTCACCCAAAGTTGAACTTAGGCGGCTGACCCCGACGTCTGACCTCCGATCTTTGCGGCTTTTCTCGCTTACTTCCGCCCCAAATACTTCATTTGCTTCGTTCTATCTTTGCTACTGACATCCGGCCTCTCTTCAATCAATTCGTCAGCCACAACGGTATGAAACGAAACAACCGCCCAATCGGCGTCTCCGCCGACCACCGGGCGATGCCAGACACTCCGCGGGATGGAAATCCAGCGCCGCTCCAGCGGCACATCCGGACTGCTAACCAAAACATTCGATTGCCACTGGCCTGGCTCTCCAGTTTGCATGTCGCCGCTCCATTCGTACGACATCATGCGCTGGTGACTGTTGGGATGGCGTTCCGCGCCCGTGTCTGCCGCCGCGCGCAGGACAAAAACCCAGGCAGACCGGATCTCAGATGGTAACGCACGACCGAAAACGGTTAACGGAATCGGTTCCCAAGCCATTAGCGCCTCTCTCTTTTGACCCAGCTCTGCGCGGACTCGGTCCACAATCGGGCGAATTTGTTCGCGGACATTCTCCGATCGTAAAACCGTCTCGATCGATGTAAGGCGCCAGCGTTCCTCCGTTCTCATCCCGCGAGTATGTCCTCATCATCCCTTCCCATCAAACATCCACGTGCCGCCATAGGAAAATCCTATTGCGACTAGACGCATAAAGTATTTCAACGGGCGTCCGGACTGTGGCCAGTTCACTATATGAACGGCTCAGGTTTAGGGATGGGAACGATCAAGGGCAACGACGGTCTTGGAACGTAATCGGCCGGGTCCCGCTCGGCCAAGTTCTGGGTCATCTACAACGTGTCGTTCTGAACTTCGACGTTCTCGGTCTCGCTAACGGGACCGTCGTGAACCTGGGCCCGTTGATTTCACTTTTTCATCAACCAACACATAACAACAATAATAGGAGGTACAATCATATGAAAACTACGATGCCGATGCGGTTGCGCATTTTACGGTTCCTTGAGGAGCGATACGTGCACAGGGCGCGACCCCATTATTTCCCTGAGCTCGCTCTCTTTGGAGTAATCCTGATCCTCGCCGTCTGGCCGATGTTATCCCTGGCGGCGGCGCTGGACCTGCTGAGATAGAAGCTTATTGCTTCGCGTTGCGAGCGATGGATGAATCTTGGGATGAAAGGGCGGTCGCAGCTTCCCGACGGAACGCTGCGGCCGCTTTGCTCTGAAATCGAAGCGGGTTGTAAAGAAGATTCAGTTCCCGCTCCGGAACCGGCGGAGCGAACGGCAGACTGACGCATCCGGGCGTGGCTTGGTGTTTCACCATCATTTGGGGCACAATTGAGACGCCGATCTCAGCCGCGACCATGTTAGCGATCGTTCCAAGCTGGCTGCCGGCCAGCGCTATCTCCGGCCGGAGACGACGGGCCGCGAGCAGGTGATTCACCTGTTGCGACAGGCAATGCATCTCGTGGAGGAGCAGGAACCTCTGCGATTTGAGATCGTCCAATGTTACCAGAGGCTTCTTTGCTAGAGGATGTCCTTTCGGCACTAGCGCAAGCAATGGTTCGTTGCCCAGAGGTTCGCGTCGCAGAGTTGGACTTTGCTGGCAAGTGGATGCCAATGCGACATCCAGCTCTCCAGCTTCCACCCGCCGAGTGATGCCGTCGGTCACGTCCTCCACGATTTCTAGCGTGACTGCTGGATAATGTTTTTGGAATTTCCCGATCAATTCCGGGAGGACATATGGCGCGATCGTGGGAATTGCGCCCACCGCCAGCCCGCCGGCAACCTCGCCTTTGAGCTCGTCGACGCATCGGCGGGCGTCGGCGATCGAGGCCAAAATTTGCCGTGCGTAATCGATCAAACAACGGCCCGCTTCGGTCAGGACGACTGAACGCGGCAAACGGTCGAATAACGGTTGCCCTACCTCCGCTTCCAGCTTTCGAATCTGTTGACTGAGCGAAGGTTGAGCGACGCGCACCTTGGCGGCCGCGCGGGAAAAGCTTCCCTCGTTGGCCACGGCCACGAAATAACGCAACTGGTGAATCTCCATAGATAAGTTTTCTATCGCAGCGAGACCCACAGTAGCCTCAGCCTTGCCACTTTGAAACTCGCTCGTTACCTCATTCGAGATTGGACGTTGGGCGTTCGCCGTCTGTGTATGCGTGGTATGCATTCAAATCATTAAATGTATATTTTTTGCCTTTTTTTATACATTTAGCTCGCCTAATGTTTAAACCGCATGCATTTCAGCCCAGATGCGGCATTTAACCAGCTTCCCGATTTGCCGCCCTTGGTCGAACTGGAGACTCCGCGCGTGCTCAAGGCGACTACTCGGGCCAGCCGAGCGCTGGCTGAACTAAAAGGTCGCACCCACACCATTCCGAATCCGAAGATCCTGCTCAACACTCTCGCGCTTCAAGAAGCGAAACTCAGCTCCGAAATCGAGAACATTTTCACGACCAACGACGAGCTGTATCGCGGCCTGGCAGCGAACGGCAATGGCGCCGACCTTTCTCCTCACGCGAAGGAAGTCCTCCATTATCGCGACGCGCTTTGGCACGGAATGAACGCACTCCGCGCCCGGCCTTTCCTCTCTACAAATCTCGCGATCGAGATTGTGAACATCATCAAGGAAAACAGCGCCGGTATCCGCAATCTGCCCGGAACCAAGTTTCAAAACCCCAACACGAAGGAAGTCATTTACACGCCACCGAATGGCGAACGTTTGATTCGCAAGAAAATGGCAAACCTTGAGCTTTTCTGCAACGACTTGTCGTCTGAGATCGACCCGCTTGTTCGTGTCGGCGTTGCACACTACCAGTTCGAAGCCATTCACCCCTTCTTCGACGGCAACGGCCGCGCCGGACGCATCCTGATCATTCTTCAGTTGATCATGAATGGCCTGCTGGAAGTTCCGATCCTGTTTTTGAGCCGCTTCATCATCGAGCAGAAAGCGCAATATTATCACAGCCTCCGCACCGTGACCGAGCGCGGCGAATGGGAAGCATGGCTCCTTTACATGCTCGAAGCCATGGAGAAGACCGCACACGGCACGACACAAAAAATCAACGCGATTCACGATCTTCTCGCCAAAACGATGGCGAAAGCGAAGCAAGTTCTGCCAAAGCGCACGTTTAGCAAAGAACTGATCGAGCTGATCTTTGAGCAACCTTACTGCAAAATTCGGTTCGTCGAGAAAGCCAGCATTGCCAAGCGGCTGACCGCGACCAAATATCTGCGCGCTCTAGAGAAGGCCGCCTTCGTAACGTCGGTCAAAAAAGGCACTGAGCTGATCTTCATCAATCATGCGCTTTGGCATCTGCTTACCGACGAACCGCTGCCAAAAACCGAAACGACCGCACAGTCATGACAAGATCGACTGCTGCATCGCAAAAATTCGCCGTTAAGTCTGGCGTTTACTGCTGCGTTCTCACCAAAGCGGCACTTGAGTGCTCGTACAGTAGCCGGTTGACGCCAAAAAAAAGCGCTCCGCATTTCCAGCGGAGCGCTTTTGTGCCGCGCAGAGGATGCGCTACTCAACTTCAATAAACTCCGGATCGCCCGCGCAGATCACGCGCTCCGTATACACGAAGCCGTCCACGTCAACCGCGACCCAACAGCCATCCACGAACACGAAGTACGTGTTGCCGATCAATCGGAAATGGTTGGCCCCGAATCGTTGGACGAAGAACTCTTTCGGATGCCGCCCAAGACTGAACACTTCGCTGTGACGCGACTTGAACTCTTGCACGTTCACCTTCGTCGATTGATTCACGTTTGTCTGGCTCGTGCTCGAACGTGCGCCAGGTTCATTCCTGTTTACGTCCTGAGGGCGACCCTTAACGTTCGTCTTTCCACGGACCTCTGTGCCCGTCTCAGGTTTTGCCTCCGGTTTGCTCTGCTCCTGAGCGGCGTGCTTCTTCTTTCCTTTCGCCGGCGTTGTCGCCTGCGTTTCTTTCGTCTGCCCCTGCGTGGGCTGTTGTGGCTCCGTCTGGCCTAACGCCATGAGCGGTAACGCCATTATCGCTGTAATCATCAGGATCTTCATAGAATTCCTCCCTTCCCCTGTAATTCGTATCTCCCAAAAATTTTGGTCCCGTCGATCACTCAATTTCGTACCGCGGACGACGGCTCGTTATGTGGGCGGATCAATTATTCACCTCCGCTTTTTGGTCTTCCAACTTACCCAGCGGGAATTAAGACTTAAGAAGGTTGAATTAGGAGGGATGCAGCCGGAAGAAAAAGATCTTAGGCAACGCACGAAGGAATTCGCATTGCAGATTACTCGTGTGTTTTTCCGAGTTGCCGAAAACGACAGAAGAGTAAGTGCCGGGTAAACAGGTCCTGCGATATGGTACATCGGTCGGAGCGAATTACCGGGAAGCGTATCGCGCCCGCAGTAAAGCCGAGTTCATCGCGAAGTGCGGCGATTCGCTGCGCGAGCTTGAAGAGACTGTCATCGCCATTTTTGTTACGATTCTAAAGCGCTCGAAAGAAGCACCATGATCCTTAAATCTTAATTCTTCCTTCTTAATTTTTTCTCCCTCACAGAGCTAAACTTATGCTATTTTCGGCGCTTTTCGCCAAGATTGCCGCTGATTTAAAGAAGTAGAAGAAAGCTCGCGGCGGCGCAGGTTTCATGTAGGTAACACATTGCTAGAAAGCGGAGATGATTCGTAAGACCACGCCGGAACGACTGAGTTTTTTCTCCGACGCGATATTCGCGGTCCTTATCACGGTGCTGGTCTTGGAACTGCGTCCACCTGAGCGACCCACCTTCGAAGCTCTCCTGGAGCGGTGGCCGACATGGTTAAGCTACGCAGTCAGTTACTTGTTCATCGCCATCGTGTGGGCCAATCATCATTATCTACTGCGCTACGCCACGGAAGCCACGCCTCGGCTGATGTGGTTCAATTTCGCCCATCTCTTTCCCGTTTCCCTGCTTCCCCTGTCGACCGCGTGGATGGCGGTGAGCAGGCTTTCGCTCAACCGGTCGCATTCTATGCGGCCGTCTTTTTCTTCGTCAATGTGACCTACATCTTGTTGATTTGGGAGCTAATCGAGCCTCGCGCCGACCTTGCTTCGAAAGTCCGCCGGAACATGCGATACTGCTCCATCGCGACTTTGTGCCTTTTCGGAATCGCATCGCTCGTCGCCTTGAAATATCCCTTCCTGGGTCTTGCAATTTGTTGTTGCTGCTTGGTGGGTTATTTGAGGCCAGGTGCGCCAGGCGCAAACTGATCGCTCTCGACATAAATTGCGGAGACTCCCGCTAAGCGCAGCATACTCGATGGCTAACCTCGACATCTTCTGGCTTAAAGACGAAAGCCTCGAAGACAGTGCCAACCTTCCCGATCCCGACATCATCGTCGCCGAAATTGTCGAAGATTTAGAAGCTGCGCTTCAGCAGTTCGCTGCAATTGCGAATGACTTGAAGAAGTAAATCCGTAGCGTTCCGCTGTGAAGCGCACTTTACAGGTGCTCAATGAGATGGAACGTGATGGCGTCTTCACCCGTTACGCCATCGCCGGCGCGATGGCTGCAACTTTCTATGTTGAACCGTTGTTGACCTTCGATCTCGATGTCTTTGTTGTTCTGCCGCAGACTCCGGGTGGTTTGCTCACGCTCGCTCCCCTGTATGATGCGTTGCGCGCCCGCGGCTATTCCGAGCAAGAGAACGAATGTATCAGGATCGAAGGCGTGCCGGTGCAGTTTCTCCCCGCCTACAATGCTTTGCTCGAGGAAGCTCTTAAAGAGGCGCAAGAGATTATGTATGAAGATGTGCCAGCTCGCGTGCTGCGAAGCGAGCACCTGCTCGCCATTTGTTTGCAAGCAGGACGCAGCAAGGATCGCGAGCGTGTCCGGATTTTGCGCGAACAGGCCAAGCTCGATCAGAACTTTCTTGCTGACGTGTTAAGGCGGCACCAGCTTGAGGACAAATGTAAGCTGTGGACGGAGTAAACGCCGAGGTAGCCAGAATATTCGCGGCGAAAGAACAACGCCGGCAGGATCTCGCGCGCCTTCCGTTTCCGGAGAAGGTGCGCGCGGTGATGAAATTGCAAGAAATGGCCGCAACGATTCTACAAGCTCGCGGCAAGCACGTGAGACCGTGGCGAATTGTGGAGGACGCTTTGGACGCTTCAGCTACCAAGAGCTGAGGAAGCGCGACAAACGTTCGATCCGTTTTCGAACGTACCCGGCTTCCCTAGACACGCTCAAAGTCTCGGTGCCTCCCGCCGTAAAGCCGGCAGCCGCTATATGCGCGCGGCCAGCGCCCGATCCCGACATCATCGCCGCCGTCGTAACGCAGCTTGGAAGACGAGGCTGGGCTTTCAAATTGTCGAAGACCTTCAAGCTGCCCTCGCGCTCTATTGACGCTCCGCTTGCCCAGCTCCGCACCGCGACCCTCCGCGGCGAGTAAACTCTGAGCAGGCTTTGTGGCAGGTTGGCCGCAGTCAACGACAGCGGCTACAACTGCGGCTGACACAGCCGCCACTACAGTGCGCCAGTTCGGGCGCTACTTTTTCTCCACAAGCGACAGGAACGCTTCGTAACCTTCGCTTTTCATTTGTTCGATTGGAATGAAATGGAAGGCGGCCGAGTTGACGGCGTAACTTTGTCCGGTGGGCGATTTTGGGTCGGGAAAGAGATGGCCAAGGTGGGCATTGCTTCGTTTGGCGCGCACCTCGGTGCGCTGCATATCGTGCGAAGTGTCCACGTTCTCGACGAGCAGATCTTTCGAGATCGGTTTGCTGAATGTGGGCATGCCGATGCCACCGTCGAATTTGTCGAGCGAAGTGAAGAGTGGTTCGCCGGTAATGACATCGACGTAGATGCCGGTGCGCTCGTTGTTCCAAAACTGATTTTGGAAAGCCCTTTGGGTGCCACCTTCCCGCACGACAAAATATTCCTCGGCTTTTAATCGGCGTTTCAAGACGGCGTCGCTTGGGACGGGCCGGTTCGGATCGAAACCTGTGGTCTCCCTTTTCTCTTTCTGCGCGAGAAAGAAGAAGTAGAGCCCACCGGCGATGAGCACGATCGCGATGCCGACACCGACGTACGTGCTGAGGGCCGATCTTTCCTCGCTGGTGATTCGGCCCCCGTACATCAGATCGTGATCACGTTATTGAAGCAGAGATTGGCCACGTCCGTCACTTATTTTTTTCAACAGAGGGAGGACTGATTTGCGGTCAAGTCTCAATTCGTTGAGATGGCGCTTAGAGGTCAAATCTAAACTCCGAAAGCTTTCGCCCGTCGCTCGCCACGGTGAGATCAAATTTCAGAGGCCGCAGTCAGCGACAGCGGCTACACCCGGAAATCGGAGGCGACATACCTGCCACTACAGCGCGCGCTCGCTCCGCTAAAGGCCAAACCGGCAATGCATTATGAGTGTATATACAAGTATCATCGGCTGGATCAGGGACTGAAAACGTTGCAGAGGGCCAAAGTGAAGTTTCGTTCTTAGAAGCGCCATATGAAAGACGAGCACGCACAATTTTCCGGATCCATCCCGGCGGCGTATGATCGCTACCTTGGGCCGATGTTGTTCCAGCCGTACGCCGAGAATCTGGCGTCGCGCTTACAAGTCGCGAAGAACGATTCGGTTTTGGAATTGGCATGCGGCACTGGCATCTTAACGCGCGTCCTGCGGACTCGTCTGCCTTCGACAGCGGAACTGATCGCGACGGATTTGAACGAACCGATGTTTCGGCGTGCGGCGGCGAAGTTCCGTAAAGACGAAGCCGTGCAATGGCTGCAGACTGATGCATGTAGCTTGCCGTTTGGCGACCAGTTGTTCGATGCCGTCGTGTGCCAGTTCGGAATCATGTTCGTGCCGGACAAGTCGCTGGCCGCGCGCGAAGCTCACCGTGTTCTAAAGCCGGGCGGTCTGTTTCTCTTCAATGTGTGGGACACTATGGAGCACAACGAGCTGGGCCAACTCACACATCAAACGATTGCCAGCTACTTTGATAAAGATCCACCGGCATTCTACGAGGTCCCGTTCGGGTATCATGATCAGGACGAGATCAAAGGGATGCTAAAGGAAGCTGGCTTTCAAGAGATCAAGATGGAAGTCGTGGCCAAAGTCGGTGCAGCAATCCGGGCGGAAGACGCAGCCACAGGCTTGGTGCATGGAAACCCGGTGGCCGTGGCAATCGCCGAGCGCGACCCGTCATTATTGTCGGTCATCACCAAGGCCGCGGCTCGAGCAATCGCGGACCGCTTCGGAGAAACAGACATTCGTGCTCCGATGAGGGCCGTTGTCGTGCAGGCTCGGAAATAAAAACGGGGGTCGCGTTTAAATTCGGGACTGGGAAGTCATCGCCGCCGCTCGCGACCGTGAGCAAGCGAGACTTATCTGTTCCCCTCACGGACTTGGCCGTCCATCTCGCACGTTCCCACGGCTCGGTTCATCGAAATCGCATCCGACTTAAAGAAGTAATGCTCGCTACAACTGCGCGGATGTAGTTGATTCGTATCCAGGTGCGAAAGAAAGATTCCAATAGTCATGCGCGTTCCCGAGTGTTGGTGCTGGTGGATGAATCGAACGTCGGGAGTTCGGTGCGGACAGCGGGACGCGGGCTCGATTGGATTAGGCTCCGGGATTTTCTAGCCGGCCCAACCACCGGACGTGATCTGATCGAGATGGTGGTCTATGCCGGATTGCCACCTGCCATTCCGATGTGGCAGGACGAGCGGGACAAGAAAAACAAGTTCGTCCATTGGCTGCGCTCCAATGGATTCATGGTCGTGACAAAAGATGGGGCGCCCGCCGAAGAAGGTCATTACAAGGCGAATGTGGACGTGATGATGGCGATCGACGCGCTCGAGCTTTCCATCGAGATGCGGCCCGATGTTGTGATTCTCGTGACTGGCGACGCTGATTTCGCTTATCTCGCCATCAAGCTGCGCCGACACGGGATCCGCGTGGAAGTCGCGTCAGTCGCCGCAAATCTCGGGAACATATTGAGATCAGCCGCGAACGACGTGATCGATCTGGCCCCGGTCTTTCGGACGTTCGAGATCATGAAAGTGCAAGATGCGCCCGCGCCGGTATCGCATCGAACGCAGCAACAGAGCAGACGCCGGCCTCGGTTTCGTCCGATGTGACGCCCGCAAACCACGAATTGCTTCCGGGTCTTCGTTGAAACTACGACGTGACGAGGCGGCGCGAGTGAGTGAGTCTTAAAACTTATGGGAAACAGCAAAGGCAGAGACAACGCTAAGAAACGCGCAAGACGCCGGAAAAAGACGGAGCGCCTCGCGCTCGCCAAGAAAAAGAAGGCGGCGAAATAGGTTCTGATGGGCTCGTGTCTAAACTCCGAAAGCGTTCGCGAGCAGAACATTTGAGATTCGCCCAAGCGGGTGCCCTTATCTGCGTCCGATATACGTGCGCTATTCTGTGAAATACTTCGCTGCGAGACTGCGCGCCAGCGCCTAACACATTGCCCGCTGCTTTGCTCCCGAGCAGTTTTCGCAACAAAGATTTACACCCGCCGCAGTGTCGATTCAGTTTAGTCCGTGTTCGCGGACGCGATGAGTAGCAACAATAGACTCGTTGGATTCCGCTCCAGTGAAAGTCTCGAGCAGTCCCGCGAGGCGCGACTCGTAAGAATCGCACGTGGGACATTCGCCATTGGGCTCGACCCATTCGGGATGTTGGATCCGCAGGTCGTCGTGAATCTGCTGCCGGAGCTCGGTGTAAGTATGGATTTGGTGAAACATGGCAATTGGCTCGGTGAAAGATTCAAGTGCGGCGCGGGACGATTCCCGCAAACGCTCGGCGGAATCGTCGACTAGCGATGGCGCTGTGAGCGCGGGCCAATAGCCAAGTGAGGTTACTCCACAAGACGGCACGCGCGTGCTTGCGTTGTGCGCGACGCCGGGCCAACTGGATTACTTTGTAGTGCTGACGTTGCAGCAACACGGCCAGCAGTCCGCTTTGCGTAAGGGTCGGGGTTGATTTTGTCATAACGTAGTTTTTCTGTTTTCTCGTCACTAATTTTCGCAGGTTTCGCTGTGTCTGCATATGGGACCTTGGTCCAATGAGAGCAGCAAACGACCCCATCGGGGACTGCGGCTCTGTTCTGAGCGTTACGAATTTCATAAACCGGTTTTATTTGGATTGACTGCTCCAAATCCGCGCGGAACGACGAACCATCCTCAGCAGACGCTTTCAACAGCGGCCTCGCTTCGGTTGACTCGGGGCTCCAGTTGAATCTGGAGATCGCGCTAAGCGGTGTCTCAGCGAAGGTTCAGACCGCTTTTCAGCCCGGCCGAAGGTGCGTTGAAACGTCGGATGACGTAATCAAAGATCTGGTACAGAATCTGCGCCATCGTGTCAAGCCCTTTTTCGTTTTTGATCTAGCGACTTGGGAGTAAATCGGCTGGCGTCTAAACTCCGAACTCCGAAAGTGTTAGCTAGCCGCTCGGCACTGCGAGCAAGCTTGGCTGATGGTCGATTTGTTGAGAGTTGAGAGTTGAGCGGGCAAAGAGGTCAGCGATCGGAGGTCAGCGGTCAAAATGGGAAGCGTAGGCGCGCCTTCCTTGTGCAAATCGTCATGGGCTGATAAAACGGCGATCGTGATCTGGAAGGTCTTCCAAATCGTTCTGTGGCTCGCTGCCGGCGCCTACGGTGTCGTGGGTGTTCTCACTATCACAGGCGCGCTGGGCGGCTCCCGCGAAGCGGATTCGCTGAGCCGTGCCTACATCGTGTTCGGCTCCTTATTCCTGATGATCGGCGTTATGGCCGCCGTCGCGACCTTTTTCGCTAACAAATGGCGAGGCTGGTTGATCCTCGCGGCTGTGATTCTTTGTCTTGGGCTTCCGCTTGGGTTGTTCGTAGCGTTTTGGATTGACATGGAAAAAGGTGAGGTGCATCGCCGCCAGGGGGAGGAGGAGGTCCGCTCCGGGAGATGGGACTTCGGCGATCAACCGGCGCTGTTTGCCGTCGCCCACGCCATCGTAAAGAACGATCAGGAGGCGATCCGCGCGGCCGCGAAGGCGCTTCCGGATTTGCAGGCGCCCGGACGCGACGGTACGACGCTGCTCTATTTTGCTGTGACGCAAAGCTGGCAGCGCCCAGAATTAGTCGAATCGGTGAAAACGTTGTTGTCGCTCGGCGCCGACCCGAACTATACCAACGGCCATCGGGATTCATTCGCACTCGCCAACGCCGTGCATGGATCTGCTCGCCTTCTGCAGAGCATGCTCGACGCCGGCGGAAATCCGAATGCTCGCGACGAGTTCGGCCGGCCGATTATTCTCATGAACTGGTACCTGGGTTACTACGAAAACGATCAACGTGCGCGGCTCGATCTGCTGTTGGATCGCGGCGCCGACATCAACGCCACAATGCCCCAAAGCGAATCGGAGTTCGCCGGCTATACACTACTGCTCTATCGCACGGAAATGGGGCCTCGTTATAGCGACGCGTACGCGGATGCGCTGCATCTGCTCGAACGCGGCGCGGATCCGAACCGCGTCGCCGCTGATGGAATGAATTTCTCGAAAATGGTGATCCAGCATCGGGAACAGTTCACGAGGGGCCGGGGAGCGCCGGCGGAGTTCGCGCCGCTTTGGAAGTGGGCCCAAGCGCATGGGATACTCCGCTAGCCAATTTCCCAGGAGATGTGAAACAGGCAATTAAGGCACCCTGGATTCGTCTAATGACCCCTCGCACCCACTCGGTTACACGCCCTGCCTGGAACAAGTTAGCCGAGGTGCTTAGCCAACAATGGAAGAGCAAACGCTCCGATACGCTCCGCCAGACGGATACGCGAACTGCGTCACGCGCTCAGCACTGTCGGTTATCGCCAGTGACGAGGATGCCCATGAATAATGCGTGGCCCGTGGAATCGGCGGACACCGAAAACCCCGAACCGCGGCCCACGAAAACCAAAGCCAAAGGCCGGATAGACGGCGACGCCAACCACCGGAGGAGCGTAATAAACCGGGGGCGGCGGCGCGTAATTGTAACTCGGCGCGGGAGCGCGGTAAGGCTCCACCACCTCGGTGCCCGCATTCAAGCGCAGAGCAGAAGCAAACCCAAATGCGAGGACCGCCAATACCGTTACATTAAATTTCTTCCACATAATCGTTATCCCTTCTGTTGTTTCGCGGATTGAACCCGCCCTCGCCACGTAAGTTGCAAGAGAATCGGCGGCGGCGCGTCTCGGCAATTCCGCCGCAATATCGGGTGGGCGTTGTTCCTTTCGAGAACTGAAGCGTGATCGTGCGGAACCAGTTGCGTCGTTTTCTGAACTGCACTGGCCACATGCCTGCCGCGACAGCGACTTATGCGTCGTAAGCCGCTTAGGATGCGGTTTAACATTCGAGCTGACTGGGGCCAGCAAGGATCGTATATGGTTGTTTCCCCGAGTCATGGCCAGACAATTCAAACCGGTGCGTTTTTTTGTGATGATGGGAGCGGCGGCGTTCATCGTGTGTGGCGTGACGGCATTCTACACTCATCGCGCGGCTCACGGCAGAACAGCGGAGGAACGGGCGGCTTACTGGATCGGCGAAAAAGCGGGAGAGCAAGCGCCGCCTGGCGCAAAGTTGCCGACGGCCGCTGACTTGAACATGATGGCGCAGAAGTATTTCAAGCGACAAGGATCAGGTGAACAGCAGAATTGGGACCTCACGTTCGAAAACGGTTACACGGACGGATTCAAGAAGACGCATCCGCAGTGAGCCGCTCAATGAACCCGCCGCCTTTACCGGTTCGAAAACGTTTCCCCTGGATTCTTTACTGGATCGCTCTGGTGTTCATTGTTCTCTTTGCGTTTGCGCCCATAGGATCGGTCGTGGCATGCGCTTGGATTGCGAATACATACGGCTGCAAAGTAGATGAGGGCTCGGTGCATCCCTGCATCATCGGAGGGCACGATTATGGCGAGCTCCTGTATTCCCTCGGTGTATTGGGTTGGCTGATGCTCGTTACTCTTCCCAGCGGTTTATTTGCTTTCATTACCTGGCTGATCGTTCTCATCCTGCATTGGGCAAGCTGGCGAAAGCGATCCGCTGCCAATTTCCCGTCATCCTCAGCAGCGTAAGCGCGATCGAATCGATGTTGCAGCAAAGTTTGCGGCTGACACAGCCGCCACTACAGCGGAAAATCGACGGTCAGAGAGCGCCACTACAGGAGGCTGTCGTCTCGTACCGAGCAGCAGCAGCCCATTCCTTGTCGTGCGCAATCCCCGATCCTCGCCGGTAGTTGCCGTCGAAAAAGTCGATCCAGGTTAAAGAAAGAATGGGGTCAGGTAGCATGAAAGCATCGCTCTTTCGGTGGAGCGTTTGGGCAACCGAAAGGAGATGCTATCATGAATTACGTTGGAATCGATATCCACAAACGCTACAGTGTTTGTGTTGCGCAGGACGAGCGAGGCCGGCGGCTAGGCGAAGC
>Ga0209156_10000111_pt1 | contig 60115 bp, 55 predicted proteins | sample GraSoiAngelo_124_FD_185881 | JGI IMG/M metagenome (GOLD analysis project Ga0209156, IMG submission 185881) | Grasslands soil microbial communities from the Angelo Coastal Reserve, California, USA - 14_0927_05_20cm (SPAdes) (version 2) | ecosystem: Environmental > Terrestrial > Soil > Grasslands... | reverse complement strand
ATCCAGCAGCAAGACCGCGGCTCCGCTGACTACGGCCGCTGATTGACTAGTTCCCGACAGCTGGAAGTACGCGTTTGCGCTGTCGCCCGTGACGTGCCGGGCTGGATACGTCGTCGGCAGGTAGGCCCCGGACGCCTCCGCCGAGGCGATGCGGACGCCTGGCGCCGCCAGGTCCGGCTTCAGCAGGAGGTCGTACGCTGTCGGTCCACGCGAGCTCCATGACGCGACGGTGTCGTCGCTCCGCTGCGGCGTTCCCTGCGTGTCGATCGCTCCCACCGCAATGGCATATGGGCTGTTGGCCGGCGAAGTGATCGAGCCGAGCACGGTTTGCCCCTGCTCGTTCCGCCCGTAATTGCCCGCGGCTGCAACAACGACGAGTCCCTTCTTCGCCGCCCGCTCCACCGCCTCGCACAGCGGATCGTCCCGGTACGGCTGCAGAACCGGCGCGCCCAGTGAAAGATTGATCACGCGGATGTTGAATTCATTGCGGTGCGCCACCGCCCAGTCGATCGCGTCGACGACGTCGGCCACGCTGCCGCCGCCCGTCGCGTCCAGCACCCGCAGGTTCACCAGATACGCGCCGAACGCGATGCCCCGGTAATCCTTGCCGTCGGGCGTCGACACGCCCTGCCCCGCGATGATGCCGGCGATGTGCGTCCCGTGCCCGTACAGGTCCCGGCCGTCGCCGCCCAGAAAATCTTTCGTCGCAATCACGCGGCCCCGCAGCGCCGCGTGCGTCGTGTCGATCCCGGAGTCGATGACCGCCACCGTGATGCCGGCGCCGGTCAGCCCCTTCACCGCCTCGGAGCCGGCCCACACCTGGTCCGCCCCGATGCTCTCCGCCGTCACGGCGTCGCTCGACTGGATCCGCACGTTCCCCGACAGATGATCGACCGCCTCGTCCTGCTGGATCGCCGCGAGCTGGCCGGCGTTCACGGTCAGCACGGCGCCGCTCTCGATGCGCTTGCTGACACGCAGGTTGTAGCGCGCCGCCAGCGCGTCGATCGACGCCGCGTCGCCGTCGACGATCACTTCGATCGTCTGCGACCCGACATTGAGGTGGTCCTGCAGATCGGCGCTCATCCGCGCGCGATGCGCCCCGCCCGGCGCCGCCACGGCGGCGTGGGCGGTAACGAGAAGAGTGCCGAAGACTAGGCTCGTGCGGAAAACCATGATCGCTCCAGCCGCGCCGGATCGGCGCCGGGTCAGTTAGTTGTGCGTGGTGCGTCGAATCTCGTTCACGGAATCGATCAGCACCCGCTGCGATCCCCCGATAGTTCGAATCGTCTGCAGCCGGCCTTCTCGAATCCGGTTGTAGATGGTGCGGCGTGAAACCCCGAGGATTTCAGCCGCGTGGTCCAGCGAAACGCTGCGACCGATACGAGGTTCGAACCCGGCTTCTGTGACGTCCATCTTTTCCCTCCGCGTGCCGCCTATAAGGGCACGATGGGTTCCAAGCGGGACCGTAATGGAGGGAAACCCGGTAACTCCTTGCGGACGATGAAATTGCTGGATTACGATGAGTTCAGGAACGATCGGGCTGGAAGCGCGGCTGCGGCCAAAAAGCTAGCCATGTCGCCGCGCGCTCTCGCAAGAATCGATTCTTTTGCACGCAAAAACGATTTTCGTGGCTGAGTTGCACGCAAATTCGATCGGCCAACTTCCTGGCCGCCACAGTCAGCTTTTGACCGGACACGCACGACACCTTCGCACGCTCATCGTGCTTGCCGTCGCGGCACTCCTTGCCGCCGCCTGCCGCACCGACACCGGTTCGACGTCCGGCGCCGCCGGAAAGTCGGTATCCACAAGCATCGTCCGAGGCGGCGAGATCGTCGCCTCGGTGCGCAGCGAGCCTCGCACCTTCAATCGTTTAACGGCGCGCGACACCACCACCGATCTCGTCTCCGAGCTCACGCAGGCCAAACTGGTCCGCATCAACAAGGTCACCCAGGCGGTCGAGCCGTGGCTCGCCGAGAGCTGGACGCTCGCCGCCGACCGCCGCACCTACACCATCCGGCTCCGCCAGAACCTGACGTTCTCGGACGGCCATCCCTTCACGGCTGACGATGTGGTGTTCGCGTTCGCGGCGGTGTACGACGAGAAGACCGGCAGCATCCTCGCCGACTCGCTGAAGGCCGGTGGAAAGACGCTCACCGTCTCGGCGTCCGATCCGCAGACAGTCGTCGTCACGTTTCCCTTCGCCTTCGCGCCCGGCGTCCGCCTGCTCGAGAACCTGCCGATCCTGCCGCGCCACAAGCTCGAGCCGGCGCTGAAAGCAGGCAAGCTGGCCGACGCGTGGGGCCTCTCCACCCCGCCGTCCGAGGTCGTCGGGATGGGCCCCTTCGTGCTGCGCGAGTACACGCCGGGGCAGCGGCTGCGCTTCGAGCGCAACCCGCGCTACTGGCGCAGGGCGCCGGACGGCGGCCCGCTGCCGTACCTCGATCGCGTGACGGTCGACGTCATCCCGGACCAGAACGCCGAGCTGCTGCGCCTCGAGTCTGGGCAAATCGACACGATGAGCGGCGAGGTGGTGCCCGAGTCGTACGCGACGATGAAGCGGGCGGCGGGCGAGGGACGGGTGCAGCTCCTCGACCTCGGTCCCGTGCTGTGGGCCGACAGCTTCTGGTTCAACCTGAAACCTGGCGCCTTTGCCGGCGACGCGCGCGCCGCGTGGCTGCAGCGCGACGAGCTGCGGCGCGCCATCTCGATGGCGGTCGACCGCAAGGCGTTCGCCGATGCGGTGTTCCTCGGCGCGGGCGAGCCGGTCTATTCCTTCGTCACGCCGGCGAACAAGGAGTGGTATTGGACCGGGACGCCGGCGACGCCGCACGATCCGGCCGGCGCGAAGGCGCTGCTCGCGTCGATTGGATTGACGGATCGCAACGGCGACGGCTTGATGGAAGACGCGAGCGGGCAGCCGGCGCGCTTCTCGATCGTCACGCAGAAGGGGCGTCCGCGCCTCGAGCGCGGGGCCGCGGTCGTGCGCGACGAGCTGAAGAAGATCGGGCTGACGGTCGACGTCGCGCTGCTCGACGCGAACGCCGTCATCGAGCGCCTCGTGTCGGGCCGGTACGAAGCCGCGATGTACCCGATCCTTCCGACGGACACCGATCCCGGCACGAACCCCGACTTCTGGTTCAGCTCGGGGTCGTTCCACCTCTGGAACATGAGTCAGCCGAAGCCGGCCACCGACTGGGAGCGGCGCATCGACGAGCTGATGGCGCAGCAGATCGGCTCGGCCGATTACGCCGAGCGCAAGCGACTCTTCGACGAGGTGCAGCAGATCCTCTACGAGCATCAGCCTGTCGTCTACTTCGCCGCGCAGAAATGGTACGTGGCGGTGTCGTCGCGCCTGGTCAACGTCGCGCCGGCGCTGTATCAGCCTCTCCCGGTCCTGTGGGCTGCTGATACGATCGCCGTGAGGCCCCGTTAGTAAAGTCGGGCCTCAATAGGAATTGACCCGCTACATCATCCGCCGCCTCGCGTTCGCCCTCTTCCTGGTCGTCGCGGTGTCGTCGGCGTCGCTGCTGCTGGCCGGCGCCGTGCCGGGCGATTTCGCGAGCGGCACGCTCGGCCTCGAAGGGGCGCGGCGCGATCGTCTCGAGCAGGCGCGCGAGCGGTACGGGCTCGACAAGCCGCTCGCCGTCCAGTACCGCGATTGGGTGGCACACGCGGTGCGGCTCGACTTCGGCAACTCCCTTCTTTACGACCGTCCGGTCGGCGATCTCATTCCCGAGCGCGCCGTGAACACCGCCGTCCTCGCGCTGACGGCGCTGACGCTCGCCACCCTCGTCGGCCTTCCGCTCGGCATCGTCGTCGGCAGCCGGCACGGCGGGCTCATGCCGAGCGCGATTCGCGCCGGGTCGGTCGTGCTGCTCTCGATGCCGCCGCTGCTCACGTCGCTGTTCCTTGTCTTCGTCGCGGCGCGGACAGGATGGCTGCCGATTTCCGGGATGCGATCGGCGGTCGCGCCGCCAGGCGGCGCGGCGCTCGACGTCCTGCGTCACCTCGTCGTGCCGGCGGCGGCCATCGCGCTGCCGCTCGCGGCGATGTTCGAGCGGCTGCAGTCGCAGGCGATGCGCGAAGTCGTCCGCCAGCCGTACGTGCTCGCGGCGGTGGCGCGCGGCGCCTCGAGGTCGCGCGTCGTGTGGCGCGACGCGCTGAAGGCGGCGCTGCGTCCGATTGCCGCGGTGTACGGCCTGGTGGTCGGCACGCTGCTGAGCGGATCGTTCGCGGTCGAAGTGATCACCGCATGGCCGGGCCTCGGGCGGCTGATGCTCGAAGCGCTGAGCGCGCGCGACGTGTACCTCGTCGCAGGCTGCGCCGGCATGGGATCGATCTTCCTCGCCGTCGCGACGCTGTTCTCGGACGTCGCGCTCGCGTTCGTCGATCCGCGGGTGACGGAGTGAGTACGGACACCACGGGCCTGAAAGGCCCGCGCCACATCGCGGGCCTGAAAGGCGCAGGCCGGGCGGAGCAAGCTCCGCCCCTGCGCACAGCGGGTCCGGGCCCCATCAAGGGCGCAGGTCGCTTCAGCTCGCGCAGCATCGGGGTCGTGATTGTCGCCGTCTGGGCGCTGGCGGCGGTCGCGGCGCCGGTCGTGGCGCCGCACGCCGTGGACGATCGATTTCCCGGGCTGTTGAACTCGCCGCCGACCGTTCCTCACGTGAGCTTCGTCCAGCGGCCGTACATCTACCGGTGGATGCTCGTCAACCAGCTGGAGCAGCGCTACGAGATCGATCGGGGTCGGCCGGTTCCGCTTCGATGGTTTTCCGGCGGGACGCTCGTGCAGTCCTCGGACGAAGCGCGCGCGCCGCTGCTGCTGTTCGGCACCGACAGCTACGGCCGCGACGTGTTCAGCCGCCTCTTGTACGGCGCGCGCATGTCGCTGAGCCTCGCGCTCGTCTCAGCTGTCGGCGCGATGCTCGTCGGCATGGCGGCCGGCGGCCTCGCCGGCTACGTCGGCGGCGCCCTCGACGAGGCGCTGATGCGGACGTCGGACTTCGTCATGGTGCTGCCGGCGATGTACGTCGCGCTCGCGCTGCGCGCCGTGCTGCCGCTCGTGCTCGCGCCGCGCGTCGTCTTCGCGCTGCTCGCAGGCATCTTCGCCCTCGTCGGCGCGCCGTTCATCGCGCGCGGCGTGCGCGCCATCGTCCGCTCCGAACGGCGGCTCGACTACGCGGTCGCGGCCGAGGCGCTCGGCGCGAGCGCGGCGCGCGTGCTGGTGCGCCATGTGCTGCCGGCGGCGGGCGGCTTCGTCGCGACGGAGCTGGCGATGCTCATCCCGGCGTTCATCGTCGCCGAGGCGACGCTGTCGTACGTCGGCCTCGGATTTCCCGATCCGATCGCGAGCTGGGGGACGATGCTCCACGACGCGTCGACGAACATCCGCGTGTTCGCCGACTTTCCGTGGCTGCTGAGTCCCGCGGCGGCGATCTTCCTCGTCGTGCTCGGGCTCAACCTCGCGATCGAGGACGCGGGAGGGTACGAGAGGACGCTCGGCTGACGCGCGGTGACGCTCGGCTGAAAGCCTCGCGCTACGTACGGCCACGAAGACACGAAGAAGATTTTCTTTTTTCTCTGAAATACAATCACTTCGATGATCCTTTCAGGTGTGTTCGCTCCGATTCCAACGCCGTTCGACGAAGACGATCGCGTCGATACGCGGCGGCTGCGCGCGGCGCTCGAGCGCTGGGTAGCCGGACCGCTCGCCGGCTTCGTCGTGCTCGGGTCGAACGGCGAGGCGGTCTTCCTCGACGACTTCGAAGCGGACCGCGTCGTCGTCGCCGCGCGCGAGGCGATTCCGAGAGGTCGCCCGTTCATCGTCGGCACCGGCCGCGAGTCGACGCAGGCGGCGGTGCGCGCGACAAAGCGCGCGGCCGAGCACGGTGCCGACTTCGTGCTCGTGCGCACGCCGGGATTCTTCAAGAACCAGATGACGACCGAGGCGTTCGTCCGCCACTACACGGCGGTCGCCGACGCCTCGCCCGTGCCCGTGCTCCTCTACAACTTCACCGCGCTGACGGGCGTCAACCTGCTGCCAGCTGCTGTGCATCAGCTCGCGACGCATCCGAACATCGTGGGAATGAAAGAATCGGGTGGCGATATCGCGCAGATAGCGGAGCTCGTGTCGGGAACGCCCGACAACTTCCATGTGCTCGCCGGCACGCTGTCGACGTTCTACGCGGCGCTGTCGGTCGGCTGCGCCGGCGGCATCCTGGCGCCGGCATCGGTCGTCCCGCACGCATGCGTGCGGCTGTTTGAGCTGACGCGCGAAGGCCGCCGCGACGAGGCGCGCGCGCTGCAGCAGCAGCTCGCGCCGGTGGCGCGCATCCTTGGCGCCACGTACGGCGTGCCCGGGCTGAAAGCCGCGCTCAACCTCGCCGGCATCGACGTCGGCGTGCCGCGGCCGCCGCTCGCGCCCGTGCCGGACGCGGCGGTCGCCGCGATTCGCGACGCGCTCGCCGCATTCGAGGACACGTTCAATGAGCCGGCTTCCCGCTAGCGATCGCATCCTGCTCGGGCCCGGTCCAAGCCTCACGTCGCCGGCGTCATGCGCGCCATGGCTGCGCCGACGATCGGCTATCTCGATCCGGTGATGGTGCGCCTGATGGATGACATCCGCGAGAAGCTGGCGCGAACCTGCGGCGCCGCGGATGGATCGTTCGCGTTCGCCGTGTCCGGCACCGGCACGTCGGGCATGGAGACGTCGGTCGCCAACCTCGTGAAGGAGGGGACGCGCGACCGGCTCGCCGGGATGTGCGAGCGGTACGGCGCGACGGTCACGCGTCTCGACGTCGAATGGGGACGCGCGGCGGACCCGGAGGCGCTGCGCCGGCAGCTCAAAGCGTCCGACGCCGACGTCGTCGCCATCGTGCACGCGGAGACGCGATCGGCGTGCTGAATCCGGTGCAGCAGCTTGCGGCAGTCGCGCGCGAGCGCGGCGCGCTGACCATCGTCGACGCCGTCACCTCGCTCGGCGGCCATCCGCTCGACGTCGGCGCGTGGGGCATCGACAACTGCTACAGCTGCACGCAGAAATGCCTCGGCGGTTCCGCGGGGATGGCACCGGTCGTGTTCGGTCCGCGCGCGCTCGAGAAGCGCGTGAGGTGCCGCAGCTTCTATTTCGATCTCGCGCTGCTCGAGGACTACTGGCTGAGCCGCGGTCCGCAAACATCTGCTCGACGAGTTCAACATCGAGATCGGCGCCGCCCTCGGACCGCTCGCCGGAAAAATCTCGCGGGTCGGGCTGATGGGCGCAAGCTCTTCGCCCCGCCTCATCGTCTTATTGCGCGGGACTCTGGAGAGCGCGTTTGCCAAACAAGGCCGTCACGTTCAGGCCTAGGGCAGCCCTGAAGGGCTGCGCTACAGGTTTGGCCGTCTCGATCACCGTGCTGGCGATCGCCTGCGCCACCAATCCCGCCACGGGCAAACGCGAGTTCTCGCTGATGAGCGAGGACCAGGAAATCCAGATCGGCCAGTCGCAGGACGCCGAGGTCCGCAAGGAGATGGGCGTCTACGGCGACCGCGCGCTTCAGCAGTACGTCAGCGACATCGGCCTTCGACTCGCGCAGCTCTCCGAGCGTCCGAACCTGCCGTGGCACTTCACCATCGTCGACGTCCCGGCCATCAACGCGTTCGCCCTGCCCGGCGGCTACATCTATATAACGCGCGGCATCCTGCCGTTCCTGCAGGACGAGGCGCAGCTGGCCGGCGTGCTCGGCCACGAGATCGGACACGTCACGGCGCGTCATGCGTCGCAGCAGTACTCGCGATCGACCGGCGCGCAGCTCGGGCTCATTCTGGGCAGCATCTTCGTGCCGGCGACGCGTCCATTCGCGCAGCTCGGCGAGAGCGGCCTCGGCCTGCTGATGCTGAAGTACAGCCGCGACGACGAGGCGCAGGCCGACGGCCTCGGCGTGAAGTACGTGGCGCGCGCCGGCTGGGATCCCGACGGCATTCCGCAGATGCTGACGACGCTCGGAAGGATCGAAGAGGCGAGCGACAACAAGGGGGTGCCGAACTGGCTGCAGACGCATCCGGCGGCGGAGGATCGCGTGCAGCGCGTGCAGGTGGCCGTGCGAGATGCCGAGCGCGGGGCTGAAAGCCCCGCGCCACCTGGAAGCCCCGCGCCACGTTTCAGGGTCGAGCACGATGAATACCTGAAGCGGATGGACGGCATCGTCTACGGCGACAACCCGGATCAGGGCGTCGTGCGCGGCGCCACGTTTCTGCATGCGAACCTGCGGTTCGCGATCGAATTCCCGCCCGGATGGGATGTGACGAACGGTCAGACGCAGGTCGTCGCAAGGGAACCCGGGGAGCAGCCGGTGATGCTGCTTCAGGTCATCCAGCGCGCGACAGGCCGTACCGTTCAGGAAGTCGCGCTGCGACAGATGGAAGGCGCCGGCTTCCGTCCGCTGAGCGGCGGGCGCACGACGATCAACGGGCTCGATGCATTCGTGGGCACTTACGAGGGAACGCTGCAGGATTTCGGCCGCGCCGGTATTCGCGCCGCGCACATCGTCCACGAGCGGTCCGTGTTTCTCCTGGCGGGCATCGCGCCCGAACGGACGTACCAGCGGCTCGAGCCGATCTTCGGCAAAAGTCTCGATTCCTTTCGTCCGATAACCCGCGCAGAGGCCGAGAGCATTCACCCCAACCGCATCGATCTATATACGGCGCGTCCCGGCGACACGTGGCAGGCGATTGCCGAGCGCGCGGGCAAAGGCGTGGTCAAGGCGTCGACGCTCGCGATTATGAACGGCCACGCCGTGAACGATCAGCCGCGCGCCGGCGAGCGTCTGAAGATCGTGGTGGCGGGTTGATGACTCCGGCTCGAGCCGGACGTTATGTTCTCAGAGCTCTCCTCGCGGTTCCGGCAATTGGGTTCGCGCTGTTCGCGTACGCCTACCTCACGCTGCCCGACGTCCGGGCGTTGAAAACTACCAATCCTTCGACGACGGCGTTCATGGAACTGCGCGCGCGCGAAGCGAGCGCGGCCGCCAGGACGCCGCGGCATCTGCAGCGGTGGACGAGGTACGCGCGCATCTCGCCGGATCTCAAGCGCGCGGTGCTGCTCGCGGAAGATTCGGCGTTCTGGCAGCACGAGGGAGTCGACCTCGAGCAGCTCCAGGAATCGATCGGCATCGACTGGACGCGCGGGCGCTTCGTGCGCGGCGCGAGCACGATTACGCAGCAGCTCGCGAAGAACCTGTACTTGTCGCCGTCGCGCAATCCGCTGCGGAAGCTGCGGGAGCTCATCATCGCCCGCCGCCTCGAGGCGGAGCTGAAGAAGGCGCGCATTCTCGAGCTCTATCTCAACGTCATCGAATGGGGCGATGGCATCTGGGGCGCCGAAGCGGCGTCGCGCGTCTACTTTCGATCGTCGGCGTCCGAGCTCGGACCGATCGAGTCGGCGCTTCTCGCCGGTGCAATCATCAACCCGCGGTTGCTCAATCCGGCGCGTCCGAGCACGCGTCTGCTTCGACGTCAGCAGCTGATTCTTCGCAGGATGGGCGCAGTCACTCCGCCCGAAGAACAAACTCATTTTGCAAGATGACGAAGAATTATGCTCTGTTCAGCTTGACCTCCAGATCCTCGTTCTCTATACTCACCTTCGCTCGTTTTCCGACACAACCCAGATTTCCGCGGTCCTGTCCACCCGAGGGCCTTATCCCCCGTGGCAGCGTGTGCGCAGCGCGGTCGATTTTGTGTAGTGGTGCGCTGAATGATCAACTACACCGAATGCCTTTCGCTGCTCATGCAGGATCTTGTGTCCCGCATCCCGACGTTATCATTCATCAACCCGGCCGACGTTCTCGTGTTCGCGCGATCGGGACGATCGAATGCCGAAGGCGCGTTCGCCACGTGTCATTGCCTCACGCTGCCGGCTAGCGATCCCGGATACTATTTCTGGCGCGATCGATCGACGCGGCGGATCACGCGGCGATCGGAATGGTTCCTCACCAAATCGCCGGCCGTCACCGTCGGCGGCCGATCGATCAAATACATGATCTCGTTCGCGCTCCCGCGCTTCTGCGATCAATCGCTCGACCGATCGCGCAAGGAGCGGTTCTATCCGGGCGCCGATCCGTGGATCGCGAAGCTCGACACGGTCGTGCACGAGCTGTATCACATCGATCCCGAGATGACCGGCATCCGACGCATCGAGCGCGGCGACGGCACCTACTCGGCCAACTGCCACGGCCATCACTTCTTCGAGCAGGTGGCGACGATGGTGCACACGTATCTCGAGTCGAAGCCGTCGGCGGCCGCGTACGATTTCCTGCAGGACGATTTTTCCTCGCTCGCCTCGCGCTTCGGCGGCGTGGTCGGCACGAGCTTCCGGACGTTTCCGTCGTTTCCGCAGCGCTACATCGAGCGTCTCGCCGAGCAGCTGCCGTGCGAGGCCGACGCGGAGGGAGTGAAAGTCGAGACGCTGCGCGCGGCGAACCAGCCGACGCGCTACACCGAGGACGATCTGCACGTCCGTCAGTTCACGGCCGACTCGTCGAAGCGGCTGATCCGGAAGGGCGCGTTCAGAGCCGCCTAGCGCCCACGTAGCGAGGCGCCCAGTAACTCGAACCGAGTCGTTCGACGCGCACCACGCCCGTGGAGCTCGGCGCGTGCACGAACGCGTCGCCGCCGATCGCGATGCCGACGTGCGTCGGCCCGGGCGCGACGGTCGAGAAGAAGATCAGATCGCCCGGCGCGACCTCGCCGGGCGTCAGCGCGCGCCCTTTCTCAAACTGCTCCCGCACTTCGCGAGGGAGCGCGACGCCGTACTGCGCAAAGACGTACTGCGTGAAGCCGCTGCAGTCGAACCCCTGTGGATCGCTGCCGCCGTTTCGATACGGCACGCCGCGAAACGAGAGCGCGGTTCCCACGAGCGCGTAGCCGTCGATATGCCTCGGGGCGGCAGGTCTGTCAGGTGATGACGAGGACGAGGGTGCAGAGCCGGGCATCGGAAACGGCCGCGGCACGGCGCCCGTCGACGCGCACGCTCCACAGAACGCGGCGAGGAGCAGGGGAGCTGTTCTCGTCACATCCACTGCTTATCGGCTCAACAGCGAGCGTAGCACAGTGCGCCTAAAGGCTGACGAGTCAACGCGTTTGCGCCGTCAGGCGCTTGACACCTCGGCAGGCGTCGGGCAAAATTTCAAGCAAGAATCCCGGGATGCCCGGGTTCACGAATGGAACAGACGCTCCTGCTCAACGCGACGTACGAGCCGCTGAAAATCGTCCACTGGCAGAAAGCCATCACGCTGCTCTGCCAGGGGAAGGTCGAAGTGGTGCGTGAGTACGACCGCGAGGTCCATTCGGTTTCCATTACGTTCAAGCTCCCCTCGGTCATTCGCCTGCTGCGCTACATCAGGATCAAGCGCCGCTTCGATTACGTTCCGTTCTCGCGCGCCAACATCTATGCCCGCGACGAGCACACGTGCCAGTATTGCGGCGACCTCTCGTCGACGAGCGAGCTCACCTTCGACCACGTTGTGCCGGTCGCGCAGGGCGGCCGCAAGGACTGGGAGAACATCGTCACCTGCTGTGTGTCGTGCAATCGCAAGAAAGGTGGGCGCACGCCGGCTGAAGCCGGCATGCATCTCTTGCGGATGCCGAAGCGTCCTGAGTCCGCCCCGGCCATCCGCATCACGGTCGGCCTCCGCAGCGCGCCCGAAAGCTGGCGCGATTATCTCTACTGGAACGTCGAGCTCGACGACACGTAACAGCCGCGTCTAATGCCCGCCCGCGTGACCGCCGTTCATCCGCTGAGCGCGATTGAAGGCGGCCGCATCACCATCGAAGGCGCCGGATTCCCGGTCGACGAACCGCTGCCACCTGAGGTCCGCATCGGCGAGCAGCGCGCCCGGATCGTGTCCGCGTCGCCGACGAGAATCGACGTCGTGATCCCTGCCGGCGTCGAAGGGGGGCGCGCGACGGTCCGCGTCGCGTCGGCGCCTGGCGAAACGGCGTTCATCGACATCGCAGCCACGTACGCCACCGGCCTGCACCAGGTCGACAACCCCGTGTTCGATCGCGACGGCAATCTCTACGTGACCTACAGCGGGACGCGGGGGCAGCAGGTGCCGGTGTCGATCTTCCGCGTGAGGCCGAACGGCACGCGCGAAACGTTCTCGTCGGGCATCGTCAACCCGACGTCGATGGCTATCGATTCGGAAGGACGACTCTACGTGTCGAGCCGCTTCGAGGGGATCGTGTACCGCGTGTCGAACGACGGATCGACCGAACAGTTCGCGAACGATCTCGGGGTGGCGTGCGGCCTCGCGTTCGCGCCGGACGGGACGCTGTTCGTCGGCGATCGATCGGGCACGATCTTCCGCGTCGACCGGGCGGGGCACGCGACGACGTTCGCGTCGCTGCCGGCCAGCGTCGCAGCGTTCCACGTCGCGATCGGATCCGACCAATCGGTGTACGTGACGGGGCCGACGCTCTCGTCGTACGACTCGCTCTATCGCATTCTTCCAAACGGCGAAGTGACGGTCCGCTACGCGCGCTTCGGACGTCCTCAGGGATTGGCGTTCGATGCGTCAGGCGCGCTGTACGTCGTCGAGGCGCTCGCCGGTTCGAGCGGACTGTATCGCGTGCCGCCGGAAGGCGATCCGCAACTGACGCTCGCCGGTCCCGGCCTCGTCGGCGTCGCGTTCGACGGCCGCGGCGGACTCGTCGTCGCATCCAACGACACTGCGTATCGCCTGACACGGTCGTCGTCGTAATCCGGTCCAGCAACCAGCAACCAGCAACCAGCGAGATACAATCGCGCCACATGTCGCAACTCTTCCAGCGCAAGCCGATCGCGGAGCTCGTCGAGGAAACGCACGGCCTTCACAGCCTGAAACGATCGCTCGGCGCAGGCGATCTGATCATGCTCGCGATAGGCGCAGTGATTGGCGCCGGCATCTTCGGCGCGATCGGCACGGCGGCGGCGGGACAGATCGGTCCCAACGGCGAGGTCGTTCGGTCGGGCGCCGGCCCGGCGCTCGTGTTCTCGTTCCTTCTGCTCGGCGGCGCGTGCGCGCTCGCCGGGCTGTGTTACGCGGAGCTCGCCGCGATGATTCCGCAGGCGGGCAGCGCGTACGCCTATTCGTACGCGACGCTCGGGGAGCTCGTCGCGTGGATCATCGGCTGGGATCTCATCCTCGAGTACGCGGTGGGCAACGTCGCCGTGGCCATTTCGTGGGGCGACTACTTCAACACGCTGGTGCGCGGCTTCGGCGTCCAGCTGCCGGCGTGGACGACGACCGGCTATCGGACGGCGCTCCTCAGCGCCGATCCGCAGATCCACGGGTTGTTGAGCACGGCGCCGCGCGTCGCCGGCATTCCGATCCTCCTGCACCTGCCCGCATTCGCGATCGTGCTGGTCATCACATGGCTGCTGCTGCGCGGCGCGCGCGAGAGCGCGACGGCGAACAACGTCATGGTGGTCATCAAGCTGATCGCGCTGTCGATCTTCATCGCGGTCGGCGCGACGCACCTCAACAGCGCGAACTACCGGCCGTTCGCGCCCAACGGGTTCAGAGGCATTCACCAGGGCGCGGCGATCGTGTTCTTCGCCTATATCGGCTTCGACGCGATCTCGACGGCCGCAGAGGAAACGATCAATCCGCAGCGAAATCTACCGATCGGCATCCTGGGCGGGCTCGCCATCTGCACATCGATCTATGTGATCGTCGGCGCCGTGCTCACCGGCATGGTGCCGTACAAAGAGCTGGCAGTTGCCGACCCGCTCGCGCGCGCCCTCGAGCTCGCAGGGTTCCGGACCGTCGGCTGGTTCGTCGCGCTCGGCGCGGCGGTGTCGATGTCGGCCGTGCTGCTCGTGTTTCAGTACGGGCAGCCGCGCATCTTCTTCGCGATGGGACGTGACGGACTGCTGCCGGCCTGGGCGGCAACGGTTCACCCGCGGACGAAGATTCCGTCGACGACGACGATCATCACCGGCGTGTTCGTGGCGCTGTGGGCCGTAATCGGCGACGCGGCCGAAACCTACGACCTGACGAACATCGGGACGCTGTTCGCGTTCATGCTGGTGAGCGTCGGCGTCCTCGTCCTGCGCTACAAGGAGCCGAACCGTCCGCGACCGTTCAAGGTGCCGCTCGTCTGGGGCGTCTGCATTCTGTCGGCGCTCGGCTGCATCTACATCATGCTTGGCCTGCCCGAAGCAGCGTGGCGCCGCTTCGGCTGGTGGCTCGTCATCGGCCTGGTGCTGTACTTCACGTACGGCTACACGCACAGCCGTCTTCACTCGGGCGCGCCGGCCCGTACGACGTAGGGGTCGACCTTGGTCGACCCTGCCACGCCGCACAGGGCGGAGCAAGCTCCGCCCCTAGACGGAGTCACGATTCTCGATCTCACGCGGTTGCTCCCCGGCGCGTACGCGACGCTGCTGCTCGCCGATCTTGGCGCCGACGTGATCAAGATCGAGGACCCGCGCGGCGGCGACGGGATGCGAAGTCTCGCGGCCGGTTCGTATTTCGACATGCTCAATCGAAACAAGAAGAGCGTCACGCTCGATCTGCGATCGCCCGACGCCGCGCCCGTGCTCGATGCGCTCGCCGCGCGGAGCGACGTGATCGTCGACAGCTTTCGTCCGTCGACGGCGCGGCGGCTCGGCGTCGATCCGGACAGCATTCGCATGCGCCACCCGCGGCTGGTGTGCGCGTCGATCAACGGGTTCGGCCGCAGCGGGCCCGACGCGGAGCGCGCGGCTCACGACATCAACTACCAGGCGCTCGCTGGACTTCTGCGCGCTCCGGCGCCGCCGGGTCCGCTCGTCGGCGACATCGGCGCGGCGATGCACGCGGCCATCGGCATCCTCGCGGCGCTGCTGCGGCGCGAGCGGACCGGCGAAGGCAGCTCGGTCGACGTGCCGATCGCGCGCGCCGCGCTCGATTGGTCGATGTTTCCGACGACCGGTGATCTGGAAGAGGCCTGCTACACGATCTACGAAACCGCCGACAACAAATGGCTCGCGCTCGGCGCGCTCGAGGCGAAGTTCTGGATACGCTTCTGCGAGAGGCTGGGCCGAAGCGACCTCATCGCGCTGCAGCACGCCGAGGGACGTGAACGCATGCGCGTGATGGACGAGGTGCGCGCCATCATGCGCAGCCACACCGAGCGCGAGTGGCTCGCGCTCTTCGGCGACGCCGACGTCTGCCTGACGCCGGTGCTGGCGCCTGAAGACGTGACGATCGAGGCGCGCGGCATCGCGCCGGTCCTCGGCGCGCACACCGACGATGTGCTCGCGGCGGCGGGAATCAGCCAGGGCGAGCGCGAGCGGCTGCGGCGGCGGCAGGTTATCTGAGATGCGCCTGCGCGCCGGGATCGCGTTGCGCTACCGGATCGTGCCGGGCGTACGGTGAGGAAGTGCGGTCAGCTTGCGGTTCGCCGACACGACGTAGATGTGCGAGATCTTTCCTTCACGATCGAGCTCGAGCGTCATCGCGAACCGCGGCGCGGCGCGTCCCGTCGCGCCGGGCACGCGGGCAGCCACTGACGGCAGGCCGTTGAGCATCACGAAGTCGCCCTCGACTTCGGCCGACGGGAGGGCGACGGCGACATAGAACCGGATCACCTTGGCGCGGCCCACGATCGTGCGCAACGCCGCCTGATAATCGCCTCCACCATCGGTGGTCGTCTTCACGTCCTCCGCGAGCAGCGCTTCGATGCCGGCGACATCGCGCGCCTCGAGGCGCTGCATGAACGCCAGCAGCGCGGCGTGCGTCGCCTGCTGCAGCGCCGCCGTCGGCCTCTGACGGCTGCCGTCGTACGCGGCCATCACCGCCCGCGCGCGATGATGCGTGGTCTTGACGCTGGCCTCCGAGAGATCGAGCGCGTCGGCGGTCTCCTTCACCGAGTAGTCGAACACGCCGCGCAGCAGCAGAACGGCGCGCTGCCTTGGCGTAAGCCGCTCGAGCGCGAGCAGGAAGGCGAACGAGACGCTTTCGAGCAGGTCGTATCGCCCTTCGAGCGCTCGCATGCCGTCGATCGCCGGCTCGTGCGACGGCGGTTCGTCGGTCGTCTCGATGGGCGACGGCAGCCACGGGCCGACGTACTCACGCCGCTTGCGGCGGCGGAGCACGTCGCGGGAGAGATTGAGGGCGACCTTGACGAGCCACGGGCGCAGTGGATCCTCCATGCGCCGCGGCGGATGCTCCATCGCGCGGACGAACGTGTCCTGCACGACGTCGTCCGCGTCGGCCGCGCTCCCGGTCATCCTGTATGAAAGGCTCCACAGGAATTTCCGGTGATCCGCAAACAGCTGCTCGATGCTGCTCATGCGATTTGGATCGCCGCGCCAGAGCGCTGCGCCGCATGGCCTGCCGCTTCGGTCGCGAGCCGCGCCGCATCTGCCGCGCTTGCCGCTGCCGCGTCCGACAGCTGCCCGCGCGGTCCGACCCAGTCGCCAGCGACGAACAGGTTGTCGAATGGCGCGAGCCGCGGCGCAGGACGGCCGCCGAGCCCGCCCGACGCGGCGGTGACTTCGGCGTGCGTCACCATCAGGCTCGGCAGATAGTGGCGCGCTTCCACGCGATCGCGCCATCCCGGCTGCATGTCGTCCATCAGGCGCTCGAGCTCCTGCTCGACCTCGCGGCCGGCGTTCTCGTCCGGCCGCAGATATTTCGAGACGTGGATCAGCGCGCCGGCCTGCGGCGCCAGACGCGCGAGCGCCGAGTGGACCGAAAAATACAGCGGCGTGTCGATCCCGAACGCGACCGTCTGCTTCGGCCTCGGCAGCGACCGCAGTGCGACGTCGAGGGTGGCGATTCGCACAGGCGAGGGAAGCGTTGACGCGAATCCCGTCTGTCCGCTGATCGCATCGACGTCGTCGGGTCCCGCGGCGATGACGACCGCGCACGCGCGCACGGCGGTCCCGTCGGCGAGGCGTACTGCCGTCACCTCGCGTGCGTCATGTCTTTCGAGACCTACGGCCGGCGACGTCGTGACGATGCGCGCGCCGGCGGCGAGCGCGGTGCGGCGAAGCCCTTCGACGATCGTCTGCCAGCCGCCGTCCAGATAGAGCACACCTTTCAGACCGAGCTGCAACTGCGCGAGCGCCGCGCCGGCGCTCTGGCGCTCCGGATCGTTCGTGAACGTCGTCACGCGAACGATCGTTCGCAGCAGATCGCGCACACGTTCATGGCGTACATGCGCGTCGAGCCACGACGAAAGAGTCTCGCGATCCGCGGCGGCCGCGTCGATGGCGGGAAGCGCCGTCTGGACGCGGGCGAGCTCGATCTTTTCGGCGATGTCGAGCAGGCCGGTCGTCATCAGCGATGCGAGTCCGGTCGGCAGCGTGTGCCGCCGTCCGCGATACAGCGCATAGCCTCCGGCCCCGGTCGGCACGCCGCCGCGGACGGCGATTCCGAAGTCGCACAGCGTCTGCTGCAACGTTCCCGCGCGGTACAGCGCGTGCGGACCGAGATTGAAGAGAAACCCATGTTTCTCGCGCGTGATGGCGCGGCCGCCGACCGCGGATGCCTTTTCCAGGACGGCGACCGGCAGCCCGCGCCGGACGATGTGGTTCGCGGCGACGAGTCCCGACAATCCGCCGCCAACGATGACGATTGGTGCGTGTGTTGTGGAGGTCATGCCTCCATCACGTTTCAGCCGGCCGAAAGGTTACAGACGCGCTCGCTCGATTCATCCGCGAGCGGGGGAGAAGGCGGGAAAGACTTGTGCTATCGGGTCATGGCGCGTTCCGTGTTACGATGAAGAGTTTCCGTCCCCAGCGGATTCTCAACAGTATGGCACACGACTGGATCGCGGTCCGCGGAGCGCGAGTCCACAACCTCAAGAACATCGACGTCGACATCCCTCGCCACAAGCTCGTGGTGATCACGGGCTTGTCGGGATCCGGCAAATCGTCGCTCGCCTTCGACACGATCTATGCCGAAGGTCAGCGCCGGTACGTCGAGTCGCTGTCCGCGTACGCGCGCCAGTTCCTCGAGCAGATGGAGAAGCCCGACGTCGATCTGATCGACGGTCTGTCGCCGGCCATCTCGATCGAGCAGAAGACGACCGGATCGAATCCGCGCTCGACCGTCGGCACGGTCACCGAAATCTACGATTACCTCCGGCTGCTCTTCGCCAACATCGGCAACCCGCACTGCCCGAACTGCGGCAAGGCGATCACGAGCCAGTCGCTCGAGCGGATCGTCGACATGGTGATGCTGTATCCGCAGGACGAGCGCATCAACGTGCTCGCGCCGATCGTGCGCGGCCGCAAGGGCGAATTCAAGAAGGAGCTTGCCGGACTCCGCGCGCGCGGCTACACGAAGGCGCGAATCGACGGTCAGTTCCGCTCGCTCGACGAGGAGATCAAGCTCGATCGGCGCCGCAATCACACGATTGAGCTCGTCGTTGATCGGCTGATCGTTCGCGGCGGCATCGAGCGTCGTCTCACCGAATCGATCGACACGGCCCTCAATCTGGCCGAAGACATCGTCGTCATCAACTCGTACGAGGCCGGCGATCGCCTGTTCTCGCGCCGGCTCGCCTGCATCGACTGCGGGCTGAGCGTGCCCGAGATGACGCCGCGCGCGTTCTCGTTCAACTCGCCGCACGGCGCGTGTCCGGACTGCCAGGGCCTCGGCACGATGGTCGATTTCGATCCGGCGCGGATCGTGCCCGACGAATCGAGATCGCTTGCCAACGGCGCCATCGCGGCGTGGGCGCGCGGCGATCGCAAGCTGGTGCGCGATCAGTTGCAGGCCTTGTCGCGCGATTTCAGCATCGATCTCGACATGGCGTTCGGCCGCCTGCCGCGGAAACAGCGCGAGATTCTGCTGTTCGGTTCCGGAAAACAGTTCGAAGGATTGATTCCGAATCTCAGGCGGCGCTACGACGGCGGAACCTGGGCGGAACAGGAAGAGCTCGAGCCGTTTCGATCGCTGCGTCCGTGCCCGACGTGCGGCGGGCGGCGGCTGAAGAAGGAAAGCCTGTCGGTGAAGGTGAAGGATCGCACGCTCTCCGAGTACGTCGATCTGCCGGTGTCCGAAGCGCTCGACGTGTTCGATGGTCTGTATCTGACCGACCGCGAGGCGATCATCGCCGAGCGGATTCTGAAGGAGATCCAGGAGCGCCTTCGTTTTCTCCACGACGTCGGCGTCGGCTACCTGACGCTCGGCCGCAGCGCCGCGACGCTGTCGGGCGGCGAAGGACAGCGCATCCGCCTCGCGACGCAAATCGGCGCGAACCTCACCGGCGTGCTGTACGTGCTCGACGAGCCGTCGATCGGTCTCCATCAGCGCGACAACCGCAAGCTGCTGGCGACGCTCGCGCGCCTTCGCGACCTCGGGAACACCGTAATCGTCGTCGAGCACGACGAGGAGACGATTCGCGTCGCGGACTACGTGATCGATCTCGGTCCGGGCGCCGGCGATCTCGGCGGGCGCGTGATCTTCCAGGGCACGCCGAAGCAGTTGTTGAGCGGCTGCGGTTCGCGCGAGGCGAGCGACTCTTCGAACGGCGCTGAATGCGCCTCGCTGACCGCCGCGTATCTCACGGGCGCGAAGTCGATTCCGACGCCGAAGGGGCGCCGGCCGTCGATGAAGGGCGATCTGATCATCAGGGGCGCGCGCGCGAACAACCTCAAGAACATCGACGTCAGGATCCCGCTCGGCGTGCTGACGGCGGTGACCGGCGTCAGCGGATCGGGCAAGTCGACGCTCGTCAACGACATCCTCTACAAATCGCTGGCGCGGACGCTCTACAAAGCGGGCGATGAGCCGGGCGCGCACGACAGAATCGAGGGGATCGAGCTGATCGACAAGGTCATCGAGATCGATCAGTCGCCCATCGGCCGGACGCCGCGGAGCAATCCCGCGACCTACACGGGCCTGTTCACGTTCATCCGCGATCTCTTCGCGATGATGCCCGACGCGAAGGCGCGCGGCTTCAGGCCGGGACGCTTCTCGTTCAACGTCAAGGGTGGCCGCTGCGAAGCGTGCCAGGGCGACGGCGTGATCGCGATCGAGATGCACTTCCTGCCGGACGTGTACGTGACGTGCGAGCAGTGCAAAGGGCGCCGCTACAACCGTGAGACCCTCGAGATCAAATACCGCGGCAAGTCGATCGCCGACGTGCTCGACCTGACCGTCGATCAGGCGCTGCCGTTGCTCGAGAACTTTCCGGCGATCGCGAACAAGCTGCGCACACTGCAGGACGTCGGCCTCGGCTACATCGAGCTCGGTCAGTCGGCGACGACGCTGTCGGGAGGAGAGGCTCAGCGGGTGAAGCTGGCGAAGGAGCTCTCGAAGCGCGGAACGGGGCGCACGCTCTACATCCTCGACGAGCCGACCACCGGTCTGCACTTCGAGGACACGCACAAGCTGCTCGACGTGCTGACGAAGCTCGTCGATCAGGGCAACACGATCGTGGTGATCGAGCACAACCTCGACGTGATCAAGTCGGCCGACTACGTGATCGATCTCGGCCCGGAGGGCGGCGCGGGCGGCGGACGGATCATCGCGGCAGGCACACCCGAAGAAGTGGCACGAAACGGGCAGTCCGCAACCGGACGCTTCCTGTCAGATTTGGTATTTGGCGCGCGCCGATCGGTCGATAGCGAGCTAGTTGATTGTGGTAGTATGGCCACAGCTTCGGCCGTCTGCGCTGTGGTTCGGGTACCACAAAATCGTAAGGCTGAAGCGCGACCGCACCGTGCTCATCGCGTGTAAGTCAGAATCAAATCAACACGTTGCCACGACCGTCGCGGTGTCGACCTGTCGGGCATCGTGTTTGCTGAGCTCCGCTGTGCGTTGCCCCCATCGCCTGAGAGGCTAATGGACGCACAGCGTACGCTTCGTCGTCAAATTTCCTGCGTCGGAATCGGACTTCATTCCGGCAACAAGGTCAATCTCACGCTCAAACCCGCGTCGCCGGACTTCGGCATTCGCTTCCGCCGTACCGATCTGGGCGGACACGAGATTCCGGCGACCGTCAATCATCTCGGCGGCATCCAGCTCGCGACCGGGCTGGCGCGCAATGAAGTGTCGGTGGAAACCGTCGAGCATCTGCTCGCGGCGCTCCTCAGCACCGGCGTCGACAACGTGCTCGTCGAGCTCAACTCGCCGGAAGTGCCGATCATGGACGGCAGCGCGGCGCCGTTCATCTATCTCATTCATGAAGCCGGCGTGAAGCGGCTGCAGACGTCGCGGAAGTATCTGAAGATCGTCCGCCCGATCGCGATCTCGCGCGGCGACAAGCGAATCGCGCTCTATCCGTCGGATCATTTCAAGGTCACCTACAGCATCAGCTACGACCATCCGCTGCTGCGCCACCAGTCGCGAACCGTGCGGATCACCGAGGAGTCGTTCGTCGAGGAAGTCGCGCCGGCGCGGACGTTCACGTTCCTCAAGGACGTGGAGATGATGCGCCAGAACGGCCTGGCGCTCGGCGGGTCGCTCGAGAACGCCATTGTGCTCGGCGAGACCGGCATCCTCAACAACGCGCTCCGATTCGAGGACGAGTTCGTCCGCCACAAGATCCTCGACGCGGTCGGCGACCTCGCCCTCGTCGGCTATCCCGTCATCGGCCATCTCGTCGCGCATCGTGCCGGCCACGCGCTGCACACGGAGTTCGCGGCGAAGATTCTCGAAGAGCGCCACGCCTGGCGGCTCGTCGAGAGCGCGGTGAGCGCGCCGATTCCGGTGGCGCTTGGCGTCAAGAGCGCCGCGCCACGGCTCGCGAACTAATCGTCCCCGAAGTACGAAGTCAGAAGTACAGTGCGAAGTCCGAAGCACGAAGTCTGAAGTAATCGGCGTTTACTTCGAACTTCGTACTTCGAACTTCGTACTTCTGACGCAGCCTCAAGAATCGCGCCGCATCAGGTACGATAGCGTCGTGCTCGCGCTGCGCCCGCGCATTCGCCGCGTCTGGAATCGCCTGCTGCCCAACGCCGCGCTCCCGCTCCGCGTCTCGCCCGGCCTCTGGTGGATGGCGGAGAGCGACGCGGTGAGCGACATGCTGTTCGAGGGGACGTTCGAAAAGGCCGAGCGCGCGCTGCTCCTCGATCTGCTGCGGCCGGGTATGACGGTGCTGGACATCGGCGCGCACGCCGGTCTTTACACGATGACTGCGGCGAAACTCATCGGCGCATGCGGACGCGTCGTCGCGTTCGAGCCGTCGTCGCGGGAGCGCGCGAGGCTCGAGCGGCATCTTCGGCTCAATCGCATCGACAACGTGACGATCGAACCGATCGCGCTCGGCGCCGTCGAGGGCGAAGTCGATCTGTACGTCGTCGACGGCAGGCAGACCGGCTGCAACAGCCTCAGGCCGCCGCCCGGAGAATCGGTGCGCGCCGTCCGCGTTCCGATGAGCCGCCTCGACGACTACGCGGTGCGAGGCAGGCTGCCGCGCGTTGATTTCGTGAAGATCGACGTCGAAGGCGGCGAGCGCGACGTGCTTCGGGGCGGCGAGCAGCTGTTCCGTCGCGATCGGCCCGTCCTGATGTGCGAGATCGAGCCGGCGCGGATCGCGCCGTGGAATTACAACCCTCAGGAAATCTTCGATCTCGTCAGCGGCTGGCGCTACGAGTGGTCGGCGATCGCTCCAGGGAACTACTTGGCGAGGCCGAGGGCCCATTCTTCGTAGCGAGCTGATCGATCAGCCGCGCACCCACAGTGATTTGGTCGTCGTTGGCGATCCGCAGCGCTCGAACCAGTCGATGCCTTCGCTGACCAGATCGAATTTCAGCGTGTAGCGTCCCGGCTGGTTCGGCGCCGGCACCTCGATCGGGACGTCGGCGTTTCCACCGGGCGCGAGCGCGGACGGCAGCCATGCCCGCGCGAAATCACGATCGATGAGCGTTCCGTCTGCGGCACACAACTGGGCGCCGAGCCTGACGAGCCGCCGACCGTAGGTCGCCTGCGCGGGATATGCACGCGTCGAGAGGTTGTGCACGCGCGTCCGCACGCGAACCAGCTGTCCGGCGCGGGCGATCAGCGGGAGGCCCGGCACGAGCGTCCGTACGTCGATGCGCGCCCTCGGCATCGCGCCAGGGATGGCGTTTCCGAGGTTGTTGTCGTCCCAGATCTCGCGGCGGATCGATTCCAGGTCCGACGATCCGCTGACGAATCGCCTCGAGAAGCTGTCCTCGGGGTGATCGGTCAGCTCCCAGCACAGCCGATCGACGCCGATGTCGGCGGCGATCCGTCGCGCCAGGTGCATGTCCTCGTCGCCGTCGTTCCACTTGAAGAGGATGTACCGCCAGTTCAGGAACGGCAGATCGCGACTGCCGGCGCGCTTCTCGTCGGCCATCGCGCGCAGGTTGGCGATCGCCTTGTCGAAGTCACCGCGCTGTCGGTACTTCACGTATGTCTCTTGCGAGGCGCCGTCGATCGAGAACGTCACCTCGTCTATGCCCGAATGAACGAGCCGGCGGGCGCCGGCCTCGGTCAGCGCGAGACCGTTCGTGCTCGTGTACAAGTAGATGTGCGGAAAGCGCGACTTGATGTATTCGCACATCTCGATCGCGCGCTTGTGAAGAAACGCCTCGCCGTAGTTGAAGAAATCAACCCGCCCCAGCGAAGGACCCGCCTCGTCGATCACCCGGCGAAACAGATCGAAATCGAGCATTCCGGCCTGGCGCGTGCGCGTGATGCCGGTTTCCGGTGCGCAGCACGCCTGCGCGCACGAGATGTTGCAGGCGGCGGTGCACTCGACGTACATGCGCGATGGCAGGGGACCCGCATCGATGGGCCGCACGACGGGGACATCACCTTTTTTGAGCGGCAATTTGAGCGGGCAATCACCGCAGAACTTCGATCCGCCGGCGTTCAGGTCGGATCGAAGCGCGCCGATCGCCGGGCCGCTCCAGATCTCGTGAACCGACGCCGCTCGCGCGTCGCCGAGGACGCGCTTGCCGTACGGATCGGCGCATCCGCAGACGATGCGGCCGTCGCAGAGCATGACGAGCGTCGTCCACGGCCAGGAGCACTGAAACCGTGTTGCGAGAAAATTCAGCGACACTACTTCTTCGTGAGTCGCTTCATGTAGGCTTCGAGCTTGTCGTTCTCGTACTTCACGGTGTTCAGGAAGAGACTCTCGGCCAGATAGGTGCGCCGCTCGCCGTCGTCCATCTGATCGATGAGATGGTGGATTTCCTTGACCATGTCCTCGAACGACCGCTCGAGCGCGCGCCGGGCGGTCACTTCCTGGTAGAGCGTTTCCATGATCGAGAGCAGGTCGCCGTCGAGCGCGATCGAGGCGCCGGTGGTCGTCTTGATCGTCCGCATGGCTATGCCCCGAAGCTTTTGACGGCGCTCGGCTCGTCAGCGTGTATCTCGATGAAGTTCTGGGCCCCGGTCATCGTCAGCATCGTCTCGACGCGTTTCTGCACGCCCGACAGCTTCAGATGGCCGCCGGCGCTCGTCGTCTGCCGATACAGATCCATCAGACAGCCGATCGTGGCGCTGTCGACGTAGGTCACCGGCGACAGATCGATCAGGATTTCGCGCTTGCCGGTCGAGAGCAGACCGGTGACCGCCGCCGCGAAATCGCCGAGGATGGGGTACATCAGGCGCGACTCGCCGACGCGCACGACCGACACGCCGCCGACCTGTTCGGTTTTAACATTCATCAGTAGGCTCCGGTGCGATGAGGCATCGTCCCCGTGGGACTGTATTCCTCGCCGCGCAGCTTTCGAATCTGGCGCGCCAGCTCGTTGCGGCCGCGGTTGATGCGCGACTTCACCGTTCCCTCGGGCAGACGCAGCTTGTCGGCAATCTCCTGATACGACAGTTCCTGGATATCGCGCATGAGCACGGCGGTCCGCAGCGTGTCGGGCAGCGCCGACATCGCCTGCCGCAGCAGCTCGACGCGATCGCGCTGTTCGAGCACCTGGACCGGACCCGGATCGCGCGAAGCGGGCGCGAGCTCGCTCGCGTCGACGTCGCGGTCGATCGTCTCGCGCTCCTTCCGCACGCTGCGATAGTGATCGATGCAGAGGTTGCGGCTGATGCTGATCAGCCACGTCTGAAAGTTCGCGCGCCGATCGAACGTGTCGAGCGACTTGAAGATCTTCAGGAAGATGTCCTGCGCCAGATCTTCCGCTTCGTCGTGCTTGCCGACGAACTTGTACGCGACGTTGAACACCTTGCGCCAGTACTGTTTGACGATCGCGTCCCAGGCGAGCTGGTCGCCGCGCAGGCATCGTTGGATGAGCGCCTCGATGTCCGCGGGCGACGGAGAATCCGGCGGCATGAATGATTGAGTAGAATAGCGTATCACGTTGTCATCACCGACCGGCTTCTTCCGCAGAGCAGAGGACCTCGTGTGCGACGACGTGCCGCTGGCCGAGATCGCCGCGGCCGTCGGGACTCCTTTGTACGTGTACAGCGCCGCCGCGCTTCGCGGGCGGTATCGCGCGATCGACGAGGCGTTCGGCGGCTACCCGCACGCGGTGCACTACGCGCTGAAGGCGAACTCGACGCTCGCGATCGCACGGCTGCTCCGCCGGCACGGCGCGGCCGCGGACGCGAACTCGGCGTGGGAGATCGACGTCGCGCGGAGAGCAGGCTTCGCGCCCACCGACATCGTGTTCACCGGCGTCGGCAAATCGCCCTCGGAGCTCGAGTGCGCGGTCTCGCTCGGCGTCAAGGCGATCAACGTCGAATCGGCGGGCGAGCTCGCGCGCGTCGAAGAGATCGCGTCGCGCCTCGGCCGCACCGCGCGCGTGGCGGTGCGCATCAATCCGGACATCGACGCCAGGAGCCATCCACGCATCTCCACTGGCTTGAAGGTGAACAAGTTCGGGATGCCGCTCGATGAAGCCGGGGATCTCTTCGACCGGCTGCCGGATCGCCGCGCGCTGAAGCTCGTGGCGGTTCATGTGCACATCGGATCGCAAATCACGTCGCTCGATCCGCTGCAGCGCGCGGCGGCGCTCGCCGCGGCGGCGGCCGGCGATCTTGCGGGCCGCCGCGTCGCGCTCGAGTACCTCGATCTGGGTGGAGGGCTGGGCGTTTCGTACGACGGTAGCAGCGTGCCGTCGATAGGGGACTACGTCTCGATGCTCATCGCCGAAGTACGCGCCACCGGTCTGCCGATCGTGATCGAGCCGGGCCGCGCGATTGCGGCGCCTGCCGGTGTGGTCGTCGCGCGCGTCGTCGATCTCAAATCGCGCGACGCCGACAGCGACTTCGCGGTCATCGACGCCGGCATGACCGAGCTGCTGCGCCCGGCCATGTACGACGCGTTCCATCGCATCGAACCGGTGACGCTTCGCCGATCGAATACGCGCCGGTACGAAATCGTCGGTCCCGTCTGTGAGAGCAGCGACGTTGTCGGCCGCGACCGCGAGCTGCCGCGGTTGAAGGTCGGCGATTTCGTGGCGATCCTCGATGCGGGCGCATACGGATCGGCCATGGCTTCCAACTACAACCGTCGGCCGCTCCCTCCCGAGGTGCTCGTCGACAGCGGCGCATGGCGCATCATCCGCCGGCGCCAGACGACCGACGACATGCTGTCGCTTGAAACCGACGACTGACGACGACCAACGACTGACGACCAATGACCAATTCGGGTGTTCTGATCGCATTCGAAGGCCTCGATCAGAGCGGCAAGCAGACGCAGGCCGAGCGACTGCGCGATCGGCTCAAGCTCGAGGGGCGCAAGTCGCGGCTCGTTTCCTTTCCGGACTACGGCACGTCGATCGGCGAGGAGATCGCGCGCGCGCTGCAGGGCGAGCGTGAGTACGAGGCGGACGTCATGCAGCTGCTGTACATCGCCAACCGGTACGAGCGCAGGGGCGATCTGCAGCGGTGGCTCGACGGCGGGCTGATTCTCGTGTGCGATCGATATGCCGCCTCGAGCGTCGCGTACGGAGAAGCATTCGGTCTCGATCCCGATTGGCTGGCCGACATTCAGAAGTATCTGCCACCCGCGGCGCTGACGATTCTGCTCGACATCGCACCCGAGACCGCGGCGAACCGCAAGGCGGTCGATCGCGATCGGTACGAGCGCGATCTGGCGCTGCTGGCGCGGGTGCGGGAGAGCTACCAGCGTCAGGCGGCAGGGGGACGCTGGGTCGTCGTCGACGGTGAACAGTCGAAAGACGACATCGCGGAGGAAGTCTTCACCGTCGTCCGGTTACGACTCGCGCTGCCGTAAGGGCCCGAACTTCGAGTGCGCCCGCATCTTTCAGGACGCGCGCGCACGCGTCGAGCGTCGCGCCCGTCGTGCTCACGTCGTCGACCAGGACGATGACCGATCCGGCGATTGCCCGCGCATGGCGCGTCGCGCCGAAGGCGCTACGGACGTTGCGGTGACGTCTGGCGGCGGGCAAATCGGTCTGCGTGGCCGTCGGACGCAGGCGGCGAAGCGCGTGCACCACCGGCACCCCGAGCCGCCGCGCCAGATCCGCTGCCTGATTGAAGCCGCGCGCGCGCCGGCGCGATCGATGCAGCGGCACGGGCACGGCGCAGGCGGCGCCGTCGAGCATCGCGGCGCCGCGCTCGCGCATCAGCGCCGCGAGCGGCCGCGCCAGCGATCGCCGTCCCTCGTACTTCAACGCGTGAATGACGGCGCGGAGCGCCCCGTCGTACTCTCCGATGGCCCGCGCGCGATCGACGATCGGCCGCGCGCGCCGGCACCGCGGACACTGCGCGAGCCCGACGCTGATCAATCTCCACGCCGGCAGCGGATCGCCGCATCGATCGCATACTGGTGGCGTAATCGGACGGATCGATCGCCAGCAGACCTCGCAGACCGGCCCGCGCGTGGGATGCTCGAGCAGCTCGCCGCATGCGGTGCAACTCGAGGCCAGGACAACCGAGAGTACTGCGTCTAGTCCAGCCCGTATCGCTTCCGCTTTTCCCACAATGCCTTCCGGCTGATGCCAAGGATGCGCGCCGCTTCGGTCTGGTTGCCGCGGACGTGGCGCAGCGTCGACGCGATGTAGCGGCGCTCGACTTCATCGAGCGTCGGGCGGTGCGCGAGCGCCTCGGACGAATACAGCGACGGCGCCTCGAGCACTTCGTCGGGAAGATGTTGCAGCGCGATCGTGCCGCCATCCGACGCATCGAACGCACGCTGCACCGTGTGCTGCAGCTCGCGGACGTTGCCCGGCCAGGCGTAGTCGCGCAGCGCCGCGGCGGCCTCTCGCGAGAGCGCGGGCGCGTCGCGGCGCGTCGTCGCGGCGACGCGCGCCAGAAAATATCGGGCCAGCGGCAGCACGTCGTCGCCGCGCTCGCGCAACGGGGGCAGGAAGATCGGCAGCACGCGCAGGCGGTGATACAAGTCGTGCCGGAACTCGCCGGCGCGCACCGCGTCCTCGATTCGCGCGTCGGCCGACGCCACGATCCGCGCCGAGACCGCCATCGACGCGTGGCCGCCCAGGCGCTCGACCCGTTTCTCTTCGACGATCCGCAGCAGCTTGCCCTGCGCTTCGATCGGCAGTTCCGTCACCGCGTCGAGATAAACCGTCCCGCTGCCCGCCAGTTCGAAGCGGCCCGCGCGCGCCGTCACGGCGTCGGTGAACGCGCCGCGTTCGTGGCCGAACAACTCGGAATCGATGAGGGTCGCCGAGAGGCTGGCGCAGTCAATTGCGACGAACGGACGCTTCGCGCGGGGGCCGCGGGCGTGCAGCTCGGTGGCGACGGCGTTCTTGCCGGTGCCCGTTTCGCCGGCGATGAGCACGTTCGAATCGCTGTCGGCGAACCGGCGAATCTGCTCGTCCAGGGCCCGCATCGCGCGGCTGCGCGCGATGAAACGCGGTCGGGTCGGCCTGGCCATGCGCGGCCCGATTACCTGGGCTCTGGGAACTCGATGCGCTCGGCGCTGCCCCACAGGCGCTCGAGTCCGTAGAACATGCGCGTCTCGGGCGCGAAGACGTGCACGATGAAATCGAAGTAGTCGATCAGGATCCATTCCGATCGGTCGTAGCCTTCGATGTGCGCCGGCCGCGCGCCTTCGAGCGCGAGCGCTTCCATGACGGCGTCGGCGATGGCGCGAATCTGCCGCGCGTTGGTGCCAGAACAGATGACGAAGAAGTCGGCGAAGCAGGCGGCCTTCCGCAAATCGAGCACGACGAGCCCGTGGGCTTTCTTGTCTTCGGCGGCGCGAACCGCGCGATCGATTTGCGCGGGGAGGTGCGGCGCCTTCCTGCGGCGTTCAGTCGACGTGGTCAGCGCTTTCTTGCTCATGCAACCTGCCTGCCGCGGCCGCCGGACGCGCGTCGAGCGCACGGCGCTCTGGCGGCATCGGCATATAAAGTCCGTGCTGCTCAATGTGTTGCTGCACGCCGGCCGGCACCATTCCGGCGATCGATTCGCTTGCGGCGCGCGCGCGCCGGATGGCACTGGATGACACGTCCGCCGTCGTTGCGTCGATCAAAAAGATCCAGGTGGCCGTGTGTCCGACGTCGCCTGCCGGCCTCTGCGTCATGCGCGGCGCGAGCGCCGGAAGACGCTCCGCCAACCCCTTCACGGAGTGTCCCGGCCGCGAGACGACCGCGAAGTGCGAGGCGTCGAGAATGTGTGGATAGTCGCGCCACGCGCCGATTTCCGCAAAGGCATCGGCGCCGATCACGAAGAACAACTCGTCGGGATCGTACCCCTGCTCGTGAAACGTCTTCAGGGTGTTCGACGTATACGACGGCGCCGGCATGCGCAGCTCGACATCGGATGCAATCCATCCGTCGAGACCCGCCAACGCGATCGCCGTCATCGCGAAGCGGTGAAAGCTCGACGCGGACGGCTGCGCGCGGTGCGGCGGCACGCTCGCTGTGATGACGTAGACGTGCGACAGCCCGAGCGTGCGCTGCGCGGCTGTGGCAACATCCATGTGGCCGCTGTGGATGGGATCGAACGTGCCGCCGAGGATCCCGATTCGACGTCGCTCCGGCATGCGTTTATGCGGCCGACTGGCGCGATGCCGCCAGTCTATGCCACATCGCTTCGACGAGTTCGGCCACGCCGGCGCCCGTCGCGCCGGAGATGCGGAAGAACGGGAGCTTCAGATCGGCCGCCCGCTTCTCGAGCGCCGCGGCGCGCGCCGCTTCGTCAAGCGCGTCGATCTTGTTCGCCGCGACCATCTGCGGCTTCGCGGCAAGCGTCGGCTGAAAGAGCTCCAGCTCGCGCCGCAGGATGTCGAGGTCCTGCGCGGGATCGCGGCCGCTCGCGCCCGAGACGTCGACCAGATGCACGAGCACTTTCGTCCGCTCGAGATGCCGCAGGAATTGATGGCCGAGGCCGAGGCCGCGGTGCGCGCCTTCGATCAATCCTGGCACATCGGCCACGACGAAGCTGCGATCGTCGCTCAACCGCACGACGCCGAGATTGGGCGTGAGCGTCGTGAACGGATAGTCGGCGATCTTCGGACGCGCGGCGGAGATGCGCGCGATCAGCGTCGACTTGCCGGCGTTCGGAAACCCCACGAGTCCGACGTCGGCGAGCAGCTTCAGCTCGAACCGCAGCTCCTTGATCTCGCCCGGCTCGCCGGGCTGCACTTTCCGCGGCGCGCGATTGGTCGACGTCGCGAAGCGCGCGTTGCCGAGCCCGCCGCGCCCGCCGCGCGCCACGAGGACGCGCTGTCCCTCTTCGGCGAGATCGGCGAGCAGGCGAGACGGCGGGTCGCCGTCGCCGGTCTTTTCGTACACGAGCGTGCCGATCGGAACGGCGAGCTCGAGATCCGCGCCGGTCTGACCCGTGCGATTCGAGCCCTGGCCGTGTGCTCCGCGGTCGGCGGCAAACTCCGGATGGAATCGGTAGTTGATGAGGGTGTTGACGTGCGCGCTGGCGACGACGAAGACCGATCCGCCGTGTCCGCCGTCGCCGCCGCTGGGCCCGCCGCGCGGGACGCGCTTCTCGCGCCGGAACGCGAGGCATCCGCGCCCGCCATTTCCGGCTTCGACGTGAATGTCGACTTCGTCTACAAACAATCTCTGTGCTGGCGCTTACTCAATCGCCTGAATGCTGATCACGCGGCCGTGCGCGCCGTGGTCCTCGAACTTCACGCGGCCGGCGATCTTCGCGAAGATCGTGTCGTCTTTGCCGAGGCCCGCGTTGAGGCCCGCGCGGAAGCGCCGCCCGCGCTGGCGGACGATGATGGTGCCGCCGCTGACGAGATTGCCGTCGTGCGCTTTGACGCCGAGGCGCTGCGAGTTGCTGTCGCGGCCGTTGCGTGAGCTGCCTTGTCCTTTTTTATGAGCCATGCCTACACCTGGATCTCGGTGATTCGAACGCGTGTGAAAACCGCGCGATGCCCCTTCGTCTTGCGCTGCCCCTTGCGGCGCTTCTTCTTGAACACGCGAATCTTCGGGCCGCGCGATTCGCCTTCGACGACGCCGAGGATCTTCGCGTTGGCGACATACGGCGCGCCCGCGAGCACCTCCCCGTCCTCTTTCTCGACGAACAGCACCTGCTCGAGCGTGACCTTCGTGCCCGGCTCCGCGACCGTGCCCGGCACGGTGGCGAAGCCCCCGGGGGTCACCTTGATCTGATGACCGCTGGTCTCGATGATTGCGTACATAGTCGGCACCCGTGCAAAGGGGATAGTGTAGCGCCGAACCGCCTTGCCTGTAAAGAGTTGCGGGGGGAGCTGTCCTACTTCAAGAGGACGCGCGTCCCCTTGACCTTCTGGCTGCTGAGCGCGCTCAGGAAGTTGGGAACGAGCCGATCCATCAGCTCGAAATAGGACGAGAGCGCCGGCGTGTTCTGCTGCGCGTTGTACAGGATTTCTTCGCGGTAGCTTTCCGAATACATTGTCGCGCCGGTGCGTCCGTCGATGAAGACGAACTTCGGCCGCAGGATGAAACCCTTGCGCTCGAGATACGTGCGCACGGGGACGACGCGGCGGCGACCGACGGCATCATAGATTTCCTGATCGCGCTGCACGAAGCCCGATCGCGAATGCGGCATGAAGAGCACGGTGCCGGTGACGATCAACGGGTTCTGATATTCCTCGCCGATCTTCTTCCAGTACGCCGTGTTCGCGAACAGCCGCTCGTAGGGCTCGAGATCTTTTTCGTCCTTGATCTTCTGCGGCAGCGGAACCGTCTGCGCCGTTCCATGATCGTTGCCGTTCGGCGCCGATCCTTCGCGTCCGTTGACGACTGGTTCTTCAGCGTTCACGGCCGGCCGCGCGTTCTCCTGCGCGACTTCGATCAGCGGCAGGATATCGGCGTCGATGACGCGGAGCTGCGACTTGGTCCGGAGCTGACTGCGCAGGAGGCGAACGGTTTCCTGGTTCGCATCGACGTCATCGGAACCGCCGGACACGAACCCGGCGACGAGAACGCGTTGGAATGGGGAGACGTCCAGCTTCGCCTGGATAGGCGTCTCGATCGGGATCTCATAATAATCGGGACCGCACGCCACCATCACCACGGCCACGAGCAGCGCCGACCCGGCGAGCGCGAGGTTACTTCTCTTTGCCGGAACTCGTCCGATCATTGATTTCCTTGAAGAGCTCGTAGTTCTGCCGAATCTGCGAGTTGTTCGGATCGAGTTCGAGCGCTTTGTCGTAAGCCTTGCGCGCCTTGTCGAGCTGACCTTCGTGTTCGTAGGCGATCGCCAGGTCGTTGAATGCGGCCGCGTAGGTCGGATCGATCTCTGCCGCCTTTTCCCAGCGGTAGATGGCCTCGCGCCAGAGGCCGCGCTGCGCGACGCTGATGCCGAAGTCGACCTGCGACTTTGCGTCGCTTCGCGCGTCGGCGAACGATGGAGAAGCCGACACGACTACGGCGACGGCAACGAAAAGCGCCCGCGTCAGCGTCATGATGTGATAGGGCTCACTATACTCCAAGCTCTGAAAAGAGCAAGGCATGTGCCACGACTGAACTGTTACAAATCCACACTTTTTCGCGGATTCGACGGTCCAGCGTTTACGAAACTCGGTCAGTCATGTCCTCTTCACACGTCGGCGAGACAAAGTTCGCGGGTCGAGGCGGCGCGAAACACGCGCGCTATAATAAATGACGGGAGGTCGGGCCCCGCGCTTCGCGTGCGGTGTGTCATGACCTCCTTTCCCATTCAGCCCGGGCTCGCGGACTTCGTCGCCCTCTCGCTGCTCCCATTCTGGTGCCGGCTGCCATCGATCGAGGCCTTGAGGTCGGGTGACGCGCCTGACGACGTCTTGGGTCGTCTCGCGGCCGCGCACTGGCGCGACGAACCCGAACGGATCGCGGCGGTGCGATCGCGCGCGGCGGCGGCGCTGCGGCGCGCCGACGGCGCCGGCCTGACGCCGATCGCGTGGAGCGACCCGCGTTATCCCGCGGCGCTCGCCGCGATCATCGATCCGCCGCCGGTGCTGTGGACGCGCGGCGTGGTCGACGCGCTCAGCACGCGGGCAGTCGCGATCGTCGGATCGCGCGCCGCGTCGACTTACGCGTTGTCGGTCGCCGAACGACTCGCCGCGGATCTGGCGGCGTGCGGCGTGACGATCGTCAGCGGTCTCGCGCGCGGCGTCGATTCCGCGGCGCATCGCGGCGCGCTGTCGGCGGGCGGCGTCACCGTCGCCGTGCTCGGATCGGGACTTGACGTGATCTATCCGCCCGAGCACGCGCCGCTCGCGCGCGACATCGAGAAGGACGGCGCGGTCGTCAGCGAGAGCGTGCCCGGCACGCCGCCGCAGCCGTGGCTCTTTCCGCTTCGCAACCGCATCATCAGCGGACTGTCTCGCGCGGTCGTCGTCATCGAGGCAGGCGAGAAGAGCGGTTCGCTCATCACCGCGCGAGCGGCGCTCGAGCAGGGACGCGACGTGCTCGCCGTGCCGGGCAACGTCCTGAGCGGCCGCAATCGCGGCGCGCATGCGCTTTTGAGGGATGGTGCAAAGATTGTCGAGTCCGCGGACGATATCTTGGAAGAGCTGGGGTGTGGGCCGGCCGGCACCGCGCCGGCCGCCAGCCGCGCGCCGGCCGGCTCGAAGGCATCACGAGACCCGATTCTGAGCTGCCTGACGCCGGGCGAACCGAGCGATTTGGACGAAATCGCAGAGCGATCGGGGCTCGCGCCGGCCCGTCTGCTGCCGCGGTTGATGGAGCTCGAGCTGCAGGGTTCGGTGGCGCGCGTGGGCGCGGGACGATTCGTCCTGATTGACAGGACGTGCTAGGGTGAAAAGAAGGGCGCGTAGGAACATTCATGGCAAAAGCACTCGTGGTGGTCGAGTCGCCGGCGAAAGCGAAGACCATCAACAAATATCTGGGTCGCGACTTCAAGGTCGTCGCGTCGATGGGGCACATCCGCGATCTGCCGAAGAGCAAGCTGGGGGTCGACGTCGAGAACGACTTCGCCGAAGAGTACGAGTCGATCGCGTCGAGAAAGAAGGTCATCAAGGAGCTGAAGGACGCGGCGAAGGAGGCGTCGGACATCTACGTCGCGACCGACCCCGACCGTGAAGGCGAAGCGATCGGCTGGCACCTCGCGCAGGAGCTCGGAGGCAAGCGGAAGAAAATCCACCGCCTTACGTTCAACGAAATCACGAAGCGGGCGGTGCAGGAGGCGCTCAACCATCCGCGCACGATCGACGAGAAGATGGTTGCGGCGCAGCGCGCGCGCCGCGTGCTCGACCGGCTCGTCGGCTACAAGATCAGCCCGCTCCTGTGGGACAAGGTGCGGCGCGGCCTGAGCGCGGGGCGCGTGCAGTCGGTCGCCCTGAAGCTGGTCGTCGACCGCGAGCACGAGATCGAGAAGTTCGCGCCCGAAGAGTACTGGCAGGTGTTCGCGCGCCTCGCCGGTCGGCAGCCACCGGAGTTCGAAGCGAAGCTGCTGAAGAAATCGGGCGACGCGATCAAGATCGTCAACGAAGAACAGTCGCGGGCGATCCTCGCTGACCTCGAACGCGCGGCGTGGACCGTCACCTCCGTCGTCACCAAGGAGCGCAAGCGGAACGCGGCGCCGCCGTTCATTACGAGCAAGCTGCAGCAGACCGCGCGCTTCCCGGTGAAGAAGACGATGATGATCGCGCAGCAGCTGTACGAGGGCGGCATCGAGATTCCCGGACTGGCCGGCGGGCTCATCACCTACATGCGAACCGACTCGGTCCGCGTCGCCGGCGAAGCGCTCGCCGCCGTGCGCGATCACGTGAAGAGGTCGTTCGGCGACGACTACCTGCCGGAGAAGCCGAACATCTTCAAATCCAAAGCCGACGCACAGGATGCGCACGAGGCGATCCGTCCGACCTCCCTCGACCACGATCCGGACGCGGTGAAGTCGTACCTGACGCCGGATCAGTACTCGCTCTACAAGCTGATCTGGAATCGCTTCGTCGCGTCGCAGATGAACCCGGCGACCTTCGACGAAACGACGGTCGAAGTCCGCGCGGGTGACTACACGTTTCGTGTGAAGGGCACCGTTCCGAAGTTCCCCGGTTGGATGGCGACGTACGGTCTCACGCCTGGAGAACCCGAGGAAAAAGAAAAGCCGGACGAGGACGACGACGCGGTGTCGGGTGTCCTGCCTCCGTTGAGCGAAGGCGATCGGCTCGAGCTGAAGGCGCTGCGTCCCGAGCAGAAGTTCACGCAGCCGCCGCCGCGCTATTCGGAAGCGACGCTCGTCAAGGAGCTCGAGGAAAACGGCATCGGCCGTCCGAGCACCTACGCCTCGATCATCGGCGTGCTCCAGGACCGCGACTACGTCAGTAAGAATGACGGGCGCTTCAAGCCGACGATGCTCGGCATGATGATCACCGATCTCCTGACCAAGAGCTTCGACGACATCATCGACGTCGCCTACACGCGGAACCTCGAAGAGGATCTCGACAAGATCGAGCAGGGGAAGACCGATTACGTCGACACGCTCGAGGAGTTCTACAAGAAGTTCAAGAAGGATCTCGCGCGCGCCGGCAAGGAGATGCAGAACCTCAAGGAAGGCGTGAAGACCGACGAGATCTGCGAGCGCTGCGGATCGCCGATGCTGATCAAGATCGGCAAGTTCGGCCCCTTCATCGCGTGCAGCGCGTATCCCGAGTGCACGAACACGCGTGAGCTCGAGAAGCAGGAGCCGGAATCGGAAGGCGGCGAAGAAGAGATCGAGCCGTGCGAGAACTGCGGCAAGCCGATGGTCCTCAAGCGCGGACGCTTCGGCCAGTTCCTCGCGTGCTCGGGATACCCCGAGTGCAAGACGACGCGGAAGCTGATTGCCACCAAGCAAGGGGGCTTGAAGGCGGCCAAGCCGGATCAGATCCTCGACGAGAAGTGTCCGCGCTGCGGATCGAATCTCGTCATCAAGCAGGGGCGCTTCGGCGAATTCACCGCCTGCACCAATTACCCCGAGTGCAAGTACGTCAAGCACAAGACGACGGGCGTTCTGTGTCCGAAGGACGCCGACAAGGGCGGCGAGATCGTCGAGCGCAAATCGCGCCGCGGCAAGATCTTCTTCGGCTGCTCCAATTACCCCGATTGCGACTTCGTGCTCTGGAACCGTCCGGTCAAGGAGAAGTGTCCCAAGTGCGGTGCGCGGTACTTGATCGAGAAGACGACGAAGAAGCACGGCCGTCAGATCCTGTGCAACAACGACGATTGCGATTACGCGCGTTCTGAAGAGCTCGTCGAAACGTCAGCTTAGTAGACAACGCATCGAACATCGCCGCGCGCGAACGAGCGAGCGGCGGCAGGCGCGCGGGGCGGCGCCCCGCGCGCAAGCTAGAAGATGATCAGAATCATCGGCGGCGGCCTTGCCGGAACTGAGGCCGCCTGGCAGGCCGCATCGCAGGGCGTCGCGGTGACGCTCCACGAGATGCGGCCCGTGCGTCCGACGGCTGTCCACAAGACCGACCGCCTCGCCGAGCTCGTGTGCAGCAATTCGTTTCGCGGCGACAAGCTCGACAACGCCGTGGGTCTCTTGAAAGAGGAGATGCGGCGCCTCGGATCGCTCGTGATGCGCGCGGCCGAGGAGAGCCGCGTGCCTGCCGGCGCGGCGCTCGCGGTCGATCGCGAGCGGTTCGCGGACGCGATCACCACGACGCTGGCGGGTCATCCGTTGATTTCGATCGTCCGCGAAGAGGTGACGACGCTGCCGGCGTCCAGCGAACGCGCCCCCGTCGTCGTCGCCACCGGCCCCCTGACGTCGGACGCGTTGTCGGCCGAGATCGCCGCGCTCGTCGGCACCGGTCATCTCTATTTCTACGACGCCATCAGTCCAATCGTCCTTGCGGACACGATCGATCGCTCGAGGGTCTTTCGCGCGTCGCGCTGGAATCGCAGTCTCGGTTGCGATGGAGCCCGAGGCATTCAGCCGCGCGATTCCGGCTCGCCTGACGATACCGGCTCGCCTGAAAGGCCCGCCCTACGTCTACGTCGGATCGCCGAGCCACCAGCACGGGCGTGCGGTGTCGACGGTGGGGAAGGCGACTACCTGAATTGCCCCTTCACGCGCGAAGAGTACGATCGCTTCCACGACGCGCTCGTTGCCGCGGAATCGGCGACGGTTCACGACTTCGACAACGAGCGGTTCTTCGAAGGCTGTCTGCCGATCGAGGTGATGGCGCATCGCGGCCGCGACACGCTCCGCTTCGGTCCGATGAAGCCGGTCGGGCTGGTCGATCCGCGCACCGGACGGGAGCCCTACGCCGCCGTGCAGCTGCGGCAGGACAATCTCGCCGGCGATCACTTCAGCCTCGTCGGCTTCCAGACGCAAATCAAATGGGGCGATCAGGCGCGCGTGCTGCGGCTGATTCCGGGCCTCGAGCAGGCGGAGTTCGTGCGCTTCGGCATGGTGCACCGCAACACGTACGTCAACGGGCCGACCGTGCTCGACGAAACGTGGCAGGTGCGGCGGCGTCCCACGACGTTCTTTGCCGGCCAGATGTCGGGCGTCGAAGGGTACGTGGAATCGGCGGCGTCCGGCCTGCTCGCCGGATTGAACGCCGCGGCGATGGTCAAAGGCGAGCCGCTCTCCTGTCCACCGCGGACGACGGCGATCGGCGCACTTGCGTATTACGTGTCGCACGCGAATCCGGCGCATTACGAGCCATCGAACGTCACCTTCGGCATCATCGAGGCACTTCCGAAGCCGCCACGCGGAAAGATGGAAAAGAAGCTGGCGATTGCCGAGCGCGCGCTTCGCGCGCTCGAGGACTGGCGCGCCCGACGACATGACGGAACAGCTGAAAGCGTTCCTGAAGTTTCTCGCGCTTAATCGCAACGCCTCGCCGCACACTGTGCGCGCGTACGAGAGCGATCTCGCTCAGTTCATCGATCATGCCGCGGCGCTCGCCGGCGTCCGGCGCGCCGACGTGAAGCCGGCGCACCTCGATCGCACGGCGCTCCGCAGCTTCCTTGCCGACCTCCACAAGCGGCGCCGGTCGCGCGCGACCGCGGCACGAAAGCTGGCCGCCGCCAGGACGTTCATCCGGTATCTCAGGCGCGAGGACGAGATCGAGGGCGATCCGGGTGCCATGGTGTCGACGCCGAAGCGCGAGATTCGGACGCCAGCGCATCTCAGCGAGAGCGAGATGGACGCACTGCTCGGCGCCGCGTCGGAGGAAACGGCGCTCGGGCGCAGAGACCGCGCGATCCTCGAACTGTTCTACGCGTCCGGGCTCCGTCTCAGCGAGCTGACCGGCCTCGACGTGGAGGACGTGAACCTGAGCGCGCGAATGGTCCGCGTGTTGGGGAAGGGCCGCAAGCAGCGGCTCGTCCCATTCAACACGACGACGATGAAGGCGATTCGAGAGTATCTGAACGACCGGGAAGGAATCGTCAGCGATCCTCGCGGTAGTCCCGCCGAAGCCGGACGCCACACGTCCGACGGACGCCACAATCGTCGTCGCGAGCCGTTGTTCGTCAATTACCGCGGCGGACGGCTAACGGTCCGCAGCGTTGACCGGCTCGTTCGCAAGTACGTCGCCGCGAGCAGCACCCGTGCCGGCATCAGCCCGCACGCGCTGCGGCATTCATTCGCGACGCACCTGCTGCAGCGCGGTGCGGATCTGCGGTCCATTCAGGAATTGCTCGGCCACGCACGGCTCGGCACGACGCAACGCTATACGCACGTGAACGCGGCGCAGTTGTTGGACGTGTATAGAAAAAGTCATCCGAGAGCTGGAGGGGTGGGAATGGCAGGAATGGCGGGCACGGCAGAAGGGGCCGGAAAGGCGCGAGAGGCAGGAAGGGCCGGAGAGGCAGGAGCGACGCGAAAGGCGGAACCGTAGGACATCAGCCTACCTGCACTCGCCTTCCCGCCTATCCGGCCTGTCCCGCCCGTCCTGCCTATCCCGCCCGTCGTGCCCTTCCGGCCGTCATGCCCGTCAGCGACCTACGAAGCCTGTGCGACGGGCTCGGTCGGCGGCTGCAGCGGCGCGGCGCGGCGGCCGCGCGGGAACTCGATCCCGAGCGTCTTGATCTTGTAGTTCATGACGCGCGGGCTGATCGCGAGCAGTTCCGCAGCATCCTTCTGAACCCAGTTCGACATCTTCAGCGCTTCGACGAGCGCATGGCGCTCGATGTCCTCGAGCGGAATGCCGGTCGGCGGAATCTTGACGACCGCCGCGTGGTCGCGGCCGCCGCCGGCGGTTGGCACTTCGCCGAGCCTGAGATCGCCCGACGCGATGGAGCGCCCCTCGGCCAGCAGGATGGCGCGCTCGATCGTGTTCTCGAGCTCGCGGATATTGCCGGGCCAGTTGTAGCGCATGAGCAGCTTCTGCGCGTCGCTCTCGAGCCCCTCGATCTTCTTCTTGAGCTCTCCCGCGAACTTGCGGATGAACGTGTTCGCGAGCGGCACGATGTCGTCCTTGCGCTCGCGCAGCGGCGGCATCTCGATCGAGACGACGTTCAGCCGGTAGTACAGGTCTTCACGGAAGTGACCGGTCTGTACCATCGCCGGCAGATCGCGGTTCGTCGCCGCGATGAGGCGGACGTCGACGCGCAGCGTACGCGTGCCGCCGAGGCGCTCGAACTCGTGCTCCTGCAGGACGCGGAGGATTTTCGCCTGCGTGCTCGGGCTCATGTCGCCGATTTCGTCGAGAAACAGCGTGCCGCCGTCGGCCTGCTCGAAGCGGCCGATGCGCTGCTTGTCGGCGCCGGTGAACGCGCCCTTCTCGTGTCCGAACAGCTCGGACTCGAGCAGGTTCTCCTGGAGCGCCGCGCAGTTCACTTTGACGAAGTTGCGCGCCGCCCGCAGCGAGTTGTGGTGAATCGATCCCGCAATCAGTTCCTTGCCCGTCCCCGTTTCGCCGCGGATCAACACCGTCGTGTTGCTCTTCGCCACCTTCTTGACGATGTCGAGCACTCGCTGCAGCGCCGGGCTGGATCCGACGATGCGGTCGAAGTCGTAGATGTCCTGCTGGGTGCCGCGGAGGTAGTCGAGCTCGTTCTTCAGACGCTTCACTTCGAGCGCCTTCTCGATCTTCACCTCCATCTCCTCGATCTCGAACGGCTTCTGCACATAATCGAACGCGCCGATCTTCATCGCCTCGACTGCGGTGTTCACCGATCCAAATGCCGTCATCAGGATGACGGATGTGGTCGGATGCAGCGCGCGCGTGGTGCGCAGGACGTCCATCCCGTCGCTGCCGCCCATCTTGAGATCGCTCAGCACGACGTCGAAATAGCTGTCGTGCAGCCGCTCGATGGCCATGTTGCCGTTGGACGCCTCTTCGACTTCGTGTCCGGCAGCGGTCAGCCCGCGTACCAGCCCGCGGCGCAAAGCGTCGTGATCGTCAGCGATTAGGATGCGGCACATTGTTTTGTCCTCTGAACGTCGCCGTGTTACTTGAACCAGCTCGACGCGCTCGCCACCGGCAGGGTGACCCGAAAGCGCGTGCCCTTCCCGGGCGTGCTGCTCAGGTCGATGCGCCCGTCGTGCGCATCGACGATCTTCCGAACTATTGCGAGTCCCAGCCCCGAGCCCTGCGGCTTGGTCGTGAAGAACGGATCGAAAATCTTGTCCGTCGCATCCGGCGGCACTCCGGGACCGTCGTCCAGCACGTCGATCACCACCGTCGGCGTCGGCGGATCCGCGCCGCTCATCGCCGGATCCATCTCGATCGTTCCTGTCACGCCGGTGATCGTGACGTGACCCTTGCCGTCGAGCGCCTCGAACGCGTTGGCCAGGAGGTTCGTGAACACCTGGCATAACTGATGTTGGTCCCCTTCGATCGCCGGCAGTCCCGCTTCGAGGTCGACCTTCAAATCGACGCCGCGCCGCGGCACCTTGGTTTCGGCGAGCGTCACCGACTGCTGCAGAACGTCGGCGACGTCGGTCCGCTCCACCTGCAGCCGGACGGGCCTGACGAACTCGAGCATCTCGACGACGATCGCGTTCGCCAGCTTCGCCTCGCTGATGATGTCCGCCAGCAGCGACTGCGCGTCGCCTTCGGTCGGCACCTGACGGCGAAGCAGCCCGGCCATCACCTCGATGCCGGCGAGCGGATTCTTCAGCTCGTGCGCGATGCCCGCCGCCATCTCCCCCAGCGAGACGAGCCGCTCGCGAAGCCGTTCTCGCTCCTCGAGCTGCTCGACCTGCGTCAGATCCTTGAAGAACATCACCGCGCCGATCGCGGTGCCCTCGTCGTTCTTCACCTGCGACAGCGTGTAACCGATCACGCGGTCGAGCTCTTTGAGCCGCAGCTCGGCGCGGTTCGGCAGATGGTCCAGCTCGAACACGCCCGACAGCACCCGGATGACCGGCGCCCGTTCGCGCAGCACGTCGACGTAGGGACGGCCGACGTCGCCGGGCGACCGATCGAGCGCGAAAATCCGATAGGCCTCGTCGTTCATCAGCGCCAGCGTGCCGTCGCGCCGGAACGCGATGACGCCATTGCGCATGCTGTCGACGATGTGCCGGAAAAACCGGTCGTCGGGCGACGTCAGCCGCGACGCGAGACGTCGCTCGGCGGTCGCGCCTGTCGTACCCGAAACCGGACTCCGACCGGTTCGAGGGCGTCGCTGGGGCATCTCGGGCATCGAAGGCGCGTACTAAAGCTCAGCGGCGGAGGGGCAAACGGTATGCCTGAGCCGCGGGTTGCGAGCTGTGCAAAAAGCCGCCTAAAATCAGTCAGTTACGGGAACGACTCACTTGTCGAGTATAACAGATTTGTAATCAGATTACGGATCGGTGTCAGGCTCCAGCGGTGAGATCCGCCGCCGCCTGCAGTTCTTCCCAGCGGTGCATCAGATGGCCGACTTTCCACATCAGCCCCTGGTGCCTGTCGATGATCGGCTGCGCGGCGGCGCGATCGTCGTAGAAGCCGGGCGACGACATCGTCTGCTCGATCTCGCGAATCGCGGTTTCGCATTCGGCGATCTCGCTCTCGAGCTTGTCGATTTCGGCCTGGCGCTGCTGTGCCGCTCGCTGACGTTTGCGCGCTTCGGCGTCCTGCCGCTTCTTATCGGCGTGTAACTGGGTCGGCGTCAGCGACTTTGATTGCTGTTGGGGTGTCGTCTCTTGTAGCGCGAGGCTTTTAGCCGAGCGAACGTTCGGCTTGCCGCTCGCCTGTCGTCCGCTCGCCTGAAAGGCTCGCGCTACCTGGGGAGACGCAGATGGTTGCTCCTTATGCCATAGGTATTCGTTGTAGGTACCTGGGTACACGATCGCCGTGCCGTTGCCGACCTCGATGATCTTCGTCGCGAGACGCTCGACGAAGTAGCGATCGTGCGAGACGAAGATGAGCGTGCCGCCGTAATCGACGAGCGCGTCGAGGAGGACTTCCTTCGAGTCGAGATCGAGATGGTTGGTCGGCTCGTCGAGCAGCAGCGTGTTCGACGGCCGCAGCAGCATGCGCGCGACCGCGAGCCGCGTGCGCTCGCCGCCCGACAGCACGCGAACATATTTGTACACGTCGTCACCTGAGAAGAGGAATCCGCCGAGGATGTTTCGAATCATCGGCACCATGTGCAGCGGCGATCCTGACGCGAGCGTCTCGTAGACGGTCGGCGCAGGATCTAATCGCGTCGCCTCGTCCTGCGCGAAGTACTGCATCACCACGTTGTGGCCGACGCTCCGGTGACCGGAGTCGGGCGCCTCCTCACCCGACAACATGCGCATCAGGGTCGATTTGCCGACGCCGTTGGGACCGACGAGCGCGATGCGATCGCCGCGTTCGAGGTGCAGGTTCACGTCCTTGAAGACGACGAGGTCGCCGTACGCCTTGTGCGCGTGCTTCAGCTCCAGCACCGTGCGGCCGCTCTTCGCGCACGCGGGAAAATCGAAGTGGATCTTCTTCCGCTCCGGCGGCACTTCGATCGGCACGACCTTCTCGAGCATCTTGATCCGGCTCTGCACCTGCGACGCCTTCGTCGCCTGGTAGCGGAAGCGGTCGATGAACATCTTCACGCGGGCGACTTCTTCATCCTGCTCGCGCTTCGCCTTCCGCATCGCCTCGATGCGCGCTTCGTGCTCGCCGAGATAGTGGCTGTAGTTGCCGATGTAATCGGTCAACGTGCGGAGCGTCAGGTCGGCGATGCGCGTGACGACGGCGTCGAGGAAATAGCGGTCGTGCGAGACGAGAATCACCGCATGCAGATAGGCGTTGAGATATTCCTCGAGCCAGTTGCGCGCCTCCAGATCGAGATGGTTGGTCGGCTCGTCGAGCAGCAGCAGGTTCGGCTGCCCGAGCAGCAGCTTCGCGAGCGCGATGCGCATCTGCCAGCCGCCGGAGAACGTTTCGGTGCGCCGCTCGAAGTCCGCGGTCTCGAAGCCAAGGCCCTGCAGCACGGTCGCGGTCTTCAACTCGATGCTGTAGCCGTCGTTCAGGCGGAAGCGATCCTGGAGATCGCTGTAGCGGTGCAGCATCGCGTCGTGCTCGTTCTCCGGGATCGCGCTATCCCCGAGACGTTCCTCGAGCGCGTGCATCTCGGCCTTCACTGCGAGCAGGTCTCCGAACGCGCTCGCCGCCTCGTCGAACACCGTACGGCCCGCGTGGGTGAGGCCGTCCTGCGGCAGATATCCGACCGTGAGCGTCGCGGGCTTCAGGATGGCGCCCGCGTCGGGCTCGTCGAGCGCCGCCATCATCTTGAGCAGCGTCGTCTTACCCGCGCCGTTCGGGCCGCACAGCCCGACGCGTTCCCGATCTGTAATCTGCCAGGTGACGTTTTCGAGCAGCACGCGGTCGCCGAACGATTTCGTCAAATTCGAGAGCTGGATCATCCGAAAAGATTGTACGATGGGCGTGATGAAACGCGCGTTTGCGCTGGTGTTCGCTGGAATAGCTCTGCTCGCCGCGTCCGCGTGTCAGACCAACGACGACTCGAACGTCACGTTGCCCACGACGCCCGCGCCGGTGATGACCGAGCGGTTTGCCGGCACGCTCGACGTCAAGAAAAATGTGACGCACGATTTCACGATCACGTTGTCGGGCGGCCTGCTCACCGTCACGCTGACGGCGGCCGGACCACCAGCGAACATCGTGATGGGCCTTGCGGTCGGCACGTCGGATGGAACGACGTGCACGATTCTGCAAAACGGCACCACGAACACCGCGGCCGGTGCCAACCCGCAACTCTCAGGCACGTTGAACGGCGGAAAGTACTGCGTGCAGGTGTCCGACATCGGCAACCAGACCGCGCCGGTCACCTACGCGGTCACAATCACGCACTACTGATGGTCGATCTTTTCATATTCGACGTGGGGGCTCCACCCCCACGCGCCGACGCCATCGCGCCGTGGCGCTCGGGCGTATCCTGGACAGAACGTCGCAGCGGAGCATCCGTAGCCGTAGCGACGTTCAGGCCTGCCAATTACTCACCGAGCGCTTTGGCGGCGGCGGCGAGCACCTGCGGCACGCGGAACGGCTTGGTGAGATAGCCGGCGACGCCGATGTTCACGGCCTCGATCGCGCTCGATTCGGTCGAGAAGCCGGTGATGATGATCACGGGCAAGTCTGCCTTGTAGCGCTTCGCTTCGCGGATGACGGTGAGGCCGTCCATTCCGGGCATTTTCAAATCGGCAATCAACAGATCGTACGGATAGAGCCGCATCCGCTCCAGCGCCGATCGTCCGTCCGGCGCGACGTCGACGTCGTACTCCGCCAGCGCGAGCGTCTTCGACAGCAGATCGCGAATGCTTGCCTCGTCGTCGACGACCAGCACGCGCGGGCGCGTGGTCGTACCCGCCGGACGGGCCGGCGGCGGGGCCGGCGCGGGACGGGCGCCACCGCCGCGCGGACGCTGACTGTCGAGCCACGCGTCGATGTCCCGTTTGCGGAAGCGCCACTGCCGGCCAACGCGCACGGCCGGAATCTTGCCCGCTTTGATCAGCCTGTATACGGTCCGCAGATTGACCTGGAGGTATTCCAGGACTTCTTCGGTCGTCAGAAATGTTTCGTCAATCATCGGTCAGCGTCCTGACGGCGAAGCGGTGGGCAGTTCGACGGTGAACACGGCGCCGCCATCAGGATGATTGGCTGCGCTGATGTGGCCCCCGTGCTCCTGCACGATGCCGTACGCAATCGCGAGCCCGAGTCCGGTACCCTTGCCCACTTCCTTCGTCGTGTAAAACGGCTCAAAAATCCGCGGGAGCGTGTCGTCGGGAATTCCCGTTCCCGTGTCCCGTACCGTGGCGATGATGCGATCGCGGGACCGCGCGATCTTCGTCGTGATCTCGATCCGGCCGCCGCGTCCGGTCGCCTGAATCGCGTGCTCCGCGTTCATCACCATGTTCAGGAACACCTGGTGGAGCAGCAACGGATCGCTCTGAACGCGCGGCAGCTGTTCGTCATAGTGTCGCACGACTTCGATGTCGGCGGCACGATGAGCCGGCGCTCTCAGTGCAAGCACCTTCTGCAGCACGCCGGGGAGGCTGACCGAGCGCCGCGCGAGACGCCGAGAGCCGGCGAACACGAGCAGGTTGCGCACGATTTTCGCGGCGCGATCGGCTTCGCGATAGATCGTCTGCACTTCACGCCGCAGCTGCTTGGGGAAGGCGCCGGTCGTCCGCATGAGCTCCAGATGCCCGAGCACCCCCTGCAGCGGGTTGTTCAACTCGTGGGCGATGCCGGCGACGAACTGCCCGAGCGCGGCGAGCTTTTCGGTCTGCGTCAGCCGCTTTCGCAGCGCCTCGCGCTCTTCTTCGAGCTTCGCCTCGGGGGTCAAATCGCGCGCGACGATCACGATCCCCGCCCGCTCGCGCTCCTGGTTCATCAGGTGCGTGACGGTGACGAGGAACTGCCCCTTGAGGATCGGATCGTACACCTCGATCGTCGACGGCGACGGTCCGTCGTCGCCGGTTCCGGCCGCCGCGTGCTGCTGCAGCCAGCCCGCCAGCGGCGGACCGACGATATCGGTGAGGGAGCGATCGAGCAGCTCGTCGCGGTGGCGCTGCAGCCGCTCGGCGAACGCCCGATTCAGATGGACGACGCGGCCGCGTCGATCGCAGACCGCGATCAGATGCGCGAGCGAATCGAACGCGTTTTCCAGCTGCCGCCGCGACCGGATCACGTCGTCGAGCAGCTGCATGTTCTCGATCGCGCTCGAGAGCTGCCGTCCCAGCTCGTCGGCGCGGTCGAGCAGATCCAGCTCGCCGCCAGGCTCCACCCGTACGCCTTCGAACACGATCGTGCCCAGCGCCCGGCGGCATCCGCGAAGCGGTACGGTGACCATCGAGGTGGCCGCATCGGCATCGATCGACGCGATGCCGGCGCGCATCCGCCGCATCGACGCCGCAGCGGGCGCCGAGACGTCTTCGGTGCTCACGCGCACGCCGCGCGAGACGTCTTCGGTGTCGGATGACGCCTGCAGCACCAGATGCCGCGCGCGCCGGTCGTGAATCCACACCGATGTGCGATCGGCACCGAACAGACGGTTGGCGCCGAAGCAGAAGATGTCGAGGCCCGCGGCCAGATTCAGCGTCGCCGAAAGGCTCGCCGCAAACTCGTCGAGCAGCGTGCGGACGTCGCGCTGCAGTTCGTCGCTCTGACGCAGGCGAAACAATTCGAGCGCCGTCACGAATGCGTCGGCCAATTCCTGCGCGTCCGCGGTGATCTCGGCGGCGGGCGCCGTCTCGAATCCGATCGCGACCAGACCGAGACGCTCCGAGCGATGGACGAGCGGCAGCAGCAGCGCCGACCGGGTGCCGAGCCGCAGCGCGAGATCGGGCGTCTGCCGTCCGATGTCGGTGACGAGCGTGGCGTCGCGTCGCTCGAAGGCCTTCGCCACCAGCGCTGCTTCGTCGGGTCCCGGCAGCCATGGATCGGTGCGAAGTTCGTCGAGGCCGAATCCGGAGGTCGCCTGCAGGACGCCGTTGCGCGGGTTGTGCTGGAACAGAAGAGAGCAGTGGCCGCCAGTAACGTCGAGCGCATGCTGATGCAGATGCGGCAGCACGTCGTTCGGCCGCGCGGCATGCGCCAACAGCGAAATCAGCGGGCGCGGAACCGTGTCAGTGCTCTCGGACCCTGTGGCGCGCCGCGTCAGACGCTGTGTTCGCGTTTCTTGGGGCATGTATTCCGGAATGGTGGGCCGCCCGCGATTCTATATCTTCCGATTCGGACGCGCCAACTGTTCAGGTTTTCGCGCGGTGTCCGATCAGTTCGTCTAAGTTACACATCAGGAATTGGTTACGTGATTACACGATATAATTACATCTCACCCGACTCTCCACTCCCGTGTACCGTCTTAAACCTCAGGACCCGACACGCTCCGCATGACGTGGACGGACGAAGAGCTCGTCGCTCGATCGATTAGCGGCGACGCCGACAGCTTCAACGAGCTGGTGCTGCGATGGGAGCGCCCCATCTACGCCCTCGCGTACCGCACGATCGGTCGCGAAGAGGATGCGCGCGACGTGTGCCAGGAGACGTTCCTCCGGGCGTTTCGCGCGCTGCCCGGGTTTCGTGGCCAGGCGAAGTTCTCGTCATGGCTGTATCGCATTGCGCTGAACTTGTGCCGCGACTGGGTCCGCCGCGAGCGGCGCGCCCCGGTCGTCCAGGCGCCGGAGGGCGTCGATTTGATCGAGCTGGCGGCGGCCGCCGAACCGTCCGAATCCATCGAGGATCTCGTCGCGCGTAAGGACCTGACCAAGGCGGTCGAACGCGCGATGGCGCTGCTGCCGGAAGAGCAGCGGACCGCCATTATCCTGAAGGAATACCACGGGCTCACCTTCCAGGAGATCGCGGATTTGGTTGGTTGCCCGTTGAGCACGGTGAAGACGCGGTTGTATCAGGGACTCACGGTGATACGCCGCGAGCTGGCGAAGAAGGTCCGGTTATGAACGACATGAATGACATGAATGACATTTCTTGTACCTACGGCGGCGATCGCCAACAGACACTGATCGCGTATCTCTATGACGACATCGACCCGGCCGAGCGCAGTGTCTTCGACGCGCATCTCGTGACGTGCGGCCGCTGCCGGCGCGACCTCGACGCGCTCGACGGCGTGCGAACGCAACTGGCGCGGTGGTCGCCGCCGGAACCGGACTTCGAGTCAATCCACAATCCACAATCCGCAATCGGCACTCATCGATCGACGTCGTGGTGGCGTGCCGTGCCGGCCTGGGCGCAGGTCGCGGCGGCGCTCTTGTTCCTCGGTGTGTCGGCGGCCATCGCCAACCTCGACGTGCGGTACGACCGGAACGGATTGACGGTGCGAACCGGATGGTCCAAGGCCGCAAGCCCGACGGCCGCGGACGCACCGGGCGCCGCGAATCGCGCGGCTGCCCAGGCGCCGTGGCGTGCCGACCTGACGGCACTCGAAGCGCAGTTGCGTTCCGAAATCCGCAGCGCGCGCGCGGCCGCTCCAGAATCGCTTCAGATTAAATCGGCGGCGGCTCCGTCAGACGCGGACGTGCTGCGCCGCGTACGCGCGCTCGTCGACGAGAGCGAGCGGAAACAGCAGCGCGAGCTGGCGCTTCGCATCGCGGAGCTGTTCCGCGACGTCAACGCGCAGCGCCAGGTGGATCTCACGAAGATCGATCGCAATCTCGGGTTCATACAGAACTCCACCGGCGTGGAGATGATGAAGCAGCGCGAGACGATCAATTATCTGGTGAAAGTGTCACAGCGACAGTAGGGGGAGACCGTGAATCGGCTTGCATCGGTGATAACAGGTGGTCTCGTCGTGGCGATTGCGTCGTCTCTTTCCGCGCAGGCGCCGCCGTCGAGCGCGCGGGCGGAAGCGGACGCGCGACAGTCGCGCTATCAGGTCGGCCAGATGGAGCGCGTCATCGAAGGCGCGGTGGAGCACGGCGTCACGGTCATCCGCGATCGGTTCCAGCAGCTGATGCAGATGCCCGCCGATCAGCTCGTCACCGACAACGCGCACGCGCGCGGCTTCCGGCTCGAAGGCTACGGCGTGTTCTTCGACGTCACCGTTCCCACGTTCGAGCTCTCCTCGCTCGTCTGGAGCCTGCGGACGCTCGATCAGAACGATCTCGGGCTGCAGCGCGCCGTCACCGCGCTCGAGGAGCACGTGAAGCAGCAGGGCGACGCGAGCCTCGAGCAGGCGCTCAAGCGTCTCGAGCTGCAGGTGGGACCGGTCGCGCTGTCACGCGTCGCGGCGCCCGCGGTGGCGGGCGCGCGCAGCGCCGTCGGATCGGCCGCGACGACCACGGCCGATGCGGCTCCGCAGGCGCCGTCGTCGGATCCGATCCTCGCGGATCCGAACGAAGCGTATCGCGCCGAAGTCATCCAGGCGATCAAGGACGCGATGCTGGATCACAGCAGCTCGCTCGCCATCGGCGCCGGCGAGTGGCTGACGATCGCCGCGCGCGGCAACGACGATCGGCCGCGCCTCGCGCCGGCCGACAGCGACGCGCGGACGCGCATCATCCGTCTGCGCGGCTCGGACCTGGCGGCCTTTCTGGCGCGACAGATCACGCGGGAGGACGCGCTGCAGCGGATTGAAGTGCGACTCTTCTGATTGCGGATTGCGGATTGCGGCGTGAAGCCGCAATGTCCAATCCACATTCCGCAATGTCCAATCCGCAATTAGAATAAGCGGATGCGCGCGCTCGTCCGTTCGATTCTCCTCCTCGTGTTTGCCTGCACATCCGCCTGCGGACCGACCGTCGATCTCACCCAGGGACTCCACGTCGACGTTCTCGACACCGGCTGGTTCGACGCCGGCATCGTCAACGGCCAGAACAAGCTCGTGCCGAGCGTGACGTTCACGCTGAAGAACACTTCGACCCAGAAGCTGGCCACGCTGCAGGTGAACGCGCTGTTCCGGCGCGTGACCGAGAAGGACGAGTGGGGCAGTGGATTCGTCACCGCCGCCGGATCGTCGGGCCTCGCGCCCGGTGCGACAACGCCGCCCATGACCATCCGTTCGCAGCTCGGATACACCGGAAGCGATCAATCGCGCCAGGAGATGCTCGGCAACAGCCATTTCGTCGACGCGAAGGTGGAGATCTTCGCGAAGTACGGGTCCGCGCAGTGGACGCCGATGGGCGAGTACCCGATTACACGGAAGTTGATCGAGAAGCCGCCGAGGGCCGCGAAGTAGCGACCAGCGCCCATAAGGTGAGCACCGCGAGCGTTCCGTCGCTCGCCGCGAAGAGCAGGAACGATCGCGGCGAATGGCGAACGAAGTGATCGGCGACGAACGTCAGCGCGCCAAGACCTTTCAGGAACGGTCCCATCGCCCACAAGTACGCGCGGCCGCCGGTGGAATTCGGATCGCGGTACGGAATCCAGTATCCGAGCGCGACCGCCAGCAGAAACACGCCGTTGAGATCCGCGAAGATCGGAGGCTGAGGAAGGGGGACACCGAAGATCGCGGCGAGGAGCGGCCGCCCCGCCAGCATCGCCACGCCCACGAGGGCGTCGTAGATGCCCGAGACGGCCGCGATCGCGCGCCGGCTCACTGAATCTTTTTCAGCTCGCCCTGATAGGTCGTCGTGTGATCCGATGTGATGCGGACCTCGAAGGTCAGCGGCTCGTAGCCGGGCGCCCGGACTTCGATCCGATGCGAGCCGGTTTCGACGTGAAGCCGCTGGAAGATCCCGTCGAAGTCGTCGACGATGCCGACGTAGTAGCCGTCGACGTAGACCTCCGCCTCGCGCGGCCTGATCTTCAGGCGCAGCGAGCCTTCGTCGTTGCCGGACGTGTACGTTGTCTGACCGTACGACGGATACGAGCCGTACCAGGGATCGTAGTAGCCGCCGTAATACCCGCCGTAGTAGCTGTACGGATCGTAGAAGCCATATCCGAACAGGCCGCCGTAGTAACCGGCAGGAACGAAGGTCGCAGTGCCGCCGCGATCGGTCGTCGGTCCGCGCGGCACCGCTGTGCCGATCGCCTCGCGTCCATCGCGCGGCCGGCTGTACTGAGGTGTGCCGCCGTCGATCGTGCGCGGGCTGCGGTCGCCCGTTGCCGTCGTGCGCGGCGTTGTCGTACCTGCGCCTCCGCCCGTCGCGGTGTTGGTATTACCGGCGTTCGCGCCGCCGCTCGCACGGCCGCCACGATCGCCGCCTCGATCTCCACCGCGGTCCGCGCCGCGATCGCCGCGCGACACGGCGACGCCGCTGCCGCCAGTCGCGCCCCAGCGTCCGCCACCGCCGGACTCGCCGCGAACGCCACCGCCGCCTCCGGACGAGTTTCCGCCGCCGCCCGAGCTCGAGCCGCCGCCGGACGCCGTGGTGCCGCCACCACCGCCACCGCTCGCGGTGCCGACCGAGCCGCCGCCGCCACCACCGCCATTTCCACTGCCGCCCCCATGCGATGCGGCGCCGCCGCCACCGCCATTCGCGCGATCCTGAGCGGACGCGGGCATCGCGAGCAGGAACACGGGCACAACCGCCGCCAACGACAGAACGACGATTTTTCGTGTCATAAAGAAATCTCACGGTAAGTATACGCCCGGCGTCGCTGGCGCGCGAGATACCGAACCGGTTTTCTTGACACCCCGATTCCGGGGTCTATACAGTCAGAAAAAGTGGCGTTTCACTCGACGACCATCCTCGCGGTTCGTCACCGCGACCGTGCCGTGATGGCGGGCGACGGCCAGGTCACCTTCGGCCAGACCGTGGTGAAGCAGAGCGCGCGGAAAATCAGGCGGCTCTACAACGACCGCATCCTCGCCGGATTCGCCGGGTCGGCGGCCGATTCCTTCGCGCTGTTCGCGCGCTTCGAGTCGAAGCTGGAACAGTACCGCGGCAACCTCGAGCGGTCGGCCGCGGAGCTCGCCAAGGACTGGCGCACCGACCGGATTCTCCGGCGCCTCGAAGCAATGCTGATCGTGCTCGACAAGAACGCGACGTTCCTTCTCTCGGGCAACGGCGATCTCATCGCGCCCGACGACGGCATCGTCGCGATTGGCTCGGGCGGACCGTTCGCGCTCGCCGCGGCAAAGGCGCTCGCGACCAACACCGATCTCGACGCCCGCGCAATTGCCGAAAAATCGATGGCGATCGCCGGAGAAATCTGCATCTATACGAACGCGCGGATCGTCGTGGAAGAGCTGTAGTGCCCATTTACCTTCCGGAAAAGACGCAGTCGTCGACCGACACGCTGACGCCGCGTCAAATCGTCGCCGAGCTGGACAAGTACGTGGTCGGACAGAGCGCCGCCAAGCGCGCCGTCGCGATCGCGCTGCGCAACCGCATGCGGCGCCAGAAGCTCACGCCGGAGCTCGCCGAAGAGATTGCGCCGAAGAACATCCTGATGATCGGGCCGACCGGCGTCGGCAAAACCGAGATCGCGCGCCGCCTCGCGCGCCTCGCGCAGTCGCCGTTCCTGAAAGTGGAAGCCTCGAAGTTCACCGAGATCGGCTACGTGGGGCGCGACGTCGAGTCGATGGTTCGCGATCTCGTCGAGCTCGGCGTCGACATGGTGCGCGAAGAGCGGATCGAGGAGGTGCGCACGAAGGCAACGCAGAACGCGGAGGATCGGCTGCTGGACATTCTGCTGCCGCCGCGTCCGATCGCGCCGGACGAGGATTCGGCGGCCGCGCGCGAGCAGCAGGGCCAGACGCGCGAGCGCTTTCGCGAACAGCTTCACGCCGGCCGTCTCGACACGCGCGTTGTCGAAATCGACGTGCGCGAGAAGTCGTTTCCGTCGTTCGAGATCATCGCGGGCTCTTCGGTCGAGGAAGTCGACATCAACCTGAAGGACATGCTGCCCGGGCTGTTTCAGGGAAAGACGAAGCGCCGCAAGTTGAAGGTGCCGGAGGCGCTCGAGTACCTGCGGCAGGAAGAAGAACAGAAGCTCATCGACATGGACAGCGTCGCGAAGGCGGCGGTCGAGCGCGTCGAGCAGGCCGGCATCATCTTCATCGACGAGATCGACAAGATCGCGGGACGCGAAGGGGCGCATGGTCCCGACGTCAGCCGCGAAGGGGTGCAGCGCGACATCCTGCCGATCGTCGAGGGGACGACGGTCAACACCAAGTACGGGATGGTGCGTACCGATCACATCCTCTTCATCGCGGCCGGTGCGTTTCACGTCTCCAAGCCGTCGGACCTCATTCCGGAGCTGCAGGGCCGATTTCCGATCCGCGTCGAGCTCCAGCCGCTCGGAAAGGAAGAGTTCATCCGCATCCTCACCGAACCGCGCAGCGCGCTGGTCAAGCAGTACATGGCGCTGATGGAAACCGAAGGGATCGATCTCACGTTCAGCGACGACGCCATCCGCCGGATCGCCGATTTCGCGACGATCGTGAACGAGCGCACCGAGAACATCGGCGCGCGGCGGCTCCACACGGTGATGGAGAAGCTGCTCGACGAGATTTCGTTCGAGGGGCCCGACCTCGAGCAGAAGACGATCACGATCGACGATGCGTACGTGACGAAGATGCTCGCCGACATCGTGAAGAACGAAGACCTGTCGCGGTACATCCTGTGAACTGCGCTGCGGCGCGGGGCGCTCGGCCCCGCGAGCGATCAACGCAGAGTTCGCCACGCACGCAGAGGGTGGAGTTTTCTGTGGTCTCTGCGATCTGCGCGTTGATCGTCGTCGTCCTGCTGCCGGCGTGCGGCAAGAAAGGGCCGCCGCTGCCGCCGCTCGTGAAGATTCCGGCGGCGCCGGCCGAATTCACGGCCGATCGCCGCGGCGCCACTGTCGACCTGCAGTTCACCGTCCCATCATCGAACACCGACAACAGCCGGCCGGCCAACATCGAGCGCGTCGATGTATACGCGATCACGGCGCCTGCGAGCATTACCGACGATCAGCTGCTGAAGCGCGGCACGCGCGTGGCCAGCGTCGACGTCAAAGCGCCGCGCGATCCGAATCAGACCGTGCAGGAAGACGAGCCGGCGGAAGACGTCGACCCGGCCGTCGGCAAAGGGCTCGATCAGGGCGCCGTGGCGCGCGTGTCCGAGGAGCTGACGCCGCAGTCGCGGGCGCCGGCCGATCTCGGCAAAGACGGCGGCGCGGCCGCGAAGCGGCGCGCCGGCGACGTTCCTCAGGGTCCGCTCATGGGGCCGGCATCCGGCGTGCCGTCGCGAATCTACGCGGCGGTCGGCGTGTCGACGCGGGGCCGCAAAGGCGCGCTGTCGAAACGTGTGATCGCTCCGCTCGTTCCGCCGCCGCCGCCGCCCGATCAGCCGAAGCTGTCGTACGACGAAAAGGCGGTCACCCTGACGTGGAAGGCCGTGGCGATGGCCGGCGCCGCTGCGACCGACGGCGACGTCCTGCCATCGAAGCCAATCGGTCTGCAGCCGCCGTCGATCGCGTACAACGTCTACGACGTGTCTGCCGATGCGGCGACGAAGATCACGAAGACGCCCGTGACGGACACGAAGGCGTCCGACCCGCGGATCGCGTGGGGCGAGAAGCGCTGCTACACCGTTCGCGCCGTCGAGACCGTGGCCGGGCTCACCATCGAGAGCGACGCGGCGCCGCCGGCGTGCGAGACGCTGACCGATACGTTCGCCCCGGCCGCGCCGAAAGGGCTCCGCTCCATCGCCGGCGACCGCTCGATCAACCTCATTTGGGATCCGAACAGCGAAAGCGATCTCGCCGGCTATCTCGTGTTTCGCGGCAGCGGCGACAGACTGGACCAGATCACTCCGGCGCCGATTGCCGATCCGACCTTCACCGACGGCGTACAGCCGGGCGTGCGCTACGTATACGCGATCAAAGCGGTCGACAAGGCCGGCAACTCGAGCGCATGGTCCGAGCGCGTCGAAGAGGTGGCGCGGTAATGATTTAGAATCAGCGGTGAAAATGTGAGAAAGGGCACGCCATGAAAATCTTCATCGACACCGGCAGCATCAAGGACATCGAAACGATCGCCGCGCTCGGCATCCTCGACGGCGTCACGACGAATCCGTCGCTCCTCGCGAAGGAGCCGGGCGATTTCCGCCAGAACCTGAAGAAGATTTGCGACATCGTGAAGGGTCCCGTCAGCGGCGAGGTGACGGCGACCGACTACGCGGGCATGCTGCGCGAGGGGCGCGACATCGCGAAGATCGATCAGCACATGGTGGTGAAGGTGCCGCTGACGCGCGACGGCATCCGGGCGTGCAAGACGCTCGCGGGCGAAGGCATCCGCGTCAATGTGACGCTCTGCTTCACGCCGGCGCAGGCGCTGCTCGCCGCGAAGGTCGGCGCCAGCTACATCAGCCCGTTCGTCGGACGGCTCGACGACATCTCGACCAACGGCATGGAGCTGATTCGCGACATCGTCGAGATCTACGCGAACTACGACTTCGCGACCGAGGTCCTCGTCGCGAGCTGCCGTCACCCGATTCACGTCATCGAGGCGGCACGCCTCGGCGCCGACATCGCGACATGCCCTCCTGCCGTCGTCGATCAGCTGTTCAACCATCCGCTCACGAACATCGGCCTCGAGAAGTTCCTCAAAGATTGGGAGAAGGCGCAGGCGGTGAAAGCGTAGGGTGAATCCGAAGGACGTGCTCGCCGATCTCGAGCGCCGCGCGGAGCTGGGCGGCGGCGCGGAGCGGCAGAAGCGCCAGCATGACGCCGGCAAACTGACCGCGCGCGAGCGAATCGAGCTCCTCTTCGATCCCGGCACGTTCGAGGAAGTCGACAAGCTGGTCACGCACCGCTGCCGCGACTTCGGCATGGCGGAGCAGCTCGTTCCAGGCGACGGCGTCGTCGCCGGCCACGGCCTCGTCGACGGCCGCCAGGTGTTCGCGTTCGCGCAGGACTTCACCGTGTTCGGCGGATCGCTGTCGGAGACGAACGCCGCGAAGATCGTGAAGATCATGGATCTCGCGATGAAGCTCGGAGCGCCGGTCGTCGGCCTGAACGACTCGGGCGGCGCGCGCATTCAGGAAGGCGTTCTCTCGCTCGGCGGCTACGCCGACATCTTCCTCCGCAACACGCTCGCGTCGGGCGTCATCCCGCAGATCTCGGCGATCATGGGGCCCTGCGCCGGCGGCGCGGTCTATTCGCCGGCGATCACCGACTTCACGATCATGGTGAAGAACACGAGCTACATGTTCGTCACCGGGCCCGACGTGATCCGGACGGTCACGCACGAGGACGTGAGCAAGGAAGATCTCGGCGGCGCGATGACCCATAACGAAACGAGCGGCGTCGCGCACTTCGCGGTCGACGACGACCGGGAATGCGTCGCGCTGATCCGCGAGATGCTGTCGTTCATGCCGTCGAACAACCTCGACGACCCGCCGCGCGCGGCCACCTCCGATTCGGCCGATCGCGAAGACGATCGGCTCGACCGCGTCGTGCCGGCGTCGCCGAACCAGCCGTACGACATGCTCGACGTCATCCAGCTCGTGGTCGACGAGGGCTACTTTCTCGAGGTCCATCGCCACTACGCGAAGAATCTTGTCGTCGGCTTCGCGCGGCTCGACGGGCGGCCGATCGGCGTCGTCGCGAACCAGCCGGCGGTGCTCGCGGGAACGCTCGACATCAACGCGTCGGTAAAAGGCGCGCGGTTCGTGCGCTTCTGCGACGCGTTCAACATTCCGCTCGTCACGTTCGAGGACGTGCCCGGGTTCCTGCCGGGCACGGTGCAGGAGTACGGCGGCATCATCAGGCACGGCGCGAAGCTGCTGTTCGCGTTCGCCGAGGCGACGGTGCCGAAGGTGACGATCATCACGCGCAAAGCCTACGGCGGCGCGTACTGCGTGATGTCGAGCAAGCACATTCGAACCGACTTCAATTATGCGTGGCCGACGGCGGAGCTCGCGGTGATGGGGCCTGAAGGCGCGGTCAACATTCTTTACAAGCGCGAGCTCGACGCCGCGGCCGACGCCGCGGCCGTCCGCGGGGAGAAGGTTGCCGAGTTCCGCGCCAAATTCGCCAACCCCTACATCGCGGCGGGCCGCGGCTTCATCGACGAAGTGATCCAGCCGCGCGAGACCCGCCGGAAGCTGATTACCGCGCTCAAGAACCTGGACAGCAAACGCGACAAGAACCCCCCGAAGAAGCACGGGAATATTCCGCTCTGAACGGCGGGACGTGCTGGAGCGGAAAATGTTGTAAGGCGATGTCCGGTTTCGGACTATTCGAATTCGAATGTTTTTACCCTCGGCTCGCGACGAGCCGCTCGTGGGTCGACGGCATCGATCGACGAGTCGTGCGCAACTCGCGACGCGAAGACCCGCCGCTCGGCAGAGCCTCCACAAGAAACTCGTTGTAATTTCGTTTGGTTCCCATAAAATCTGCGGCACAGGTCTCGGTTTACTTCGGAGGGGCTCATGCATCGAGTCGTGCCGATTGCCGCCGTCGCTGTCCTTGTATCCCTCCTCGCCGCCGGATCGGCTCACGCGCAGCAGGGCACCGGCGAGCTGCGCGGGCGGGTCGTCGACGCGCAGAACGCCGTGCTGCCGGGGGTCAACGTCGTCGCCAAGAACGAAGCGACCGGCATGTTCCGCGAGATCGTCTCGGGGCCGGACGGCTCGTTCTTCATGAGCGCGCTCACCCCCGGCAGCTACGAAGTCAACGCGGAGCTCTCGGGATTCAAGAAATACCAGCGCAAGGGCGTCCGCGTGGAAGTTGGCAAGACCCAGTCCGTGGATGTGCAGCTCGAGATCGGCGGCATCGAGCAGCAAGTGAATGTCACCGCCGAATCGCCGCTCGTCGACACGACCACGAAGCAGCTCGGCGGCAGCGTTCAGGCACAGGAGCTGAACGAAGTGCCGTCGATCAATCGGAACTTCACGTCGTATCTCAGCTTGCTGCCAGGCGTCACGGCGACGATCTCGACCGACTCGTTCGGCGCCGACTCGATTCGAGTCAACGGGCAGGCCACACAGAACGCAAACTACATGTTCGACGGCGCCGGCAACAACGACAACTTCAACAACGGCAACGGCGGCGCGCAGGCGCGGATTCCCGTCGAAGCCGTCCAGGAATTCCAGCTGCTCACCAGCCAGTTCGACGCCGAGTTCGGCCAGAGCTCGGGCGGCATCGTGAACGCCGTCTCGAAGCAGGGCACCAATGCGCTCCACGGCACGGCGTTTTTCTTCGATCAGAACCAGGCCATGACGTCGCTCGATTACTTTGCCAAGCAGCAGAACCTGGCCAAGCCGGATGCGCGTCAGCTGCAGTGGGGCGGAAATCTCGGTGGGCCGATCGTCAAGGACAAGCTCCATTACTTTGCAAACCTGGAACGCATCGATCAGAACCGCGCCCGGACGATCAACATCAACGCGCGACCCGAGCTCAATTTCACCGACTTCACGCACGACAACGTCTGGAACTGGATGGTCCGCCTCGATCATCAGATGAGCGCCAACAACACCTGGGCCGTGCGCTGGCTGCGCGAGTCGTCGCCCCAAACAAACCAGTTCACGGCCACCAACCTCACCCGATCCCGGGCCTAACAGGAAAACGACGTTGACTGGACGATCGTGGGCACACTGAACTCGGTGATCAAGAACACGCGCGTCAACGTGTTGAAGGTGTCGTACACGCACGAGGATGTCTTCTTCGGCAACCCGGGCTACTTCGACAAAGGAGATCAGGCGGCGCTCGCGCCGCGATTGGTCCACCAGACGTTCGAGGACGGCGCGAGCACTCGCGCGAACCGGCGCATCGATCCGGCGTATCAGGTGGACGAGACCTTCGCGTGGTTCCTGCCCGGGAAGAAGGGCGACCACGATCTCAAGTTCGGCGCCAGCTACTACTACCTGCCGCTCGAGATCTTCGACGCCGGAACGCAGAATGGCGCGTTCACTTTCTCCGCGAGCGACCGGGATTTCAATGCTGCCGACCCGCGCACCTATCCCGACCGACTGCAGATCCGTGTGCCCGGCGTGTCGGACTTCTTCGTCAAGGGGAAGGAGGTCGGCGTGTTCGCGCAAGACAAGTGGAAGGTGAACAGCCGTCTGACGGCGAGCCTCGGCCTTCGTTATGACGTGGAAATCGTCCCAATCGACGAATCGAACAACTACCTGTTTTCCGACCCGTCGGCGTACCCCATCGACAAGAACAACTTCTCGCCGCGCCTGGGTGCCTCATGGGTGCTCGACGAAGCCGGCACGACGGTCGTGCGCGGCGGCTGGGGCCTGTACTTCCAGAAGACGGCGTATTCCAACTTCACGCCGCTCGTGTCTGCAGGCGTCTTCTCCAACTCCTTTCTCGTGAACTTCCCGGCCAACAACGTCGACCCGGGCCCATCAGCCGGCCGCTTGCCGAGCGATCCGTTCCTCGTCAACGGTCCGGTGCTGAACACGGCGCTGCTGAATTCGATGTTCCCGGCGGGCAGCACGCAGAAGAACACCGGTACCGTGAATTTCGACAACCCGGACCGACATCTGCCGTACGCACGTCAAGCGAGCATCGGCATTGAAAAGCAGCTTCCAGGTGCCGTCGCGGTCAGCGCCGACTACGTCCACCTGAATCATCGCGATCTCTACATGCGCCAGGATTTGAATCCGGGCGTGCGCGACACCACGAGCCGGACGGCAACGTTCCGCCGGATCGATCCGCGTTTCACGGCGGCCGTGCTGGACCTGGTCAACACCGGCTGGGCCGACTACGACGGCCTGCAGGTGAGCGTCCAGAAGCGCGCACGCCGCGGTTACAGCTTCCGCGCGTCGTACACGTACTCGCGCGGCTACGGGATCGTCGGCTCGCCCGGTGCCACTGATACCATCACCACGCAGACCGTCGATCCGGTGACGAAGGTGACCGACCTACATCTCGAAAACCTGGAAGGGTTGACCAATCAGGATCGGCCCCACCTGCTCTCGGTCAGCGGAGCACTCGAAGTTCCACGAACGCACGGATTGAACGTCAGCGGGGTGATGCAGTACAACAGCGGTACACCGTTCACGCTGACAGACAGCATCACGGATGCCAATCGTAACGGGCAGTTCGAGGAGCCGTTGCCCCGGCACCTATA
>Ga0209156_10000110_pt1 | contig 60483 bp, 45 predicted proteins | sample GraSoiAngelo_124_FD_185881 | JGI IMG/M metagenome (GOLD analysis project Ga0209156, IMG submission 185881) | Grasslands soil microbial communities from the Angelo Coastal Reserve, California, USA - 14_0927_05_20cm (SPAdes) (version 2) | ecosystem: Environmental > Terrestrial > Soil > Grasslands... | reverse complement strand
CTTCACCATGCAGGGGAGCGGAGGATCCACGATGTCTTCCGGCCGCGACGCGAGGACGCCGCGAGGAACTGGAATCTCGTAGCGGGCGAAGATCTCCTTCGCCTTGTGCTCAAGGAACTTCATCGGGACCGAGTCGTGCGATGTATGAACGCCGTATATCCTTTGTGCGCCGTTGCGGCTTGAGCTAGAACGTGAAGTGCGACCGGGTGGGCTTCGTCGGGTCGGGCTCGGGGGTGGTGCACGGGCATGTGCCGAAACCTCGAGAGAACATCTTCCGATCCTTGCAATCCAAGCTCAGGACATAAGGTCCCAGCTTGTGGTAGTGGTGCAGCCATTTCCCCTGCCTCGAGTCCATTCCAACCGAGTGGCCGCACGACCTACAAATCCCCAACGAAAGTTCTGCCGCTTGATCCCCCGGTCACCCAAGGTGGTCCGCGAAATAATCCTTCTGATTCCCCGCTTAGATGGGCGTCCCGGTCGACATGACGAGGTCTCGGAAGGCCTTCATGATCTTCTTCGTCGTCGGCCCGGGCTTGCCATCGCCGATCGTCCGGCCGTCGACTTCGACGACAGGTGCGACTTCTGCCGCGGAACCCGTGATGAAAGCCTCGTCCGAAGCCCAGACATCGTAGAGGGTGAAGAATTGTTCCTTCGCCTCCAGGCCGAGGCTCGGAGCGAGCTCGAGGACGGTCTCGCGCGTCACGCCCGGAAGGTTCGTCGACGTGAACGGCGTCACAATCGTATGGTTGCGGACGATGAAGACGTTCTCCGCGCTCGCCTCCGACACGTACCCGTGGATGTCGAGCATGAGGGCCTCATCGGCGCCGTACTGATTCGCCTCGACCTTGGCCATGATGTTGTTCAGGTAGTTCAGGGACTTGATGGAAGGGCTGAGGCTCTGAGGTGGAACACGCCGATACGAGGACGTCACGACCTTCAGGCCGCGCTCGTAGACCTTGCCGAGGAGATTGATGCTCGGCTGCGCGATGACGACGATGCTCGGACCGGACTTGCATTTCCTCGGGTCCAGGCCGAGATCCCCAGGGCCGCGGGTGATGATGGGGCGGATGTACCCTTCCTTGATGTCGTTGTGCCGGCATGTCTCGAGGACGATGTTCGCGAACTCCCCCTTTGTGTGCGGGATCTTGAGGTCGATCGCCTTCGCGCTGTGGAAGAGCCGGTCCATGTGGCGCTCGAGCTTGAACACTCGGCCATTGTACGCCCGAATCCCTTCGAAGACCCCGTCTCCGTATAGGAGGCCATGGTCGAAGACGCTGACCTTCGCCTCGGATTGCGGGAGGAATTTGCCGTTAACGTAGACACTCAAATCCGTCGTGCGGCCCCCGACTGCGTGTGTATGAATCGCCTTCACTAAAAGACTTTGGCCTTGAATCTTCGGGCATCGCGGTCAACGGAACTTTTCTCCCGTGAGTCGTTCGAACAAACTCACGTAGAGGTCGCTCACCTGCTTCGTCACGTCATCGGGAAGAGGCGGGATGTCCGGCTCCGGTTTCCCCGCGGCCCGCGCGTCCATAAGGGCTTGGTGATACCCGATCTTGCGATAGTATTGCCGGACGAATTCCTTGCTGAGTTCCACTTGCTTCCCCCTCTCGTATTCTTGGACATCCCAAAACCGATCCTCGTCCGCGGTGCCGAACGTGTCGACGAGCATGAGCCGCCGCTCGCCGTCCATCGCGAACTCCTTCTTGCCGTCGACGTGGATGAGCCCCCTCCGCTCGACGTCCTCGTTGAGCCGCGCATCGATCTTGAGGACGGCGTCGACGAGGTCATTGTACTCGGCCCGGCTGAGCTTCGAAATGGCGAGGGCCTCGTCCCGCGTAAGTTCGCGATCTACCTTCTCGAGCTTCGTCGTCACTTCGACGAACGGCTCCGGCAAAGGCTCGCCGTAGGCGGGCACGTGGCCCGCCGGAAATCCGGCATCCTCGGGCTGGATCCGCCCCCCTTTGATCCGGTCGTGGAACGATCCGGCCACGTAATACCGCGCGATCACCTCGAGAGGAATGAGGAAGTTCTTCGTGGACGGCATTATCTTGTCGTAGTCCGGGATCACCTCGACGCGACGCACCCGCATGCGGTCCCCGCCTTCGAGTCGGAGGAAATGGGTCCGGATCCCCAAGTCCTCGACGATTTGGAACCAATGGGCGGAGGTGCGGCAGAGCGTCTCTCCCTTGTGTGGGACCTGCGTGGGGATGACCTTGTCGAAGACGCTGATCTGGTCTGTGAAGAAGAACTCGAGTTCTCTGGGCGAGACCTCGTAGACCTCCTTCACCTTGCCCTTCCGAAGGAATCGAACCGTCCCGCCCCGGCAGCGGAAGATGAACCCTCTTCTTAGGGGTTTTGGTTTCCCTTGTATTCGAGGTGCTCCGCGACCTCGTCGGCGAGCTCCGGTCCGAAATGTTTCAGCAGGAGGTGGAGGCCCAGATCGATCGAGGCGGTCACGCCTCCGGCCGTCGTCACCAGGCCGTCCTCGACAATCCGTTGGTCGACGACCTGTGCGGTCCCGCGCAGTTCGTCCATCGCGCTCCGATGCGTCGTCGCCTTGCGTCCGGCGAGGAGACCCGCGGCCATCAGGATCAGGGCGCCGGTGCAGACGCTAGCCACGGGCTTCTCCGTCCCGAAGTCCAGAAGGGATTGCAACCAATTGGGGTCCTTGACGACCTCTTCCCGTCCCTGCCCCCCGGGCACGATTACCAAGTCCAGATCCGAGAGGTCCCGCCGGACGTCGTGCGCAAGGAACTTCATGCCGAGGGCGCCCGTGATCTGCTCCTTTAAGGCTCGGAAACGGACTGTGAGGTCGAGCGGCGGATGCAGTTGCTTCGCCTTGGCCAGGACCTCGTACACACCGACCGCGTCGAGCTCCTCGACCCCGTCGAACACGAAGATACCGATCCGCACGGGGACCACCGTGAACCTACTCGGCCTTAATCGTTCCCGCCTGATTCCAACGGGCTGATACCACCCTGCCGAACGAGCCAGCGTCGCGCCTCGTGGAAATCGGACGTCTCGAAGTCGACGTGCTCCTTGAGCTTCCCGTGGGAATTGATCGCGAGGCGCGTGCCCGCCTCCGTGAGCAACGGCACGTCCATCATGCCGTCCCCGACCGCGAGGATCTCGTCCTTGCGGATTCCCCATTTTGCCGCGAGTTCCCGGACGATCTCGCCTTTCCGCCGCGGGCTCACATGGATCGTCACCGCGCCCGTGAAGATGCCATCCTCGTAGTGGAATTCGTTGCTGAATGCTGCGTCCGCATCGAACAAGGCGAGGGCCGATTCCGCAACCTCCCGCGGCCCGCCAGTGACGAGGACGACCTTGCTCGAGCCATCTTGCAACCAAGAGACAAAGTCCCTCGCGCCCGGCATTGGACGGAGTTCGCGCGCCGCCCGCAGGATTTGGGCCTGCGTGAGTCCCCGCAATCGTTCGGCGCGCATCCGGAATCCCTCCTCCCAATCGATGTGGCCGTCGATTCCCGCCTGCGTGATGGCGGCAACTTCCGCCTCCTTTCCGATGAGGGCGGCCAACTCGGGCAGGAACTCGTTGAAGATCAGCGTGTTCTCTAGGTCGAAAACCACGAGCTTCAGTCAGATTTCCCTATCTCGGGAGACAACAGCGGTTATATGAGGCCTCTCTCGGACGATTCGACACCAGAGCGAGCCCCAAGGGCCAGCTTTCAGAAGACTTCCATGTCTCCGTGGACTTCGAGTCCCTGTTCCGTGATGCTGTACGGCTTCACAGATCGCGGGTGCTTGAGCCGCCGCATCTTGATCACCTGGATCACGAGCTGGACTTCGCCATTCTCCCGCTCGTTGAAGCGCAATCCGATCACTCCGTCCGAGACGTATTCCACGAGGCCGTCTCGAGAGGACCGCGGGTTCTCGTCCTTGACCTCCGCTGTGAAGACGCACGTGGCCCCGGTGGACTTGAGCTGCTTGCAGAGGGCAAAGAGCTTCTCCCGCCGTTCCGTGTCGTTCGCGAAGAGCATGTTCAGAAGGCTGATCGAGTCGATCGCGACGCGGGAGGCGCCGCTCCGTTTGATGAAATCCGGGAGCTCGGAGCGGATTCGCGTGACGGTCGTCTTCGCATCGACGGGCTCGAGCTTCACGATGTGGAGTTTCTTCTCCTTCAGGTATCGCTTCAGGTCCCACCCGAACGACGCGGCGTTCGCGACCACGGAATCGACGTCTTCCTCGAGGGAGATGTAAACAGCTTTCTCTCCGTTGATTAGGCCCTGCATCAGGAATTGCAGCGCGAACGTGGTCTTGCCGGTCCCGAACGAACCGAGGACCGTGATGATGTGCCCCGCGGGCACGCCTCGACCGAGCATCTCGTCGAGCCCATCGATCCCGGTGAGGACGAACCCTTCCTGGATCCCTTCGTCCGCTGCATCCGTCGGCTTGAGGGCCGCTTCCGTGTCCGCCATGTCATCCCCTCACGAGATTCGCTCCATGTAGACGACCACCAGGCCGTTGTTCGCGGAGACCATCGTCGGGAACCGGGCGATCTTGTCCCGCGGCAGATGCGGGAGGACCCCGGTGAACTTCTCGAGGTACATGTATCGCTGCCGGTTGCTCGACCGGGGGGACGACCGCCATTCGAAGACGAGGCACCCATCCGTGCTGTCCATGAGCAACTGTTCCTGGCGGCGCTCGAGGATTCCCCGCGTGAGGAGGAGGTACACGAGTCCGTTCCAACGCTTCGCGGCGCGCTGCATCCCTTTGATCGTCGTCACGAGGTCCTTGACCTCGACGAGATCCGAGATCGCCAGGTCGGTGAGGGAATCAATGACCACCATCGAGTCGTGCGCGTTCTCATCGAGGAAGGTAACGAGCTCTTCCAGGATGTTCGTCGCCGGGAGGTCGAATACGTCCGCCTGTTCCGTCCACGACGCGGGCACGACGCTGTGCCGGAAATACGTGCTCGAGAAATCCTTGAAGACCGTGTGGTCGCGGAAGGCCCGATAGTAGTCTCCGTTGAAGGACGTCGCGAGCTCCTGCAAAATGATCTCCTTCGACCGCGAGAACGTCACGTAGCAGACCCGGTCCGGGACCTCGGAATCATCGCAACGATCGCCAAGGTAGTAATGACGCGCCTCCGGACGCTCGTGGACGAGCGCGGTCTTCGATGCGGCCGTGTAGATGTACTCCTGCATCCCCGCACCGACGTCGCCACAGAGCAAGATCGTCGAGCCGCTCGGCAATCCGCCGTCGACGATGCTGTCCAGGTCCGCGATGCCGGTGGGCACCTTCCGGACGCGGGTCGCTTCCAGCGGTTCCGGCAGAGCGTCCACACTGAGGAAGGCGCTCTCTCTGGTTAGAGCCATCCCAATCGAACCCGCGCATCCGGCTCGTGCCCATAAAGCACTTTTGTAAAGGGTCTGTTTCGGGCCGCTTCGATATGGTCGAACGGCCGCACGCTCTTCGCCGGTTTTCAATCTGATTATCATTTGTCATGCACGATAATTATCGGGAGTGATAGGATGGAACTGCCGATGGCGGGCTCGACAGACCGTTCCGGCCGGCCACGGACGGTCGATCGTGGGTGCCGTCTGCGCACTGATTATCACGTCCGGATAGCCACGTCGGCACGTTGATGTGAGGCACTGGCGCTCGCATGCCTGTCTCGAGGGACCCATGGCGACCGTTCGAAATCCCCTCGCGGGCTTCGCGATCACGATCTTCGGAGCCCTCGCGCTGGCCTTCCTGGCGGGCATCCCGATCCTCTTCCTGCCCCAGGCCGAGCTGGTCTACTTCTACCTGCCTTTCGCCCTGTTCGGCGTGGGCATGCTGTCGGGTCGGAGCGGGTTCCTCGGCACGCTGGGGTTCGTCGGTGGAACCCTCGGAGGCTTCGTCGGCATCTACGTATTCCAGACGTTGTTCGTCCCCCAGGGATGGCCCATCTGGCCCGCCGGATTGGCGATCCTCTTGGACTTCGCCTTCGGCGCGGTCTGCGGGGCCGGTGGCCTCGTCATGGGGAGAATCGGGCTACGACGGATCGACCGGATGGCGGACCATGGGGTGAAGATGCGCCGGTGCTTGCGGTGCGGCGCGAAGGTTGGCATCGCGGCCCGCAAGTGCTGGTCCTGCCGGGCCTACCTGCCGCCCACCGGATGATCCGATTCAGATCTTCTTCATGCGACCCAGGATCGGCTCGTAGATCAGGCCCTTGTCGAGGAGGGTGTTGATCGACTCCTCCAGCGAGTCCTTGGACACGCCTTTCGACGTCGCGTTCTCCAGGATCCCTTCCCATGGCGCGCCCTTGCCGTCCTTGTCGAGGGACGCGATGATCTCGAGGACCTTGGCTTCGGACTCATCGGGTTCCCGGGGAGGCTCCTCCTTCGCCGGTGCTGCGGCCTCCACGACCGGTTCGCCGGGAGCGATCGGCTCGCGGTATTCCGGGAGCAGGTACCGCAGGCCCTCCGCGAGCATCGCGGTGTACCGGGACAGGTCCACCCTCCCGTAGTGGTTCATCGCCTGCACGATTCCGTCGGCAATCGCTTCCTTCACACCGATTTTCACGAGGCCTTCTTTCGTCAAGGGGTCCATTTTCTGGGCCTCGCCCATTGCATTGAGCCGTTTCCGAAGGGATCGGCAGGCCTCCAGGATCCAGAAGTCCCGAACGGTCTCGTCCACGGCTTTGATCGTCTCGGGCCGGATCGACGTGTACGTCGTCCCCGGCTGCGGCGAGTAGATCCGGCTCTTCCCGACAATCGCACCGAACACGGGAGGCTTCAGCTTTGACAGGGTCGCGGCGGCTTCGGGCTGGTACTGGCCCGCATACACGTGGAAGGTGCCCGTGGGATCCGAGACCCGGGCTCGCCACATCGGCTGCCCGTCCGTCCCTACGTTCTCCACGTCCGTGATCACACCGACGACGAAGACCCGGTTCACCTTCGCGCCGAGCGGCGTGACGATGTACGAGGGCGGTCGCTCGCCGGTGCCTTCCGCCTCCAAGTTCGCGTCGTTGTACTCCGAGGCGAAGAGCCGCCAGGCGACCTCGCGAATCACGCGGACCCCTCCAGGCCTTCGAGCATCTCCCGCGCTTCCGCCTGCACGTCCACTTTGAGCAATTTCGCGGTTTCGACGATCATCATCAGCCCGTAATCGTCCGAGGTCACGTTCCCGCGCGCTTCGATCGGTTGGGCCACCAGGAGGTCCGCGAGTTCGTCCCGCACGATCTCCGTCGACATCGCCTCCTTTGCGGAGGCGATGCAGATGTCCAGGGTCTTGTCGAGGAGCGCCTCCGTGAGTTCCCGGTCGAAGACCGCCGTCAGGGCGCCCGAGCCGTCGTCGAGCACCGCCTTCACGCGGAGGTCGGGCTCTCCCTTCACTTCGCCATGGAGTCGGCACGCGCCCTTTCGCAGGACTCGCCGGCATTCGGGGCAACGATAGACGAGGCCCGAACCTTCTCGGAGATCAATGAGGATCCCGCGCACGGTCACGTCGGCCGCGCCCCCACGATCGGCGAGGTCCTCAATCCACATCCGCGGGCTGACGTTCAGCCGCTCCGATGACGGAAGCAGATCCGGTTTCAACCGGGTGATCGTCGCGCGTTCGTCGAAGCTGATCTGCGGGATGCCGCGCCAAGACTTCACATAGGCCCCCTCGATGCGGAGGACCTCGTCGGCTTTCAGGGTGAAGTCTTTCCATGCGCTGAACTGCGTCTTGCCGGTCTCGTCCGCGAGGACGCCCGAGAACACGGCCTTCGGTGCCCCGTCGACCTCGACCTCGCGGCGCTCGACGGACAGGATCCGAGCGGTCACGGCAACGTTCGACCCGCCTTCCCGCAGGTCGACGACGCGCACCGGGGTCGGCTTCCCGACGTACGGCTGGCCCACGCCCGGCTTGTACTCGGGCAGGGCCGTCGGCGCCTCTTTCGCAACAGCCGTGCGACTGCCGAAGTTCACCTGGACCTGACCGCGGTACTCCTTTGTGTACGCGTTCTGCACGCGGACGACGTCTCCCTTGGCGAGGGGGACCGACAACGGCTCCCACGCGGTGAAGGGGATCGTCGTCGTCGGATCGCCGAGGATGCCGTACAGGATTCGCTTCGAGCCTCCTTCGACGGTCACATCCTTCTCATTCACGCTCACGATGCGGGCGAGCAGATTCACGCTCTGTTCCCCTGGCATCAGCTCCCGCAAGGTCTTGCTCACGCCCATCGCGAGGGTCGCCGGGTTGCCCCCGTGCTTCTTCACGATCGACCGCTTCGCCGTGTCCAGCGACACGCGGTAGACGTTCAGGTAGCTCGACAGTTCCCGCTCGATCTCTTGCTCGCTCACTTTGTTTCCAAGCGCCCGGTTGATGTCCTGGACATGGGGCGCCAGTTCTTCCTTCACAGAATTCACGTTCCTGAGGCGTGTCTGTTTCTCGCCTCGGTCGCCAGGAGGAATCCGCGGTATAAAGAGGTTCGGCGAGGTGGCCGAAAGTACTCCGAATGGGCACGGAAGATTCATTCCGTGGGCTCCCTTGGCGCATGCCGTGGATACCGACGAGATGCTCCAAGCCGTGATCGACTTCCTCCATCTCTGGCGGGAGCAGGCGCCTTCGAAGGTCCCGACGACATGGGGCACGATCTACAGGGACGAGCGGTTCCCCCTCATCCACGAGGCGAACCTGGGGTGGGTGTCGACTCGGTCGGAGGACGGCCCGAAGAAGATTATCGAGGATCTGGGAGAAGCGTTCCGCGGAATGGCGATCCCCCACCAGGCGCTCCTGTTCGAGGACGCGGAGAAGGCCTTCGCGCTCCAAGAGGAGTTCGTCCGCCTGGGATTCCGTCCCACCGCGGAACTCGCCTTGGCGAAGGTCGGACTCCCCGATTGCATCGTGAATCCCGATCTGGAGCTCCGACCGGCCGCGGCAGGGACCGCAGTGGACGACTTCCGCGCGATCACAGCAGCCACCGATGTGGCTCTCGGCCATTCTCACGACGTGATCGAACAGCTGTGGGGCGTCTGGCGCGAGCGATCAAAGCACGTGGGAATGCAGCCGTACGTGGCATACCTGGATGGGACGGCCGCCGGGACCGTGAGTGTGTGGCCGCGGGGCATCTTCGCATGGATCGACAACGTCGCGACTCACCCGGATTTCCGGATGCGAGGCGTCGGTCGCACGATGCTCTTCGAAGCCTGCAAACGCGCGATCGAGGCTCGGTGCGAATGGACCTTGTTGATCTCGGACCTCTTCGACACGCCGAAGGAGATGTACAAGACGCTCGGGTTCGAGGCCATCGGCGAGGTCCGCGGCTTCCTGCGCGAATGAGGCCAAGGGCCGAATCCTTCTTACGCGGTGGGCCCGATGGCCGCCCCCGTGGACCTGGGGATTCGCGGCAAGGTGGCCCTGGTCGCCGCGGCGAGCCAGGGGATGGGCCGTGCAACGGCGCTCGCCCTCGCCCGCGAAGGTTGCAAGGTCGCGATCTGCGCGCGCAACGAGGGACCTCTCCAGGCGACCGTGAAGGCAATCCGCAAGGAAACCGGTGCCGAGGTCCTCGGCATCACGGCCGACGTCGGACGGGCCGAGGACGTGGCGACCTTCGTGAACGGGGCCGTCCAGGGCTTTGGCGGCGTCGACCTGCTCGTCGCGAACGCGGGAGGGCCGCCCACGGGTCGCTTCGAGGCGCTGACCGAGGACCAATGGTCTCGAGCCTACGATCTCACCTTGCAAAGTTGCGTCCGGCTCGTGCGGTCCAGTCTCCCCTCCATGAAGGCCCGCGGAGGCGGAGCCATCGTGGCAATCACGTCCATCAGCGTGAAACAACCGATCGAGAATCTCCTCCTCTCGAACGCGATGCGCGCCGCGGTCGTCGGGCTCGTGAAGACCCTGGCCCGCGAACTCGGGCCGAGCCGCATTCGAGTGAACGCCGTGGCCCCGGGATGGATTGCGACGGATCGCCTCACGGAGTTGACCAAGATCCGCGCGGATCGGGAGGGGAAGACGCTCGCGGCGGCGATGGCCGAAGACGCGAAGGAGATCCCGTTGGGTCGGATCGGAGAGCCGCCCGAGGTCGCGGATCTCATTGCGTTCCTGTTGTCCGACCGGGCATCCTACCTGACCGGGAATGTGATCCAAATCGACGGCGGCCTGTATCGCGGAGTGCACTGACGGACTGCGCGCCGTTCAGGCGTCGCGCTTCGGCTGTTTCGCGGGCGTGTTCGCGCAGGACCAGCAGGAACGGCGGGACACGCTGTTCCAAGCCCGGCACTTGCGGCACTGCCACGTCTCGGAGGCCGCCGCGGTCGACGGATACAGGCTGCGACGGGAAATCGCCGCTCCGCAGGACCAGCAGATCGTCAGCTCGGCCTCGTTGGCGACCGCGCAATGCGGGCACTCCCAGCTCGGGCCCAGGAGTCGCGGCAGTTTCCGCGTGCGAAGACGCCAGTCGACCCACGCGAAGACGACGCCTCCAACGAGAAGGAGGAGGAGTGCGCCTGGCAGGAGATCTTCCACATTTGCTGACGTTCCCTCGCGGCGGTAATATAGACTCCCCGCCCCGTATCACACTCGATTCTTGGAGAGGCGCGGATTCACTGATTGAACGTCTCGACCTTCTCGAACGTTTGCTTGAGGTATTTGATCAAAACGTCGCGGTTCCGCCGCAAGTGGCTCTCGTACCACACGCGGACGAGGTCCGCAAAGAGTCGATGCAAATCGTCCACGTTCGTCTTGTCGAGGGGCTCGTCGTAGAGCGTGTGGATCGTCCAGATCCGCTTCCACCCGCTGTATTTGTAATAGTGTTCGCCCTCGCAATATTCGAACGTCACCCGGAGGTGGGCCTTGCCATCCGTCTCGACGTAATTGACTTTCAAGGCGTCCCCGACACGTCCCTGGTCCATCGATCGGTCGAGAAGCTGGATCGATTGGACGGCCGCGGTGTTGAAGCCGGGCCGCCAGTGCCAATCGCCGTCCGGGAAGGTGTCCGGGAACACGCCCCAGTTTGTGTACGAGGGCTCGAGGGCGAAGTGCACGTTGATCTTGTTGAAGCGCTTCCAGACCCTCCAGAAGTCCTCGATCAGGGTCTTGTTGAGCTCGAGCCGAGCGACGTTCTGCTCTCCGACGTTCTCGATGATTTCCCGAGTCTTCTTCTCGAGTTCCGCGTCCAGGGAGGAGAACCAGTCATCCCCCTTGGCCTTCTTCGCCGCCATGGCCAAGTCCCTTCTCTCCGGCCTCGAATGAAATCTCTCGCTATATAGGTATTTGTCAGCAACATCTGGAGGAGGCGACTCACTCGTCGCCTGCAATGGTGACCATGGCGTAAAAGGTCCGGAACGCCTCGGCGTAATCGGTTGTTTCGAACTCGAGCCGCAATCCGCCGACCCGGCGGACGGTGGGGATCATGGCAGCGCGGTCGGCTGCATAGGTGCCGCGGAACTCGACAACCATTTGGACGGGGGTCTTCGCGCGAAGGGCCGGGATCGTCTTCGCTTCCCGGACCGCTTTGGTCGCCTCGGCCCGAATCTGTTCCCGGGCCTTCTTCGGGTGCAGATTCCTCGCCGACGTGGCCCCCGTCGCGTCCTTCACCGCGACCGTGTGCACGTTCGGACTCAATGCCTTCGCTTCCGCGGTCACGGCCCAGTCGCCCGTTACAAGGACCACGGGGACTCCATGATGGCCTGCCAGGTACGCGTTGATCCCCGTCTCCCCCACTTCCGTGCCGTTCACTCGCACCCCGGCGATCGTTCCACTGTAGGTGTGATCCAGGATCGCTCGCGGTGTTCCCGCCCTCGCATGATATCCGATGAACAGGGCGGCGTCGTAGGATCCATCGAGATCTTGCATCATGGCGAACCCTCGTGGAGTTCCGCGAAGGAGCGTCGCCGCCTCGTGCAGCTCTTCCGGGATGAGGTTGTCGAAATTCCAATGGGAGTCCGCCATCAAAACTTCCGTGGCGCCGGCCTTCAGACATCCTTCGATCGCCGCGTTCCCCTCTTGGGTCATCAGGCGGCGACTCTGCTGGTACGCCTCGCCTCCCTTGGTTGGGTGCGTCTCGATCTCCCGGACGACACCGCAGATTCCCTCCATGTCGATGGAAATAAAGGCCTTCATTTCATGCGACCGCGGACCGCATAGTCCGAATCACCTTAACGTTTCGGAAGGCCGCTTCGTTCCTTCGTCGCGGAATACCGGGCACACGTTTAAGTGTCGACACATGCACGTGTATCACATCAACCGGGGCCTGCCCCCGAGGAGGAGTTAGACCCCACCATGGCATCGAAGAAGAGCAAGACCACGAAGAAAGCGAAGAAAGGCAAGCGCTGATCGACTCGCGCTCGCCGATCTCGGTCCTGAATTGATTCACCTTTTTCCTTTCTTTCTTTCGTCCTTTCTCCCGCTAACGCGTGCCGCGAGTCGCGCGTGGAGGACCTCGCTCACGAGCTTCCCGTCGGCCCGCCCGCGGACCCGCTCCATGACGCGACCCATAAGGGCCTTCTCGGCGGTCTCTCCTCGAGCCCGGATCATGTCTTCCGACTCGTCGAGAACCGCATCCACGATCGTCTCAAGCTCCTCGCGGTTCATTCCTTTCACCCCGAGGGAGGAGAGCGCCTCGGAGGCGCGAACCCCACGGCCGGCCATTTCCCGCAAGACCTCGGGGACGGCCTCCTTCGCGAACCGACCCGCCTTCAGGAGGGAGAACAATTCTCTGAGACGGTCGACGGGGATTCCGTCGACATCCAAGGATTCGCGTCTCAGTTCGCTGAACGTGTAGAGCAAGACGGTCGCGACGAGACGCGGCTCCCCAAACTCGCGGGCGATCAATTCGAACAACTCGTCCACTCCCTCCTGGACGAGTTGGTGAGTTTGTTGTTCATGAATCGCGTACTCGCGTGCGAGACGGGCCTCGGTGACGTCCGGCCGTTCGGGGAGATGCTCGCGAATGCGATCGAGACGTTCCCGCGTCACTCGGATTGGCGGCACGTCGGTCTCCGGATACATCCGGGCTTTCCCCGGAAGAGGCCGGCTGTACACCGTCGTGCCATCGGGTCGCGGTTCCCGTGTCTCTGGAGGAACGCCTTCGATCGCTGCGGCGGCCCGAGGGACCATCTCACCGATCGCCCCGCGGGCCTTCTCCTCTTCTTCCGCGACGAGCACGAACGCATCCTGCTCCCCGATTCGAAGAGCGGTGCGGGCCGCAGTCACCTCGGATGAGGTAATTCCGTAGGCTGGCAGTTCGTCGGAATGAAAGATTCCGGCCACCCCCGCGACCCGCGCATGGGCGGCGAGTTCAGGCCCCAGCTTGCCCTTCAGGAGACCGGCAAATCCAGGCAGGGACCATCCGAGGACCACTCCGCCTTTCTTCAAAGCGGTGGCAACGACTTTGGACTGCGTTCCTTTGAAAGCGGCGCTGAGATTGTGAACCTCCGCAGGGATGGATCGAATGCCTCGCCTCTTCAATTCCGCCGCGGCCTCGAGGAGCATCCGCTGCCTTTCCACTTCCTTTTCCACGAACGTAGAGATGAGTCGGAGTTCTTGCACGCCTTTGATCTCGATCCGCGATCCGCCTTTGATCGAGACGTTCAAGTCCTCGCGGATCGTTCCGATCCCGCGCATCACCTTCCTCGTGGCACGAAGGAGGGATCCGAAGGCGAGGGCGACCTCCCGCGCCTCTTCGGGGGTCTCGATGTCCGGGCTCGTCGCGATTTCGACGAGCGGAATCCCAAGCCGGTCCAGGCGATAGACCACCTCGCCCTCCGCCTCGCCCAGCTTCCGCGCCGCGTCCTCCTCCAGGAGGATGGTCGGTACGCCGATTCGCTTCCCGCCCGTCTCGAAATGTCCGTCCAGGGCGACGAGGGCGGATCGCTGGAAACCCGAGGTGTTCGAACCATCGATCACGATCTTCCGCATGAAGTCGACTTCGCTCGCGCACTTCGCTTCGAGTAGGAGCGCGATTTCGAGAGCGATGTCCAGGGCTTCCTGGTTCGGTGGATGGGGCGGTTCTTCGTCCGCCTCGACCAAACAGGAGTTCGGTGTCGCCTCATACACGAAGGTGAGGCGCCGCTTCGCCTCCTCGATCGCCGCGGCGTCGACCTCGCCGAGCTCGGACTGCGTCGGCCGGAGCCGTCGACGGAACCGATGACCATCGGGGGAATCGATGAGGACCGACGCGTCCTCGCAGAACAGTTTGTGCTTCGCGAGCTGTTGGTGGATCTCCAGCCCGACCTTCAGGCCGAGGCCCCGATAGTCCATGGATTCAGGAATCGAAGGCGCGGGATTAATCCTTCCCTGGCGCAGATGCGGCGACCCCGGCTTTTCGCAGGGTTTCTTCCAGCTCGGCGATTCGAGTTCCTGCTTGCTCGAGTTCCTGCTCCAACGAGGCGATCCGCGCGGCGGCCTCCTTGAGCTCCGTCCATAGGATGTGGTATCGTCGGCTCGCGCGGTATTCGCGGAGGGGTTCCGGGTCCGATGGTTCGGGTTCGCCATCCGTCGAAAGGAGGTTCTTCACATAGAAATCGCGGTCGAGCTCTTGCATGGCCCCCAGACGGAGGAGGAGGTGGTGCGGGTAGTCCGGCTTCAAGGTGGACGCGGCGCGCAACGCCATCAGGACGGCGTACTCGCCGCAGCAGTTGAAATCCCGGGTCGGAACGTGATTCTCCCCGTGGGTCTGTCGATGCATTTGGACGAACATGTCCCAGATGCCATTGTACTCGTCTACGGCGGACATGGGAAATCGGACTCGCAAACGCCTCCCATGGCGATGTACCTTTGGAATGGTCGCGCGGTTGCGAATGGGACCGATGGCTTCTTGTCCCCCTAGGCAAACGGCCCGGACGATGGGCCGCGTCTTCGATTTCGCGAAGCGACGGATCGCGGGCTATATCGTCTTCTGGATTCTGGTCCTCCTTGTCCTCGGCCTGTTCTATGGAAATGATCGGCCCGCCCAAGCCGGCGCGTTGTTCGTCCTCGGCTTCGCGTTCATCGGCTCCCTCCTCTACACGCGACGGCTGAAGAGGAAGCAGCGGGCGCGCCGCGAGGCTCGAGAGGCGGCCCAGCGGATGCAGCCGGCGCAAGCAATCCAGCCCCCTCAGAGGGGGCCATCGCCGCCTCCAACGCAGGCGACCAAGCAACTGCCCGGTCGCTAGCGGTCCTCTTCGCGGTACGGGGAGCGCAAGGTGCCCTCCTCGCGTTTCCGGCGATGCTCCTTCTCGTTCTTGAGCCACGCGAGCAAACGCGACGCCGCGCCGAACGGCCGGAACTCGAACACGACCTTGCCGTGCTCCTTGTCCTTCGTTTCCAGTAGCACGCGTTTGCGCTTGTGGACCACGTCGATCGTCTCCTCGAGCGGGATCTCGTGGTAGCGTTTCCCCTTCTTGCCCCCCGGGAGGTCGAGCCATTCCATGTCCAGGAGGAGGAGTCGCCGCCGGGTCTGCCACACCCATCCTTCCCGTTGTTCGACGAGCGTCTTCTTCGCGAGCGAGACAGGTTTGAAGATGGCGTACTTCAGGGAGCGATATCCGATAATCTGATCGCCGCCGGTGAGGACGGGCTCGTTCGCATCCGTGAGGACGACCCCTACTTCACCGACCTGATCGATCTTCATCCAACGTGCCGAACCCTGGGCGCGGGATAAGCTTAACGAGCGCATCGACCGCGGATCACTCGGCGAACTCGTCGAGGCCGATTTTGGGATTGATCTCCCCCGCCACGTTCGTCGCCATCGCGCGAGCGACTTCCGCATGCTCGCGGGTGTGGCCGAGGACCCACATCAGTTTCACGTAGGCCGTCTCCGGCGTCATGTCCTGGCCTTCGATGACCCCCGCCTTGAGGAGGTCTCTGCCGGTGTCGTACACGCGCATGCTCACACGCCCTTGGAGGGTCTGTGTCGTCATGACGACGGCGATGCCGTCTCGCGTGGCTCGGTGGAGGATCGGGATCAGGTCGTGGGCGACATGGCCCAGCCCGGTTCCCGCGATGACGATGCCGTGCTGGCCTTCGAGGATCGCCTCGAGTTGGGTCGGCGGCTGGCCCGGATAGAAGCTCACGAGGGCGACCTTCAGGTCGAGGGCGTCATCGACCTTCGTGGGACCACGAGCCCGCGGCAGGGCGCGGTCCGTCAGCTCGACCGTGCCGTCCGAATGGACCCGGCCGAGCGGCGTCGCGTTCAGGGATCGGAACGCATCCCGGCGGGAGGAGTGCATCTTGCGGACTTTCGTGCCGCGGTGAATCTGTCCGAAGGTGTCGCTCGTCTCTCCATGCATCACCGCGACGACCTCGCCGAGGTTCGCCACGGAGACACGGGCCGCGCTCAAGAGGTTCGACGCGGCATCCGAGGACGGCCGGTCGCTGGATCGCTGCGCCCCTACCACGACGACCGGGCCGGTCAGGTCGCGCAGCATGAAACTGAGGGCCGCGGTCGTGAAGTGAAGGGTGTCGGTGCCATGCGGGATGATGACGCCGGCCGCGCCGGTGCTGAGTTCCTTCGCCACCTCCAGGGCGAGGTGCTGCCAGTTCTCCGGTTTCAGGTTCTCGCTGAAGATGCTGTAGATCACCCGGGCCCGGACGTTGCACACGTCGAGGAGTTCGGGGACGCTGAAGACGAGTTCCTCCGCCGTTACCGCCGGATGAACGGCGCCGGTGCGGTAGTCGACGTACGAGGCGATTGTCCCTCCGGTGCCCAAGACGGCGACGGTGGGCTTGCCACCCGTCGCCGAAGGGAGATGTCGTTGGACCGCGCTCGATGTATGCTTCGCCGTGACCTCGACCGATTCGATGTCGCCCACCGCAATGCCGATGTTGTACCCGTTCGGCAGCTTGACGGTCAGGACATCTTCGCCGCTGAAGCTCGTGTGCGGCATGAGGATCCCCTCGTAACGCTCGCTTTTCGCGCGGACTGCGACGGCGTCGCCTTGATCCGCCTTCGCGCGGTCCAAGAGGGCCCGCACGCGCGGCGGGTATTCCATGGTACGTCCGAATCGGCCTGACCGATATGGTCTTTGTGCCGCGAAGTGGAAATGCCCTGCGTCGATTCGGTCCCGGAATGGCGCGGACGGCCCGCGAAATCCTGAACGAGTTGCGATGGCGGCGACCGGACCGCCTCGCGGACGCGGCTCTCTGGTACCGGGATCGCCGCCGTCCGGAGGGGCACCGCGTGATTCACGGCAACGAGATTCTCGATCTCGAGCGGCGCTACTTCACGACGGCGGGCGGACGTCTACCGTATTACAAGATCCAGCGGATCGAGCTCGGCGGAGAGACGCTGTTTGATCGGGAGCGGATGTCCGCCTAATCGCGCTGTGCGCGCCGGGACCACGGGAGGTAGGGTTTCGCCGCCGCGAGGATTGCGCCTAGGATCCCGACGACGCCGCCAATCTGGCCCGCGGTACCGCCGTAGTACGCAAGGAGGACTCCGATGAGGCCGGCGACGATGGCCCCGTTCATCAGGTTTTTGCGAGTCATCGCAGCTGCAACCCAAAGCGATCCGCCGAGGACGACGTTGACAACCAAGATCGTCACAACATTGGTGACTTGGTTCGCCGGAATCCCTGGCGGGGTCGCCCAAGGAATCCCGTAGATTGCGGCGGACAAGAGGATGGCGAGGACGCCGCCGAGCATCAGGAGGAGCTCATGGGGCTGCTTCGCGCCGAGTTCGGCCACGGACCTTCCCGCCTGATACGTCTGGGTCATGCCGTGCGGCGACGGGCCGCCTCTGGCCATATCGCTTCCGCTCCCATTCACGCCTGTGAGAATCAGCTTCCTCATCACACGAGCGCTTCGGCACGGGTCGGACAAAAAGGGGTAGGAGTTCCTCTGGCGGAACGCGAGTGTGCGACCCGGATGGGCCGTTTCACTCGGGGTCGCGCCGGGACCACGGGAGGTAGGGCTTCGCCGCCGCGAGGATTGCGCCGAAGATTCCGACGACGCCGCCAATCTGGCCCGACTGACCGCCGTAGTAGATCAGGACGAGGCTGATCACCGCGGCCACGATGGCGCCGTTCATCAGGTTCTTCCGCGAAATCGCCGAGGAAGCCCACAGAGCCCCACCGAGGACCACGTTGATGACCAACGCGGTCGCCACGGTGCCATACTGGCTCGAGGCTATTCCTGGCGGGGTCGCCCACTGGATTCCGTACTTCGCGAGGGTCAGGAGAACGGCCAAGAGGCCGCCCAGCATCAGGAGCAGCTCGTGCGGCTGCTTCGAGCCGAGTTCGGATATGGCCCTTCCTGTCTCGTAGCTGTGGGACATTTCGCCCCCCCACCGGGGGTGCCCGCTGATAAGGGTTCTTGCCGGACCTCGCTCCCGTGAGAATCACCCGGCGGAAGCTCCGTGAGAATCATTCGGCGGAACACCCTCACCAGCCGATGAGCCCAGGTTCTTGGCATCGTCCTGCGGTGTCGAAGCCGAGACCATGGCGACGTTCCCGAGCGAAGTCCTCACGCGCACGAAGAACGGCGAGGTCGAAGTTCGATCGCTCATCGACCGGGGCCGATACGTCCGGTACAACTACCTGGATCCGGAGACGGGCGAATCGATGGAGGGAGGCAAGGTGAAACTCGTCCTCCTCTCCGATGCGGGCCGGACCGAGGAGTATTTCATCATCCCGACGAAGTCGAAACGGGATCTGCTCATCCCCGCTTCCGAGAAGGGTGCCCGAAGGATCTGGGACGGTACTCGAGCCGTGGACTTGTAGCCGCGCGGATCGGATTGCCCGCCGAAGTCCGGATCCAATTATCACATTGGATGTGTAGCGTGCCAAGCTTGATTACGCGTGGGCTTCTGTTGCGGCGGGACGACGATGGGACGGACCCTGAACCGTCAGAGATCCGCCTTCGTCCTTTGTTTCGCCATCGGCATGGTCGGGCTCACGATCTTTCCCCTCTCCTTGCAAGCCCTGACCCGTCCAAGCCAGGGCGCCATGCCCGGCTTCGTTCCAGGTCTCACGACCCCAGGGATGATCAACGACGCGACGAATGCCACGCCTCCGACCATGGGGTGGAACAGCTGGAACGCGTTCGCGTGCAGCGGCCTGGACGAATCTCTCGTCCGGCAGACCGCGGATGCGATGGTGAGCAGCGGCCTGCTCGCGGCTGGCTACAACACGCTCACCCTGGACGACTGCTGGTCCGCGGTGTCACGCGACAGCAACGGCAACCTCACGAACGACCCGGCGAAATTCCCGAGCGGAATGAAGGCGATCGGGGATTACATCCACTCCCAAGGCCTTCGATACGGGATCTACGCCTCGATCGGCACGTCGACGTGCACTGGACACACGGCCGGCAGCCTGGACCACGAGACGAGAGACGTCGCGACGTTCGCGTCGTGGGGTGTGGACTACATCAAGGCGGATCGCTGCAACGCGAGCGGCCTCGTCATGAAGGACCTCTTTGCCCGTTGGCGGGACGCGATCGTCGCCTCGGGCCGCCCGATCCTGCTGAGTGCGAGCGACAACAACCCCTCGGACGAGCCGTGGGCTTGGGGACCCATCACGGCCCACCAGTGGCGCATGTCCGATGACATTTCCGACGACTGGGCGACCATGATCCGCAACTTCGACCTGAATGCCGCGCATGCGGCCGCCACCGGGCCGGGCACGTCGAACGATCCGGACATGCTCGAGATCGGGAATGGCGGCATGACGGACACTGAGTACCGGACCCACATGGGCCTATGGGCGCTCATGTCCGCCCCACTCATCGCGGGCAACGACGTGCGCTCAATTAGCCCCTCCATCCTGGCCATCCTCACGGATCCCGAGGTGATCGCGGTCGACCAAGACCCCCTCGCCTTCCAGGCCGTCAAAGCGGCCGACGACGGATCGGGGCATCAGATTTGGTACAAGCCACTCGACCTGCCCGGCGGTCGTGCCGTCGGCCTCTTGAACCGCGGCAACGCCGCGGCTTCGATTACCGTAGACTGGAATGTGGTCGGCCTGGCGCCGGGCAACGCGACCGTTCGCGACCTTTGGGCGCGGGCCGATCGAGGCACGTTCTCGAACCATTACAACGTCAGCGTTCCTGGGCACGGCCTGGCGCTCCTGCGAATCGTCGGAGCGGATCGGACCGTTGCGGACGGATTCGCGAGCGACCAACCGTGGACCTACATGGCGAACGAACTCGGGCCGGTCGAACGGGATATGAGCAATGGGGGGCAGGCGGCAGGCGACGGTCGGACGCTCACCTTGAGGGGGTTTAGTTATGCGAAGGGCTTGGGGGCTTACGCCCCGTCCACGATCGAATTCCGTCCGGACGCGGGTTGCTCGAATTTCACTGCCGACATTGGCGTGGACGATGAGGTCGGAAACCGCGGCAGTGTGATCTTCCAGGTCTGGGGGGACGGACACAAGGTCTACGAGAGCGGCGTGATGACCGGGTCGGACGCGACCCGGAACGTTACGTTGAACATCACGGGCGTGCGAAGCCTGCGTCTCGAGCTGGTGGCCGTCGATGCGACGACCTACGACAGCGCCGATTGGGCGAATGCACAGGTCACGTGCGCACCGCGGCCAAATCAGCCGCCCCGGGCCAGCTTCACGGCGAGCGCATCCTGGGTGAGGCCGGGCGACTCGGTGACGTTCAATGGAAGCACTTCAAGCGATCCGGACGGCGCAATCCGATCCTACGTCTGGGACTTCGGGGATGGTTCCAGTGGCAACGGGAGCGTCGTCCAGCACCTATTCGGGCAACCGGGAACTTTCCGGGTCCTCCTGACCGTGGTCGACGACAAAGGCGCCACGGACTCGGCGACCTCGTACATCGTCGTGAGCGTGACCCATCCCCCGGTCGCAGCCTTCTCAGCGAGCCCAGACATAGCGTTCCCCGGTGTCCCGATTTGGTTCGACGGGTCCAACTCGACCGATCCCGATGGCGGCTCGATCGTCGCCTACGATTGGGACTTCGGCGACCAGATGACGTCGAGCGGAAGGGTCGTTACCCATACCTACGTCAGCAAAGGGAATTTCACGGTGACCCTGGTCGTGACGGACAGCTTCGGCACGACGAATCGGACGGAGGGCCAGGTCGAAATTCGGAATCGGGCGCCGGTCATCGTTTCGACGAGCCCGGCCGCCAGCGTCGTCCTTGGTGTGTCCGAACCGAGAGCTTTCGAGCTGGTCGTTTGGGATGCAGACGGAGACCCGCTGACGTTTTCATGGTATATCCAGGGGACCCGAATCGCCTCCACGTCACCCTCGTACGTATTCATCGGGAAGACGCCGGGGACCTACGTGGTCCGAGCCGTCGCCTCCGATGGATCGACCTGGGTCGCATTCGAGTGGCATGTCGATGTCCGAGGGGCCATGGTGGCCCTGCCCCCATCCGCCGAGCTCCCGGGGACGTACGCTTCGATGGGCGTGGTCGCCCTCGCGCTCGTTGGGACGATCGCGGTTCACGCGCTCCACGCGCGGAAGCAACTCCGCGATGACCTCGCCGCCCGCATGAAACGCCTGTGGCCCCGACATCCGTGACGGACCGCAGACGCCGGATGACCGGATGTTGTCCTGCGAGTGGCGGATCGTCTCATTTCGGCAGAAGCTCGTACGTGATGCGATCCGTCTCCTTTCCTTTGGACCGCTTCTCGACGACGTGGACCCGGCCGATCTCCGACGTGTTCCTCAAATGCGTCCCGCCGCACGGGCAGTAGTCCTCGGTCCCGACCTGGATGACTCGCAGACGCCGGATGGAGGCCGGGATCAGATCCAGGAGGGAGCGGTCTCCGATCTTCGAGTCGACGACCACCCGATCTTCCTGAAAGATGCGAACTTCGTGGGCGGCTTCAATCGCCCGATTGCTCTCGGCCTCGATCCGAGCGAGATCCTCCGGGGTGAAGCTGGCCGGTTGGAAGTCCACGCGCGCCCGATCCGTATACAACTGGTTCCCCACCGTCCGAGCCGCGTAGATTTTCCAGACGAGACCGGAGAGGAGGTGTTGGGACGTGTGATACCGCATGTGGGCGTACCGCCGGTCCCAGTCGATGATCCCGCGGACCGCTCCTTCGGGTGGAAGGCGGTCCACGTGGTGCCGAATCACGCCTTTCTCCTTCGTCACGCGAAGGACCTTCGCCTCGCCACCTGACCACGACAGGCTACCCGTGTCGTAAGGTTGGCCGCCTCCTTCGGCGTAGAAGGCGGTCCGATCGAGGACGACGAAATCGGGCCCCCGTTCGAGGACCGTCGCGTCAAATTCACGCAGGTAGCATGGATCCGGCTCCTGCCCTCGGCGATCCTCCATGTACAGGACCTGGGTCGGCATTGTCGAGGCGGACAGGGAGCGGAGAGATAAAGCGTTGGGCCAAGCGTCCCGGAATGCGTCCGCGAATCAGCGGCCCAGGACGGCGCGGGCGATGACCAGCCGCTGGATTTCCGAAGTGCCTTCGTAGATTTCCGTCACTCGTTGATCGCGGTACAACTTCTCGACGACGTAATCCTTGATGAATCCATATCCCCCGTGGATCTGAACCGCGGAATCGACCGCGCGGTGGGCGGCCTCGGAGGCGAACAGCTTCGCGACGCTCGACTCATAGGTGTGTCGACGGCCGAGGTCCTCCAGTTGGGCGGCGCGGTACGTGAGGAGCCGAGCCGCCTCGATCTCCGTCGCCATGTCCGCGACCTTCCATTGGATCGCCTGGAAGTCCGCGATTTTCTGGCCAAAGGCGTCCCGTTCCTTCGCATACTTGACCGATTCGTCGAGGGCCCGTTGGGCGATCCCGAGGGCCTGGGCCGCGATGCCGATCCGCCCTCCGTCCAACGTGGCCATCGCGATGTTGAACCCTTTGTGCAGGTCCCCCAAGAGATTCTCTTTGGGGATCCGCATGCCGTCGAAGCCGAGCAGGACCGTGTCGCTCGCCCGGATCCCCATCTTGTCCTCCTTTTTGAGGACGGAGAAGCCCTCCGCGTCGGTCGGGATGATGAACGCCGAGATCTCGTGTTTCTGCCGTCCCGTCCGGGCGTATCCGATGACGACCTTCGCGACGGAGGCGTTCGTGGCGAAGGACTTCGTCCCGTTCAGGACCCATTCGTTCCCTTTGATCTCGGCGGTGGTCCGCATCGCCGCCGCGTCGGATCCGCTCCCGGGCTCCGTGAGCGCGTACGCCCCGATCCAATCGCCGCGGGCGACCGGCACCAGATACCGCCGCTTCTGCTCTTCCGTCCCGTACCGCAGGAGGGGCTCGCAGACGAGCCCGTTGCACACGGCCGCGATCACCCCAGCGCTCGCATCGGCGCGGGAGAGCTCCTCGATTGTGATCGCATAGCAGACCGTGTCGAGGCCCGCCCCGCCGTATTTCTCGGGGACGTAGACACCAAACAGGCCGAGCTCCCCCATCTTCTTCGCCCACCCGTGCGGGAACTCTTGGCTCTCGTCGAACGCATGGGATTGCGGGATGATATCTTGCTCCGCGAAATCGCGGACCGACTTGCGCGTGATCTCCTGTGTCTCGGTGAGGGCGAAGTCCATGTGGGTCGTCAAAAGTCCTCCTGCCGGATAAAATCTCCGCGGTCCGAACCTTGATGACCCGCGAGGGACTCGCCGGGGACATGTCGCTGCGACTCGAGCCCCTGCAGACGACGGAGGCCCACGCCTATTGGCGGGTGTTCCTCTCGGGTCGCACGGACCTGCCGACGGGCGACCTGAAGGTCCACATGGACCGGTTTCTGGCCCTTCCGCCGGAGGAGCAGCGGTCTCATTTCTCCGTAAAGAGGGACGGCCGGCTGATCGGGACGGTCCGCCTAGGACCCGCGGAGATTTCGGGATTCTCAATGGAACCCGGTTCGGCGGCTGAAACGGCGACGGTCCTCCTGAAGGCCGTGGACCTGCTCCGCGCCGGCGGAGCGACCGCCATCGGAGCCCATTTCGAGGACCGGTACGAGCCCGCCTTCACGTCCCTCGGCTTTCGGCGCGTGTTCGCCCGGATGCGGATGGAAGCCCCCACCAAGAAGTCGCCCCCGCGCGAGGGTCTGAAGCTCCAACCTCCGGAGGAGGACGAGGTCCTTGGACTGACGAAGTTCCTGATCGATGTCTACGAGGGCCACGTCGAGCAACAATACGGAATGCACGTCGGGCCGGAGGAGGAATGGCGCGGGTATGTGGGCGGCCTCTTCAAAGGGGATTCCGGCCAGTTCATGCCGGATGCCTCCTACGTGGCCCTCGAGGGGGACCGCATCGTCGGCGCGATCCTCGTCACGCATTGGATGGGGACGCCCCTCGTCGCGGAACTCGGGGTGGCGAAGGATCGTCGAGGTCGGGGGATCGGTCGGGCCCTGCTGGAGGCGGCGATGGGCCGTCTCGCAAATCGTGACGAACCGCGGCTCGCGCTCTATGTGACGTTGGGGAACGATCCCGCAATCGCATTGTACCGCTCGCTTGGGTTCGTTCAGGTCGGAGGGCAGTCCGTCACGGCGCGTCTCGAGTCCTGAGTCCGTCTCGCGGCACTCGCGCCCGGCCGATGGCCGTCTTTTCCTCAGGCGGCCGGAAAGCTGATCGTGTGGCCCTCTGCCTGGCGGCGGGTCTTTGCGGGGGCGCGGATGCGGAACCCCTTTTCACGTGCGAAGCGCTCCATGATCCCAAGGACATATCGTCCACCGAGGCGAGCGGTCACAACGATGAGCGCTTTCATCGGCGTCGGAAGCGCCGTGAGCCGCCACAGGTCTTGGTCCACCTCCCTGAGGATGTGACGCCAAGCGCGGTACGCCACGTTGAACCGCGCCTCGTCGATCATTTCATCGAGATTGTAGAACTGTTCCCCGCGGAGCACGCCGATCGGAACGAAGGTGAGAGGCGCCGTCACGAAGTGGCCATCCGGGATCTGCTCCATCCGATCGATCAGGTCCACGGTCATCCACGCGTCCTCCGGCGTCTCCCCCGGCAATCCCATGATGATCGTGTACGCGGGATACCAGTAGTTGCGGTTCAGGATCTCCGTCCCCTGCACGACCAGGTCGGGCCACTCCTCGGCCGAGAAGGGTGCGGCCTTGCGGTGGAGGACGGCGCGGGAGAGGGCCGGGCTCCCCGTCTCGATCCCGCTCTGGATGCCGATCCATTTGTTCGGGCCTCCGTGGACGATCTCCGTGAGGTCGGCGATGAGGCCGGGGTTCGTCACCGCGGCGCTCACCGTCCCGTGGGTCGGATAGCAGTGGGACACCCCCGGCTGATCCATGACAAAGCGGAAGAGGTCCTTCACCGCGTCCTCGTTTGGCTCCATCGTCTTCCAGTTCTCGAGTTTGTACAGGAAGATGTCGTCCGAATGGAGCTGGATCGACGACTGGCCATCCCGGGCGTTGATTGCGATTTCATCGCCGATGTAATTCAGGGGGAAGTACCGCGGGCGCCGCAGGGTGACCTCGCAAAACTCGCAGCCACGGCCACAGCCTCGCATGACCTCGTTCATCCCATGCATCGTCGGGGCGAGGATCTTCGGGATCTGGTCGACGGACGGCGCGGTCGCGTTCGTGAAACGCATCACGGGCGGCGCATCGCCGCGCGCGATTCGGTCGAAGATCTCGGGGGCCAGGTGGTCGACCTCCCCATGGACGATATGATCGATTCCGAGCTTCTCTTGCATCCCGTCGCGGCAATCGAAATGCCATCCGCCGGGTCCGCCGAGGACGACCTTATACTTCCGATTCGGCCGTTGCAGCCGCCCGACTAGGTCGAGAAACATCGCCTTCGTGTACGGCGTCAGGACCCCGCCCATCGTGAAGGACATGCTGACCGGCCCGAGCCCGAGCGGGTCCATCGAGTGCAGGCCCACGACCTCCGTATCGTCGTCGATGAATTGTTCCACGTGACGCGGGTCCGCGATGACGACGGACTCACGGCCGTTCGCCTGGACCAGGGACGATTCGATTTTCCGAAGGCCATATGGCACCCGGGTCGGCCGACCCTGCCCATCGACCTGGGGCGGGCTCGCCAAAATCCGGAACACGAGCCGTGACTGCCAGTAGTCCGTCGGGATGCAACTGAAGAACGTGGCCAGCGGGACGTTTCGAAAGTCCGTCAACAATGTGAAGTCCGCGGCGAGCACGTACTTTGCGATCGTTCTCCCTCCCCAGCGAGAGCGATTGGGGCGCGCGAGTGGGATCTTGTCCTTTATCCTTTTGATTGGCTGGGCCTGAATGGGCGAGGTAGCTTAGATATACGTTACGTCTCGCGGCTTGGTCAGGCGGCAGCCGTCGGATTAGGCGAAAAGGCATTATTTCCGGTTTCCTCTGCTCTCGAACGAGGTGGCGAAGATGGTCGAGGTGGGCGAACGGGCTCCCGATTTCACGATGTTGAGCGATGAGTCCAAGCCGGTCACGTTGTCCAAGGAGATTGGCGAGGGGCCCGTGATCCTATCGTTCTACGTCTTCGACTTCACGAACACGTGCCAGGGACAACTGTGCGCCCTCCGCGATTCCATGGGCGACCTCCAGGCGATGGGCGCGAAGGTGTTCGGGGTCAGCACGGACAGCCATCACAGCCACCGGATCTTCAAGGAACAGAATCATCTCAATTATCCGCTCTTGAGCGATTGGAACCGGACCGTGAGCCGGGCATACGGGGTGCAGTACGACCGATTCGGCAGCATCGGTCTCGAAGGGGTCGCGAAACGGTCCGTGTTCGTCCTCGACCGACGCGGCATCGTCCGGTACAAGTGGGTGACGGAAGATCCGAAGGTCCCTCCCGATCCGAAAAAGGTGCTCGACGAGGTCAAGAAGCTCGCTGCGTGAGGCCGAGATAGGTCCGGACTTCGTCCGCGGTGCGGACGGTGGGAGCTGCGAGGGCGGGCAGCCCTGAACCTCGGGCCGACCCGGTGTTCACCAGGACCACGCGGTCTTCCGGGGTGATCACCCCGTCATCGAAGAATCGTCGGAAACCTGCCAGGGTCGCGGCGCCCTCGAGACACGCGCTGATCCCTTCAGACGCGGCGAGGTTCAGTGCGGAGACTTTCATCGCCGCATCGGAGACGGCGACTGCCGCGCCCCGGGTCTCTCGGATCGCCTTGAGGACGAGTCGGTCCGCGATCGTGGCGGGAACCCGGAGTCCGGCCGCCTCGGTCTGGGGGTCCGGCCACGGTCGGGCGGTTTCCGTCCCCTCCTTCCAGGCCTTCACAAGAGGAGCGCATCCCTCCGCCTGCACGACCCCGAACCGCGGCCATGGACCGTCGTACCAACCGAGATCCCGCAGTTCATGGAGGGCCTTCCACATCCCCACGATCCCGGTCCCGCCGCCGGTCGGCAAGACGATCCAGTCGGGGAGGCCTCCGAGCGCTTCCCAGATTTCGAACAGCATCGTCTTCTTTCCTTCCACGCGGTACGGCTCGCGAAGCGTCGCCAAGCTGAATGTCTCTGTCATGCCGGCAAGATCCCTTGCGATTCGTCCTGCATCCGAAATGTCCCCCGCGGTCCGGAAGACGTACGCTCCGTAGGCGACGGCCTCGCGCGCCGCCTCCTCCGAGCCGCCGCTCGCCAATAGGATTAGCGACCTCGCGCCATAGGTCGCGGCATATAGAGCGAGGGCTGCGCCCGCGTTGCCCGCGGTCGGGACCACGAGGTTCGAGCCGCCGAGAGCGCAGGCCATCGGAACCGCGACCGCCATTCCGCGTGCCTTGAACGTACCCGTCGGGTTCAGGCCCTCGTCCTTCACGTAGAGGGCGGCGACCTTGACCCGCGCGACCCGGCCGCCGGCACCCAGGTGTTCGAGCCTATGCAGAGGCGTGCCGCCCTCGCCCCTCGACCGGATCTCAGATTCTTCGAGAGGCAGGAGAGGCGCATATCGCCAGAGGTCGTTCCTCGGGAGGAGCCGGTCCACCCCGAGATCCGTCCATTCGTATCGGGCGAACAGCGGGCCACCGCAATCGCAGACGTTGATCAATCGGACCTCGCAATGCTTCGAACACGCGGTACACTCGAGGAAGGCGGGGCGCACAACGCGGTCATGCCGTGCAGGCCCATACCACTTGTCCCGCGATGCCTTTATCTCAGTCCTCGCATTCGATCCGGACTATGGCCGTCGCCCAGCGGACGGGGAATGTTCGCGCGGCGTACGACCGCATGGTGGAGGCCATGCGGGAGCGGGGGCGCGTGCTCGTCGCCTTCTCCGGTGGAATCGACAGCGGGCTGGTCGCGCGGATTGCATACGATGCGCTCGCCGACGATGCGCTCGCGGTCCTCGCCGACGCCGAGTCCCTCGCCCGGCGGGAACTCGAGGAAGCCGTGTCGGAGGCCTCGGAGATCGGGATCCCGCTGCGGACCGTCCGAGTCTCCGAACTGGCGAACGAGCAATATGTGGCGAACCCGACGAACCGCTGTTACTTCTGCCGCAAGGAGTTGGGAGCCGCGCTAAAACCGATCGCCGCCGAGTTGGGGTACCGCACGATCGCGGATGGCGTGAACCTCTCCGACCTCGGCGACCATCGTCCCGGGATCCAAGCCATGAACGAGGAAGGCTTCTGGCATCCTCTCGTCCAATTCGGGTTCGCGAAGGAGGATGTCCGCACGCTGGCGCGGGACCTCGGCCTGAGTTTCCACGGCAAGCCGAGCAATGCCTGCCTGTCGTCTCGGATTTCCTACGGTGAGGTGATTACGCTGGACAAACTGCATCGGGTTGAGGCAGCGGAAGAAGCGATTCGAGCTCTGGGTTTCCCTGTCGTCCGGGTCAGGGCCCACGAGGGCATCGCGCGGATCGAAGTACCCAAGGAGGACCTGCCGCGCATCGTCGAGCCCGCGGTCGCGGCGAAGGTCGCCCGGGCCGTCCGAGAGGCCGGCTTCGTCTACGTTACGATCGACCTTCTCGGGTATCGCAGCGGCTCCATGAACGAAGGTCTGTAGGTCGCTCGATCCGTGTCACTGAAGTCTTAAATATTACAGCGTTATCGACGGAATGGATTTCGGCCGGACGAAGCCGGGAGCGACGCGCCGTTGGCCACCGTAGGGATTATTCCGAGCCTGATCATCGGCGTTCGGGAAGGTATTGAGGCGGCGCTTGTCATCGGCATCATCCTCGGCTATCTGGTCAAGATCGGACGAATCTCGTTGAAGCGCCACGTGTACGCGGGGACCATCGTCGCCTTCCTCGCGAGTGCGGGGGTCGCCGCGGGCTTGTTCGCCGCGACGATCGAATTCCAAGGCTTTGGCGAGCAGATTTTCGAGGGCATCACGATGCTCGTCGCCGTCGCCGTCTTGTCGTCGATGGTCCTTTGGATGATGAATGCCGCTCGAAGCATTAAGGCGCATGTGCAGGAACGGATCGAGGCGGTCCTGAAACAGAGCGCGGTCTTCGGGCTCACGTTGCTTTCGTTTGTGGTCGTCTTCCGGGAAGGCGTGGAAACCGCGCTCTTCATGTTCGGGGCGGGCGCGCTCACATCTCCCCTCGAAGCGGTCCTCGGGGTCGGCCTCGGGCTCCTCGTCGCCGGGATCATCGGCGTCGGGATCGTCCGCGTCTCCTGGCGGCTGAACCTGCGGCGATTCTTTCAGATCACCGGGATTTTCTTGGTCGTCGTCGCGGCGGGTCTTTTCGCCAACGCGATCCACGAACTGCAGGAAGCGTTCGCATGGCAACTCGGATCCGCCGCCGTGTATGATCTGCATCTCGTCTTTCCGGCCGATGCGTCGAATACGGCGGGATACCTCCTTCGCGGGATCATCGGGTACAGCGATGCGCCGACCGTCCTCGAGGTCGTCGCGTATGTGAGTTATTGGATCGTCGTGTTGCTCGCCTACATGGGGATCCGGACGGGCAAGATCGAGATCGTGACGGCTCCTCTGCGCCGCGGATGGAACGCCCTGTTCGGCCGAAAGGTGGTCTCGAGCGCGGACGCCGAGTAGGTCGAAAACGGATCGACTCAGCGCCGGAAACAAGCTCGGCCGTTCGAGCCGGCGGTCTCACGGCGAGATCTTGATGACCTTCGTCGGGCAGGCGGTCTCGCACGCCATGCAGTCGATGCAATCCGACTCTCGGATCATGTCGGACTTGTCGCAGCGGTATTGTTGCCACTCGGAGCTGCCCTTCTCGACGACCTTGTCGTTCCCGGTCCCCTTCTTGCCGGGGGCGAGGAGCCATTCGAACACGTCGACCGGGCAGACGTCCATGCAGACGCCGTCCGCGACGCATCCGTCAAAGTCAACGGCCACGTGGGTCCCGTGGATTCCAAGCCGCGTCGGATAGGGGGTGCCGTCCGCGTCGGGTCGCTCCTTGCCTTCGGCGAAGACCTTGTGGTCGAAGTGAACCCCCGTCTCCGGATACTCGTCCGGTTTGTTCATGAAGTCCGGGTCGATCGGTTTCGCTGCGAAGTCCACTTCTCGCGACATCGGGTCGCCTCCAAAGAGCTCGGCCCGGCCCTTATCCGGGCCGGGCATCGGCTTGTATACCCCTCCCCTTTTTGACCTTTCCGGTTTTATTTCGCGCTCGATGGAGAGAATAACTCCATCACTCCTGGATTCACGACTTCTCGAACGCGAAACCTATTTCGGTGGAGCAGCGGTGACCGGCTGGTGAGCAAGCATCGTGGCGCGCGGACCCGCGCCGTCCACGGTCCAAGGCGGCGGGAACCCGGCCCGATCGTCACCCCGATCTTCGCGAGCGCGACTTGGAGCCTTGCGTCGGCTCGGCAAGGCGCGGATTTCGCGGTCGCCACGGCGCCGGTCGAATACTACACCCGCTGGGGCAATCCGACTGTACGGGACCTCGAGGACGCCCTCGCGGATCTCGAGGGGGGCGTCCGTGGCCTCGCGACCGGGTCGGGGATGGGCGCGATCGCCTCTGCGATCCTGACCTGCGTCGAACGTGGCGATCACGTCGTGGCGGGCGCGAGCCTCTACGCCGCAACGACCGAGATCTTCACCCGACTCCTGCCTCGGTTCGGCGTCGAGACGACCTTCGTCGATCCCCGCCGTTCCGGGGCGTGGAAGGCGGCGGTTCGACCGAGCACCCGGTTGGTGTACATCGAAACGCCTGCGAATCCGACCATGATGATCACGGACATCCACGAGGCGGTCTCCGCCGCGAGGTCCGTTCGGGCGACGACCCTGGCCGACAACACCTTCGCGTCCCCGGTGAACCAGCGGCCGATTGATCACGGCGTGGACGGCGTGTTGCACAGCGCGACCAAGTACCTCGGGGGCCACAGCGACGTCGTTGCCGGTGCGGTCGTCACCGCGAAGCAGGACTTCTTCGACCGGATCTGGTTCGTCTACAAGATGCTGGGACCGACACTCGGCCCCTTCGAAGCGTTCCTCGTTCGACGGGGACTGAAGACGCTCCCCCTTCGAATGGCGGCGCAGACGGAAACGGCCCAGTCGCTGGCGGAATTCCTCGACGGCCGCCGTGGCGTCCGCGTCGTGCACTATCCCGGGCTGAAATCGTTCCCGCAGCACGCCCTCGCGCGGAAACAGATGTCCGGCTTCGGGGGGATGCTCAGCTTCGAGCTCACGGGCGGCTACCGGGCCGGGAAGAAGTTCGTCGAGTCCGTCGACGTCGCGACGCTCGCCGTGAGCCTCGGGGGCGCCGAGACCCTCGTCCAGCATCCTGCCTCCATGACACACGGTCCACTCACCGACGAGGAGCGGCGGGTCAGCGGGATCACGGACGGCCTCGTTCGGGTGAGTGTAGGGCTCGAAGATTCCGAGGACCTGATCCAGGATTTCGATCGGGCGATTCGAGCGGCTTCCCGCTAGTCGAGCGACCGACGGCCATCATCGCCCCGTAGGTCGAGATCACAACGTGACTCCGAGCTGCTGCGCCATCGCGCGGAGTTCCTCTTCCTTCTGACGAAGCTTCTGCTCCCGGTCGAGGAGCTCCATCGCCTTCTTTTGGATGATCTTCACCCGGTTCTCGACGTCTTTCTTCCATTCTTCCATGGCAGCGGTCGAGGGACCGGCGCCTTTGTCGAACTCGGCGAGCCTCGCCTTCAGCCGGTCAACTTCGGCTTGGAGCTTCGCGGTCTTCGAGTCGGACTCACTTTGATCCGCCTCCACGGCCCGCTGCTTCCCCTCGAGGATTTCGGCTCGGGTGTCGAGCGACCTCTCCTTTTGTTCAATTCCGATTTCCCGTTCTCGGAGCTTCTCCTCCCGATCGAGGACGTCGAGCGCTTTCTTTTGCAGGAAGCGCAGATTTTTCGAGACTTCGGCCTGCATCGCATCGGCCTGGACGCGCAGCTTTTCCGCCTCGCCCCGGGCGGTGCTTGCACCCTTGAGGTCTTCCTCGATTCGGCCGCGCTGGTTCTCGATCTCCTGACGCGCCTTCTCAAGCGCCCGCAACCCTTCGGACAGTTGGGCGTCCCGGGAGGTCACGGAAGCTTCCCGCTCCGTCAGCTCGGACTCGAGCGCGGTCGTCGCATCGCTGCGCGCGCGGATGTCCCGGTCTTTCTTCCCGAGATCCTCCATGAGGTTGTCGGCCCGTTGCAGTTCGGTCGCCAACGTTTGCTCCCGGGTTGTGACGTCGGCGAGTTTCGCCTCGAACACCGAGGTTCGGGATTCAAGGTCCTTCTGACGCATCGCCAATTGGTCTGAAAGGCTCGCGATCCGCGAGGACTCCTGATCGATCGTCGCCTTACGGGTCCGCAGTTCCACCGAAGCCGTCGCGGCCTCTTTTTCCGCAGCGTTCGTCCGGACCTGACGTGCCTCCAGATCCCGGATGGCCGCCTTGATTTCGGTCTCCTTCGCGGCGAGATCGCGGGACTTCTCCTGGAGCTGGGCCAATTGGGCCTGCGCGGCACGTTCCGCTTTGTCCGCCTCCGATCGGCGTTTCTCCAACGCTGCTTGCTGGCCTACGAGATCGGCGGTCTGGCGTTTCGCGGCCTTCTCCGCTTCCTCCGCGACCAACGTGCGACGCTGGGACTCTGCCCCGAGCCGTTCCACTTGTTGGGCTTGGACTGCCGCCGCGTCGCGCGTTGCTTCGAGCTGCTTCAGTTCTTCCGCCCGCCTGGCGGACCAGACGGAACGCTCCGATTCGAACGACTGCCGGGCCCGAAGGAGTTCGTCTTCCTTCGCCTTGAGTTCCGCGAGGCGGCCTTCGGATCGGCGCCAGGAGGCTTCCGCCTCGGCGCCCTTGGCGGCATGGGCTTTCGCTTGGGCCTCCAGCTTTGAACGTTCGAGTTCGAGTTGGGTGGCTGCCGCCCGCAGGGTGCGTTCACGACCCTCGATCTCCTCGGCGCGTTTCGCCAGCTCCGCCGCCTGCGACTCCGTCGTCACGTTCAGTTGGGCCTGCTGCGATCGGAGGGTCGTCTGTTGGGCCTCCCACTGCTTGCGTTTCTCCGTCTCCTCGGAATGGAATTTTTTCGCGGCGTGATCGAACTGGGTATCCCGAGCGTTCAGATCTTGCTCGCGGCGAACAAGGGCCATTGCCTGGGCGGATAATTCGGTGAGGCGGGCCTCGGCCTGGTGTTCTTTGGATTCCAATTCCCGGGTGCGGGCCTCGAGGTCCTCCGCTTCTGCGCGGATCTCCGCCTCCTGAGCGGAGACGGCCTTTTCCCGGAGCGACAGTTCCTTCGCCTTCGCACCCAACGTGTCTTGGAGCGCCGCCGCGTCGCGCTCGATGCGGTCTCGTTCCGTCCGGATCTCCGACTCCTTGATTGCAAGGGACTGGCCGAGCGCTTCGGCCTCGGTTCGGACGCGCGCGGACTCTGACTCGTACCGGTCCTTCAGTTGCGCGAGTTCGAGTTGATGGGCCTCGAGCTGCTTTCCGGTCTCTTGGACCGATGCGCGCTCTTGCTCGAGCCGGCTTTCGTTGGATCGGAGGGTTTCCTCCATCTCAACGATCCGGCTCTCCCGCTCCGAGAGGTCCCGTGCCTTGGCCTCCAGGTCCTGGGCATTCCTCTGAAGATCGGCGTCCATCTGATGGATTCGCTGGGTTTGAGCCACCCGATCCTTCTCCAGCTCGGTGCGTCGCGCTCCGATCTCCGTCTCGAGAGCGTTCAAGGCATCCGTCCGCTTCGAAAGTTCCGTCGCATGGCGTGCGATTTCTTCCCTGAGGCCCCGTTCCCTCGAATCGATTTCGAGGGCTCGCTGCTCGACTTCGCTCTTCAAGCGTTCCGCTTCCTCCTTCAACAACGAGGCGGACCGGGACGCTTCCTGGGCAGCTTTCTCGCGGCGCGTGACTTCTTCTTCGTTCTGCGCGACCCACTCGACATCCTGGTGAACCTTTTCCTCCTGGTCTTTCACATCGATCTCGCGGCGCTCGAGGCGCATCACGCGGGCCGCCCACGCTTCGCGCTGGGAGACGCTCTCCTGTTCGAACGTTTCCCGTTGCTCCTTGAGTAACGCCTGCTGGGATTCGAGGGTCGCCTGCCAGGTCCGGAGTTCCTCCGCGCGCGTGGCCTCCGTCTCCCGGAACCGAGTCGCCTTCCCATCGAGATCCTGAGCGAGGGTCGCCAATTCTTGGCCCTTCGCCTCGAGTTCCCTTCGGACTTTGTCCATCTTTTCGGTCTCGATCTCCAACGATTCCTCGCGCGAGGCCAAGTCGGTCAGCCGTCGGGCATTGTCTTCCGCCTGCGCCCGGATCGCTTCTTCTTTCTCCGCCACGGACTGTTCTCTCGCCTCGACCTCGATTTCGCGGGACAGGATTGCTTGGTTCTTTTCGTTCCGTGTGGCCTCGTACAATTCCTTGTCCTGCGCGATTCGAAGTTGATGCTCACCGATTTCCTTCGCCTGTCCGTCGAGGTCCGCCCGGCGGCGGCGGAGTTCGTCTTCGTATTGGGCCGTCCGGTCTTGGAACTCCCGCCTCTCGGATTCGAATGCCCCGCGGGCCTCTTCGAGGACGACCCGATCTTCCGTCAACGCGGTCTCCCGGGCCTCGAGGTCCCGGGTCCGGTCCGAGACCTCCTGGAGTGCGGCCTCGGCGCGTGTCCTCTCTTGCCGAGCCACTTCCTCGGCCTCATGGATTTGGCTTTCGCGGGTCGCGAGCTCGGCCTCGGAGGGCGCCAGGCGCGCCTCTCGGGCGGTGAGCTCCTCCGTCTTCGCCGCGGCAGCTGCCTCCGCTGCCTCGGCATGTGCGACCCGTGTGTCGACAGAGCCTTTGAATTCCAACAGCTCCTTCTGATCGATGTCGAACTGTGCCCGACTCTGCGCGAGATCCTCGAGGTCCTTGCGTACAGCGGCCTCTCGAGTTTCCAACGCTTGGGCCTGAACCCGAATTCCGTCGGCTTCGGCCATGAGACGTTGCCGTTCGGAGGCGAGCCTTTCCTCTTCCTTTCCGATGCCCTGCTCGCGCTCGTTCAGTTGCGACTCGATCGTTCTGACCGCCGTCTCGCGTTCGTTGATCCCGTTCGTTTTCTCGACCAACTCGCTCTCGCCGGCTTGGACCTGCCCGATCCGCGTGTCGAGATCCGTACGGAGGGCCTCGGTCCGTCTTGCGAGGTCATCGATGGCGTTCCGGTCCTCCGCGACCTGGAGCTCGCGGCTCTTCAGGTCTTCTTCCTTCGCATCGATCGCCGCCCGGTCGGACGCAAGCCGGCTCCGCTCCTCCTCGATCTGATGGTGCATCGCGTCCAGTTCGCTGGTTCGCGTCTCGATCCCGACCCGCCGCTCCTCGAGTCCTTTCGTTTGGGCCTGCAGGTCCGTTTCCTGGAGACGGGCTTCTTCGAGACGCTGCTTGACCGCGTCTTCGAACTTGTCCTGGATCTGGACCAGCATTTCGCGGGCAAACTCCACGTGCTCGAGGGTGACCGGGCCATAGGCGAGGAGGACGACCCCAAGTGCGTCACCACGGACCGTCTGGCCGTGGTACTTGGTGACCCTGATCGGTTTCTCGACCGCATCGAGGACGCCCGCCTGTACCGCTTGGTCATACGTGACCTGGCACGACGGGTCCAGGGTGAATTCCCTGAGCATTTTTCCGCGTTCGTCCACAAGGAAGGCCTTTGCGGGCCTCCAGCGCTGTCGTTGCGCGAACATAGCTACACCCAAGAAGATTCCGGGAAGGATCAGGAACATGTATGGTGTCTGCCACCAGCCCGGACCGGGCGGTGGGATGACGACCGGGACCTGCACGGTCACCCGCATGTTGGGGTCCGAGCCGAGCATCGTGAAGACGACCTGGCCGGCGTCGTCGACCGTGCCAGACACGAAGGGCGATCCGTCTTTCGTCACCGTGAATGGGAGTCGGACGGTGTTGCCGCCGATGGTCCAGGTGATGGTCTGCGTCGTTTCAGTGGAGGAATGCGTCCATGCGTACGACGCTCCCGTCGTCCAGTCGCCGAACGCGGTGATCGTGATGAGCGCGCTCCCATCGCTGTTCGTGACGGTCAAGGTTGAGACGCTCACGGAACTGTCCGCGATCGTCCCGACCACGGAGAGGCGGTTGAACGTGATTCCGTAGCCCGTCTTGGTGAGCGTGCTCGACCCCCCCACGGTCAGGTTCGCCGCGGTGAGATTCGACCTGAGCGCGATTGTTCCCGCAATCGTGAGCGTCGCGAAGGACTGGCTAGCACCCATCGCGATGGTTCGGCTCGTGCCGGTGAAGGTCACCGAGGAACCGGTGGACGTAAAGGTGGTCAAAGACGACGAGTCCCACGATCCCGCGATGGCAATCGAAGCCAGGTCGAAGACCAGGGTTGCCGAACCCGTGGAGGTCACGTTGCCGTTGAAGGTGACGGTGGTACCGGTCAGGGCCAGCGCGCCCGACCACGTCACGTTGGAGGAGAAGGTCGTGCTCACGCCCGGGATTACCGTGAGACTGAAGATCGGCTGCGTGATTCGGATGGAGCCGCCGGACGCGTTGACGATGAGGGTCGAAGTCCCTGCGGTGAAGGCTCCCGCCGAAGTATCGATCGACCGGATCGTGATCGTGCTGTTACCTGCCGTCAGCGTGCCACCGCCTGCGACGAGCAGGCTCGCTCCCCCGGTGATGTCATTCCCGGTCGTGGTCAGTGTCCCATCAATGGAGAGAGTCCCGTCCACATCCGTGGCATTGTTCTGCGCGACGGTCCCGGAAATGGTCAGGTTGTGGAAGCCGTTCGAGGCGTCCCGGGTGCGGAGCGTCTTGGCCGCGCCGGACAAGGTCACGGTGCTGGAGCCCTTGGTGAATGTCGCCCCGACACCGGACGTGTCCCAGTTGCCGCTAACAGTCCAGTCTCCGCCGGTCAGCGTGATGGTTCCCGAGGTGCTGCCGTTCATCGTCACGTCCGCGGCGGAAACGGTCGAGGCGTTCGCGACGAGGATTCCGGAATCACCGACCGCGATGGAGCCTCCCGCCAATGAGAGGTTCGCGGTGGCGAGCGTAGTGGTCGATCCCGCCCCATCCTGAATGGTGAGGACGTTGCTCCACCGAAGACCGTTCGTGGCCATGGAGAAGGTCACCGCGCCGCTGCTCGCGGCGGACCGGAAAGTGACCGAATGGAACTCGCTACCCGCGAGGGCCGCGAAGGTCATCGTTTGCGATGTCGTCGAATTGAAGACGACGGTCCCGGTACCGGCGGACCAGTTGGCGGACGTGCTGTTGTTCGTCCACGACCCGCCGAACGTCCACGTTGCGCTGCCCATCTTGAAGTAGGCCACCCCGCTGGAAATCGATGTGTCTCCCGCGATGCCCACTACGGACGCAGCTCCAGACCCATCTAGGATGGCGGACCCCGAGAGAGTGAGCCCGCCCGTCGCGGTCAGTCCATTTGCCGTGGACGCGCCAATCGTAAGGACCCCCGCGGCGTGGATGATCCCACCACCCACCGCGAAGTCGAAGACACCGATGGCGACGGTCCCGGACCATCCGGTCGTGTTGAGCGAGGACATCGCCGCATTCAGATCGACCGTGACCGTCCCGCCTCCGGAGTTCGCGTCGAAGAACACCGGGTTGGAGGCGTTCGGCACGGAGCAACCGTTCACTCCGCCGGACGAGGAAGACCAGTGCGTCGTCTGCGACCAGTTGCCTGTGCCGCCGATCCAGTATCGGTTGCCCGGGCCGCAGGGAGCGGAGAGGGTGACGTCGACCACGGGGTCGGAAGCGAGCATGGTGAAGACGACTTGACCGGACCCGTCCACGATACCGTTCGTGAACAACGCGCCGTCTTTTGTCACGTTGAAACGATTCCCGACCGTGTTTCCTCCGATCGTGAAGGTGATCGTCGAGGTCCCGACGCCAGAAAAGTCCGTCCAGGTGTATTGGGTGTCGGCCGTCCAATTCGTGAACACGCTGATCGTCGTCAGGTTCGTCGCGTCGGTGTTCGTCACAGAGAAGCCCACGACGATGACAGTCCCGTCGACGATGCTTCCAGTCCCAATCTCGGTGAGGGCGTTGAAGGCGAGGTTCTGCCCCGTCTTCGTCAGGACGGCTCCATTGTTCACGGTCAGAGCCCCCGCCGCCGTCACCGTCGAGGTGGTGGAGACCGTACCGCCGATGGTGAGATTGTAGAACATCTGGCCTGACGCGAGGCCGATCGTTTGCGACGTCCCTGTGAAGGTCACGGTCGAAGTGTCCGAGTTTAGAATCGAACCCAAACCGGTGCTGTCCCACGATCCGCTCACCGTCCAAACCCCGGTCGTCAGGGTGATCGTCCCCGATGTACCTCCATTCATCGAGAGGTTGGACACCCCCACCGTGGAGGCGTTCGCCGTCAGCGCCCCTGCGTTCCCGATTATCAACGCTCCGCCGGTCAGACCGCGGTTGCTTGTGGCGAGCGTCGTGGTCCCGCTTCCGCTCTGAATAGTGAGGTTTCCGGACCAGACCAAGGCGTTGGTCGCCATCGTGAACGCGACCGTCGACGCCCCGCTGTTGAAGACTACGTTATTGAACTCGGGTGCGTTTCCCGGGAGGGCTGCGAACGTCATCGTCTGGTCCGATGACGAATTGAACGTGACCGTGGCCGTTCCGATCGCCCACGATGCGGATGTAGAAGCGTTCGTCCAGGACCCGGAGATGGTCCACGATTCGGAGCCGAACGCGATGTATGACCCAGCTGCGGATATGTTGACGTTCCCAGTGATGACGACAGGTCCAGAAGTTGAGAGCAGCGAACCTCCGGCAAGGGTCAGGCTACCGTTGACGGTCAACGGGTTGGTACCTTTCGTCACAGAGCCTGAGTTAAGATTGAGGGCGGAGGCCGTGAGCTGGGATGACTGATTGATAGTCCCCGTGATTGTGAGGGTTGTGAACGATTGGGAGGCGAGGAGATTCACGGTTTGCGCGGAGCCTGTCATCGTCACCGTACTCGTGCCTGGCGTAAGCGTGCTTCCGGCCCCGGACGTATTCCAAGATCCGCTCACGGTCCAAGCCCCGGTCAGCGTGATCGTACCGGAGGCACCCCCGGTCATCGTAACGTTCGTGAACGTGCACGCGGAGGCACCCGCCGCCAGGGTGCCGCCGTTCGGGACGACGAGGTTCGAACCACCGGTGATGTTGAATCCACCCGTGGTCAGCGTCCCAGCCACCGTTAGCGAATTCGATACATCGATGGCCGTCGACTCGGTGATCGTGCCCGAGACGGCGAGATTGTAGAACCCGTTCGACGAGTTGAGGGTCGAGACGGTCTGAGCCGCGCCGATGAGGGTGACCGTCGACGTCCCTTTGGTGAATGTCGAGCCGGCGCCGCTCGTGTTCCAACTGCCGGTGACCGTCCATGATCCGGTCGTCAGGGTCATCATGCCACTTGTCCCTCCGGTCATCGTCACACCGGACGCGGACACCGTGGAGGCGTTCGCATTGAGAACTCCGGCATTGCCCACGACGAGGGCACCACCGGTGAGCCCCAGGTTGGCCGTGGCAAGCGTCGTCGTCCCGCCCCCGCCTTGAACGGTGAGGATTCCGGACCAGACAAGGTGATTCGTCGCCATGGTGAACGTCACCGTCGACGCACCGCTGTTGAAAGTCGCATTGTTGAACTCGGATGCGTTCCCGGGGAGAGATGCGAACGTCATCGTCTGGGGCGACGACGAATTGAAAGTCACCGTCGCCGTTCCTACCGACCAACTCGCCGACGTGGAGCTGTTTGCCCACGAGCCGGTTACAGTCCAAGACTCGGAACCGAAGGAGATGTAGGAAGCGGGTGCCGAGATCGCCACGTTGCCCGTGATGCTGACGGCACCCGACGTAGAGATGAGCGCGCCTCCGGATAACGTAACTCCCGCGTTGGCGGTGAGAGCGTTCGTCCCCTTGGCAAGCGTGCCTCCCGAAAGGGTGAGGAGTCCGGCGGTCGTGAGTTGACTCTGGAGAGTCCGCGTGCCGCCACTGACAGTGAGAACACCGAAGGAGGTGCTCCCCCCGATCCGGACGTTCCCAGTCCCTGAAAACGTGACCGTCGAGCTCGTTGCGGTGAATGTTGTGGCGGAGGACGTATCCCAGTTCCCTGAGCTCATCGTGATGGTCGCAGAAGCGAAAGCGATTGTCGCCGCTCCGCTCGAGGTCAGACTATTCGCCCCGAATGCGATCGTCCCTGCGCTCGTGAATGTGAGGGTCCCAATCCACGTTAGGGATCCCGTGAACGTCGTGGAGATGGCGGGATTGACCGCGAGGTTGTTCACGGTCTGCGAGATGTTGATCGTGCCGCCCGATGCATTCACGACTATGGTCGAGGCACCGACCGTGAATGTGCCCAGATGTGTGTCCATCGACGTCACGGTAATCGTAGACCCGTTGGCGGCCAGGGATCCTCCCGCATTCACGTTCAACGTGACCGCGTTGATCGCGGGGTTCAAACCGCCTGTGTTCAGCGTCGTGGTTCCCGCTCCGCCCGCGATAGTGAGCGTCCCGCCCACGTCCAGGCTGTTCGCGGCCATCGTGTATGTGACGGTCGATGCGCCCGAGTTGAACGTGACATTTCCGCCGAATTCTTGGGTCAGGTTGGCGAAGGTCATGGTTCGCGAAGCGGCCGAGTTAAACGTGATAGGGGCAGCGAAGCTCCAAGAGGCTGACGTGGACGAGTTCGTCCACGCTCCGGACGCGGTCCAAGAGCCGGCCGCCGTCGACGTGATGTAACCAGCGGCGTTGTTGACCGTCACGTTCCCGGTCACAGAGATGGTCGAGGCATTCGTCCGGAGGACCCCGGTCGGACCGCTGACCGTCAGCCCGCCGCCGATCGTGAGGCCATAGTTCGTTCCCGTCGTGTCGAGCGTGCCACTCACGGTCACGAAGCCCGCGGTGGTGATTGCCGAGGCGGCGGATACCGTACCGCTGATGGTGAGAACCCCGAATCCATTCGACGAGTTCAGGATCTTGACGGTCGTGCCCGCCCCGCTCATCGTCACGGTGCTCGAAGGCCCCGTGAACGTGGAGCCGGCGCCCGAGGTGTCCCAATTCCCGGCCACAGCCCACGTGCCGGAGGCGGTGATCGTTCCGGAGGTCCCTCCCGTCATCGTCACGTTGGCTACGCTCACGGTGGAGGTGCCCGTCGTCAACGTGGCACCGTTGTTCACCGTGAGATTGCCGCCGGTGCCCGTCAAGGCGAGGTTCGCGGTCGCGAGATTCGCATTGTTGTTCAGGGTGAGCGTGCCTCCCCACCGAAGCGCGTTCGTGGCCATCGTGAACGTCGCCGCCGCGGTCGGGCTGAATTGCACATTGCTGAACTCCGAGAAGCCCAGATTGCCGAATGTCATGGTCCGGGAAGCGCCGGAATTGAAGACCACGGTGCCCGTCCCCGCAGACCACGATCCGCTCGTCGACGAGTTCGTCCAGGAGCCGCTGAAGGTCCATGTCGCCCCGCCGAAGTTGACGAATCCGGTGGCCGCGATGCTGACGTTGCCGTTGATCGTCTTCGTCCCGGCCGCGCCCGCGGTGAGTCCTCCGGCCATATTCGCGGCAAGCGTGGCGGCCGTCAGCGTGAACGTGCTGCTCGCGAGGACCGCCCCAGCATTCACCGTCAGAGTGCCAGACACATCCACGAGCCCCGTTTGGGTGACGGTTCCTGCGGCGGAGATTGTCAGGTTGTTGAAGTTGTTCGCCGCGTTCAAGATCGCGATGTTGCTCACGCCGCTCATCGTCACCGTGCTGGTCCCTTTCGTGAAGACCGAGCCGGCCCCACTCGTGTCCCAGTTCCCCGAATTCGTGACCGAGGCTGTGGTGAGCGTGATCGTGCCGCTCGTGCCGCCGATCATCGTCACACTCGAGACGGTGATCGCGGACGCATTCGCCGTCAGGACCCCGCCGTTGCCCACGTTCAACGCACCGCCCGTCAATCCCAGGTTGGCCGTCGCGAGGTTCGTTGTCGAGGATCCATCGGAGATAATCAGCGTTCCCGCCCAGTTCAGGGCCCTCGTGGACATCGTGAAAATCTGCGCCGTTGCGGCAGTCGAACCGAACGTGATGTTGTTGAACTCGCTGCCCGAAAGATTCGAGCCAGCGAACGTCATCGTCCCACCGGTCGCACTGTTGAATGTGACACTCCCGGTCCCGGCACCCCATGTCGCTGACGTCGAAGCGTTCGTCCACGTTCCTGTGATCGTCCATGTGGATGAATTCATCACGAGGTAGCCGTTCGCCGCACCGATGTTCACGTTTCCGTTGATCGAGATGGCCGAAGCGTTTGCTATCAGGGCTCCGAACGTCGACACCGCGAGTCCCCCGACGGTGATGCCCAGGTTTGCGACCGACGTCGTCAGGACGCTCCATCCCGTTGCGCCGCCAGTCGAGTTCAGGATTGTGAGTGTCCCGCTCATGCGGAGCGCATTCGTCGCCATCGTGTAGGTGACGCTCGTCGTCACACTTGCGTCAAGTGTGAGATTGCTAAACTCGTTCGCCGCTCCGGCCAAAGCAGCGAACGTGAGAGTCCCATTCGCCGCATCCCGGATGGTCACGCTGCTCGTACCCGCCGTCCAACCGGCGGCGGTGGACTGGTTGGTCCAGTTACCGTTGATCGTCCACGTCGATGCGCCGAGGAGGACGACCGTCGCCGCAGTCAAGATGCTCACGTTGCCGGTCACACTGACAGTGGAATTGCGGGCGTTGAACGTGCCTTGAATGAGGAACGCGCCGTTGATCGCGAGGGCCCAGTTTGACCCGGTCGTATCCAGCGTCCCATTGAAGCCCGTCATATCGATGCTGGCGATCGTGGTAGCAGCTGCGAGCGTGATGGTTCCGCTTGGGCTGGCATTGAAGATGGCTTGATTCGACGCCACCGGGGTGCACGCGCAAGAGGCCCCCCCGGCCGAGTTGGACCAGTTGGCTCCGGTGTTCCATGCGCCGCCCGCACCGATTCGATAGCAGTTTCCTGCAGCCACGCCACAGTTGGGAGCGGCGACGACGCGAACGGCACCGAGGACCCAGCTGTTGCCTCCGCCGATAGTCCACGTAATCGCCGTTCCAGGATTGGGCATGTCGCTGCCCGCTCCGCAGAGATTGGTACCAGAACCGGTGCATTTGGCCGTCGCGACGCCAAAGAGATCCGTCGCGGTCGCTCCTGTACCGGTCACCGCCGACGGAGCCGTGGCACTCTGATGTGCGAACACGGCAAATGCGAGTTCGCCTGCTCCCGGCGAAATCGAGATACCGGGATTTGCGGAATTACCATTCGCCGTCGTCCCACCCACCGTGGGGCTCGCGCTTGAGACTCCACTCAAAAGAATCGTGGCACAGACTTGTTTGGCGGTGCCCGCTGCCAGAGTTGCCGTCATGGTTTGGGCGCCGCCGGGGATCGCACCCTGGTAGAACCACATCTCCGTGCGCACCACTCCGGCGCCGCTCGAAGCCGTGCCGGCGATGAGGCTGAGAGTGACGGAACCATAGGTGACTGTCGAGTAGGCGCTCGCAGGGCGGTTGCTGAGCATGACGAGGACGGCGTTGTCTGCCGCAGCCGCCGATTGGGACGTCGTGCACGTGACCGCGTCAGGGTCGACGACTGCGGTCGTGGTCGAGTCGACTGTCACCGTATCCGCCCTCGCATTCACCGTGAAGAGATCGAAGAACCAGCCGATGCCGCCTCGAACGGAGCCGAGGAGGTCGCTCCCCACATGGCGCCAGTCGACCGGGGGGAACCACTCGCGGATGCGATGACCGATCACATTTCCCGCGGTGCCCTCGGGCGGGCCTCGATGTATGAACACGTTGAGGTTGGGTACGTCGAATGAGAACGGGACTAGGCGCGCCGTGGGATGCGAAGACGGTTCCGGGAAAAGGAACGTGATGTTGTAGTTGGGCCTCAGATCGTTCCCCTGAAACAGGAGTCGTTGAAGTTCTTCCGTCAGGGCCCGACCCGGGATCGTGAGCCGTCCATCGGGGCCGCGAAACGCAGCAAGCGGGTCGGAGACCATTTGACTCTCGATCACGACGGTGGCGGTGGCTAGGAGGACAAACCCGAGCAGGAGGGCGGTCCCTGTCTTCATGGGAAGGTCATCCCCCGTTGGGCCGACGGCCTATCCTTCAGTCCGGTCAAGACGAACCGGTGTCCGCTTTCAATGTATCCGCCGATCGATCGCCAAAATGTCGCGTCGGGATTGTTTCGGACCGAGAAGGCACACCCGCTCATCGAACACGGGGTCGGCGGGTTTGCACTTGCTACGATCAAAGTCCTCACGACTAAGACGCTGTCTGTGCGGGTGTAGCTCCGATTTCGAATGAGACCTATTTAAGCGCCGGTCAGTGGTTATCGACCCTGATTTCATGGAGGGAACAAGGTCCGTCATTCGACCGTCACGCGCCCGGACAAACGGGCTTCCATCGCCTCGAGCTCGGCTGCCCGGCGGCGGAGTTTCTCCTCCCTGTCGAGCAGCTCGAGCGCTTTCTGCTGGATGATCTTCACCCGACGTTCGATGTCCTTCTTCGCTTCGTCGGCCTGGGCCCGAGCATCGGGCATCGGCGTCTTTGCCTGCGCGATGATCGTCTTCTGCCGCGCGACGTCTTGTTCCTTCGTCGTGAGGTCCTCGACTCGACGTGCGAGTTCATGCTCCCGCTCATCGGATTTCGCTTCCCGGTCGCGGACTCGTTCCTCGCGGTCCAAGAGTTCGATTGCGCGGCGCTGGAGGAACTTCCGTTCTCGGGCGAGTTCTCCCTTCTGACCTTCCATCGTCTTCCGGACCTCGTCCGTCTCGCCCGGTTCGCGGTGGGACGCGACGAGGCGTTCCTTTGCCATCGCGGCGAACCGCTGACTCATGTCCGCAACCCGACCTTCAATCTCTTTCCGCGTCCGTTCCTCATCCGCCAATCGTGAGTTGGCGTTTGCGCGCTCCTTCTCAAGAGCGGCGATTGAATCTCTCGCCTCTCTCTCGAACTTGGCAATCTGCGCCGTAGCTTCTCGGTAGCGAACGTCAACTTCGTTCTTCGCGGCCAAGAGAGCGTTCCGTTCCTGTTCGAAGGCCTGTTGAGCATCTGACGTGGCCTTCGAATCGGTCTTCTTGGATTCGAGGTGCCGGCTTGCGGCAAGCTGCTCCGTCATCTCGAGCGTCTTCATCGCTCGCGACACGCCGCGGGTGACGGAGTCCTGCATCCGCGCAGCGTAATCCGCGAGAGCGGTCAACCCGGCCTTCTGACGGTTCAACTCTTCTTGTCGACCGAGGAGGTTCGCGGACTCTCCTTGGAGTTTCGCCTCTTGTTCGGCCAGACTTTTCTCCTTCGCTTTGAATCGCGCCTCGCGCTCCGCGGAAGCCCTGTCGAGATCCGGTTTCGCTTCGGTTGTTCGAGCGGGCGCTGCACGATTCCCCGGGGCGAGATGCGAATCCGCGGCCGTCAACAGGAGGGCGGTCCAGTCGACGTCTTCGGATGCGAGATGGCCCCTCGAGAGGAGGACGAAGACCAGCTTGCCGCTCTGGAACGCGGTGAACACATATTCTCCGACGAAGAGAGAATCGCGATCGCCGATTCCTTCCGGCGGCAACACCTTCAGGAAATCATCGTAGTCGATTGGGCAATCCGCATCGAGGACATATTCGCCGGTCATCTCTCCGCGGTCGTCGAGCACATAGATCTTCTTGAGCTGCGCCCGCGCCGTTTTTCTGGATGGCGCGGCCATCAAGACCGCGGTGAGGGCTGGGCTGAAACCTCGCATTAAGATGCCCGTCACCAGGGCTTCCATCGGCCCTTGCATACGCTGCTTTCCTCGGTTCGCGAAGGCGTTCCCTCACGTGACTTGTCGGAGGATTCGAGCGGGCTGCACCGTATTTAAGGGGCGGGTTTTGGTTATCGGACGTGAGAAGGGGTGGTCATGGAGGCGGCGGTCCGGAAGATGCTCGCCTCATCGTCGGCTCGGCCTCCACCGGATGCTCCGCTTTCGATTTCGGTTGTCGGAACGCGCGTTGCATTTGCAGCGCGTAATCGCGCAACGCGGTCAGCCGCGTCTCCCTCGTCCGGACTTCGCCTTCCAGATCGCGAAGGGTGATTGCCGCGGTCCGGAGTTCCGCTTCGAGGAGGGCGAGTCGCTGCTCCCGTCGTCTCAGTTGGGCCTCGCGGGCCTCGGCCTCGCGGTCCCGTTCCTGCAAGGCATCCTCCCGCGCCGCGATCGCCGGGGACAGACTGGGCGGGAGGTGCATCCGCATGGCCGCCAGGAGTGTGCCGATGGATCCCCGCTCCTCGATCCGTGGGACGCCGTGGGTCAGTACGACGAACCACAGGTCCTCGACTCGAAAGGGAGTGAAGGCGTACTCGCCCTGGTAGAAGGCGACGAGATGCCGCATCCCGTTCACGGGAATCGACCGACGGAGATCGTCATACTCGAGCGGGCAATCGTCGCGAAGCGCATACTCGCCGAGCAAACGAGCATCCTCGCCAAGGACGAAGATCCGTTCGTAGTCGACCCGAGGGACCATCCTCGGAGCTTGGAGCGTCAAGCGCCCGACGACCGCCATGCCATCTCGCGAGATGGCCCCCTCCTCCATAACGCCCTCTTTCATGATGCGCCCGCCCCCCCGAAAGTATGCGGATGCCGATGTGATAGGAATGCGGGGTCTCTTGAGGGTTTCTGTCGCTCCCGCCCCGTTATCACATCCGACACTGAGACTGATGCGCCGCCTCAGTCCCGCTAGACCAGAGAACGGGCCTTCTCCAGATTGTCGACTCCGAGCGCCAGCTGCGCGTGACCGCCGACGGTGCCCAAGTGAATCGCGCTCATCACGTCGACTCCGGCATCCCCGAGTTTCTTCGCGAGAGCCGCGAGTGCTCCCGGTTTGTCGTCGAGTCTCACGACGAGCACGGTCCGAGTCGAACAAACGTACCCGTGTTTCAGGAGGGCCTCCCGCGCTTGGACCGGCTGGCTCACGATCAGGCTCACGTAGGACCGGCCGCTGGCCGACTCCCCGCTAATCGCTTCGATGTTGATTCCCGCGGTCCCAAGGATCGCGGCCAGTTTCGCCAACTCGCCAGGGCGGTCGGGGACCTCGATGTCGATCTGGATCATCGATCTCCTCTCCGACGGCGATGGCATTACCAGGTTACAAGTGTTGTGAACCCCCCGCTGGTCGCCGAATTGCAGATCCCAGAGTCCGCCTTCGGTGGGTCCATGCCCTTCCGACTGGCCCACCTGCGGATCCAGGGCCGCGTCAGGATCGGTAAGGCCGCGTCTAAGAGGAGGGCTGGGCCAGGATGATCCGTGCATCGACGGCGCAGTATCCACGTCCTTCCTCGAGGACCAGGACCGGGTTGAGGTCCATCTCCTGAATTGAGTCGAAGTCGGACACGAGCGCCCCGAGTCGCAGGATTGCGTCCTGAAGCGCGGTCACGTCGCGCGCTGGTTCGCCGCGAACACCGCGAAGGATTGGATAGGTCCGAATCGATTCGATCATTCGCATCGCGTCGCGATCGGTTAGCGGAGGCAGGCCGAACGAGACGTCCTTCAGGTATTCGACGTAGATACCGCCGAGGCCGAAGACCAGGAAGGGACCGTACACCTTGTCCCGCGCCATCCCGAGGATTACCTCCATTCCTCCCTGGACGAATTCTTGCACGAGGAAGCCTTCGACCGTCAGGCGACGATCTCGGAGCTGCCGTTCCATCGCCGAGGCCGCGTCCACAAGTTCCTTCTCTGTTCGGATGCCGAGACGGACGGCCTGGAGTTCCGACTTGTGGACGATCTCCGGACCGAAGGCCTTGAGGACGACCGGATATCCGATCTCTTTGGCTGCCCGACTGAGGTCCTCGATGCGGCGCACGATCCGCGTTTTCGTGGTTCGGATGCCGTAGGCATTCAGCAGGGCGTCCGCCTCCTCATCCCTCAGCCGCGAGCGACCTTCGCCAACGGCGCGGTCGAGGATCGTTTGCGCCTGGGTCCGATTCACCGGGAAAGTGCGGAGCTCTCCCTCATCCCGTTTCCGGTACTCGGCATAGCGGTACATGGCGGCAAGGGATCGCGCGGCACTCTCGGGAAACAGGTACGACGGGACGCCGTGGCTGACGAGTTCCACGAATCCGGGGCTATTCTCCGACCGGCCGAGGAAATTGCACAGGACCGGTTTCGAGTGGTCCTTCGCCGTCTGCCACACCGCACGGGCGATATCGACTTCATCGACGCGCACGGGAGGCACGTAGATCGCGATTGCCGCGTCGACCCCGTCGTCCGAGAGGACCGCATCCAGAGCCCGTCGATAGTCTTCGAGACTTCCCTGGGGCGTCAAGTCGATCGGGTTGCGGAGGGAGGCCTCGGGGGGCGCCCAGGTACCCATGAACGCCTGGGTCGCCGGGGCCAGGTCCGCCAGCCGCATCCCGTGGGCGACGAGCTCGTCGACGCACATGATCGCGGGCCCACCCGCATCGGATACGATCGCGACGCGGTTCCCGCGAGGGAGCGGCTGCAGCGAGAATGCCATCGCGAAGTCGAACAACTCCTCGATCGATGCCGCCCGGAGGACGCCGGTCTGAGCGAACACGGCTTCGGCTGCTAGGTCCGATCCTCCGAGGGAGCCCGTGTGGGACGCGGCCGCGCGGCTCCCCGCTTCCGAGCGGCCGGACTTCACCGCGATGACCGGCTTGTCCTTCGTCGTCGCCCGTGCAATTTGGACGAAGTTCTTGGGATTGCCGAAGTTCTCGATGTAGGCCAGTATGATCTTGGTGTCCGGGTCGCCGCGCCACATCTGCAGCAGGTCGTTCAGGCTCACCTGCGCCTTGTTTCCGAGCGAACAGAATTTGGCGAAGCCTACCCCCAACGTCTTCGCGTGCTCGAGGATCGCGATGCCCAGCGCCCCGCTCTGCGTGACCAGGGAGATCCCGCCGCGGAGCGGGGGCGTGGGCGCGAACGTTGCGTCCATCCGGACGTCGGGATGGGTGTTGATGACCCCCATGCAGTTGGGACCGATCATCGTGAGGTCGTATCGCCGGCACACGTCGACGAGTCGCGCTTCGCGCTCGAGTCCGATGCCCCCGACTTCCCGGAATCCCGCCGTGATGACCACGAGTCCTCGTGCGCCCTGACCGCCGCACTCCTCGGCGGCCCTGACCGCGAGGTCGGCGGGCACCGTGATGATCGCGAGATCGATCGCGTCCGGGATGTCGCGTACGTTCGCGTAGGCCCGGAGTCCATGGATGCTCCGCGCGTTGGGATTCACGGGATAGAGGACTCCTTGGTATTCGTTCAGGATGAGATTCCGTAGGATTTCGTACCCGATCTTGCCAGGATGCCGCGAAGCCCCAACGACCGCGATCGACCGAGGAGAGAAGACGGCGTCGAGACCGACTCCGATCATCTTCGCGGCGAACCTTCCCGGCGGTATTGAACCTTCTCGGGGAGCCCGGCGTTGCATTATCACGCTCGGTAACCGGGCCCTTCGTCTAATATATCGTGACGAGAACCGGGGGATAACAACCCAACGCTCGGCCTCGTTCAGAGCCCGATTCCCATGGTGAACTCTCATTCCGGCCCGCATCGAAGGACCGGCGCTTGGGCCATCTTCCTCATGATTGTCGTGGGGGCCTCGGTCCTGGGTCTCGCGGCGAGTGGCGTCACCGCGGTAGGCCCGTCCTGTCCCACGGGGAGAGCCTATCGGTCGGGTCCCATCGGCACCGCGAGCTGGGATACGTTTTGCATCTGGGTCATGTACGGCAACGTGACGGTGAATCTGGGGGCTACGCTCACGCTCCTGCCGGGGACCACCGTCCTGGCGGATCCGAGTGTCCATCTGTACGTTCGAGGGACCTTGCGGGCGGACGGCAGCTCGGGAGGGCTGATCACGTTCGGGGCAAACAGGACCGGGGTCGGCGTGGGCGCTTGGGGCGGGGTACAGTTCAACGCGAGCGCGACGGGGTCTCTTTCCTGGGCCTCCTTCGACCGGGTCGACCGGGCGGTCACCGTCCTGGGCCCGACGCCCATCTCGCCCTGGATTCACGATAACACGGTCATCCAAGCCGGCATCGGCTTTGCCTTCCTCACAGGGTCGACGAGCACCCTCTCGAGCAACACGATTCGTCGGACGGCGAGCTTCGGTGTGTACGTGAACGCCTCGAGCATCTTCGTGGACCGAAACACGATCAACGGGACGACCGTGGCGATTCAGTTGGAGCAACCGGGGACCTCGACGGTCTCCTCGAATACGATCACGAACGTGAGTTCGACGTTCGCCGCCGGGATCTCCGTCTGGTATGGGGCAACCGCGAACATTATCAATAACACGATCAGCGGCGTCCGGGCCCTGGCAGGCTCCGGTGGGCCGACCTCGGGATCGAACGGTCGCGACGGCGGAGTGGCCCTCGGGGTCTTCGTCAATGCGGCGCCTGCCGCCTCCGTCTCATTCAATTCCATCGATACGATCATCGCCGGAAACGGCGGCAACGGTGCCGCGAACACGTCCGTGGGCCCGGGAGGTCGAGGAGGCAGAGGCGGCTCGGCCGCGGGCATCGTCGTCGCAGCCACTCCTGACGTCTCGATCTACGGCAACGATATCAAGGCCCTCACGGGGGGACGGGGCGGAGCGGGCGGCGGAGGCGCGCCGACGAACAACGGAGGCCGGGGCGGTGACGCAGGCGAAGCGGCGGGCATCGAGGTCTTCTCGACCGCCACCTCGGCGGGAGTTTCTTCTAACATCGTGACAGGTCTCACAGGCGGCCAAGGAGGCGTCGGGGGCGCGGGCACGGTTCGAGACGGCTCCGGAGGCGGAGGGGCGGACGCCTATGGCATCATCTTCATCTCGGCCGCCCAAGCGGACGCCAGCGGGAACCTGGTCCAGACCCTCCGCGGAGGACTCGGCGGAAACACGAGCGGGGCCCTCGGCACGGGCAACGGAGCCCGTGGCGGAGACGCGACGGGCATTTCCGTGGTTCCCATCCTTGGTTCGTCCACGGTCCACGCGAACACGATCGACAGTTTGACCGGAGGGTTCGGCGGAACCCGCGGACCCATCGGAGGCCAGGGAGGGAACGCGACGGGAGTGATCGCGTTCGGAAACAATGACGGGCTTTTCAACGCGACATCGGTCACGTACGACTGGATCAGCACGTTGACGGGGGGACAGGGAGGGAACGGGAGGACGGCAGGGGGCAACGGGGGCAGCGCCTCGGGAATCGGCGTGGTCTTTGCGACTCCGACCCTCGGATCGGACACGATCTTGACTCTCCAAGGAGGCCGCGGCGGGGATTCCACCGGTGCGAACGGCGGACGCGGGGGCGACGCGACCGGTGTCATCGGAGCCTTGGTGGCCGATGGGCGTTCCTCCTTCGACTCCATCACAAGCGTCATTAAGGGCGCGGCGGGCAACGGCCCTCCGGTCCAGAGCTCCTACGGCATCGGATTCAACTTCGTCGGCAACGCGACCTTCACGAGTCGCTTCACCGTCGACAACGCGAGCTTCGCGTTCGTCGGTAATTACGAGTTCTTCGTGAACAATTACAGCTGGGCCGTCTCCGTGAACACACCGTTCACGAGGCCCGCGGTCATGCCGGCCGGCAACCTGACCGTCCAAAACTTCCTTGATGTCGAGGCGTTTTGGCCCGACGGATTCACGCCGGTGACCGGGGCTCGGATCATCATCCAGGATAACGGCGTGGACATCTGGAACCGGACGGCCGCGACCGGGGACCAGTCGTGGATCCTCGTGACCGACCGGGTCTACATCGGATCGAACACCGCGAAAGACAATGTCACCAAGGGTCGCGTAGCGTACTCGTCCTACGCCTTCGGGAACAGTCCTCGGAACGTGGACATGTCGACGAGCCACACGGAAACCTTCACCATGGTCGATCTCGTTCCTCCGACCTCCGCGGCGAACGCGCTCCCGACGTACGAGAACTCGACGTCGTTTTTCGTCTACTACACGGCAAGCGACGGGTTCGGAACCGGATTGGGAAACATCACGCTCTGGTACCGGCAGGGCGAGAGTGTGGTATGGATCAAGTTCGCCACCCAGGCTGCGGCATCGTCCGGGCAATTTGCTTTTGTCGCGGCATCGAACGGCCACTATGAGTTCGCGACGACGGCGAACGATCTCGCAGGGAATACGCAGCCTGGATCTACCGCGAACAACACGTGGACCATGATCGACACCCTGACTCCTGGTTCCCATGTGAACGCCCTTCCACAGTACAAGAATTCGATGTCCTTCACCGTGACGTGGGCGCCGGATACGGGGGTCACGGACATCGCCACGTACACGGTCCAATACAACGCGGGGTCCGGGTGGGTGAACTGGCTCGTCGGCACGACCTCGACGTCGGCCACGTTCACGGCCCCGCTCGAAGGCATCTACGCTTTCCGATCGATTGCCACGGATCGTGCCGGGAACCGGGAGGTCCCACCCTCATTAAACGACACGTATACGATCGTCGACACGACCCGGCCGGTCGTGACCTCCTACGCGCCCACGGCGACCAATGCGACCCGTTCGCCGATCATCCAGATCACATTCTCCAAGTCGATGGACCGAAAATCCGTCGAGCAAGCGTTCTCGATTTCGGGCGGGGTGAATGGGACGTTCCAATGGAGCTCGGACTCTCGCTCCGTGACGTTCCTTGCCAGCGGGGCGCTTCAAGCCGGCACCACCTACACCGTGGTCCTCGCGACAACGGCGACGGATCTCGCGGGTAACCAGATGCTCAACCCCTTGACGTACCAGTTCTCGACGGCCGCAGCGCCGCCCGCAGGTCTTGCGTTGTCCAGCTTCTGGTGGCTCATCCCGCTCTTGGCCGCGGTCGTGGGAACCGCCCTCTTCCTGGTGATGCGCCGCCGAACCGCGGCGGCACCCAAACCTGCTGTACCGACGCCCGCCGCGAAGACGAAGGAAGCGATCATCGAAGATGTCTTCCTGCTGAACCACCGCGACGGGATCTTGATCAAACACGAAACTCGACGACTCCGCCCGGACGTCGATACGGATATCCTCACCGGCATGCTCACCGCCGTCCAGCAGTTCGTGAAAGAAGCCCTTCGAGGCGATGACTATGCGGATCTGAATGAGATGACGGTCGGCCACATGCACATCCTGATCGGCCGCGGCAAGTGGCTCGTCCTTGCGGCCCGCATCGAAGGGGACGGCAGCGAGCCTTGGACCGTCCAGATTGAGCGGTGCATCAAGGACATGGAGGATCACCACTGGGACCAACTCGAGGATTGGGACGGGGACATGACTCTCGCGCGCGTCTTGACGCCGTATATCAAGAAACTGATCGACGGCGCATATGCCCAGTAGGATTCCGGATCAGAGAGAGTCTCCCGGGGCAGCAATCTTTCAACGTCCTTTCGCTACAACAAGACCGACAGGTGTCGTTCTCGCGGCCCGATAGTTCGAGCCTCGTTCGGAACACTTTCACTCCCGGTGGAATATTCCGGTTGTCCCACGCACAATACCGATAACAAAAGCTTTAATTCTGGATGCCACTTTCTAACAAGGGATGGGACGAGACGGCATCTTGTTCCACAGACTTGCGTCGACAGAGCAGATGCCGTCCCGCCCTGACCGGCACGCGGGCGCAGGCACGCGGTGATCCACGGATGGCAAGCGACGAAAGCGACGGGAAGGCGGGGAAGTCGGCGGACGACGTCCGGGACGAGTTCGAGGAGAAGATGGACCGTCTCCGTCGGCAGTACGAGCGGGACCTCCACTCCTTCCGCTACGAGATCGAGGAGCGGGAGTACCGCCTCAAGGCGTACGAGGACAAGTTCAACAAAATCAAGCAGCCGCCACTCCTCTACGCCTACGTCGTGCGCAAGGAAGGCCCCGACCTCGACGGAAACCAGGTCGTCGTCGCGCGGGCCACGGAGCTCCTCAAGGTCTCGACCGGGCTCATGGACAAATCCCAGCTCGGGGTCGGCCAATATGTCTGGGTGCACCCGCAGACGTACGCGATTGTCGAGGGCAGCGCCGTCCGCAACGAGGGCGTCATCGCGAAGGTCGCGGACATGATGGACGGCAAGCTCGTGATCTCGATCGAAGGCGACATGGAGAAGCGCCTGATCAACACCGACAAGACCGTGTACAAGAAGCTCAAGCCGGGTTTCCAGATCAGCGTGCTCCCTCCGACCATGGAGGTGCTCGAGGTCCTCCCGAACCTCGAGGTCAAGTCCCTGTTGCTCGGCGAGAAACCGAACGTGAAGTACGGCCAGATCGGCGGGCTCATGGAGGCCATCGAGCGGATCAAGGACGTCGTCGTCCTGCCGTACCAGGAGGCGAAGCTGTTCGCGCAGATCGCCCTCGAAGCGCCGCGCGGCATCCTGCTATACGGACCGCCGGGCTGCGGGAAGACGTTGCTCGTGAAGGCAATCGCGACAGAGAACGACATGACCTTCTTCAACGTCAGCATCGCAGACGTGTTGTCGAAGTGGGTCGGGGAGAGCGAGCGGATCATCAAGGAGATCTTCCGCCAGGCCCACGAGAAGAAGCCGAGCATCGTCTTCTTCGACGAGATCGAGGCCCTGTTCACGGTCCGCGGGATGATGGACACCTCGGGCGTGCACAAGAACATCATCGCGCAGATCCTGAGCGAGATGGACGGGCTCGTCGAACTCCACGACGTGTTCGTGATCGGCGCGACGAACCGCGCGGACCTCGTCGATCCGGCGTTGCTCCGGCCGGGCCGGTTCGACGAGATCATCGAGATTCCTCGTCCCGACCGGCAGGCGGCCGAGGAGATCCTGCGGATCTACCTGAACGAGGAACTCCCGGTCCAAGCGAGCTTCGAGGAGCAATCCGGCGGTCACAAGGAGGCCGTCGAGGCCCTCCGCCGCTTCGTCCTCGACGAATTGTATGGGGAGAACAAGTGGGTCAAGGTCAAACTGGACGCGGAAGCGAAAGAGGCGATCAAGACCGTCAAGCGGAAGGACATCATCTCCGGCGCCATCATTGAAGCCATCGTAACGACCGCGAAGAAGAACTTCGTGAAGCGGGTCATCCTGTTGAAGAAGACGGAGCGGAAGAAGGAAGGCCTTACGATGAGGGACCTCGAGATGGCGATCGACGAAGAGAGCAAGGAGCACGCGATCACAGAGATGTACGTCTACGAGAAGCGCCAGCGGGAGGTCTTCCGGACCGGTGCGGACCCGATGGTCGGGTGACGCATGAGGAAGATGGTCCAGGGGACCGAACACGAGTACACGCTGTACTGCCGCAAGATGGGCACCATGGGCTTCGATCCGCACATGATGGCGCTCGACCTGCTGCGGGAATCGGACCTGCATCTCGCGGGCGAATTCATCACGAACGGGTCTCGCGTCTACTACGACGTCGGGCACTTCGAGGTGAGCACCGCGGAGACGACGAACTTCCACGATGTCGTCGTGTGGGAGAAGGCCGGCGAAAAGATCCTCGATTGGCTTCGCCGCGTGATGGAAGAGAAGTACACGGGCGACATGAAGATCCACGCGTTCAAGAACAACACGTCCCCGGACGGGACGTCGTACGGGTCGCACGAGAACTACTGCGTCTCCCGCGACGTCGCGTTCCCAGGGCAATTCATCCGGGACCTCGTTCCGCATCTCGCGACCCGCATCATCTACACGGGGGCGGGGGACATCGTCCGCGGGAAGTACGTGCTCTCGCCGATGGCCTTCCTCACGTCTCAGGTCATCAGCGGGGAGACGATGCACGATACCGGCATCTTGAACACGCGCGACGAACCGCACGCAGACGGCCGTCTGTGGCGGCGCCTCCATGTGATCGTCGGGGATGCGCTCATGAACGAGACCGCGATCATGCTCCGGCATTTCGTGACCTCGGGCGTCCTGCAGCTCATGGAGGACGGACGCTTGGACGACGTGCCTCGACTCAAGGATCCGATTCGAGATCTGTGGCACAACGTGGAGATCCGGAATCCCGAGCAATGGAAGGTTGAACTCGAGGACGGCCGGACCGTTTCGCCGATTGACATTCAACGGTATTATCTGGAGAAGGTGGAAACGATCGTGCAAGACGACTGGGAGCGGCGCGCACTGCGGACGTTCGAGGAGGTCTTGGACGGCCTCGAGAACCGACGCTCGAAGGAGCTCGCGCACCGCATCGAGTGGCTCGATCGATGGTTCGCGATTCAGGAGGCCGGCGAGAAAAAGGCAGGACCCGATGTCGACATGATGGCGTGCAAGCAGTACTCGGAAATTGGTGCAGAACGATCATTGTTCTATAAGCGACAGCGGGCGGGTTTGGTCGATCGGATTACGGACGACGAAGCTATCAAAAAGGCAATTCAGGAACCGCCGAAGGATACGCGTGCCGCGCTACGAAGGGAGCTATGCGACACCTTCAATATCGAGATGATTGATTGGTCTGTGTTGATCGTGAACGACGGAACGCGCAGGCGAATCGATCTCCTCGATCCTTACGCTACAAAGATGGAGGCACCCTATGCCACAGCAAGTTGAGGAAAAGCCGAAGAAACGCAAGAAGAACGAGAAGAAACTGGAGTTCGAGGCCGGCAAGGTGTTCACTCCTGGCGAAGTGAAAGAAGAGGACTTCGAACTCGATCTAGAGTCGGCCAAGTTCCGAGCGCAAAAAGGCCAAGGAGGAGATCGGCGAGCGTAGTACTTTCGCCGACCTCCCTCGGCAGCTTTGATTAGCTCCGCCGTCCCAACGAATGAAAATTGGTTTCAGTTGAGTATCTAGCCGGTTTTGCTGACGGCGAAGGCTCCCTGTCCCTCGCGCGAAGACGTCATCCTGGTGAATCGGTCGAATATTCGCTCAGGGTGTGCGTTTACAACTCGCACTACGAGCTGCTGAAACGGATTCAGGATCGGTGGGGCGGAGTTATGTCTGCCGTCGGCCAGAGGCACGCGCGATGGAAACCTGATTACGCTCTCGTTTGGACAAACGCAAAAGCCGCGAACCTACTCGAAGCGATTGGACCCTACCTCAGAATCAAGTCGAACCATGCCGCCGCATTGCTTGAGTTCCAGGAACACGTCCGGAGGTGTAGAAGGACGCGGGATTCCGGAGGTCGCCTCCAACGGCTAACCAAAGGAGAACTGATCTTTCGGGAGAACTTCCATGATCGTCTGAAACGCTTGAATGAGAGAGGAGTGACCCGCGGCTCGGAGGGACGCAGGCGAGAACGACGGCTTAGACCGAAAACGCCCCTCTCCCCGAGGTACCTCGCTGGTTTCATCGATGGGGAAGGATCCTTGATGATTGCGAGGTGGACAAGCCCGAGGTACACAAGGGTGTACTACAAGCCGAGGATTTCCATCGCAAACACGCATAAGGAGGTGCTTCAGCAAATACAACAGGTGTACGGCGGAATTCTAGCAAACCAGCCGCCGAGGAAAGCGGCCTGGCGTTTCGCTTACCAACTCATTTGGACCGACGGGATGGTTGGACCACTTCTTTCGGTCGTCAAGCCCTATTTGATTATCAAGAGGGATCAGGCAAGTGTCTTGGAGCAGCTGATCCGGAGTCGGCAGAGGATGCTCCAGGATCGGAAGCCGAGTGCCAAACGTAGCTTGGGCATCCCCGCGTCGGTCTTGGCCGAACAAGCGGAGTTGTATCGGAAAGTCAAGCATCTGAACCGCAGGGGTCCCCCTATCGGGGGACTATCAAACCGCCAGAAAAGCTCCTCCCGGCCGCAACTCTATATCGCGCGCTGACCTTCGTCCTTCAAATGCCCACCCATGTGGAGACGCTCGAGAACGGCCTGAAGGTCGTCCTCCGGCCAATCCCGGACACGAAGGCGCTGTCCACCTGGGTCGTGTACCGCATCGGCTCCCGCAACGAGGTCCCCGGCATGACCGGCTCCACCCATTGGGTCGAGCACATGCTGTTCAAGGGGGGCGGCAAGCTCGGCAAGGGGGACATCGACAAGCTCATCTCGCGCCTCGGCGGGAAGATGAACGCCTTCACGGACACGGACTACACGATGTACTTCGAGACGATCCCCGCGTCCGCGATGGACACGGCCCTCATGATCGAGTCCGAGCGGATGCGCAATGCCGCCTTCGATCCGAAGGAGGTCGAGGCCGAGCGGACGGTCGTCATCAGCGAGCGAGAGGGCGCGGAGAACCAGCCCGAGTTCCTCGTCGACGAGGAGCTGTGGGGGCTCGCGTTCCACGTGCATCCGTACCATTGGACCCCGATCGGATACAAGCAGGACCTCGCCGCGCTCGACCGCGAACCGCTCTACCGTCACTACCTACGATACTACGCTCCGAACAACGCCTCGCTCATCCTCGTCGGCGGCTTCGATCCCGCCGTGGCGATGCAACACGTCCGCGAGGCCTTCTCCCCGTTGAAGCCGGAGGCCCCGCCCGACCCGCTGCGGCTCTCGGAGCCGGAGCAGCGCGGAGAGCGGCGAAGCGATCTCGTCCGCCCAGGCCCCGCCGACTTGCTGTCCATCGGATGGCACATCCCGTCCGCCGCCCACGACGATACTCCCGCACTGATCTTGCTCTCCACGGTCCTCGGGGGATGGCGAGGCCTGATCTCCTTCGCGTCCGGGGACTGGCGCCCGCGATCGAACCGGCTGTATCGGGCCCTCGTCGAGTCGAAGCTCGCGACGGACGTCGGGGTGCGGCAGGAGATGAAGCTCGATCCGTCCCTCCTGATCGCATCCGCGACCGCGGCGAAAGGCGTCTCCCTCGACCGAATCGAGCACGCGATCGATCGGGAGGTCGACAAGGTGCGTCGCACCCCGCCGAGTCGGACGGAGGTCGAGAGGGCGAAGCAACAGGTCCGCTCGTGGGCGCGGTACGAGCAGGACGGTGTCACGTTCCAAGGGATGTTGCTCAGCGCGGGAGAAGGCATCGCGTCCTGGGACTTCGGAGACCGCCTTCTTGCGAAGGTCGAGAAGGTCCGCGCGGAGCGCATCCGGGACGTCGCCCGAACGTACCTCGTGGACGAACATCGGTCCCTCGTCCGATTCCACGCCCAGGAGGGAACGGGCTGAAGCTCCCCGACCGCACCGCCCTCGGGAACGGGGCCGTCCTGATCTCCAATGCCCTCCCGTCGAACCCGTTCGTCGCGTTCCGCGGGAGCGTCCCGGCCGGCGTGGCCGCGGAGGGCGATGCGCACGGGGTCGCCGAGTTCGCGTCGCGGCTCCTCCTGAGCGGCACCCGCCGTCTCGGGGCCGCGAAGCTCGCTGACCGACTGGAAGGGATCGGGGCGACCCTCGAGTTCCACAACGGCGAGGAGGTCCTCGGCTTCAGCGGACGGTGCACGCGCGACTCCCTGCGGGAGACGATCCGGATCCTCGTCGACTGTCTCTCCCATCCGACGTTCCCGCAGCGCGAGATCGACCGGGTGCGGGGCGAACTCCTGAATGACCTGCGCATCGAGGCGGACGACACGGCCTCGAGGGCCGCCCGTGAGCTCGCGCGTTTCGTGTTCCCGAACGACCATCCGTACGGCCGCGACCCGAAAGGCGGGGCCGACCGCGTGCGCCGCATCCGGCGGCGCGACCTGGTCGACTTCCACGAATCCCGCGTCGGAGCGGAGGGCCTGATCCTCGCCGCCACCGGGGATGTGGACCGGGAGCTCGTCGAAGAGGCGATCGCGGGACCGTTGTCCCGCCTCGAATCCGACGCCGGAGGGATCCCGGCGATCCCGCCGCCTCCGCCGCACAAGCCGCGCCGCGCGACGATCCCGATGTCGCACAAATCCCAGGCCGACATCGCGATCGGCGGTCCCGCCGTCCCCCGAGGTCATCCGGACTACTATGCCCTGAACCTGGCAAGCCTCCTGTTCGGACGGATCGGTTTGTACGGTCGTCTCGGGCGGAACTTGCGAGACGAGCAAGGCCTCGCCTACTACGCCTTCACGGGCCTCGATGCCCGCACCGCGGGAGGGATTTGGTCCATCTCCGCGGGCGTGAACCCCGCGAACCTCGAGAAGGCCGTCCAATCGATCCGCGCCGAGCTGGACCGCTTGCAGACGGATCCCTTCCACACGGACGAGCTCCGGGACGGGAAGGACAACCAAATCGGCTCCCTCATCGTCTCCCTCGAGCGGAACGCAGAGGTCGCGTATGAGCTCCATCGGATGGAGTACTACGGCCTCGGGATGAACTTCCTCGAGCGGTATGCGGACATCGTGCGGGAGCTCCCCGAGGATCGGGTCCGCGAGGTGGCGATGAAGTACTTCACGGCGAACGGGAGCTCGATCGTCGTCGCAGGCCCGGTCGGACGGACGCGACTCTCCCTGTGACGGACGACGCGCCACTCAGAAGAGAGGCTCGTCGACCAGGCGCGCCGGTCCTCCGACCGTACACGACATCGTTTCGAGTCCGAGTTCCTCGATCGCCCGGCGAACGGGATCCGCGTGGTCCGGAAACGTGTTCACGTAGACCGTGGCTCCGGTGTCAATCGAGAAGAACGCAGGGATGCCCTGCTCCC
>Ga0209156_10000103_pt1 | contig 61835 bp, 70 predicted proteins | sample GraSoiAngelo_124_FD_185881 | JGI IMG/M metagenome (GOLD analysis project Ga0209156, IMG submission 185881) | Grasslands soil microbial communities from the Angelo Coastal Reserve, California, USA - 14_0927_05_20cm (SPAdes) (version 2) | ecosystem: Environmental > Terrestrial > Soil > Grasslands... | reverse complement strand
GAACGCTGACGACGCGATTGCCCAGACGAAGAGCATCGAGACGGTCCTTGTCGTCCGCCGCACCAAGCAAGACGTGCCCTGGACCGAAGGACGCGACGTCTGGTGGCACGACATCGTCGATCGCCAGAAGCCCGAGTGCCCGGCCGAATCGCTCGAGAGCGAGCACATGCTCTACCTGCTCTACACGTCCGGGACGACGGCGAAGCCGAAGGGCATCGTGCACACGACGGCCGGATATCTCGCCGGCGTCGCGACGACGCACAAGCTCATTTTCGATGTGAAGGACGCCGACGTGTACTGGTGCGCTGCCGACATCGGCTGGGTCACGGGGCACAGCTACATCGTCTTTGCCCCTCTCGCGAACGGCACCACCGGCGTCATGTACGAGGGCACACCCGACTTCCCGGACAAGGACCGCTGGTGGTCGATCATCGAGAAATACAAGGTCTCGATCCTTTACTGCGCGCCCACCGCGATCCGCACGTTCATGAAATGGGGCGCCGAGTATCCCGCCAAGCACGACATGTCGTCGCTGCGCTTGCTCGGGTCGGTCGGCGAGCCGATCAATCCGGAGGCCTGGCTGTGGTACCAGGCGACCATCGGCGGCGGACGCTGCCCCATCGTCGACACGTGGTGGATGACCGAGACGGGGATGATCCTCATCACGCCATTACCGGGTCTCACGACGACCAAGCCCGGCAGCGCGACCTTCCCGTTCCCGGGCGTCAAGGCCGACGTCGTGGACGAGGACGGGAAGTCCGTGCCGGCTGGCGGCGCTGGCTATCTGGTTATCTCGCGGCCGTGGCCCGCGATGCTCCGCGGCATCTACAAGGACGACAAGCGCTATCGCGAGACGTACTGGGCCCGGTACCCCGGCAAGTACTTCGCCGGGGACGGCGCGCGCCGTGACAAGGACGGCTACCTCTGGCTCATGGGCCGCGTCGACGATGTGATGAAGGTCTCAGGGCATCGCATCTCGACCACCGAGGTCGAGTCCGCGCTCGTGTCGCACCCGAAGGTGGCTGAAGCGGCCGTCATCGGGCGGGAGGACCCGATCACCGGTCAGGCGATCTTCGCCTTCGTCTCGCTCCGTGGCGGCAACGAGGGAAGCGAGGAGCTGTCCAAAGAGCTCCGGGAGCATGTCGTCAAAGCGATCGGCTCGATCGCGCGTCCCAAGACGATCATGTTCACCCCCGAGCTCCCGAAGACGCGCTCCGGAAAGATCATGCGAAGGCTTCTGCGGGATATCGCGAACGGCCAGCCACTCGGCGATACCACGACGCTTGCTGATTCGAGCGTCGTTGAGTCCATCCGCACGGCATCGTCATCGGGGAAAGACGACTAGCCGAGCCGACATCGAAGCGGCGGGTGGCACGGCGCAGCGGGTCTCTCGCGAAGCGCGGGTGCCCGGGGGACCCGCCCGCAGCGAACGGCAGTGAGCTGCAAGGCGGGGAGGGTGCGCTGAGGGAGAGACCCGCGTAGCCGGGACAGGACCCGCCGCGTTCCGGGCCAGGACCGCACGCTCCCGCAGCGTGCGACAGGCGAAAACCCGAATTGACGATGTGGAAGGAAAGACGTAGACAAGCGCGCTATCACCTGTTTTGCGCTGGTTGGGGAGGTGATGAGCGGGCAGGCGGACCATTTCGTGGGTCTTCTCTGGACATCCTTTGAAACGCGTCGTCAGCAGAAGGGGGAAAACTTGGCAACGCGAACTGCCACCGCGGTCGCCACTACGAAGCGCACATACGGTCTGCCATTCGTAATCTCTGCTTCGTCGGCCGGCACCGTCATCGAGTGGTACGACTTCTACCTCTACGCGACTCTGGCGCCCTTCTTTGCGCCGATCTTCTTTCCGAGCGGCAACGACACGGCGTCCCTTCTCTCAGCGTTCGCAACATACGCGGCCGGTTTTCTCGTCCGGCCATTCGGTGCTGTCTTCTTTGGAGCGCTCGGGGACATCATCGGTCGCAAATACACGTTCCTCGTCACGATCACGGTCATGGGTCTCGCCACTGTCCTCGTCGGCTTTCTGCCGACGTACGCCCAGATCGGTATCTTCGCGCCGGTCATTCTCGTGGCGCTGCGTCTTCTTCAGGGCCTCGCTCTCGGCGGCGAGTACGGCGGGGCCGCGATCTACGTCGCGGAGCACGCACCCGACAACAAGCGCGGTCTCTACACGGCGTGGATCCAGACGACCGCGACGGTCGGCTTCTTCCTCGCCCTCGCGATCATTCTCGCCTTCCGCTTGAACATGACCGCGAAGGAGTTCACAACCGACGCTCCGCTCTTCCTCGGGCTTGCCGGAGGATGGCGGTACCCGTTCCTCATCTCCGCGATCCTCGTCGCATTCGCGCTCTACATCCGACTCCGTCTCCGCGAGACCCCACTATTCGCGCGACTCAAGGAGGCGCGGCAGTCGGTCACCGGTGCCGGGAACTGGGCGAGCGAGTCCTTCGGCGGCCGCAAGGTCGGGGTGATTCTCCTCGTCCTGCTCGGCCTGACCGCGGGTCAGGGCGTTGTGTGGTACCAAGGCCAGTTCCAGGCGCTCAACTTCATGACGATCTACCTGAAGCTGACGTTCACGCAGGCCTATCCGATCATGCTGTGGGCGGTCGCGCTCGGCACGCCGTTCTTCCTGGTATTCGGTTGGCTCTCCGACAGGATCGGCCGCAAGCTCATCATCCTTGCTGGCTGTCTGATCGCCGCCATCACATATCTACCGATCTATCAGCAGATGACCGAACACGCGCATGTGACGAAGGACGCGACAGGTCTCATCACCGCCGCGAACCCCGACACGCTCATCATGGTCGCCCTCGTTTGGATCCAGGTGATCTACGTCACGATGGTCTACGGACCGATCGCAGCGTTCCTCGTCGAGTACTTCCGCGCGAAGGTTCGCTATACGTCGCTCTCGATCCCGTACCACTTCGGAAATGGCTGGTTCGGCGGTCTGCTGCCGCTGCTCTTCACCGGCCTGGTCGGCGCGACCTATCCCGAAGGGGTTAAGAACGCCGCGGGGCAGCTCCTATACGTGCCGTTCCTCTCGAACTTCATGGGTCTCCCGATCAAGACGGACATTTCGCTACGCCAGTTCAACACCACAGGCGACCCGAACGGCAACATCTACCTTGGCCTTGCCTACACGATCATCGTCGCCCTCATGACCGTGGTCATCGGCACGCTGTTCCTGCGCGAGCCGCGCGGAGCGAAGATCTGGTCTGAGGTCGGAGGCGAAGAGCCGGGCATGGTGACCGAGGCGACACCCGCCGAATAACCGATCCGCTCGCACGCGAAGGAGGGAGGCTCCGGCCTCCCTCCTTCCTATTTGAGTCCGCGCCTCCTCAGCCGTTCCTCTTCGGCGATCTCCGAGTCGAGACCGGTCCGTCGATTCCACGACTCCCAGCCTTCCCAATTCGCTATGAAGAACGTGTAGCAGACCACGTACATCGCCCCGAGGAGAAAGACGGTCGCGCCGAGAAGGAGAAGAGCGCCTGTGGGATTCGCTACGTCCGCGTCGGACATCGCCACAAGGCTAGAGCGAACGCCGTGCCACGCGGGTGGTCAATGCAACAGCGGCTTCTCCAGCTGCACATGTGCCGGCAGCGTCCGGTATCCGAGCTTGGCGTTGATCTCACGCATCGCTTTGTTCGGCTCGTCGTTGGTCGTGAGCAACGCGCGCAGACCTTTCGCTTTGGCCCGCGATAGCGCCTCGACCTTTATGGCGGTCGCGAGACCGCGGCCGCGATAGCTGCGCCCGACGCCCGTCATCCAGGTATAGCCATCCTGCGACTGTCGCTTGCCGGTCATCGTGAACCCGGCGATCGTGTCGCCGTCGTACGCGACGACGGACACATCGGCGATCATCTGGCCGCTCTCGAATCCCATCTGACGGAAGCGGTCGTACGGCCAGTGCGGCGTTGGCGTCGCCCATGGGACGTCTTCCCACATCGGCGTCTCGGCGTCGTACAGCGCTCGGATGAAGCCCTCGCGGGTCTCGCCGTCGCGGCCGTCGAGGATCTCGTCGATCGTCTTGAGCGCGATGCCGGATCCGCGCACGTCATCGACGCGCGCGCGAAACCGGTCGGGATCGAACGAAGCGAGCTCGACGTACGACTCGATGCGCCGCCCGATCTCGCGGAAACCGCGCTTCCCGGCCCACGCCAGGGCGTCGGGGTGCGCCTCGCTCGCGCCGGCGAGGAAGCGCGGCGCCTTGCGCCGGATCGCTTCGTCGATGATCACTGCGAGCAGGGAACTGCCGATCCCTTTGCTCCGGTCGGCCCGCCCGACCGACACGCCGCCACTTTGCGCGCCATCCGGATGCTGGAATGCGCCTCCGGCGCCGATATCGGCGAGCGCGGCGAGATGCCCCGAAGGGTCGTCGACCGCGATCCGAAGAAGCGACTTGTCCGGAGCCATCGCTTCCCACGTACGCCATTCCTTTGCGCTGCCCTGCTCCATCGGGCCGTACCACGTGTTGCGCTCGGCGACCCACGGCTCGCGATCGCGATCCTCGAACGGCCGCGCGCGGTACCCCGTAGGAAGGCTCGCGGTCAGACGCTCCGTATCGACGGCGATCACCGGCGGGACGATACGGCTGGACCTCCCGGCGTCAAATCGCGCCGCCGATACGTCTCCGTGACGTCGACGACACCGATTGGATGCGAATGCGCGGGCCATGGCACCGCGTATGCCCTCAGTCGGTCGGCCCACGCGCTGTGAGGACCAAGGAGGTAGTGCATGGACGACAAGATTGAAGGCAAGTGGGATCAAGGCAAAGGTAAGGTCAAGGAGGAGGCCGGCAAGCTCGGCGGCGACAAGTCGACCGAGATCGGCGGCAAGATCGATCAGGGCAAGGGCAAGCTCAAGGAGGGCCTTGGCGACCTCAAGGAGGATCTTCACGACGAGCGGGTCGACCGCTAACTAGAACAGCGCGGTGACGGGAGACCCGGGCGCACAATGAAACCGTGCGTCCGGGTCTTCGCTTATTGGTCGCATTCGCGTTTTTCTTAAGCGCCTGCGGGGCGCCGGCTTCGCGGCTGATGGCGCGCGACCTTCCACCGGTGATTGTCGTCGCGAGCTCGAGCGATCACGTCACCGTCGATGTCCTCGAGCTCATTTGCCAGAGCTGCGCCGAGCACATCCTCGCCGGATGCCGGCAGATCCAGGGCGTGGCGTCGGTCGCGGTCGATCGCAAGGAGCGACTCATCACGCTGTACTTCGATTCCTCTCTGACCACGCGCGCGCGGGTCTTGGCCGCCGTCGACGATGTGGTCGCGACCATCCCCTGAATCTGAGTCGGGCACTCGTCGCGCATCACGCCGACCCCATCGGCCATGTCTTGGGGTTGCTCTCTTTGACGCTTCCGCGCCGTCGCGATGGCTGCTTCCTTTACGTCAGCGATCGCGGGCTCGCGAACCTCGTTCTGACTCGGCGCGGCTTCGGCGCCATCACATTCGGGCACGTGATCGTCGCGAGCGTGGAACCGACGCCGGCGGTCTGGCGCCACGAGCTGCGGCACGTCGCGCAATACGAAAGACTCGGTCTGTCGTTCCTGCCGCTCTACCTCTGGTATCGCGCGAGGCACGGATACTTCGAGCATCCATTGGAGCGAGACGCGTCGGAAGACCCTAGGCTCTTTTCTTAGTGGCGACATACGACATAGCGATCCTCGGCGGTGGCCCCGGCGGATATGTCGCAGCGCTGCATGCCGCGGTCAAGGGCGCGAAGGTCGCGCTCGTCGAGCGGGATCGCGTTGGCGGGATCTGCGTGACCGTCGGTTGCATCCCGTCGAAGGCACTCCTCGACTCGAGCCATGCGTACTGGGTGACCACACACGGGGAGGATCACGGCATCCACGTCGACGGCGCACGGTTCGAGCTCCCGAAGGCCGTCGCCCGCAAGGATCGTGTCGTCGCTCAGCTCGTGTCAGGCGTCGAGGCGCTCCTGAAAGGGCGGAAGGCCGATCTCATCAAAGGTGAGGGGACTTTTGTCTCTCCCACGCAGCTCCGGGTCGGCGATCAGACCGTTGACGCAAAGGCGCTGATCGTCGCGACCGGATCGAAGGTCGGGATGCCTCCGATCAAAGGACTGGCTGAGGCGAAGCCGCTCGACAACGTGAGCGCACTCGCGCTCACCGAGATCCCGAAACGACTGATCGTGATCGGCGGGGGCGCGGTCGGGCTCGAGCTCGGCACGTTCTTCGCGGAGATCGGAAGCGACGTCACTGTGCTCGAGATGCTCCCGCAGCCGCTCGCGTACGCCGACACGGAGCTCGTCCGCGCCCTGGCGCGCGCGCTCGAGCAGCGTGGCGTGAAAGTGCGCGCGAACGCGAAGGTGACCGAGGTCAAGCGCACCGGGCCGAGCGTGGCGGTGACTGCCGAGATCGACGGGAAGCAAGAGTCGTTCGAAGGCGAGCACGTTCTCCTCGGAGCCGGCCGGGTCGCGAACCTTTCGGGCGTCGAGCAGGCCGGCTTCACGACGAACCGCATGGGAATCACCGTCGACGACCGGATGCGCACGAACATCCCCGGCGTCTGGGCGATCGGCGACTGCATCGGTGATCCGCGCGCGCCGAAGCTCGCCCACGTGGCATCGGCGCAGGGCGAGGTCGCCGTTGACACCATCCTCGGCGAGGACGCTGTGATGAGCTACGACGTCACGCCGAACGTCGTGTACACGCATCCCGAGATCGCGCAGGTGGGCTTGACCGAAGCCCAGGCCAAGGAGAAGTACGGCGCCGACGTGAAGGTCGCTCGCTACAACTTCCGCGCGTCGGGCCGTGCGCTGGCGCTGGGCGAGGTGGACGGGCTGACGAAGATCGTCACGGCGGGGAAGGATCAGCGGATCGTCGGCGTGCACATCGTCGGCCCACAAGCGAGTGAGCTGATCGCCGAGGCGACGCTCGCGATGCGACTCGAGGCGACCATCGAGGACGTCATCGCGACGATCCACGCGCATCCCACGCTCGCCGAGAGCTTCCGCGAAGCCGCGCTTTCTGCTGCCGGCCGACCGATCCACTCGCCGCGCTAGCCGCTCCGAAACCGCACATCCATGATGCCGTCCTTCTCCGCCTTGCGGACCTCGACGTGCGGTGCGCCCCGCTCGCGCAGCGCGGCGTAGCGCCATTCCGCGTCGGCGATGTCGATGGCGCCGATGACGACCGAGGCAATACCGATCGCGCCATTCGCATGATCGGCCGCCGCACCGCTGGGTACGCGGAACTCGCGCGGCGTGAGGTCCTCGATGATGAATGGAAGAGGCGGCTTGAGCACAGCGGTGCGCCACTTGAGCTCGACCCCATCGGGGGTGATGCGGCCGCCCTCTTTTGGCGGAGTCTTCACGAGCTCGGCGAGCGCCGCGGCGTCGGCTGCGATGTCGTCGGACAGGAGCGCGAAATCCGCGAGCCCGCCGCCGTTGGCCGCGACATTCCACCAGCGGTGCGTCGCCGATCGGCCAAGATCGCGGAACCCGACCAGCTCGACGTAGGTTCCGTCGGCGAAGGGAATGAGTGCGTTGTGCGTGATGCGATCGGCGTGCTCTCCGCCTGGGGTCACGGTGAAGCCGCGGCGGCGGTAGTCGTCAATGGCCGACTGGAGATCGCGGAAGACGAAGACCACATGGTCCAGCCGGCGGAGCATGGCGAATAGATAACACGAGATGAGTGTTTGCTGCGGGCCGTGCGAGGCTCGAACTCGCAAGCCTCCCGCTTAGAAGGCGGGTGCTCTATCCAATTGAGCTAACGGCCCACCGCAATTATGAATGCGATCGGTCTCGAAAACGGACGGCATGTGCAACGTCATGTGTTTCCGTTCCCAGATGCCGCGCTCCCTGGCCGTCTTTGTCGCATGGCAGTTGGCACAGAGGACCTGACACTTTGCGATCTCTACGAGGATCGTTGCCCACGCGAAACCGGACTTGCACATGTAGGCCACGTCCTTGCGTTTATCGCGGAGATGATCGAAGTGGAGGACGACCGGGTCTCGCTCGCCGCATTCGACGCACGGATGCACCGCTAAGTACTGCCACATAAGTTTCTGGTTCTCATCCCCCGTTTGGTCTCTAGCCGCTCGGACGTGCGCGATGTGCGTCGCGCGATTGCGTTCGTACCAAGCGCTCTTGTACTCAGTCATGCAGCCTTTGCACCACGAGTGACGGATGCCGCGCTCCACATAGCGGAAGCCGAACTGGTCGATGGGCTTTTCGATCGCGCAGCGCCCGCAGATCTTGGTCTCCAATCCGTCCATAGAACATGCATTCTATCGCATCAAACGCGAATTAGGAAGGCCCACGAGGCCACACGTGTGCACATTCAGAACTGCGCAGTTCGGTACTTCAGTCACCCGACCTCGTCTTCTTAATCGTCTGACCCCACCTTCTTATCTCCGCGCGGTAACGCCTCCCCGATGCGCGCGCGTTGAGTTGATGGAGATTCGGTTCGACTAGCCGCTCATCGAGTTGAGGGGAGGGAAGCGGCGCTGGCGTCGGGGCGTTTCGTCGAGTGAGCGTGCGACCCGTCCGGGCCTTCGATGGGGAAGGGACGTAAGGGGCCGGAGGTACCGCATGCGCGATCCATCACGTTCTGTCGTCGTTGCACTCATTCTTACGATCATCGCCCTCGCGGTCACCACGACACCTGGCGACGCAAATGCGTTTGCGATCAGAACACTCGATGGAAGCGGGAACAACCTGCGCCATCCGGCCTGGGGCCAGGCGGGAACCGTTTACCTTCGGGTCGCGCCGACGAACTACGCCGACGGGATCTCCAGCATGCCGACCGGTCCGTCGGTGCGCTATGTGAGCAATCGCATCTTCAACGATGTGGGTCAGAACATCTTCTCGAAAGACGGCATCACCCAATGGGCCTGGGTCTGGGGACAGTTCCTCGATCACGATTTCGGTCTTCGCGACGAACGACCAGCCGAGAACGCCCCGATTCCCTTCGACCAGGCCGATCCGCTCGAAGCATTCGCGAACGACCTGGGCGCGATCGGCTTCGCGCGCACGCCTGCCGCTCCCGGAACGGGCGTCACCACACCACGGCAGCAGGTCAACAGTCTGAGCAGCTACATCGATGGATCGAACATTTACGGGGTCGACCCCAACCGCCTCGAGTGGCTTCGCGTTGGACCGGTCGACGGCGACATGTCGAACAACGGCGCGCGCCTCATGCTGACGCCTAACGACTTTCTCCCCCGCGTGGGCGCTCGCGGCGATCCGTCGACCGCGCCGGCGATGGATCTCATGGGCCCGCTCGTCGGGACACCGAACCGCGCGGTGGTCGCGGGAGACGTTCGCGCCAACGAGAACATCGCCCTCACCGCACTGCACACCCTGTTCGCGCGCGAGCACAACCGTATCGTCGCGTCCCTGCCCTCATCTCTATCCGCGGAGGAGCGTTTCCAGATCGCGCGCCGCGTCGTCGGCGCGGAGATCCAGTACATCACCTACACACAGTTCCTGCCCGCTCTCGGAGTAGGACTCGACCCATATCACGGTTATGACCCGACCGTGAATCCAGGACTCTCGAACGAATTCGCAGTCGTGGGTTATCGCGCGCACAGCATGATCCACGGCGAGTTTGACACGACCGTCAGCGCCAGCACGTACACGGATGCGCAGCTGGCCGCCTTCACTGCCCGCGGGATCGTCGTGACGGTGGACGGCGATCAGGTCACGCTCGAGATCCCACTCGCCGCCGCGTTCGGGACCCCTGATCTCCTCACGGATCTCGGCCTTGGGCCGGTCTTCCAAAGTCTTTCCCAGCGGCAGTACGAGAACGACGAGCAGATCGACAACGCGCTTCGCAGCGTGCTCTTCCAGATGCCAAAGCCGGGTATCGCCGATCCAACGGTCTGCGGCGTGCCCGTCGTCAACCCCGACTGTTTCAGCGGCGTAAGCGACCTCGGCGCAATCGACATCGCCCGTGGCCGCGATCACGGTATGCCGACGTACAACGATCTGCGGCGGGCCTATGGCCTTGCGCCGAAGACATCCTTCGTCGCTGTTACCGGAGAGGCCACGCAGCGCTTCCCCGTCGATCCGCTGATCAACCCACGGGACCCGATCAACGATCCGAACATCCTCGACTTCGTCGAGCTACGAGACGCGGACGGAAACCTTGTCGCTCCAGACAGCGAAGCAGCTCAAGAGGAAGTCGTCCTAGGCGTACGGCGCACCACAGTCGCCGCGCGCCTCAAGGCGGTCTACGGGACCGTCGATCGGCTCGACGCATTTGTTGGAATGGTGTCCGAGCAGCACGTGAAACACACGGAATTCGGAGAGCTTCAACTCGCGATCTGGGCTAAGCAATTCACCGCCCTGCGCGACGGCGACCGCTTCTTCTACCGGAACGACCCGGTGCTTCGTCTCATCAATCATGAATTCGGCATCGACTACCGACTCACTATCGCGGAGATCGTGAAGCTCAACACCGGCGTCACGCTTCAGCGCGACGTCTTCAAGTTCGGGCTAGACCGAGCCTCTCGGGAGAGGGCGCGACGACAGCGCCCTCTCCCCGGGCGACCTACTCAAGTCGCACGCGCGTCGCCGGCACGTCGAGGATCACGAGCTGCGTTCCCGTGACCGAAGAATTGACCTCGAATATGAGCGGCACGACGACCGGGCGCCCGACGGGGAAATCCGTCGGCCATATGTACGAGGAGTCCGGATTCAGCGCGCTCGAGTAAACCGCACCCGTGGACGGTTGCGCCGCGTACTGCTCGCCGCTCGCCACGGCCAGTGAGAAGTTGCTCGGTTGAAGGTGAGCGCCCGCGGAGCCGCGGTTCGTTGCGGCGACTTGCACCACGACGTAGGTGCCGCGAGCTTGTGACGCACCGATCCTTACGAGGCGGCGGACGCTACCGACTTTGTACGTCCAGTCGGATGAAGCGACCGCCGTGCCAACAGCCACCGTCGTCGAGGTGGGGCTGCCGCCGTTCAGGAGCGAACGGATCGAGGGCACGCTGAACACTGCGAGCAGCACGACGAGCGCTCCGATGATGAAGTAGCGGAGCTCCCACGCCGCACCGCCCCATTCGCGGGAATCCAAGTCATCGGCCGCGCCGGTGTTGTAGGTGGGTCGCTCCGAGCCGATCCGATCGCGGAGGCTTTGGCCGGGATCTTCGAGCGGTCGTTGTGGCCGCGATGGGACGGGGGCAGCGGGCGCCGTCGGCCCCGCGGCCGGCGGGCTTGGGGCCGTGACCGGCGCTTCCTTGCGGAACGGCTTGATCTCCGGGTGGTATGCGGTCGATCGGGTCCGGAAAGCGATGTCCGGGCGGGTCACGCCGACGAAAGCGCTCCCGCCGACACCGGTCAGCTCCCAGAGGTTTTGATCGGACCCCGTCCGCGTCGCGAGCGGATCGCCATCCGCTTCCACACCGCGGCGGCCGACGACGACGACGGCATACGGACCGAACTCGGGTATCGCGTCATGCTCCGCGGCGCCACCGATCGAGACGAATCGCAGGTACACGCCTTCGGGTGCGCCGATTCGGAGGTCGGGACGCGTTGCGCCACCCGGTTCTTTGGCGGTAGCTCGTCGCAGCTCGCGCTCGGCCTCGGCCCAGCGCTCGCCAATGCCGAACAGATCGGTTTGGCCGTCCTTGCGATCGGCGATCAGCTGCCGATCGCGTACCAGAACGTGCTCGAGCGGCCCGACCGGGGGCAGCTCGCGGTCGAAAGGCTCCCCTTCGGTGAAGAAGGTGAGATAAAGGCCAGGTTCCACCGCGAGGAATCTAGTGCGACTTCGAGTATCTAATCCATGACCGCGTCGGCTTCGATCTCAACCTTCCACCGCGGATCGAGCATCCCCCTGATCACCACCATCGTCGCGGCCGGCCGGATCTCCCCGAACACCGCGCCGTGCGCGCGGCTGACCGCGTCGGCGTAGCTCGGATCCGTGAGGAACATCCGCGTGCGCACGACGTGCCGGGCGGCCGCCCCGGCTTTCGCGAGGGCATCGAGGATGATCTCCAGACAGCGCCGAGCCTGTATCTCCGGGTCGGGGTCGCACGAGCCATCGGGCCAGATCGGTGCCGTTCCGGAAACGTAGATGTTCGGCCCGACGCGAAGCGCGCGACTGAAACCGATCGTCGACTCGTAGGGGGATCCGGACGCGACGCGCTGGCGCTCGGTCACCGGCATGAGGATAGAGTGGGATGACGGTGGCCAACGAAGCGTTCATCGACGAGCTCTGGCGGATGGCGCGCGAGCTATTCATGCCGGATCACCCTTGGTTCAAGGGGATCGTGGAGCATCGTTGGAGTCGGGAGCAGATCGTCCTCGGCGAGATCCAGCATTACCTGCGGGTCCGTACGAACCCGATCTTCTTCGGGTACATCGTCACGAACGTCGCGAGCGAGCGGAACTACGCACTCATGGACATCGTGATGGAGAACTTCATGGAGGAGCTCGGCGGAGAGAAGACGCACGTCGACATCATGCTGCAGATGCTCGATGAGTCCGGGATCTCCCGAGAGGAAGCCGACAAGGCCGACCCGGCGCCGGGCACGCTCGCGGCGATCGAGATGATTCGCTCAGGTTGCCAGAATCGCTCCGCGCTCGAGGGCATCTCGCTCCTCTCGTTCGTCGAGGCGATGCACGGTGGACCCGACGGGGCAGCCGCGCGCGTGTTCAAGGAGCTCACCGGTCACTACGGCTTCTCCCGCCGTGCCGCGGCAACGTACGAGCTTCACGCCGAGCAGGACACAGGGCATGGCGACCGGCAGATCGAAGCGATCCGCCGCTACGCGACCGATGAGGACATTCGTGAAAAGTGCCGCCGCGCGGTCAGGCTCGGGCTTGAAGCGTTCAATTTCGAGTGGGACGGGCACGTGCAGGCGATGACCGGCGACCGCAATTCCTACTGGAATGGCAAGACCGGCAAGCTCGAGCTGCGCCATCCCGAGGTGCGCCTTCCTGCGAGCGTCTAGCGGTGGCGTGACCTCATGAGGCGACCCTGGCTCTCGGGTTTCATCGTCGGTGCGATCGCGGCGTTCGCGCTGCTCGTTCTCCCTACACCGGGTCTCGTTCTCAGCGTGTTCCTGGCACTCCTGCTCCAGAGAGCGCGTGGGCTGCCTGCGGTCGCCGGAATGGTGTGCGGCACGGGTTTCTGGGGTCTCGCGCTACTCGCGCAGGCGAACGCCCACTGCGCGATCAGCTATTCGGGGTGCGTAGCTCCGAATGTGATCGCTCCCGTTGTGATCGCCGCCGCCCTGCTCACGGCCGGCGCCGCTCTCACCCTCACCGTGTACCTTCGGACGCGTCGAACGGCCGCCACCGTCTAGCTGCGGCGCCTCGAATATTTCGTCCTAGAGCGGCCAGTCCTTTGGCAGCACGGCGCGCAGCTTTTTGTAATCTGGATCGTCGGCGTACTTCTTCTTGAACGTCTTGACCTGCTTGAGCAGGTCGTCCTGATCCACTTCCAGCACGTTGGAGACCATACCCGTGGTCTCTTCGAAGCCGAGGCTTCAGTTACGACGTCAGCCCCGCATCCGCTCCATGACCGTGCGATCTTCGGCGTTCATGCGACTGAGCCTAGTCCTCCGAGAACCGCAGATCGGCCCGATCCGCTCCATGCGTCGCGCGCAACGAGGCCGGCCGGTTGCGCACCCATACCCGCTCGACCTCTATCGCCTTCCAGCCTGACGGTAACGTGACCGGCCGGCGCGCCCACTCAGCAGGGTCCTCCGGCCCGACACGAATTCCGGGTAAGCCGAAGACGCATGCGCTGAGGAATCCGCCGAGGTTCGCCTGGAACGGACCGACGCGCGGCTTCTCCGGAAACTTCTTGCGGCTGAACTCGTCCGTCTCGGTGAACGGTTCGAGGATGAAATCGGCGTAGCCCTGCTCGAAGAGCTCGAGCGATCGCTCGCGGTCGCCGATCCAGGCTGCGTACACGCCGAGAAGCGCGGACAGCATCGGATACCCCACGAACTCGCCGACCCGACCGAGATAGAACTCGATGGTCGCGCGCTCAGTCGCTGGATCGGTGCAGTACCACAACGGAAAGAGACCCGCGAGCACCTCCGGCGTGGCGCCGGTGACTCCGCCCTCCTCGGGTGTGAACCGGTCGTGGTTCAGGAGAACCCCGTTCGCCCAGGGTATGAAGAGCCGCTCGGCGATCCGCTCCCACCACTCGGCATCGCGGCGCCCGAGACGACGCGCGGCCGCGGCCGCTTCTCCGAGGACCCGCTTTGCCGCCATGTTGATGTAACCCGCGTTGTCGATCGGCTCCTCACGCTGCTCGGCGATGCCGACGATCCGTTTGATCTCGTAGCCGCGCTCGGTCTGCTCGACGCGAGAGCTGATCCACTGCGCGACGCCCTCGAGGACCGGCCAGGCCCTCTCGCGAAGGAAGTCCTCGTCTCCCGTTGCGTGCGCGTACTGAGCAAAGGCCATGGCGACGGAGAGGCCGACGTGCTGCTCGAGCGTTATGAGCGGCGCCGACACGCGGATCATCTCTTCGCCGTGGAGCGGTCCGCTCGCCCAGGGGAGCTGCAGCCCCCGATAACCGTTCAGAGCGGCATTGCGGCGCGCGGCGTGAAGCCGCTCGTTGCGGTAGTAGAGCAGCGAGTCCGCCGCCTGGGGGTCCGTCAGCAGGATCGGTGGGAACACGAACGTTTCGATGTCCCACATCACCTGGCCGCGGTAGTAGTGGTAGTTGGGCCAGTACGCGAGACCGAACATCGAGGTACTGAAGAGCGAAGCCGTATGCGCCGACGAGTGCATGTAGTAGAACGCGGCGTCGGCGAGCGTCTGCCAGCGACGTCCCGCGCCGACGAGCTCGACGCGGCCACGCCACAGATCGTCCCATGCCTCGCGGTTCTCCTGACGAAGGCGGTCGAATCCGAGCTTCGCGCCGACGGCTGTCATTCGCGTCGCCTGGCGATGGGGCTCGCTGTGACTCTGGCTCGGGATGAGCGAGACGATCGTTCGGACGACGTGGGTCGTTCCGGCACGGGCTCGGAGCGAATATGTCGTGCGCAGGGGAGCTGTCTCGTCGTGTTCCTCGCGTTGCTTCTTCGCGTCTTCGGCGCCCTCGAAAAAGGTCAGATACGCCGCGCCGCACGTGCTGAGCCCGCCGTGGCATTCCCATAGGAGCGAGCCGTCCACCACGGGCTTCTCAGCCCCCGGAGTGCCGGTCTCGCGTTTCTGGTAGCTACCCGGGACGTCCTTCGGGTCGACGGCGATGGTGATCGCAAGATCGCAATCGCGGTTGGCTGTGACACGGAGCTCGTGGAGCACGAGCGTTGGCTGGGTGCGGCTGCAAAAGACCAGGTGCTCGGCATCGGCACGTACTCCCTCGACCTCGAACGCGAACCGCGAGCGCAGCTCGCCACAGGAGAAGTCGTAGCGCTGCTCGATGAACCGGCCGCGCTCCGGATGCTCGCTGAGCTTCATGCCATTGAGGGAGATATCGCCGGCCAGTGGGTACGGCCCGCGGGAGAATCCCTCGACCTCGTCGACGGGATGCACCGCTGCGAGGCCGTTCACGATCGCGAGCCCTTCGATGAGCGGGATCCGACCGGCGCGCAGGCCGATAAGACCGTTCGAGAGGTACGCCGGAATGTACTCGGCCTTGTAGTTCGTAACGGGAGCGGGGCTGATCGGAGCGCTCACTCGGCATCCGTGATGCACCCACGGTGCCAGTGGCTAGGCCGTTCCGACCTTCTGCGTCGTAACGACGACCGACTCGCCGGCCATCGGCTCGCCGCGCGCGCCGGCGGTCACGCGGACCCGAGCGAGCGCCCGCCATTCGCCCGTCTCATGTAGTCGGACGATCAGGAACGGGTTCTCTACGACGACGCCGGGCGCTTCGGTGAAGCGCACGGGGAGAGTCACATCCGCGGCGGCGCCGGGCGCGATCTCGATATCGAGCTCGGTCGCGGCGGTGCGGAATTGCGAATGCGGGTGCTGGGCGCTCTGCAACCGAACCGCCCGATCACCCTCGTTCCCAATTCGCCAGCGGACCGTCCAGCTCCCGTCGGCGCCCTCGGTCGTGAAAGGATCGACGCGAAGGCGCGGTCCCGCGCTAATAGCCCGACGTCGGCGCGGGTGATCCCTGGCCGCCACCCCCGCCGTACCCGCAAGCGGCGCCGCCGACGGCGGCGACGATGACGATGACCAGGAGAGCAACGACCATCTGACGCATAAGACGACCTCCTCGGGTTTTCATGCGAACTTCGGCATGACGTCGGCCGCGAACGCCTCGAGCGCATCCCAGTCGTAAGGCCCCTCGCGGAGCGCGATGTTCACGCGGTACGCGCCCGCCGCAGCGAACGACGCCACGACATCCGTCGCTGCGCGCGGCGTGCCGCGCAGAAAACCGGTCATGCCCCGCGTGTCCTTTGACCAGTGTTTTTGGTAGAGCGCCTCATGACGCTTCGCTCCGCTCTCATCGGCGCCCATGTAAAAGCCGACGTTGATCGTGCGCACGATCGCCGACGGATCGCGGCCGACTTTGGCACACCACGCATCCAGCACCTGGCTCTTGCGCTTCCATTCGGCCGGCGGGAGATACGGCGCGTTCCAGCCGTCGGCGAATCGCGCCGCCGTCCGTAGTGTTCGTTTCTCTCCCGCGCCTCCGATCCAGAGCGGGAGTCGTGTTTGGATCGGCTTCGGGTTGTTCGGCGCATCGACGAGCCGGAAATGCGTGCCGTCGAAGTCGGCGCGACGACGATCGAACAGGAGTCGCAAGGCCTCCGCGTATTCCTCGAGCTGATCCTCGCGCCGCGCGATGGACGGAAACGGGATGCCGTAGGCGGCGAACTCGATCTCGTCCCACCCCGCGCCGATTCCGCAATCGGCGCGCCCTCCCGAGAGGTGGTCGATGGTGCTGAGCGCCTTCGCCAGGACACCCGGGTGCCTGTACCCGACGCAGAAGACGAGGCAGCCGACGCGCACTCGAGTCGTCTCCACCGCCGCCGCGGACAGCGTCGCGATGGATTCGAAGCAGTCCCCGTCGCCACCCTGCGGTGGCGTCTCCTGAAAGTGGTCGGAGACCGAAAACCAGTCGAATCCGCGCTCGTCGGCGAAGCGCCAGAGCCGGCGCATTTCATCGAGCGGACCGCCGAGGTGACCGAGATGTATCCCGAACCTAGTACCCGTAATCCGAGTATGGGTCGCCCGAAGGCATCGGTGACGTCGCCGGCTTGTTCGTCCCGAGGGCCGGGTTCGCCGCCGACGGAGTCGCTCCGCCACTGCCCTCGCTGCCGCACGCCACCAGCGCGAGACCACCGACGAGAGACGCCAAAAAGAGAGCGCGCACCATCGTCATGCTCGAAGACCTCCTGCTAAGGTGAATACGGGCGGGAGGCCGCGACGGATATGGGCAGTTTCGGTGTCTTCTTCGTCATCCTCGTTCTTGGAGTTCTCGCTCTCGCGGGCCTCGCTTTGGCGCTGGCCGCAGCCCGCGCGTCGAGTCGGCCACGGCCGGCGCTTCCTGCGAACTGCGGCGACTGCGTGTACATGATCCCGCGTGCGAAGGTCTACAAACGCGAGACGATCGAGGACCTCGACGGGGTCGTTCACTACCTCTGCCAGCAGCGGTGGATCGAGATCACGCCCTACTCGCCGTGGTGCGAGCTCGGAAAGAGCAAGACCCGAACGACGACCGTCCCGACCTAAAGCTAACCTTCGGGCGTGAGTGGCTTTGCGGACTTCGATGCGTTCGTGCGTGCGCGTGAGCGCGAATACATCGATGAGCTGAAAGTGCTGATCCGTCAGCCGACGATCTCGGCCCAGGGGATCGGCATTCCCGAGACCGCTCGCATCATCCTCGACCGTACGAAAAAACGTGGTGGCATCGCGGCGGAAGCGCTGACCGTCGACGGTGGACCTCCGACCATCGTCGGCGAGACGGGCCGCGGCGAACGCACGCTCCTTATCTACAACCACTACGACGTGCAGCCACCGGACCCCCTCGATGAGTGGGAGACGCCACCGTTCGAGCCGACGGAGCGCGATGGGTATCTCTACGGCCGCGGCGTTTCCGACAACAAGGGCAATCTGATGGCGCGGCTCCAGGCGATCGAAGCCTACCGCGCGACGATCGGCGAGCTTCCTCTTCGGATCCGCGTGTTGTACGAAGGTGAGGAGGAAAGCGGCTCGGCGCATCTTGCCGCCTTCGTCGCGCGACACGGCGAGCGGCTCAGGGCCGACGGCTGCATCTGGGAGGCGGGCTACAAGGACGCGGCGGGACGGCCGACCATCTCCTGCGGGCTGAAAGGCATCGCCTACCTCGAGCTTCGGGTGCGCGGGGCGAACAAGGATGCGCATTCGTCCCTGGCCACGATCGTGCCGAATCCGGCCTGGCGGCTCGTCTGGGCGCTCGCGACGATGAAGAGCGAATCCGACGAGATCACGATCGACGGTTTCATGGACGCGGTGCGGCAGCCGACGACGGCCGAGCGCGCGCTCCTCGAGCGCCTGCCATTCGACGAGCAGGGCATGCTCCGCATCCACGGCATCAAGCGTTTTGTGCGCGGCCTGGAGGGTTACGAGCTTCGGAAGAAGCACTTCTTCGAGCCGACCTGCACGATCTGCGGGATCGTTTCCGGGTACACCGGGGCGGGCTCGAAGACGGTCCTACCGGCGGTGGCGAGCGCGAAGATCGATTTTCGTCTCGTCCCCGATCTCACACCGGATAAGGTCACGACGCTCCTGCGCGCCCACCTCGACCGGCGCGGGTTCGAAGACGTCGAGGTCGTGCCGGGTCACGGCGAGCCGCCGTCGCGCTGGCCCACGGATTCGGTGACCGCGAAGGCGGCGGTCGACGCGTGCCAGAGCGCGTATGGGACCGCACCGGTGGTCTATCCATTGCTCGCAGGTTCGGGCCCGATGGCGCAGGTGTGTGACACGCTCGGAATCCCCGTCGCGGGGTTCGGCTCAGGTAATGCCGCGTCGGCGAATCACGCGCCCAATGAGAACATCGCGATCGCCGACTACGTCGACCACATTCGGGCCTTCGGGCGTTTCCTCCACGCATTCGCGGGTCGCGCCCTGGCTTGAGTCCCGGCGAGCGACGCGCCCTTCTCGGTCTTCTCGGATTCCTGACGTTCTCGTCCGTCTACGTCAGCGTCGTCATCGCGCCGGTCCTGACGCAGGTCGCCACCGAGTTCGAGATCACGACCGGCACCGCGGGACTCGCCGTCGCCGCGTACGGCGCACCCGGCATCATCGTCGCGCTGCTGACGGGACCGTACTCGGATCGCTTCGGGCGCAAACGTTTTCTCGTCGCTGGCTCGCTGATCATGGGCGTGTTCACGCTGCTCGGCGCCTTCGCGACGAGCTTTGGGGTCCTTGTCGCGATGCGGATGGTGGCGGGCGTCGGATCGTCTGTGATCTGGCCGAACGTCACCGCGACGGTGGGAGACAACTTCTCGTATCGCGATCGCGGTCCCGCGATGTCCACAGTCATCGGTCTGAACACCATGGCGTCGGTCGTGGGTGTCCCCCTCGCCGGCATCGTCGCCGAAGGGACGACCTGGCGGGCATCGGTGGCCATCGTCGGGCTCCTGTCCATCGCCGCGGCGCTCCTGCTTTTGTGGAAGCTCCGGCCCGCGCAGGTGCCCGTCAGCGAGTCGAAGGTCCGCGAGCTGTACCGGTCGATCCTCACCAACCGATCGGCGGTCGGCGCGATCGGCTCGAGTCTTCTCGGGTCCCTCTACTGGTTCACCTGGTCGACGTACATCGTCGTGTTCTTTGAGCTCACATTCCAACTCTCGGAAGGGATCGCGTCGACGATCGCGCTGACTCTGGGACTGGGCGTTCTGGTGGGAAGTCAATTCGGTGGACGGCTCGGCACGCGCATCGGGCACAAGCCGATCGTCGCTGCGAGCGTCGTGATCTCGGGTGCGCTTCTCCTGCTGCAGACGAACATGACGCTTCCGCTTGCCGCGACCGCGGCGCTCAACTTCGTGCTCTCCGCGGTGATCGGTGCGCGCTTCGCATCGAATACCACTCTTCTCACCGAACAGGTGCCGGAGGCGCGAGGCACGCTTCTCGCGCTCTCCGCATCCGTGACCAGCCTCAGCATCGTCGCAGGGGCGGCGATCGGCGGACTTCTCATCGATGGTCCGGGCTTCCCCGCGGTGGGAGTGTTCTGTTTTGTCGCGGCGGTTCTGGCTGCGAGCGTGGTCGCGTTATTCGTTCGAGAAGAGCCCATCGACCTGGAAATCGCACCTGCTGCCTGATTCGGCCGCACATCGTTGCCTAACTGTTACGCCAGGGGCTCGTCCGAACGCCTGCTCGGCATGGCACCTGCCCGTGCATGTGTCAGTCGGAAAAGGAGCAGGCCATGGCACGGAAAGCCGGAGGCGGGATGACCGTCGCCGAAGCAGGACGAATGGGTGGCCGACTAGTCAGCGAGAAGTACGGTCCGGAGTTCTACGAGAAGATCGGCAAGAAGGGTGGATCGAGCACCGCCAACAAATACGGACCGGAATTCTTCGGTCGCATCGGCAAGAAGGGTGGCCGGGCGGTGACGGCGAAGTATGGCGCCGGCCATTTCGAGCGCATCGGCCGTAAGGGCGGCCAGAAGGTTGCCGACCTCATCGAGAGAGCCAAGACCCTCGAGTCCGCAGCCGAGGCGGAAACGCAGCCGGAAGAGGCGACGCCCACCGAATAGCTCGTTCGGCGACGGCGTATTTTTGGTCCCTTGATGGACCGGAGGGAGCTGGGAGCGGGGACGCGCGTCGTGCGGGCCGCCCGCTCGCTCCCCCCGGGCCGCGGTGAGCCAGTCGTTCCGCCGCTCGTGCAGAGCGTGGCCTTCGATTACGGATCAGCCGCCGAGCAGGACGCGGTCTTCGGCAACGACCGGCCTGGCTACGTCTACGGACGCTACGGCACGCCGACCACGGCCGCGCTCGAGAACGCGCTTGCCGAGCTCGACGCCGTCGAGGCCGTCACCTGCTTCGTGACCGGGATGGCCGCGATCTCCGCAGCTGTTGACGCGTGTGCGATCTCGCGCGGCGGCCGCGTCGTCGCGCAGGAGGACTGCTACGGGCAAACGCGCGCGCTCTTCGAGCGGTGGGCTCGCGAGCGCTCGGCCGACATTGTCTTCGTGGACACGACCGACCACCGCGCCGTCGAAGCGGCGCTCCGAGCGAAGCCGACGGCGCTCCTCTACGCCGAAGCGATCGCCAACCCGCTGCTGAAAGTGAACGACGTGGCTGCGCTCGCTCGGTTGGCGCGCGACAACGGGTCCAGCCTCGCAGTGGATGCGACCTTCGCGACGCCCGTGCTCTTCCGTCCGGCCGTGTTGGGCGCGACGATGGTGATTCACTCGCTCACCAAATATGTGAACGGCCACGGCGACGTCATGGGCGGATCCGTCGGCGGTGGTGAGGAGCTCGGCCGCGCGATGCGCGACCGCACCATTCTCGATGGTGCGTATCTGCCTCCGCACGAGGCCTGGCTCGCGATCCGCGGCATGCGCACTCTGGCGCTCCGCATGCGCCGCCAGTGCGACAGCGCGCTCGGCGTTGCACGGCATCTCGCGAAGCATCCCAAGGTCGCGCGCGTTCGTTATCCCGGTCTTCCCGACCATCCGCAGCACGAGATCGCCACGCGCCAGTTTGGTGGCCTCTACGGCGGCGTCGTGTCCTTCGCCCTGCGCGACGACACGAAGCCCGCGGCCTTCCGGTTCCTCGACGGGCTCGAGCTCGCGGCATCCGCCACGACGATCGGCGATCTCTTCACCGAAGTGCTGTACCCGCCGATCTCGTCGCATCGCCGCCTTCCGGCCGAGGAACGGAGGCGCCTCGGCATCACCGACGGTTTCCTGCGCGTGTCCGTCGGCATCGAAGATCCGGATGACATCATCGCCGATATCGACCTCGCCCTTGACCGCGTCTAACCCGCTACCCCGCGCCCTCGTCTTCAACTGCCACATCACCGGCCTCGCCGTCGCGCGTTCGCTCGCCGCGCGCGGGGTCGAGGTCATCGCGCTGGACCCCGATCCGCGGGGCCTCGGCCAGGCATCCCGCGCTGTGGTCCAGCGCCACAAGTGCCCGAACGCGCTCCAGGACGAGCGCGGGTTCATCCAGTACCTCGTGGACAACGCGAAGCGCTTCGGCGAGGGCGCCGTTTTGTTTCCGACGAACGACGAGTGGGTGCTTGCGGTCGCGCGCTACCGCTCGCAGCTCGAGGCGTGCTATCGCATCCCGTTCAGCGAGCTATCGGTGATCGACGCGGTGCTGGACAAGCGCCGGCTTTACGCGGACGCACATCACCTCGGCATCCCGATCCCGAAGACGTTCACACTGAACGATCCAAAGGCGACGGCGCGCGAGATCCGCTACCCGGCGATCGTGAAGCCCGCCGAGCAGCGGCGCTTCTACGACCGGTTCGGCGTGAAAGTGTTCCGCGCTGAGAACGCGGCGGAGCTCGTGCGCTTCGCGCGCGAGGCGGCGGATCTCGCCTGCGTCGCCCAGGAGATCGTCGACGTGCCAGCCGGCGGCTTCTACTCGTTCTGCTCGTACGTCGCGCCGGATGGCGAGCTCCGCGGCGCGTTCGTCGGACGAAAGCTCGAGCAATATCCGGAAGACTTCGGCACTGGATGCCTCGTCATCGGTGAGCAGGTTTCCGAGATCGTCGAGCGCGGAAGCGCGATTCTGAAAGCCTTTGGCTACCACGGGATCAGCGAGGTTGAGTTCATCTGGGACCCGACGCGGAAGGAGCATCTGCTTCTCGACGTCAATCCCCGTGTCTGGAAATGGATCGGTCTGCCGATCGCGAGCGGCGTGGACCTGCCGTGGCTCGCGTACAGCGAGGCGATCGGCCAGCCGGCGCGCGCCTCCGAACCCCGAGACGGACTTCGCTGGATCTACGAGCGCGACTACGCGCTGCTCGCTCAGTCTCGGGCGCTTTTTCCCGCAACGGGCGAGGTCGTGAACGCCGTCTGGGACCCCGACGATCCGGGTCCGTTCGCTCAGCTGATCCTGAACGAAGGACCGGCGGGCCGGTATTACTGTGCCTGTTAGCAGCATCGGTACTTGGGCGCGCATCGCGGCGGCCAGACTTCTTCAGGTCGTGCTCGGACTTGTCGTGCTCTACTTCTCCCTCCCCATGTTCTCGAGCGCCGGTCTCCAAGAACCGAACGTGGGGGTCTGGCTGGGCCTTGTCTGCATCGGCCTGCTCACCGCGAGCGCGTCGAGGGCAGAGGGTCACGTCTTCGCGAGTCTGTGGGTCGCCGTCCTGGCATTCGCGCTGCCGGCCTTCCTGCTTTCGCTTGGGGGCGTTGGCAAAACGCCATGCCCGCCGAACCCTCCGCCGATCACGAACACCTATTCCTGTGTGTTTCCGGGCTACGGAGCGCTGCTCGCATTCGCGCTCGTCTTGATGGCGGCTGCGATCGTCGGAGCCGTCCTCGACCTCCGCGCGTTGCTCGTCCGCGCCGGTCGCGCGTCCAGCTGAGCCATGATTCAGAGGATGCGTTTCGGATTCTGGATGCCGGTGTTCGGCGGATGGCTGCGGAACGTCGAGGACGAAGGCATGCCAGCGACGTTCGCGTACCAGCGAGAGCTGGCGCAGCAGGCCGACCGTGACGGCTGGGACGTGACGTTGATTGCCGAGCTGAATCTGAACGACATCAAGGGACCCGAGGCCGACTGCCTCGAGGCCTGGACGACGGCGGCGGCGCTCGCGCCGCTCACCGAACGCCTCGAGCTCATGGCTGCGGTGCGTCCGAACTTCCGTCTCCCGGCGCTCGTCGCGAAAGAGGCCGCGACCATCGACCGGATCTCGAACGGCCGCTTCACGCTGAACGTCGTGAGCGCCTGGTGGCAGGCCGAAAGTGACCAATACGGCGGCGCATGGGTGCAACACGATGAGCGCTACGCCCGCACCGAAGAATTTCTGGCCGTCCTCAAAGGGATGTGGACCAAAGACGAGTACACGCTCGAGGGCCGCTACTACACGATCAAGAACGCGCGCCTCGCACCGAAGCCCATGCGGCGACCGTGGCCCACGCTCTACGCCGGCGGGGAATCGCCCCCCGCGAAGGACCTGATCGCGCGCGAGTGCGACGCCTATCTCATGCACGGCGACCCGCCCGAGGCCCTCGCCGCGAAGATCGAAGACATGCGTGCGCGCCGCGCGAAGCATCCCGCGCTTCCGCCGCTCCGGTTCGGTGTCGCCGGATACGCCATCGTTCGCAACAGCGACGCCGACGTAAAGAAGGAGCTCGCCCGGATCACCGATGTACGCGCGAGCGCCCGCGGCTACGCGAGCTATCAGGACTTCATCAAGGGCTCGCAGCTGGAGACCGAGGTATCGCTCGAGGACTACAGCGTTTCGAACCGCGGCCTGCGCACCGGCCTCGTAGGCACGCCGGAACAGGTGGCGGAGCAAGTGCGTGCCCTGGAGCGCATCGGCATTGATCTGCTGCTGTTGCAGTCGAGCCCGCAGCGTGAGGAAATGGAGCGTTTCTCGTCGGAGATCTTCCCGCTCGTGAATCACGCCTAGGGCAGGAACAGTGAGGCCCGCCAAGTGCGGTCCGTCGAGACAAAGATGCGATCGAGCGTGACGGTCAGTTTCGCGTCGGGCGGAGGCGCGGGGGCGAACTTCACATATAAGAGCCCGCTGGTCCCGATTCGTTCGTATCCGACCATCGAATAAGCGTTGCCCTTGTCGTCGCGCGCCGGGGAAAACTCGTTGTATGGGGAGCGGATGCCGACGAACGGCGGGTAGTAGCTTCCAAGCTCCATGAAGCCGACCGAGAATCCTTCGGGCTTCACGACCATATCGAAAAGGCGTAGCTCGCGACCCGCGGCGGTCGCGGTCGTCGCAAGCGATCCATTGCCGGCCGGGATGTTGGCGAAGATCCATGGTCCCTCGACTTTCTCGAGGACGTTATCCACCTGATAGGTGAGCTGGTGGATCCCGGTGAGCAAATCGCCCGGGACGGTTTGGGGCATCGGCGCCAGCAATCCGTCGACGCTCATCCCAGTGACATGGCCGGATCTTGCGTCCGTTCCGCTGAGCGAATATTCCCGGCCCGTTTCGTCGAAGATCCTCATGCGTGAGAAGCCGCGAAGCGCGGCCTGCCAGGGGTCACCGATCGAGGGCTCGCCGGTGGCGTGCCCGAGCACAACGAAGCTTCCATCGGAAATCCGGACCTCGTAGAGGCAGAGCGAGCCTTTTTCGCCGATCCACCGTTGGTCGAGGTGGATCGTTCGGATCGACGGCGCGGTCGGAATGGGCGACTCGGTCGCATCGGCCCGGCAGCCCGCCAGGGCCTGCAGAGGGCCGCAGGCCGAGGAGACGAGCAGAGCGACGGCAGCGAGCGACCAGATCAGCGCTCGCGATGCGCGAACTTGGGCCCGATCCTGATCTCGCAAGCGACTTCGTTATAGCGCTCGCGTTCCTGACGCTCGGGCGATGAGACGCCTAACATTTCGCGCGGCCGCTACGGGCCGAAGTGGGGGAGGAATTCATGCGTCGTTGGTCGATTCCCATCATCGCCGCGCTACTGCTCCTATCGGGGCAGACCGTCCTCGCCGCGCAGCCCACGCAGGGCGTCGTTCGGGACCTCGCGGACGCGAACAACGCGCGCTGTCACAACCCCGAAGGGATCACCGCATCGCCGAATGGCCTTCTGTACGCGGCCGGTCTCTCCGGGAACATCTGCATTTACGACCTGAGCGGGAACGAGCTCGGTCATCTCACCGTGGCGCCGAATCACGCGCTCCTCGGTGAGCTCTACACGCCCGAGGGTATCTACGTCGCCGACAACAACCCCGGATTCACCGGCGGACGTCTCATTCGGGTCGATCCGGAGACCGGCGCGTTCGTCGTTCTCGCCGAAGGATTCGGCGCGCCAAACGCGATCGCGCAGGATCACCGCGCGACCCTCTATGTTTCGGACTCGTTCGCGGGCGCGATCTACACGGTCAGCCCGAGCGGCGGCGGAAAGACGCTCTGGAAGGCCGACGTGCTCCTCCAGCCGCACGGCTACCCGCCCTTCGGCGCGAACGGGGTTGCTTTCGATCGCACGCAGAGTTTCCTTTACGTCGCCAACACCGCTGACGACCGCATTTTGAGGATCGCCGTCAACAAAGACGGCAGCGCTGGAGCGATCTCGATCTTCGCTGACGGCGCGACGCTCGGACCCGGTGCGCTGGACGGTGCGGATGGGATCCAGTTCGACGTCAAGGGAAACCTTTACGTCTGCGCGAACCAGGCGAATGAGATCCAAGTCCTGTCGCCGAGCGGCGCGCTGATCGCGCGCTACGGCCACAACGCCGGCGACGATCCGCTCGACTTCCCCGCGAGCCCGATCTTCCACGAACGGGGTCTCTACATCGCCAATCTCGCCCTCGGGACGGCGCCGAACGGAGGCAAGATCTCTGTTCTGGGAGTTCCTTTCCCAGGAGCGCCGGCGGCGCACTAACGCGTTCTTCGCGCTGAGGTCGACCGAAACCCTCTCAACGCGATGGTGGACCCCCCGGCCTCCGGCCGGATCCCCATCGCGCGGGGGCCCTCGGTCGACCTCAGCTCTTGCCTCTGCGTTAGCGCTCCCGGCGTAGGAAATCCAAGATCTCTGCCATAACGCGACAGTCGACTTCGTTGTAGCGCCCGATCTCTTGCATGACCGGAGATTCGGTCAGGGATCTTCCTCGAGCACGCGAATCTGCCGCCGCGGACCAGGCGCCTGCCATCGCGCCGGCGCCATCAGCGAGACCCTCGCCCCAGTGCGTTTGGATCAACCCGTGCGCGTGCATCGCTCGTGCGATCGATTTGAGGCCGAACGAGAACGCTCCTTTGACCACGATCGGCTGGGCGCGGAAGACGCGTCCGAGCAGGTCATACCACGCCAGCGCCGGCCAGCTCCGATCGGGGTGACGAGAGCGCGCCGACTCATAGGCGCGCTCGAAGTTCGATTCCTCGGCGAGAGACCAGTGCACGAGACGCACATCGCTCGCTGACGCGCATCCCGCCTCGCGTGCCAGGTCGGCGAGGTGCGCGAGCCAGTCGTCGATCACCCGTGCCTCGGCTTCCACACCGAGATCGTCGACGGTGAATTGGCGGAACGACCAGCTCCGATCGCGATAGGTGCCCGATCCGATCTGGAAGATGAGTGCCTGGCCGCCTTTTCGTGGGAACGTGCTGAAGTCGTCGTCCATGTCGTGGACGAACTCGAAATCGACGAACGCTTCGGCCGGCGGCGGCACCCGCCACCGCTCCTCATCGGCGCTGACGCGGTCGGGGCGCAGCACCTCGCCACCATCCCGATTCACCGCGATGACCGCGTCGAGCATCCGCCCGTGCTCTCCATCGAGGCCGAGGACGGTCGCGGACGTACGCCCGTCGTCCCAGCGCGTCACTCCGACCGCGTGCGCGGCGGCGCGGAGCTCGATGTTGACGCGCGGAAGAATGGTGAGCTCGGCGAGCTTCGTCGCGATCTCCGCCTTCGCGCTGTGCCACGGGAAATCGCTGCTCGCTTTCATGTTCGGCCAGAGCTCGGGGACCGATGGGATCGGGAGGACGCGCCACTCCGCTCCTTCCGTACGCAGGCGTCGCACCCATGCGATCGCCCGCCCGACCACGGCACCGAGGTCCTCATCACGCGAACGGACGAAGGCCTCGCGCGGGACGCGGGCGAGCTTTTCCCAGCACCGGTCACCACGGGCGCCGCCTTGCTTCCACGCGCGGCCGGCGACATACGCCGCCGGCGGGGTGAAGCCCTGGATCCGCCCGAGCGCTTCGTTGTAGACCCATGCCTGGCTCATCACGCTGAGCGAGTCCGCGCCAAGACCCCCGTCCTTCAACAGGTGAAGCGTCGAGAACTTGATGTCGACGATGCGGTAATGACGTCCGTGCCTCATCGCGGCGACCGGAAGCTCGAGCTGATCTCCGAGGAAGGCATCGGGGCAAAGCTCCCCGAGCACGTCCGAACGGACGAGGAGATCCGCGACACCGAAGGTACGCCGCTCCGGATCGCGCAACACACCTGACGCGATCAGAGGGGCACCGTTCTTCATCGCGTCCCACGTGGCCTCCGCCGCCGCGAGCGACCGCGCCTCGTCCGGTCTCGTCGCGATCCGCGTGACCGGCCACCGCTGCTGCAGGTCGACGAGGACGGCCTGCTCGAATCGGCGACCCTGCTCCATCAGAAAACGGGACAGGTCGAAGACGCGGTTGTAGCCCGGCAGGTGATCGTCGCGGCGGAAGCCGTGCTGCTCGCCGTACTCGGACAGCCAGTCGACGAGCAGGTCGTCGTGGCACCAATTGCGGATCGCCCCGGCCGCCACCCACCCGAGCCAGTCGGCGTCGGTCCGGGGATCGACGAGAGCTCCGTCGTCGCGCTGTGTGATCGCGGCCCGGCCGATCACTGGATGACGCCTACGGTCTCGAGCAGCCCGCGGAAGTCCGGCTCCTCGCGCAGGGCCGTTCCGTCCGTCGGTGCCGGGGCGCCGCCGCGATTCGCCCAGTAGACGTCCATGCCCACGCGCGCCGCACCTCCAACATCGTGAGCCGAGCCGGCCACAAAGAGCGCCTCCGCGGGGTCGAGGGCGAGGCGCTCAAGCGCCATCCGATAGGGAAGCGGATCGGGCTTGTATGCGCCCGCCTCTTCGGCTGTGACCACGAGCTCGAAGCGGCCCGCGCGGAACGCGGCGAGGCGTCCGAGCTTTCTGGAGCAGTTGGTCACGACGAAGCGCCGGATGCCACCCAGGCGTTCGAGCGTCGGCGGGACGTCGGGCCAGGGTTCGAACTCTCCCCACCGGCGGAGAAGCTCGGACGCGCGTTTGGGGTCGATGCCGAGCTCGGCGGCGCTCTCACCGACGATCTCCTCGAAAGGCCGGTAACGCTTCCCGCGCAGGCGCTCCTGCGATGCGGCATGCCAACGCATTCCGAGCGCACGATCCCCCGCCACGTCCGCCCAGAGGGTCCACGTGTCGAGGAGCGCGGTGAGGAGGTCGAAGCCGACCGCCGCATAGGCCATCCAATTAGCCTATCGGCGCACGGGACCTGGCCGCAGACAAAGGGGAGGCACGCGCTCGTCGCGGGCGATGGATAAGTACCTCAAAGCGAATCGCGCTCTGTGGGATGAATGGACCGGCATCAACTACCGGTCCAATTTCTACAAGGTCGCCGACTTCAAGGCCGGCTTGAACAAGCTTCGGGCGTACGAGATGGCCGAGGTCGGGCCCGTCGATGGAAAAGAGCTGCTTCACCTGCAGTGCCACTTCGGGCTCGACACGTTGTGCTGGGCCCGTTTGGGTGCACGGGTGACCGGGGTCGATTTCTCTGCCGCCGCGATCAGTCAGGCTCGAGCCCTCGCCGAGGACGTCGGCCTCGACGCGCGCTTCGTTCAATCGGACATCTACGAGCTACCGCAACATCTCGAAGGCGGCTTCGACGTCGTCTACACCTCTCGCGGTGTGCTCGGCTGGTTACCGGACATCGAAAGGTGGGCGAGGGTCGCCGCTCATTTCGTCAGGCCCGGTGGCTTCTTCTACATCACCGAGATCCACCCGGTCGCGCAGGTCTTCGACGACGACGAGGGCGTGCGTGACCTGCGCCTTCGCTATCCCTACTTCGGCCACGCCGAGCCCATCACCATTCCCACGAAAGGGTCCTACGCCGATCGCGACGCGCCCGTGAGGCAAGAGTTCGAGTACAGCTGGAGCCACGCGATGGGCGAGATCGTGACCGCGCTGACCGTGGCCGGCCTGCGCATCGACTTTCTCCACGAGTTCCCGTTCGCCGAGTGGCCGCTGCCGTTCCTCCAGCCCGCGGCGGACGGGACGCATCGCCTGCCGCCCGAACACGATCTGAAGCTGCCGCTCTTCTTCTCACTGAAGGCTTCGAAGCCGAACGGATAGCGCCTAGTCCCGCGAGGTGTGCCTCGTAACCCAGTCGACAACGCGTCGATTGAAGTCGACGCGGTGACTCGGCCTGCCCTCAGCGATGAACATGTGGCTTCCGCCGGGATACCGCACGAACTCCGTCGGCACCCTGGCGGCGGCGACGAGGCCGGCGAAGAGCTCCTCGCCCTGTCCGATCGGGCAGCGCTCGTCGGCTTCCCCGTGGAGAACGAGCGTCGGGGTCCTGACCCTGTCGACATAGTTGATAGGGGAGAGGCGGCGGAAGGTCTCGCGCCCTTCGGTGAGCCCCGCGTTCATCTCCCACGGCGCGAACCACATGCCGATGTCGCTCGTACCGAAGAACGACTCCTGGTTGGTGACCGGCGCACCGACCACCGCTGCCTTGAACCGGTCGGTGTGGCCGATCGTCCAGCTCGTCATGAAGCCGCCATACGAATACCCGGCGACAGCGAGCCGGTCCGCATCGGCGATGCCCTCGGCGATGAGCTGGTCCACGGCCGCGAGCTGCTCGGCAAGGTCCAGCTCGCCCCATTTCGCGCGGATGCCGTTCGCAAACTCGCGCCCGTAGGATCCCGATCCGGTGGGGTTGAGCGTGAGCACCGCCCAGCCGCGCGATGTCAGCACGTACCGGTAGAAGTAGCTCAGCGAAAAGCGATTTCCGGCGAAGCTCGCGGGTCCGCCGTGGATATCGACCAGAAGCGGCGCGGGGCCGCGCCGCTCGCTTGGCAGGAACAGCCAGCCCTCCAGCGGGCCGCCGTGCGGACTGCTGAACGTGCGCCGTTCGCCGTGAACAGGAGCGAGCTGCGCGAGGATCTCCTTGTTGAGCCGGGTGAGCCGTCGCTCACGGCTGCCGTCCCAGGCCGTGACATACAGGTCTGACGGAGCCGCGAGGTCACCCGCCGCGAACGCGATGCGCGATCCGGGCTGCGCGCTCGCGAAGGTGATCTGGCGCTCGCCGCCGACAACGCCGCTCGTCGAGCCGTCGGCGATCGCCGCGCGCACCAGGTGCATATTCCCGTGGTCGCCCGCGATGAAGGTGACGCTCGCGTTGTCAGGCGACCAGATCGGGCCTGGCGTGATCGCGGGCGTTGGGAGGAGCACCGCGCCGCGGTCGTAGCGTTCGGTGAGGCGCCGCTCCTTTCCTCCGTGCGCCGGAACGGTCCAGACGCGGACCATCGGATCGCCCAGGCCCGGCTCCTGCGCGTCGGTGCCGTAGCACGCGATGGTGGTCCCATCCGGCGACCAGGTGGGCGACGTCGCGCGTCCGACGTTCTCGGTGATGCGCAGGGCGGCACCGGTCGCGACATCAGCGACCCAGATGTCCGACCACGAGTACTCGCCCTTGCCACCGCGCGTTCTCGCGAACGCGATCTGCTGTCCGTCCGGAGACCAAGACCCCGCGCGATCTTCGAAGTCGCCGTCGGTGAGCTGCTTTGTCTCGCCCGTCGCCAGATCGACGATGAACAGATGCGACCGCGAGTCGAACGTGTAGCCGTGGCCATCCGTCTTGTACTGAGCCTTGGTGACGTGGCGCGGCCGCTCTTCCCACCGCGCTCGCGCACTTGCATCCTGAGGGCGCGGCTCGAGCCAGACCCGTGCGCTGAAGACGATCTTCGTGCCGTCCGGCGACCAGCTCGCCGCCTCGGCGTGTCCGGGCACCGAGGTCAGCTGTCGCGGTTCGCCACCTCGCGCCGACATGACGTAGATCTGGCGTTCTCCGCCGGTCCGATCTGAGAGGAAGGCGAGCTCTGTGCCGTCATGCGACCACCGCGGATCGGAGTCGCGCGTCGGCCCGCGCGTGAATTCGACCGGCGCGCCGCCGTCGGTCGGCGCGACGTGAATCGTCGAGCGATACTCGTCCTTCTCCGTGTCGATCCAGGTCACGACGTACGCGACCCGAGTACCGTCCGGCGAGATATCCAGCTCGGGGATCGTCTTGAAAGCGAGGAGGTCGGCGGCGTCCATGCGGTCCGAAAGACTACCCCCGGGATGACCGACCTCGCCCGCAGCCAATGGGTCTTCTCGAAGACGGAAGCCGTCGCGAGGAGCGGCATGGTGACGGCGGATCCGCTCGCCGCGGAGGCGGGGGTCGAGATCCTGCGCGACGGTGGCAACGCGCTCGACGCGGCACTCGCGAGCGCATTCGCGCTCGGCGTCACATCGCCGATCGGAAGCGGGCTCGGCGGGATCGCGGGATTCGTGGTGTGGCGCGACGGGAAGACGAGCTCATTCGATGGGTCGACGCGCGCGCCGCTCGCGTCGCGGCCCGAGATGTTCGAGCTTGTGGGAGGCGACGCTCGCTCGGGCATGTACGGATGGCCCGCGGTGAAGAACGATGCCAACGTCGAGGGTCCGCTCTCGGTCACGGTGCCCGGCGCCGTCGCCGCCTATGAGCTCGCGCATCGCCGCCTCGGGAAGCTGCCGTGGGCGCGTCTGTTCGAACCGGCGATCCGGCTTGCGCGCGACGGCTTCGTCATGGACTGGTACGGCACGCTCGTCTTTGGGACATCCGCCGTTCGCCTTCACAAGAACGCCGAGGCGAAGCGCGTCTACTACCGTCCGGGCGGCGCGCCATACCGGCCGCCGACGGGTTTTGAGCCCGCTGACCGACTGACTCAACCCGACCTGGCGCGGTCGCTGGAGGCGATCGCGCGTGGGGGCGCGAAGGTGCTCTATCAAGGCGAGCTCGCTGCCGCCATCGCCGAGGACATTCGTGCGCTCGGTGGCATCCTCTCGCGCGAGGATCTCTCGGCGTACGAGGCGGGCGCACCACCGGCGCAGACGGTCGACTACCGCGCCCACCGCGTGGTCACGCTTCCGGGGCTCACCGGCGGTCCGACCGTCGCGCGGGCGCTCGGTCTGCTCGAGCCTCTGGACCTACGCCGGCACAGCCAGCTCGGTGCGGAGAGCCTGCATCGGATCGCGGTCGCGGTGCGCGCGGCATTCGCCGAACGGCTCGCGTCGATGGCCGATATGCCGAATACCACTCACGTCAACGCGGTCGATCGCGATCGCATGTGCGTCTCGCTCACAGCGACGCTCGGCGGCGGCTTCGGCTCCGCCGTCATGATCAAAGGCACAGGGATCCTGATCACGAACGGGACGTACTGGTTCGATCCGCGCCCTGGTCGTCCGAACTCGATCGCCCCTGGCAAGCGCGTCCTGTGGGCGGGCGCACCAACGATCGTGCTACGCGGTGGCGATCCGTTCCTCGTCTGCGGTGCACCGGGCGGACGCAAGATCATGAGCGCGGTCGTACAGACCATCGTGAACTCCATCGACTACGGCAATGGGCCACAGGACGCGACCAGCCGTCCGCGCATCCATGACGAGGGTGAAAAGCTGCAGGTCGACTCGCGCATTGCTTCGGATGTACGCGATGCCCTCGCCACGATGGGACACGACGTCGAAGTCAAAGTGGAGGACGTGATGGCCACGAATTTCGCGCGCCCGGGCGCCATCCAGATCGACGGACAGGACCTTCGTGGCGGCGTGGAAGGCACCAAGATCGGGATCGCACTCGGATACTGATTCGTCACGGGCGGGGACCAGTGCGGGCCTAGCATCGCCGAATGTTCCGACGTCCGATCCTGATCCTCGCGTTGCTGCTGGCGGCAGGTTGCTCATCGCCGAGCGCTTCGGTGGCACCGACGCCAACACCCACCCCGGTGCCTTCCCCGACAAAGAGTCCGTTGCCCGCGGGTTGGTCGACGGTCACACGCTCCGCCGATGGCTTCAGCATCGCGATCCCGCCGACCTGGCGGGCGATCGACCTGGATCCGCAGACCATGGCTTCGGCGTTCAAGACGATGGTCGAGCAAAACCCCAGCATCGGCCAGGCGTACTCGGTCGACCAGATGCAGGCCATGGTCCAGCAGGGGATCAAGGTGATGGCGTTCGACTTTGGGAACGGCGGCCAAACGAACCTCAACGTCATACATCAGGCGCTGCCGTACGAGCTGACCGCTGGCGACTTCTCGCAGCTCGCGGCATCGCAGGTGTCGGTGCAGCTCAAGATCGCAACGCCGAAGATCGAGCTCGCGACCGTCGGTAACCTCGACGCCCGCGTCATCAGCTACGAGCTTCCTTTCCAGACGGGGAGCGGGACGTTCAACGCGTCGTTCTCGCAGTACGTGGTGGTGCAAGGAAAAGACGCCTACATCATCACGTTCACCAGCAGATCCGGCGACGCCGTGGGCAATCGACCGACCTTCGACCAGATCGCCGCCAACTTTGTCCTGATCCCGTAAGGGGTCGGGGTCGCGCTCGATCGATCTTCGAGAGCGACCCCTCTCTGACTAGGGAACGGTCGGGCGCTGGCCCGCGTTCTCTTGCGCTTCGCGCTCGGCACTCTCGCCTGCCTCGTGCGCCGGATCCTCGTTCGAGACGAAGACGCCCGGCGACGCCGACGCGTCAGCCCGTGTGGTGACGTTCGTCGGTGTGGTCGCCGCGTTCGCGCTCGAGCCCGCCGTAAAGGCGGCACCGAGCGCTACGCCGGCGAGCATCGAACCTCCTGCAAGCACTCCGATCACGGCCTTTCTTGCGTCCATCTTGTGTCTCCTTTCTTTCGCCCTTTGGGCTCATCCCACCGTGCGTCCCGAGCGCGCCACGGGCATGAGAGTCGCCTAGTAAGCACCTGGGAACTTCGTGAGAGTTGCGGGCACGCCGGCATCGGGGCTCGCGCGACAGCCCGGCTGCTATCCCGGGCGGCTAGGCTCTTGCCCGATGGGGCGGTTCGTTGTCGAAGGCGGAACTCCGCTGCATGGCGAGATCACGCCGGCCGGAAACAAGAACGAGGCGCTACCACTCATCGCAGCGAGTCTTCTGACTGACGACCCCGTCACTTTGCGGAATGTGCCGCGGATCCGCGATGTGCGGGCCATGCTCGAAATCGCGACCGCCCTCGGGGCGATGGTGGAGGAGCTCGACCCTCGCACCGTTCGTATCACGGGCTCGCTGCGCTCGACCGAGGTGCCGGCGAAGCTCGCTGGTGAGATTCGCACTTCGCTCCTCTTCGCGGGTCCACTCCTCGCACGCTACAAGAAGGTGAAGCTCGGCCTGCCGGGGGGTGACGTCATCGGTCGCCGCCGTAATGACACGCACTTCCTGGCCATGCAGGCCCTCGGTGCCGAGCTGGATATCGCACAGAACGGTTACGGCCTGCACACCTCCGGCCTGAAAGGCGCGGACCTGCTTCTTGACGAGCCGTCCGTGACGGCGACAGAGAACGCGCTTATGGCCGCGGTACTCGCGTCCGGCAGAACTGTCATTCGCAACGCCGCGAGCGAACCTCACGTGCAACAGCTCGGGATCGCGCTGATGAAGATGGGCGCGACGATTCTGGGGCTCGGCACGAATACGATCACGATCGAGGGCGTCGAGCGCCTGCGTGGGCTCGATCACACAATTCTCTCGGACCACATGGAAGTGGGCTCCCTCATCGGTCTCGCCGCCATGACGCACGGCGAGATCACGATCAAGAACGCGGTCCCGCAGTACTTGCGCATGACGCGGCTCGTATTCAAACGTCTCGGCGTCGACACGGACGTGAGCGGCGACGACCTGATCGTTCGGGCGAAGGACCGCTACCCGATCGAACACGACATCGGCGGAGCGATTCCGAAGGTGCAGTCGCAGGTCTGGCCCGGTTTCCCTTCGGACCTAACGAGCATCGCGACAGCGATGGCCACGCAGGCCGAGGGGACCGTGCTCATTCATGAGTGGATGTTCCCCGCCCGGATGTACTGGGTCGGATCGCTCGAGAGCATGGGTGCCCGCATCGTCCTCTGCGACCCGCATCGAGTTGTTGTCGTCGGCCCCTCGCAGTTATACGGCTCGGATCTGCGAAGCCCGGATATTCGCGCCGGCATGGCTCTCCTTGCGGCGACGCTCTCCGCGAAGGGCACGAGCACCATGAACAACGTGGAGCAGATCGATCGTGGCTACGAGGAGCTTGACAAGAGGCTGCGCGCGCTCGGAGCCAAGATCGAACGCGCGGCGTGACCTCGTTCGCGACGCATCTCGAGTGCTCGCGGTGCCAGGAAGACTTTCCTCTCGAGCAGATCCAGCAGGTCTGCAAATCTGACGGCGGTCCGCTCCTCGTGCGCTACGACCTGCGGCGCGTGCGCGACTCCGTCACGAAGGACGCACTCCGCGAGCGGCCGGAGACGCTCTGGCGGTATCGCGAGCTCTTGCCGATGGCGAGCGAGGACCATGTTTCGCTCGGCGAGGCGATGACACCTCTGAATGCGGCGCCGTGTCTGGGCGCCGAGATGGACATTCCCGGTCTCCTGATCAAAGACGAAGGACTTCTCCCCACGGGGACGTTCAAAGCGCGCGGAGCAGCGGTCGGCGTGACCCGGGCGAGGGAGCTGCGCGTCGGCACGCTCGCGTTGCCCAGCGCAGGCAACGCCGGCGCGGCGTGGGCCGCGTACGGCGCGCGCGCCGTAATGCATGTCGTGGTGGTGATGCCCGAAACGACGCCGGAGGTCATCGTCCGAGAAACGCTGGCGTACGGCGCGGAGGTGTACCTGGTCGCGGGCTCGATCGCCGACGCCGGCGCGGTCGTCCGGCGCGCGTGCGAGCGCTACGGCTGGTACGACGCGTCGACCCTGCGCGAGCCCTATCGCATTGAAGGTAAGAAAACGATGGGGTTCGAGCTGGCGGAACAGCTCGGATGGCGCGTGCCAGACGTGATCGTGTACCCGACCGGCGGCGGCGTCGGCCTCATCGGCATGTGGAAGGCATTCGACGAGCTCCGAGCGATCGGCTGGCTCGACGCGAAAAAGCCACGCTTCGTTGCCGCTCAGGCCGAGGGTTGTGCGCCGATCGTCAAGGCGTTCGCCGAGGGAGCCCACGAGTCGGAGACCTGGCCCGATCCGCGGACCTTCGCCGCCGGCATCCGCGTCCCGAAGGCGCTCGGTGACTTCATCGTCCTCAAGGCGCTCCGCGACTCCGCCGGCATCGCCGTGGCCGTCAGCGAGAGGGAGATCGAGACCGCCATGGAGGGCGCCGGCGGGGCGGAGGGGATGCTCATCTGTCCGGAAGGGGGAGCCGCGGTCGCCGCAGCGTCGAAGCTGCGCCGCGAGGGATGGATCCGCGAGAACGAAGAGGTCGTCATCTTCAACACCGGCACCGGACTCAAATATGCGGAGTTCCTTCAGGGCTCCGATGCGCGCCACCTCGATGCGAACGAGCTTCCGGATGGATAGGCGGCCGACCGCCGCGGTGGCGCCACGGCGGGGCGTCCTGGGCGGGGCCGTTCTCCTCGCGATCGGCGGTGCCTTTCTCCTGCCGCCGTTCGGAGTGCCGAACGCGGGTGCCTACCTCTTCGTCGCGCTCGGCGTCGCGTTCGCAGCCGCTTGGTGGGTCGGCGCGCGGCAGTACGTGTACTTGGTCCCGGCGTGCGTCCTCATCGGCTTCGGTCTTGGCCTCGTGATCCCCGCGCTGCTGAATCTTCCCGCCGACACGGCGGGCCCGGTATTCCTCGGAACGCTGGCCGCCGGCCTCGTCGCCGTTTCCCTTCTCGCACCCGCCCGGCGAGCGCCGCTCTTTCTTGCCGGGATCCTCGCGGTCGTCGCGACGGCGGATCTTTTCCTGCAGATCGACCTGGTCCCGCTCGGGCTCCAGCCGTACTTCGTCCCCGTCGTCCTGATCATCGTGGGCCTGTACCTCCTGGTGGAGCCCAAGGGGTAGGGTCCAGACCGGTAGTGGCGGCATAGCATCCACGTGTGACCATCGCGCCGAACATCCTTGGGCTCGTCGGCCATACGCCCCTCGTTCGCCTTTCCCGCATCGGCAGGGGGCTGCGCCCCGCGATCGTCGCGAAGCTCGAGCACTTGAATCCGGGCGGTTCCGTCAAGGACCGCATCGGCCTGCTCATGATCGAGGACGCCGAGCGGCGGGGTCTCCTGCGACCCGGCGGAACGATCGTCGAGCCGACGAGCGGAAACACCGGCGTCGGTCTCGCGATGGCCGCTGCGATCAAGGGGTACAGGGTCATCTGCACGATGGCCGACAAGCAGAGCCAGGAGAAGCGCGATCTTCTGCGCGCGTATGGCGCCGAGGTCGTCGTGTGCCCGAGCGCGGTGCCGCCTGAATCTCCAGAGTCCTATTACAAGGTTGCGGATCGTCTCACGCGCGACATCCCGGGGGCGTTTCAGCCGAACCAGTACTACAACGCGATGAACCCGGAGGCCCACTACCGGACCACCGGCCCTGAGATATGGGAACAAACCGAGGGGCGGATCACGCATCTCGTAGCTGGGGTCGGCACCGGGGGCACCGTGACCGGAGCCGGCCGGTATCTCAAGGAGCGAAAGAAGAACCTGGTCATCGTGGGCGCGGATCCTGAGGGATCGCTCTACACGGGCGACATCCATCCTTACAAGACCGAGGGCATCGGTGAGGACTTCTATCCGGGAACGTTCGATCCGGCGATGATCGATCGATGGGTGCGCGTCTCCGATCGGGATTCCTTTCTCACCGCGCGTCGTCTCACCCGCGAGGAAGGGATCCTCGTCGGCGGCTCGTCGGGGACAGCCCTGTTCGCCGCGCTCGAGGTCGCGAAGGACCTGGACGAGAACGCGTTGGTGCTCGTCCTCTTCGCGGACTCCGGCCGCAACTACCTATCGAAGATCTTCAACGACGAGTGGATGCGTCAGAACGGATTCCTCGGTGGCCTTGTCCCGGCGAACGTCGGCGACGTCATGAAGGACCGCGGCGGCACTCCGGAGCTCATCGTGGTCGCCAAGACCGAGACCGTCCGCCGCGCGATCGACACGATGCAGCGTTACGGGATCTCCCAGATACCGGTGACCGCGAACGGCGCGGCTGGTGCCGTGTCCGACATCGTCGGAAGCGTGTCGGAGAAGACGATGCTCGATCGAGTGTTCCGCGAGCCTGCGCTCGTCGACGAACGCGTCGAGCGGGTGATGGATCCGCCGTTCCCGGTGGTGCAGGCGAGCGACGACATCGAGCGCCTGTACCAGGAGCTTTCGGGTGGCGCCCCAGCCTTGCTCGCCGCGCGGGACAACCGTCCGGTGTCGGTCATAACGAAGGCCGATCTTTTGGAATTCGTCGCGCACCAGCGAAAGGTCGCGCCCCGCTAGCGTTCCCTCTTCTTGGAGTCTCCCTCGGCCCTCGCGCGCTCGCGCATCCCGCGCACGAGAATTTCGAGGTCGCCGATGGACACGCCCCCGGTCGCTTTCCAATCGTGTCCGTCTGCGCGCACGTCGGACGGGCAATACGCCCACGTCTTGTCGTAGATCGTGAGGTGGTCAACGAGGGCGCCGTTCATCTGAAGGTGCGCCGGCGCCATGCAGATGAATGCGACTCTCGGACCCGCCGTCCCCATGCCAAGTATTTGCATCATGACGGTGCGTCATCTCAAGTGCCGGTTTGACCAATACCCGTGACGTAACCGGAGGAGTAGTGGCCGAAAGTGCATATACTTTCGTTCGTGCCGATCCAGCGCCCGCTCACGCCCCGGCAGCACGTCATTTTGAGAAGCGTTGCGCGCGGGAAGACCAACAAAGACATCGCCGCGGAGCTCGGGATCTCGGAGCAGGGCGTCAAGGTTCACATCTCGCGTCTCCTCGAGCGTTATGGCGCCGAGAACCGCGTGGAGCTGGTGAGCGTCACAAAGGCTTGGGCGCAGGCGGACCAGCCCGCCTACCGGGAGTTAGCAAACGACATCGCCGGGATCCAGGACGGTCTCCACAAGACATATCGGGACATCGGCGCGCTCAGTAAGGGTCATGGCGCGAACGGTCACTCTGGCCCGGTGAGCTCGCGATCCGAGACGAACGGTCACACACCCGTGATCGGGACCGACCTCGTCGCCGAAGTGCGGTCCCTTCGCGAGGTCCTCGGGGAGATCAACGTCGCCCTGAAGCTTGCCCGCGAGCTGCCCGCGGACGCGGATATCGGTCCGCTCGTGGACGCGATTCGCATCCGCGTGGGCGCCGCCCTCGACCAGAGCTCCAGGCTGGATGCTCTCGTCACCCGCGAGCCCTCTCGAGACCAGCGGCTGGATCAGAGCGCGATCTAGGGCCTGCAAGTCAGGAGCGGGTCGCGCGAGCGTCTCGGCATACTGGCAATGACGTGAAAGAAACGCCACGTAAGCCCGGATTCGAAACGCTCGCCATCCACGCCGGGCAGGACCCCGAAGCCGCCACCGGTGCGGTCGTCGTCCCCATCTTCCAGACCTCGACGTTCGCGCAGGAAGCCGTGGGAAAGAACAAGGGTTATGAGTACGCCCGCACGGGGAATCCCACGCGAACGGCACTCGAGACCTGCCTCGCCGCGCTCGAAGGCGGTGGGTGGGGCCTCGCGTTCGCGTCCGGGATGGCCGCGACCGATGCGATCGCACATCTCCTTTCGGAGGGCGATCACGTCGTCATTAGCGATGACGTGTACGGCGGCACGTATCGCCTGTTCGCGAAGCTCTTCGATCGGTTGGGGGTCTCGTTGACCGCGGTCGACATGCGCAAACCGGAGGCCGCGCGGCGCGCGATGCGACCGCGAACGAAGCTCGTGTGGATAGAGTCGCCGTCGAATCCGCTTCTGAAGGTCGTCGACATCGCGGCACTCGCCGAGATCGCGCGCAAGGGCAAGGCCCTTGCGGTCGTCGATAACACGTTCGCGAGCCCGTATCTGCAGCAGCCGCTTCGCCTGGGCGCCGATTTAGTGCTGCATTCGACGACGAAGTACCTCGGCGGACATTCCGACGTCGTCGGCGGAGGCCTGGCCGGCAACGACGAGGACTTGCACGAGAGGATCGCCTTCATTCAGAACGCGGCCGGCGGCGTGCCCGGACCATTCGATGCGTGGCTGGTGCTGCGCGGCGCAAAGACGCTGGCGGTGCGGATGGAACGGCACTCGGCCAACGCGCAGGCGGTCGCCGAGTGGCTCTCGGAGAACCCGAAGGTCACGAGTGTCAACTACCCCGGTCTCGTGACGCACCCGCAGCACGCCCTCGCCCGCCGGCAGATGCGCGCCTTCGGCGGGATGCTCTCCTTCGAGCTGCGCGGGGGCGAGGTAGCGGCGAAGCGGATGGCGGCTCGGACCAAGATCTTCGCGCTGGCCGAGTCGCTCGGCGGGGTCGAATCGCTGATCGAGATCCCCCTTGCCATGACCCACGGCTCCGTCCGTGGCACGAAGCTCGCGCCGCCGGCCGGTCTCGTTCGGCTCTCGGTGGGCATCGAGACGGTCGACGATCTCATCGGAGATCTCGGGCAAGCGATCGGCTAGTGCCGCTGCCCCTTGCGACCGAACGGCTCGCCATCCGTCCGTACCGCGACGACGATGCCACCGCGCTGCACGAGGTGTTCGGTTCGGCCGAAGTGATGAAGTGGACGCCGAGTCCGCCATCGAAGAACGTGGCCGAGACCGCAGAGCGTCTTGCGCGCACGATCGCCTTCACGGCGCGTCAGCCTCCGGGCTTCGGCCTGTGGGCTCTCGAGCTGAAAGAATCGGGCGAGTTTCTCGGGCAGGTCGGGCTCTTTCCGGTCGAGGGAAAAGGTCCGGACGTCGAGGTCGCGTACGAGCTCGCGCCGCGGGTGTGGGGTCACGGTTACGCGACGGAGGCCGCTCGCGCGCTCATCGACTACGGCTTCGACGAGATGCGCCTGCGACGGATCGTGGCGCTCATCCTTCCGGCGAACACGCGCTCGCGGAACGTGGCTTCCAAGTGCTCCATGACCCTCGAGGGTCCGGGTCGCTTTTACGGCCTCGACCTCGTCGTGTACGCGCGGGAGGCACCCTAGGCTGACCCTAGTGAACGTCGCGATCGCCTTCGGTGCCGGGATCCTCTCGTTTCTCTCCCCCTGCGTGCTTCCGCTCGTTCCGGCCTTCCTCGTCGACATGGCCGGTGAAGCCGCGCTCAGCGGCACTCAGCGCGCGCGCGCGCTCGTTCACGCGTTCGCGTTCGTGCTCGGGTTTTCGACCGTGTTCACTCTCCTCTGGATCGGCGTCGCTCTCGTCGGTTCCTTCGCCGGCGAGATGGTGTCGTGGCTTCAAAAGATCGGCGGCCTGCTGCTGGTCGTACTCGGCATGCAGATGCTCGGGCTCATACGCATCCCCTTCCTCGCGCGCGAGCTCGACCTCCGTCTCGAGGGGCGCACCACCGGGCTGCCCCGCAGCTTTCTCATCGGGCTTGCCTTCGGCGTCGGCTTCACGCCGTGCGTCGGACCGTATCTCGGGGCGATCCTGACGCTGCTTCTCGGCGAGGACCTCGGGGCTGGTGCTGTCCTCCTGGTCGCCTACACGCTGGGGCTCGGCGTCCCCTTCCTGCTGCTCGCCGGCGGGCTGGGCGGCGCGCAGCGCGTGGCCCGCTGGCTCGCCGCGCACATACGCGTGGTGAATCTGGCCGGGGGTACGCTCGTGATAGCGATGGGACTGGTTCTTGTATCAGGGCAATTCGCGCGGCTGCCTCAGCTCTTCAACTTCCTGCCGCTCCTCGGATGACCGTGGCGACTGCGCCGGAACCCGAGCGCGAGCCGACCGCGCTCCCGCGATGGATCGCCGCGATCATCATCGGAGCGATCGCGCTCGCCTCTCTCGCCGCGCTCCTCTGGCCACTCCTGAACAAGCCCGCGACCGTGACCGACGCGGGCGTCATCCGCGCGCAGATCGAGGCGGACGGCGCGGCCGGCCGGATCGGAGCGCCTGCCCCTGACTTCGAGTGGACGAGCCTCGACGGCCAGACCCTCCGACTCTCCACATACCGCGGCAAGGTCGTTGTCGTGAACTTTTGGGCGACGTGGTGCCCGCCCTGTCGCGAGGAGATGCCCGCCCTGCAGCGCGTGGCCGCGAGCGAGCCCGACGTCATCGTTCTCGAGGTCGACCTCATGGAACCAGGCGACAAGGCGCGCTCCTTCCTGGACTCGCTCGGGCTCGATCGCTTGCAGCCGGTCCTCGACGGCGACGGCGCAACCACGCGGCGTTTCGGCGTGCTCAGCCTCCCGAGCACATTCTTTGTCGACAAGACCGGCGTCATCCGCCACCTCGAGCTCACCGCGATGAGCGAGGCGCAGATCCGGACGGGGATACAAAAGGCGCGCTGAGTGTCTCGAGGGGCACAGACCGTTCATGTCGTGGGTGATCGTTCGGTTCGCGCCTCTGGAGCAGGCTCCGCTCATGACCTGGGAGGAGGACACATTCGTGGAACGCTTACGTCACCTCTTCCGTCCACGCCAGAGCCCTCGGCCAGACGGCGATGCGCAGCGCCGGCGCAGCAACCGGATGCGGTACTTCCTCACTGTGTTCGGCTCGCAGCACTGGGCCGAGCGCGTCGACGGCCGTCGCGTCCCGGCGCGTCGCGGCAACATCGCGCTCTAGAGCCGACACCTAGAATCGCCCTCGCCGAAAACGATCGGGGAGGGAACGACATGTCGGTGGAGCTCACGATCAAATTGCCGAACCGCGCGGGTCAGCTCGGGGCGCTTGCGGGCGCGCTCGGCGACGCCGGGATCAGCATGCGGAGCATCGCGGCGACGACCGGTGGCGGAGCTGGGACCGTGTACGTCGTCGTCGACGACAAGGACGCGGCGAAGGCTCGGCGGGCGATCAAAGCGAAGAAGTACCGCATCTCGGCCGACCGCAAGATCGTCGAAATCCGTCTCGGGAACAAACCTGGAACTCTTGCGCGCGCCGCGACCCGGCTGGGCAAGAACAAGGTCAACATCGAGTCTGCGTACATGCTCGGCTCTTCAAAAAAGAGCACGACGCTCGGGCTCGGGGTGAAGGACGCGCGCGCGGCAAAGAAGGCCCTCGGCCGCCGCTGATCTTTTGACCGGTACTTCGGTACCGGCCGATCGGACCATCGCTAAGACGGAGCACCGACGCGACCCTCGCCTCATTCACGAGGGAGGTTCGATATCGGTGCTTCGTCGTTTCTGCTCCGCGAGCGAGGGACTCGCCACGATCGAATACATCATTGGGGCCGCGGTCGTGCTCGGAACGCTTGTGGTCGGCGTGACCGCATGGAACAACGGGCTCGTCGCCCGTTTGCAGGCGCTCGTCAGTCAGATGCAAGCGGTCCGGTGACGCGGGCTCTGCGTGGGGACCAAGGCCTGGCCACCCTCGAGACAACATTCGCGATCACGATGCTCGTGCCGTTGCTCTTCGCGGTCCTCGAGTTTGGATCGGCACTCGAGCGATGGCTGGCCCAGGATGCCGCGACGGTCCAGGCCGCCCGCTACGCGGGTGAGCTCGGTGGTGACGCTCCTGAGCTCCGCGCGTTCCTCGCAGAGCAGCTGCGCGTTGCCGGAATCGATTCCGATCGCGTGAGCGTCGAAGTCGCTCCTTCGCGAGTTGGCTGGCGAGAGCCGGTCCGGGTGTCGCTCTCGTCGGCGTTTCCGGTGAGCATTCCGTTCCTGTTTTCGACCAGCGTGCCTCTCCGTTCGAGCGCGATCTCGCGCGGCGAAGTCAACCGATGAGGTGGCTACAGGACGATCGCGGGACTGCGCTGGTCCTAACACTGATCCTTGCGCCGATGCTGCTCGTGGCCCTGGCGGGGGTGCTGCAGCTCGGCGCGTTGCGCGTGGCGGCCGCGCGCGTTCGCGCCGCCGCCGATCTGGCGGCCCTTGTCGCCGTCAACGATCAGGATGACGCCGAGCTCGCACGATCGGGCACGCTGCGATTGGCGGCGGATGCGGCTCTGGTCGCGCGTGAGTACTTCGCCCGCGAGCTCGAGCTCTCCGCGCCGCTCCTGGACGGAACGACCGAGGACATCGCCGCGGCGGCGGACGTCGTGGCATACCCGTCAGCCCCGTCTTACGACGCGCGAACGGGGGCGCGATACGACCGGCCAACTGTACGCATCGCGGCGGATGTGCCGGTGCGGACGCCGATCTTCGGCGCTCTGGTCCTCCGTCCGGTGACGGTGCTCCACGTGATCGCGGTGAGCTCGCCGCGATGAAGCGCGAGTGCGTCGCCGCCACGCTCGTGCTGTTTCTGCTTGGGTCCTCGCCGGCTCTCGCCTGGGATCCGTTCCGCGAGCGCGACGAGCCGCCGGCGCCGTCGCGCGAGCCGGATCCGGCTCCGTTCATCGCGCCCCCGCCCGGCATCTACTACGTGACGGATACGTACGTCGCCGACGTCGTGACTTCCAGCGGGCCGCTGACGACGTACTCCACGGCCACGATCCACGAATCGACCGGAAGCTACGCGCGCGTGCTCGACATCGTCGGCACCGGTGCATCGAGCGCCTTCGACGGAAGCGCCTTCAACGGCCGGCGCACGCTCGGGGACGGCCGATCGGTGGCGGGGACCTACTACGAGAACTACGCGCTCACCGACGGCGGGTTCGTCCCGGTCAGCATCGTTTTCTTCCAAGACGATGCCGAGCTGGCGAGACTGCTCGCCGCGCGCACGCCTTCGCCGGCCATCGCCACACCGCCGTCATCAGGGCCCTGGCCGACGGCCGCACGGTCGATCGCACCGGCATGCTGCTCCACGGCGCGTCCGATCGCGATCCCAACTTCCACGCCACGACCGACCAGGCCGATCCGGCCGGGGATATCCCTGCTGCCGGTCAGCGCTCCGATCTCGAACATCGAGGTGCTTCGCGGACGCGCTGTCGCGCTGTGGCCTCGCGCATTTGTCGACGATCGCGAGATTCCGGTGCTGTCGTGGGCCGTGATCGCCGGCGAAACGGGCGACGCCCTCGCCACCGCGGGCTCGGGCGGCGTTCCGTTTCGGACATCGTGGCCTCGCCTCGCGGCCCCCGGCGCGGTCTACCCGGTGGTGTTCAGGATCGAGGTCGACACGCCCGAAACCGGGCACCGCACGGTCGACGCCCCGATCGCCGTAATCGTCCGCTCGCCGGCGCTCCAGGATTGATCGGCCAGCGCACGCTGATCGCACTTGCCGTGGCCGCAGGGGCGCTCGCCGGGATCCTGTATTACGTCGGCGCGCAGCGAAGTCCGGTGGTCGTGGCCGCGCGCGATATCGATGCGACCCATCCGCTCACGAGCGAGGACCTGACGACGGTATCGATCCCCTCCGATTCGGTTCCGGCGGGCGCGCTCGCCGATGCGACCGGCGCGTTAGGAAAGCTGCTGCGAGCCCCGCTCTGGCGCGGCCAGATCGTCCTGGAGCCCGCCCTCTCCGACCAGGCCGCTTTGTTCCGCACCGGTCTCGCGCTGCCGTCGGGCATGCGCGCCGTCGCGCTACCCGTCTCGAGCGCGGCGCAGGCGGTGGGCGGTGCGATCGTCCCGGGGGCGCGGGTCGACGTGATCGCTGTGCCCGTCGCCGGACGCGCTCCCGCCGGCCGAACCGCCGAATTGCTTTTGCAGGCCGCGATGGTGCTCGACGTCCGATCGGAGACGGGTTCGCCATTCGGCGCGGTCATGGCGAAGGGCACGGTCTCGAGTCTTGGCGAGCGGATCGGCGGTGTCGTCGTCGCGATCGACCCGCTTGACGAAGTACGTTTCGCCGATCGTATCGCCACGAGCACGTTCGTCCTCGCACTCGCCGGATCGCGCTAGTGACGGTGCTGCGCTGCGAGCGCCTGGAGGGCGGGGATGTGGATATCGCCCTCGCGTCGCTCGGGATGGTCACCCTCGCGCGGACTCCAGTTGGAGCGTTCATCGACGTGGACGACCACCTCGTCGATCGCGCCCGCCGCATCCTCGCCTTTGCGGGCGTCCGAGCGGCAGTGTCCGTCGAGACGCTCGCGCCTCGCCCGGGCACGCGCGTCGCGATCGGCCGCGACCTCACGCCGCTGCCGCTTCCATCGCTCGCGCTCGATCTCGTCCACGTCCGATCGCTCCCGCTCGGCCCGGAGACGTCTCGTCTTTTGCGCGGTGTACTCCTGCGTCGGCCGAGCGGTGCACGGCGCGCCCTCGTACGCGATCTTCTGTGGGGCGTCGACGTGTCGCTCGGATGGCGCCGCCGTGCCTGGACCACACGCGACGTCCTGCGCAGCGCGGAGGTGCGCCGGGTCCTTCGTCCGGTCGTGTTCGATATATCCGCGATCGGGGCGCCGCCCGAGCGGCGCGCGCTCGCGCGCCAAGGAACCATCACGCGCTGGCTCTTTGCGTGAGCAGGCTGCGCGCATTCCTCGACGCATCGCCCTTATCGCAGATAGCGCTTGCCCTCATGCGCGAGGCGACCGGTAGGACCGAGCCGCTCGCGGCGATCGCACCGACCCGGCCCGCGGCACTCCGGCGAGGGAGACGCGTCGGATTCTGGTCGCTCTCGGCGGGCGCCGGTTCGAGCACGGTCGCCGCGTTACTCGCTCATCGTTCGGCCGCGGGCGGCGAGGCGCCGCTCCTTGTCGATCTCGACCGGTGGGTCCCTTCGCTCGCGCTACGCGCGGGTCTCAGCGCAGCGAACGTCGCGGACGCGCTCTTGCAGCCGGGACGCGAGGCGGAGCTCGTCTCGCGCTGGTCGGCGATCCCGTTCCTTCCCGGCGCGCCTTCGTTGCACGCGACATTCGACGGCGAACGGCTCGTCGGACTGATCAACTCCTGTGCGGCGGGCCGCGCCGCAGTGCTCGACCTCGGCTCCGGCGCCGATTCCCTCGATTCGGCGATCCTTTCGTCCCTCGATCGGCTTTGCCTCGTCGCGGGAACGCGGTCCGCACAGCTTCAGGCCGTCTTTTGCGCGGCGCCGCTTCTCGGGCGTGTGCCCTGCGCGGTCGGACTGGTCGTCGTCGGTGCTGGCGACGACGACGCCGCCCGCGTTGCCGAGCGCGCGGGCTTTCCGCTTCTCGCCGCCATCCCACGCGACGCCTACCTCGCCGACGACGCCTTCGCTGCGCGCGCTCCTACCTTGCGAGCGGTCGACGTGCTGCTCCGCGCGCTCGCATGATCGATCCAGCGCTCGTTGCGCGCGTGCGCGCCGAGGTCGCATCGGGAATCGATCCGGCCGGCCTGTTGGCCGTCTATGCCGAGCCCGGGCGACGGGCGCTTCTTCGGGAGCGGGTGCGGGCGGCGGCGCGCGTCCCGATCGCCGAGGCCGAGCTCGATGCGATGTGCGCCGAGCTGTTCGGCTTCGGGCCGCTCCAGCAGCTGCTCGACGATCCGCTGGTGACGGACGTCCTTGTGAACGGTCCTCGGGAGATTTTCTGCGAGCGGTCGGGCCAGCTGGAGCGCGCTGGTGTCGCATTTCGCGGCACCGAAGATGTCGCCGAGCTCGCGCACCGCATCGCCGCCAGTGTCGGGCGCGAGCTGACGCTCGAGCGGCCCTTCGTCGATGCTCGGATGCGTGACGGAAGCCGCGCGAATGCCGTCATCGCCCCGATCGGTGGTCCCAGCCTCTCGATCCGAAAGTTCAATCGGCTCTCGATCCCGCTCCGTGGTCGCGCGCCGTCGTGGGTCGCGAGCGGCATGCACGACGACGCGGCGTCTCTTTTAGAGGCATGCGTGCGCGAGCGGGCGAGCATTGTCGTGAGCGGGGCGACGGGCTCCGGTAAAAGCACGTTGCTCCGGTCCCTAGCCGCCGCGATACCCGACGACGAGCGTCTTGTCGTGATCGAAGATACGAACGAGCTGGTTCTCCCGCACTCGCACGTGGTGCATCTCGAGTGCGTCCCAGCGCGGGACGGCTCCGGCATCGGGATCGCCGATCTCGTCGCGAACGCGCTGCGCATGCGCCCAGACCGGATCCTCGTCGGCGAGGTCAGGACCCCGCGCGAGGCCTCGGCACTCATCGAAGCGCTGAGCACTGGGCACGAAGGCTCGCTCACGACCATTCACGCCGGCTCGGCGGCCGGTGCGATCGATCGGCTGGCGTTGCTCCTCGCACGCTCCGGCGAGCTCGGAGAAGCGGCGATCGCGCGTCACGTGGCCCAGGGGATCGACATCCTGGTCCATGTGGCCCGCGATCGCGGGGGTAAACGAGGCGTGCGCGAGATCGCGGCGATCGAGGACGGTCGCGTGGTGAACCTCTGGCGGGCCGGCGAGGTCGCCGTACGGATGCCGGCTCGCCTGCGACAGGGACTCGCATGACTGTCGAGGCGGCCGGAGCGGTTGCCGCCGCTCTCTCGATCAGCTGCGCGTTCCTCGCTCCTTTCGCCCGTGGTCCATCGTCGCTCTCGCTGCGCGTCGCGCACCCTGAGCTACGCGATCTCGATGACGCCAATTGGCGTCGGCCGATCTGGCAGTGGGAGGCGCTGCGTGCGGGCTGCATCCTCGCGGGCGCGATGCTTTGCTTCGCAGCACCGATACCGCCGATCGGGATTCTCTTGGCGTGCGCGCTCGGTCCTTCGGTCCTCGTTCGCTCGCGAGCCGGAGCCGCTCGCGGGCGAGCGCGACTTGCGTTGACCCGCCTTCTCCGCTCGACGGAAGCGGCGCTCCGATCCGGTGCATCGCTTCCCGAAGCGCTCCGCCGAGCGACCGACGGGACCGAAGATCGCCTCGCACGACGTCCGTTCGTAGAGGCGCTTCGGGCATTCGACCTCGGCGCTCCGCTCGATCAGGCCCTGCGGTCGTCGGCGCAGGGTGCTGCTGTCGACGCACGGTCTCGGCCGGCGTTCGAGACCCTCGCTCTCGGGATCGCATCGCGGCTCCCACACGATCGAGCCGGGATCCTGGTCGCCGCGGTGGCCGACCGTATGGCGTTCGAGGAGCGCCTCGAGGAGGAAGTCCGCGCGCGTACCGGCGGCCTCCGCGCGCAGGTCATCCTGCTGGCGCTCGTCGTTCCCGCCATCGCGACGTACCTTGCGCTCACCGTTCCGTCGCTCGCTGCCGTACTCGGACAACCCATCGGACGGTTCGTCCTCATTCCCGCGGCGGCGCTGCTCGAGGTCGCCGGTCTGATCGCGAGCCGCCGCGCGACGAAGGGAGCACTGCGTTGATCATCGTGGGAACCCTGCTTGTCGCGACCTCGTTCGCGGCGGCCGTCCTTGCGAGCCGCCCGCGATCCGCGGTCGGAAAGCGTCTGGCGCAGCTCGCGCCGCGCGCGCAGCTGCCGCAGCGTCTTGGCTCGGTCCTCATCAACCGGGAGCTCGCGGAGAGCGGACTCGGTTGGACGGCGGTGGAGCTCGTGCGCGCGAAGATCGTCCTCGGGCTTGTCGCCGCCGCGGCCGCCGCGGCCATCGCTCTCATCGTGCCGGTCGGTTTCTTCGTCGTCGCGGCGGCCGGCTATGCGGGGTTTATCGCCCCGACGCTGCGGGTAGAGCGCGTTGCCGCATTTCGGCGAGCAGAAGCCGACGATGCCGTCGTCGCCCTCGTCGAGTGGGCCGAGGCGCTCGTCGCGAGCGGCCGTCCGATCGAGTCGGCGTTCGTCGCGATCGCGGAGCGAGGCGTAGGCGGCCTGCTGATCGATCGGGCGATCGCCGCCGCCGCGCGCTCGTACACGCTTGGCGCCCCGCTCTTTGGGGCGCTCGCGCGCGAGGCGGCCGCCGCTCGGTTGTCGACCCTCGCTTTGCTCGCCAATGATCTCGAACGGGCCCGCGATCTCGGGCGGGGGGCGCTCGTCGTCCTCCGCGATCACCGAGATCGGCTCCGCGCCTCAGAGCGCGCCAGGAGCCTGGACGCCGCCGGTCGGGTCGAGGGCCGGCTCATGCTCGTCCTGGTGCTGTGCTATCTCCCCGCTCTCATGCTGCTCGTCGTGATCCCGCTCTTCCTCGGTCTGCTCGATGGCCTGTTCGCCTGAAAAACATGTCTACACTGACAACATCGAGGCGGATCGAGCGCGCCTCCCGAGGGAGTGAACGATGCCGAGTATTGGTGGCCCAGAGCTTCTCCTCATTCTCGCCGTCGTGCTGATCGTCTTCGGGGCGGGGAAGCTCCCCGACGTGCTCGGCCAGCTGGGCAAGGGCGTGCGAACCTTCCGCGACGAATCCCAGAACGACAAGCCCGCCTCGGTCGCCGCGGGCAGCACGACGTCCGCCGCGACGGCCGCACCCGGCACGACGGTCTACTGCCGAAACTGCGGGCGGCCCAACGCAAGCGACTCGAAGTTCTGCACCAACTGCGGGCAAGCGCTCTAGCTCACGGGCTTCGGCCAGGACGCCTACGACTTTGTCCATGGGCGCTACGCGCTCGATCCGGTCGCGGCATCGATCGCCGGGATACACGCTCACGACGACCGGCTGGGTGATTTCAGCGCCGACGGCTTCGCAGCACGCGACCATTTCAACGACGAGTGGCTCGCGCGCTTCGAGGCTTTCACCGAGGGCGAGCTCTTTCCGGCGGAGCGTGTCGACCGCGCCCTGATCCTCGCGGACCTGCGCGGAGAGCGCGCCGTTCGGGCGTTCGCGCGTTGGCGGAGGCAGCCGACGCTGTACTCCGACCCGATCACCCGTGGCGCGTACTACGCGTTCCTCCGCGAGCATGCGCCGCTCGCCGAGCGCGTCGCCACGCTCGCCGAGCGGCTCGCACAAGCACCGGCGGCGCTTGAAGCTGCGAAGGCGAATCTCGATCCGGCCGTCGTGCCACGCGAGTTTGTCGAGATCGCCCTTCGCTCGGTTCCTGCCGGCGCGACTTTTCTCCGGGTCGGTGCGCCTGCGCTGGTGCCAACGGCGAGCGCTCTCGAGCGTGCCGCCGAGCGCGCGTTCCGTCCCGCAGCGAAGGCAGCCGCGAAGGCGCTCGGGGACTACGCGCTCTGGCTCGAGAAGGAGCTGCTACCGAAGGCGCGCGGGACCTTTGCGATCGGACGCGACGCGGTCGACGCGTGGCTCAAAGATAAGGAGCTCCTCGATCACGACGCGGCGTCGCTGCGTGCGTGGGGCGATGACTTCTACGGCGAGACCGAGGCCGCGCTGAACGGCGCCGCGATGGAGCTGGGCCATCAGGACTGGCGCGGGGCGATCGAGGCGCTGCGCGAAGACCACCCCTCAGAGGAGACCCTGGTCGAGACGTACCGCGCCGAAATGGAGCGATCTCGTCTCGCGGTCGGGAGGGCGGGCCTGGCAACGGTCCCGTACGGCGAGGATCTCGTTGTCGAGGCGATGCCCGAGTTCCAGCGCCCCACGTATCCCTATGCCGCGTATGTCGGCGCCGGGCCGTTCGAGTCGTCGCGCCGCGGACGCTTCTGGGTGACGCTCCCCGACGCGCGCGACGATGAGAAGACGCGGCGCGAGCGGCTTGAAGGTCATCCGCGCGCGGGCATCGCCGTGATCGCGTGTCACGAGGGCTATCCGGGCCATCATCTGCAGCTCACCGTCGCCGCGGATCAGCCGTCCCTCGCGCGCAAGGCGATCCGTTCGAACCTGATGGTCGAGGGCTGGGGTCTCTACGTGGAGGAGCTCATGACCGAGCTCGGCTATCTTGACTCTCCCGAGACGCGGCTCCTGCGCCTCAAAGATCTGCTCTGGCGAGCCGCGCGCGTCACCGTGGACGTCGGCCTCGCGACGGGCGAGATGAGCTTCGACGAGGCGGTGCACTTCATGGTCGAGCGCGCGCGCCTGGAACAGCCGAACGCGGTGGCCGAGGTGCGACGCTACACGCTCAACCCGCTGCAGCCCTCGAGCTACGCGCTGGGCCGCGAGGCGATCCTCAAGCTACGCGACAAGGCGCGCGGCGCGGGCTGGGGGATGAGGCTCTTCCACGATCGTCTGCTCGGCGCGGGATCGCTTCCACCGAAGCTGTTGGCGGCGGAGCTCGGCCTCTAGGAGGCCGTGCCGAAGTAGCGGCTAGCCGCCAGCGGAGTCGCCGGGCTGCTGCTCCCACACGCCGCCGTCATGCATGTCGACCTCGAACGTATCCACCTGCTCCTGGTGCTGAGCGCCCAGCACCTCGGTCGTCACGACCGTGCTCGGCTGCGGTTGGCCCTTCGCGTCGCGATGGGTCGCGCTCATGGCGTTCGCGGCGCCCACCCAGAAGATGGCGACGAGTGCGAGCGACGCGAGGACGACAAGAGCTTTTTTCACGAGGTCGAAGCTAGCTCCCGCCGGCCGATCGCGAATCACCTGGAGGGGCGATCGCAGACCACCCGTCAGGGGGAAAAGCAGAAGGCCCGCCTTTCGGCGGGCCTTCCTGCAAGACGAATTCGGGTCTATTCGGCGAGACGCGGGAGGATCGGCTGCGCGGTGGTCACCGGGTTGTAGTTGATCGAGATGTTCCCGTTCTGGATGTTGACCGTCCGCGCGATGAGCTGGCTACCGGTGAGCGACGAGGGGTTGCCATCGAAGACGAACTGCGCGCTTGGGATGTAGATCGAGCCAGTCCCGATGAATGTTCCGTTTCCGCCGATCTCCATCGCGACGCTGCACGCCGGGTCCTGGTAGACGAGCAGGTTCGCCCATGTGCCGGTGGTCTGCGCGCTCAGCGTGCTTGTGGCGTTGCCCTGCAGGTTGATCTGGTGGCAGTTGGGCGAGACGCCCGGCGCTGCCGGATAGGTCGAGTAGGTGTTGAAGATGAAGACGTTGTTGCCCGTGACGTCGTGGTTACCGGCGGTGTCCATGCCGTTCTTCAGGATGTAGATACCCGGGTTGAGCACCATATCCGTATTGCCAGCGCCCCCGAGGTTCACGCTGTAGACGCCCGGGATCTGGTTTCCGGAGCCGTCCTGGCAGGCCGCGAGCGAGTTGCACGTCGGCAGACCGCTCACGGTCGGTTTGGGGAAGCCCGCGAACGGGTCCGAGACCTGGGGGTGGTTCGAGTTGACCGTGATGCCGAGGTCGCTCCAGTGACCAGTCGCGTAGCCATTCACGTCAAGCGGGTACGGCGACTCGATGTAGAAGCAGTTACTCGCGCATGGGCCACCGGTGCCCTGATCGTTCTGCGCCGCGAACGAAGTGCATGTCGAGTTGACCAGGATCCCGCCGCCGTACAGCTGAACGCTGCCGTTCGACTGGGTGTTGAAGGCGCCGCAGGTGTTACCGCGGTCCAGCGCCATGATCGCGTAGCCGTTGTTCAGCGGTTCCGATCCGGCCACGCCGCGTGCGCGCACCGGGTTGAACGCTGCCTCGGCCGGAACGAGCGAGGTCTTCACCTGGCGCGTGATCTCGACCTCGACGTGCTTGATGTTTCCGATGTACGAGCCCGAGATCGGCGGCCAGTAGACCGTGACCGTGGTCTGCGTCGCGGCGTCGGTGCATGGGCCGGCCGTCGTGAGCAGGCATGTGCCCCCGCTCGAGTAGCCGTTGGTCAGCGCGTCCGTCCGAGCCGCCGCGATGGCGTCGGCACCGGTTCCCTGCTGGTAGAGCACGACGGCTGCGGCGAAGGCCGCGGCGTCGGCGGCTTCCTGCTGGGCGCGCTTGGCCGAGTAGAGCTGGCCGGCGTCGATCGCGAGGCCGACGGCGAAGAGCAGAGCCAGCATCATGATCGCGAAGAGCACGACGGCCTGGCCGCTCTCACCGTCATCGCGTCCGAAGAATCGACGGAATGCGTTCATCTCTGGATCACCAACTGCGAGCCCCCTCTCAGGGTTATCTGGAATGCGTTGTTGAGCAGGTAGTGCGAAGGAAGCGGAACGAATGGCGCGGAAGCTTCTACGGCCACGCGGCAGTTACGGTCGGCGCAGGGGATCGCCGAACCGGCGTAGTTGTCGGGATACGTGAGGACGACGGTGATGTTGGGCACCCCAAGGGCCGCCTGCCGGACGACGTTCGGGATCGTTGTGCAAAATGTCGGGTCCGCCTGCGGCGTTCCGCATTGCGGGGTCGCGGCGTCGACCCGCGGGTTTCCTTCCGATCCGTGGACGATCGCGTAGCGCGTGCCTTCGCGCGCGGCGTACGCGAGCGTGTTCTCCTGCCACACCGCGCGGGCGACGTCGAAGAGCCCGGTGATGATGAGGAGCATCAACGGCAGGAGGAGCGCGAACTCGACGAGGGACTGCCCCCGGTCGCCGTCGCGGTCAGAGAAGAAGCGCGAGAGGAGGCTCAATAGAAGGTCCTTATCGTCGTGCTGCGATTGAAGTTCGCGGTGTTCGGGATGAATGGCCACGGCACGAGCGTGTGGAACTCGTAGGTGACCGTGACGGTGTACCAACACGGATCGAGGACGGTCGGCGTGGTAGTGCACAGCGACCCGTCGGTATGCACCGCCTTGAGCGGGGTGTCCACGACGAGGAGCGGGTTGTTGATGTCGATGCCGGGCGTGCGGCTTATCTCGTCGTAGGCCCGGGCGCTCGCGAGCGCCGGTGTCGGGGCAAAGTTGATCGCGTAGGCCTCCGCGCCGGCTCGCGCCCCGTTCTCGATGGCGAGCTGGATGGCGAAGGCCCGGGCGAGGTCGGCGGCGCCGATCAGGCCGAAAACGAGGATCGGCAAGAGCAGCGCGAGCTCGACCATCGACTGGCCAAACTCGTCGCGCAGGGCGCGCTGAAAGCGTCCAAATATCCTGCCCACTGGTCGTCAGTCTAGGTAACGAGCAGGCGGTGCCAACCCTTATGCGGTCCCCCGTTAGTACCAGTTCGGGGGCAGCACGCGTACTCGGCCGTATTGATTAGCTAGTCGGCTGCAGCGACGGGTGCACGCGCTTGTGACAGGACGGAGGCGACGATCGCAAGCGCATCGTCAATATCTTTTGCCTCGACGCCGTAGTGCGTGACGGCGCGAAGTCGGGGCGAATTACCCAGGTAGCGGGAGATCCGAAGACCCTGCTCGGCGCAGGCCTTCACAAACGCACCGGCATCCATCCACGCGGGATCGACCTCGAACGAAACGATGTTCGTGACGACCCGGTCGGCGTCGATCCGGACCCCGCGGATCTCGGCGAGCCCCTTCGCGAGCGCTTTCGCGTTCCGATGATCCTCTCCGAGACGATCGCGCATCTCCTCGAGCGCGACGAGCGCGGCGGCCGCGATCACGCCGGCCTGTCGCATCGCGCCGCCCAGGAGCTTTCGCGCGCGACGTGCCTTCGCGACCGTCTCCGCGCTGCCGCAGAGGATCGAGCCGACGGGCGCGGCGAGCCCCTTCGAGAAGCAGAACTGCACGGTGTCCACCGAAGCGCAGAGCTCGCGCGCGTCGACGCCGAGTGCCACCGCGGCGTTGAAGATCCGTGCGCCGTCAAGGTGCACCCGCAGCCCTCGGCGATGCGCGAGATCGGCCGCGGCCGTGGTCTCGTCTACGGTGATCACTGACCCGCCGCAGTTGTTGTGCGTGTTCTCGAGGCAGAGCAGCGACGTGCGCGGATACATCCCCGCCGGACGGATGGCGGCTTCGATGTCCGCGAGAGAAGGCATCCCCGCGCGATTGGGGATGATGCGAGGCTGGATCGAGCCGAGGACGAAGGACGCACCCATCTCGTTCTGATAGATGTGCGCGAGGTCGCCGAGGATCACCTCGTCGCCACGCTCGGTCTGCGAGAGCACGCCGCAGAGGTTCCCGAGCATCCCGCTCGCGACGTAGACCGCGGCTTCCTTCCCGACGATCTCCGCTGAGCGCCGCTCCAAGCGATTCACGGTCGGATCCTCGCCGTACTGATCGTCCCCAACCTCGGCGTCGGCCATCGCGCGGCGCATCGCCGGCGTCGGGAGCGTGAACGTGTCGCTCCGAAGCTCGATCATCCTTCGTGCGCTCACTTGCCCAAGGCCTCCAACAGTCTTCCGATTGCCGCCACGACGAACGGCGACACGACGATCGCGGGCAGGAAGTCCGCGACCTTCACGTCGCGGATAGCGAGAAGTTTGAGACCCACGCCGATGATCAGCAAGCCGCCGACGGCGCTCATCTCCCGCAGCTGCAGATCGGTCAGGAGTCCGACGAACAACGAGGCACCGAGTGCCAGGCCGCCCTGATACACGAGGATGAGTGGGATCGTGAGGAGCACGCCCCATCCAAGGGTCGCTGCCAGAGCGACCGCGGTAAACCCGTCGAGCACACTCTTGACGGTGAGGAGGCTTGCGTCGCCGGCGAGGCCGTTCTGGATCGACCCGAGGAATGTCAAAGGACCGACGCAGAACACGATCGCCGCGGTCACGAACGCCTCGGCGACGGTGCTCGTCGTACCTCGTGTGAAACGGCGCTGCAGCGAGTCGCCGAGCTGAGTCAGCCGCGCGTCGACCCCGGCGAGCGAGCCGAGGATCCCACCGAGCAGCATCGCGCCGAGCATGAAGAGCAGGTTGCTCGTCTCGATCGCGAACTTCACCCCCATCGCGAGCACGAACAGGCCGACCCCGCGCACGACGTTTTCGCGCAGCCTCGCGGGGAGCCGGTCGCCCAGTGCCGTACCAAGAAGACCGCCGATGAGGACCGTCGCCGCGTTGAGGAGCGTTCCCGAGAGGGCGGCCACGAGGGTCCGTAGTATGCGGAGCCGGTGACGAACATCGTCGTGTGGTCGGCTTTCTCGACGTCGCCCGAGACCGTCGCAGCGCGATTCCCGGACGATCGCGTCCTCGCGATCGGCGACGAGAAGGGCCTCGCTGCCGCGGTGGACGCGGAGGTGGCGTTCAGCGGCAACAACCCACGCCGCGTCCGGCAGCTGCTCGATGCGACCCCGAAGCTACGTTGGTACCACACGGTGTCGGCGGGCGTCGAGAACATGCCGCTGCCGGAGCTCGCGCAGCGGGGGATCGTCCTGACCAACAACAGCGGGTCGTACGACATCCAGATCGCCGAGCATCTGCTGGCGTTCGTCTTCGCGGCGTCGCGGCAGCTTCACCGCTATCGCGATAGCCAGCGCGTGAGCGAGTGGAAGGAGCAGCGCCACCAGGAGCTCCGCGACGCGACGATCGTCGTCTACGGCATGGGCAGCATCGGCGGCGAGATCGCTCGGCTCGCGAGCGCGGTCGGGATGCGCGTGATCGGCGTCCGCCGCACGGCGGGCCCATCGGGACAGGGCGTCGCGCGCGTGGTGGCCGCAGACGGCCTGGCGGACGTTGTCGGGGAAGCCGACTATCTCGCCATCGCGGCGCCGCTGACCCCCGCCACCCGTGGCGCGATCTCACGCGAGGTCATCTCCCGTATGAAGCCGACCGCGTGGATCCTCAACATCGCCCGCGGCGCGATCGTGGACGAGCCCGCGATGATCGAGGCGCTGCAGGCGAAGCGGATCGGGGGCGCGGCCCTCGATGTGTTCACGACGGAGCCGCTCCCAAAGGAGAGCCCGCTCTGGACGCTCGAGAACGTCATCGTGACCCCGCACCATTCGGGCTCGTCTCCGCGAGCCGGCGAACGGACTCTCGCGCTCTTCGCCGAGAACCTGCGCCGCTATAAGTCGGGAGAGCCGCTCATCAACCGCGTCGATTTCGAGGCAGGGTACTAGTGCGCGTCGCCCGAAGCCGAGTCGCTCGGCGCACCGTTGGGTTCACCGAGTCGGTGATCCGCGAGATGACGCGACTCTCCGCGATGCACGGGGGCATCAACCTGGCGCAGGGGTTTCCGAATTTTCCGGCACCGCCCCAGGTGAAGGACGCGGCAAAGCGCGCGATCGATGCCGATGTAAACCAATACGCGATCACGTGGGGCTCGAAGAGCCTTCGCGACGGGCTCGCGCGCACGTATCGCGAGCTCTACGCGATGCAGGTCGATCCGGAGACGATGCTCACCGTGACCTGCGGATCCACCGAGGCGATGATCTCGACGCTTCTCGCGATCTGCGATCCGGGGGACGAGGTGATCGTCCTCGAACCCTTCTATGAGAATTACGGTCCCGACGCGGCGATCTCCGGCGCGACACCGATATTCGTGCCGCTCCGTCCGCCCTCGTTCGAGTTCGACGCCGACGAGCTCGCCAGAGCGTTCACGCCCCGCACAAAGGCGATCATCGTCAACAGCCCGAACAATCCGACCGGCCGGGTCTTCACGCGGGCGGAGCTCGAGACGATCGCCCGGCTCTGCCGGGAGCACGACGTCATCGCGGTCACCGACGAGATCTACGAGCACATCCTCTACGAAGGCGAGCACATCCCGATCGCGACCCTCGCGGGGATGGCCGAGCGCACCGTGACGATCTCCGGCGCGAGCAAGACTTTCTCCGTCACCGGGTGGCGCGTGGGATGGATCGTCGCGCCGCCCGAGCTCACCGCGGCCATCAGGAAAGTGCACGACTTCGTGACCGTCGGCGCACCCGCGCCGTTCCAGGAAGCGATCGCCACCGCGCTGGCCATGGGCCGGCCGTACTACGATCGGCTCGCGACCGAGTACCGCGCGCGCCGCGACCATCTCGTGCGCGTGCTGGATGCGGCGGGCTTCAGCCCGAACACGCCGCAGGGTGCGTATTACGTCGTCTGCGACATTCGCCCGTTCGGCTTCGATGACGACGTCACATTTGCGAACTGGCTCGTGCGCGAGATCGGTGTGGCGGGTGTGCCTGGATCGTCCTTCTTCTCGCGTCGCGAGCTCGGGCGCCACCTCATCCGCTTCACGTTCTGCAAGACCGCGGATCTCCTTGACGAGGCGGGCGCTCGTCTGCTGAAGACCGCTTCAACGGCGATGACGCGCGCGAATGGCTGAGTTGCGCACACGCGTCGCGGCTCGCAGGCAAAGAGTGAGGGTATGAGCCAAACGTACTAGGCGCCTCTCGCGGGCTGCTGATACGAAGGTCCCACATCTTGCTGACCCTGCCGTCGTTAGCCTCGTCGCGTGGTGAAATTCGGCCGCTCGGAGAAGGGGCAGGCCATCGTCGAATTCGCGCTTTTGCTGCCCGTTCTCATCCTCCTTGTCGTTGGGCTCATCGAGTTCTCGCTCGTGTGGAACTCGCGGAACACCGTGCTGTTCGCCAGCCGCGACGGCTCGATGCTCGCGGCCGAAGGCGGGAACGAGGACGGAACGGACTGTGTCGTCCTTCAGCGCATCGAAAGCGACGTGTACTCGCCGTCGACCGCCCTCCGGATCCAGCAGGTCGCGGTCTACTGGTCCGATCGCAATGGGGATCAGATCGGCTCGAATCAGAACGTCTATAGCCGCAGCGGATCGACGTCGTGCACGTATCCGGACGGGAACACGATCACCGTCCCCTACACACTCACGACGGCCGGTTACCTCGAGAGCGCACGCTGCAGCACGCTGGCCGGGTGCGGCGGTAGCCATCCGACCGTCGACACCATCGGCGTCCGCGTCACCTACCAGCATTTCTGGGCGACCAGCTTCGTCCGTTTCGCCGGAAACAGCGTCACCTTCAGTGAGTCGACGATCACCCGTGCGGAGCCGCAGCTGTGATCCGATTTTTCCAAAGCGAGGACGCACAGGGGTTGGTCGAGTTCGCGCTCGTCCTTCCGCCGGTGCTGCTGATACTCGTCTTTGGCTTGGTGGAGCTCGGCACGGTACTGAGCGTCGCCATGACCATGTCTTCCGCGACGCGCGAAGGTGCGCGGGTGGCCAGCGCTCTGGTGAACGGCGGCGGTGCGCTCGGCTGCAGCGCCGGCCAGTCGCCCAATGCGGCGAGCGTCGACCCGAACGTGATCGCCGCCGTGGAGCGCGTGCTGGTCGGCACCGGAACGCGAGTCGCCCTCGCGGACCTGACTCAGATCCGGATCGCAAAGGCGACTCTGGCCGGGGCTGAGACCGCAGGTCAGATCAACACCTGGAACTACCAGCTGAACGGTGGCCCCGTCGTGGACGGTCAGCAGCTCGACTTCGTGCCGGCGAGCCAGCCCTGGCAGGCGTGCTCGCGCGACAACGGCTCCCCGGCCGACTCGGCCGTCATCACGATCACCTACACGTACCGCGGCCGGACCCCCTTGCGGATGCTCGTCCCGATGTTCAACCAATTCACGATGACGGACCACACCGTCATGGCGATGAATGCGAACCGGTAGGTTCCGCCGCGAACAGCGCGGCCAGGTGCTCGTGATCGTCGCCGTGATGATCGTCGCGCTGCTCGGGTTCACCGGCCTCGTGACCGATGTGGCCTGGTACGAGGTGAACCTCATGCGGATCCAGCGTGCCGCTGACGCAGCCGCGCTCGCGGGGGTGGTCTACCTGCCGACGAACGTTGCCGGCGCGCAGAACGCGGCGCTGCAGGAGTCTTCGAAGAATGGATTTGCGAATGGACAGAACGGCGTGACAGTCACCGCCGCACCAGAGGGGCTCAACAACCTCATCCTCGGCGTGACGGTCACCGCGCCGGTCCGCTCCTGGTTCGCACGTCTTTTCGGCGTGACCCAGTTCAACGCCAGGCGGAATGCTAAGGCGGAGTTCGTCTTGCCGGTGCCGATGGGAAGCCCGCAGAACTACTACGGGATCAACGTCATTTGCCGGAACTCGGATGTCCCTCCGAACTGCCCGCTCGTCGCCTCGGCCGACGGCAGCGGAGACCTGTCGGCGCTCGGTTTCTTTGGTGGCGTCGAGGCACGCGGCACGGATCGGCAGAACGGCGACGCGTACTCGACGTACTACAACGGCAATCCGGCCCTCAACGCGGGTTTCGACGCCAACGGCTACCAGTACATCGTCGAGTTCGCACCCGGCACCGTCAACGGCAGCGTCTGGCTCTACGACCCGATGTTCTGCGCGACCGGAGGCAACACCGCGAACGGACGTCGTCTTGGCGCCGGTGACTTCTGGTTCGGAAATGGTGGGACCGGCATCACGTCCGTCTACAACCTTTGGGACATGAACGGCACGCCCTACACCCTCGCCGACGACACCCTTCTCGCGTCGAGTGGTGGGCTCTTCGCGAACTCGAACGCCGTCGACAAGGGGCCGCTCTACCGCGGCGATCAGAACTATGGCGGCGGATCGAACGGCTCTGGGTCGCCGGATTGTCAGGCCAGCCCTTACCACCTCAACTGGTGGCGCCTGGCGACCGGTCTCAGCGAGGGGCAGTACCGCTTGCAGGTCTCGACGAGCAGCGGATCAAATGCGGAGAACGCGATCAACGGCTTTGGGATCGAAGCTACGGCCCTGGGAGGGCCGACGCCGCGCGTGTACGGCCAAAGCCGGATGGAAGCCTTCATCGTCATCAACAACACGTCCGTTTTCTACCTCGCACAGATCGGGGCGGCCCACGCGGGCAAGACCCTCGAGATCAAGCTCTTCGACCCAGGTGACATCTCGAGCACGAGCTTCAAGATCCGGATCCCGACAGCCGCCGGTTTCCAGTACGCGACCTTTACCTGGACGACGACGGGGATCAACGCGTGCGCCCCGGGGAGCGCGGCGAGCGGCGGGCCGACGACGACCCTCGTCACGTCGACCGCCTCGTGCAACTACTACAACAACCA
>Ga0209156_10000101_pt1 | contig 62092 bp, 54 predicted proteins | sample GraSoiAngelo_124_FD_185881 | JGI IMG/M metagenome (GOLD analysis project Ga0209156, IMG submission 185881) | Grasslands soil microbial communities from the Angelo Coastal Reserve, California, USA - 14_0927_05_20cm (SPAdes) (version 2) | ecosystem: Environmental > Terrestrial > Soil > Grasslands... | reverse complement strand
ATCACCGGCAAGCCGCTCGCCGCCACGGCGGGAGCCATGATCTTCCAGAAGGGCGGCAACCCCGTCGACGCCGCCTGCGCCATGCTCGCCGCCGTCACGACGATGTGGGACGTGCTGTCCTGGGGCGGCGAAACCCAGGCGCTGATTTACAACCCGCAGACCAAGAAGGTCATCGCGATCAACGCCCTCGGCGTCGCACCCACCGGCGCGACGCCGGCCTTCTACCGCTCCAAGGGCATGCGCTTCCCGCCGGAGTACGGCCCGCTCGCCGCCATCACCCCCGGCACGCCCGGCGGCCTCATGACGATGCTCGCCGAGTACGGGAAGCTGAGCCTGCGCGACGTGCTCGAGCCGGCGATCCGGATGGCCGACGGCTACGCGATCGAAGAAGAAACGGCCAACTCGATCGAGCGAAACAAGGGCTGGCTCAAACAATGGCGTTATTCGCGCGCGGTCATGCTGCCGCACCCGGGTGAAGCGCGCGAAGCGCCCGAGGCGGGAGAGATCTTCCGGCAGACGGACCTGGCGGCCACCCTGCGCAAGCTCGTCGACGCCGAGCAGCAGGCGCTGCGCCAGGGAAAGAGCAGACGGGACGCGATCATGGCCGCCTACGCCCGGTTCTACACGGGCGACATTGCACAGGAATTCGTCCGCGGCGTACGGGAGGAAGGGGGCCTCATCACGCTGCAGGACCTGGCGAGCTGGAAAGTCAAAATCGAAGAACCCGTCCTGACGACCTATCGCGGGATCGACGTCTACAAGCTACAGCCGTGGTCGCAGGGCCCGGCGATGCTCGAGGCGCTGAATATCCTCGAGAATTTCGATCTCAAGGCAATGGGCTACAACAGCGCGCGCTACGTCCACACCGTCTACCAGGCGATGAACCTCGCGTTCGCGGACCGCGACTTCTATTACGGCGACCCCGCGTTCCCGCCGGAGGAGCCCATCCGCGGCTTGCTGTCGAAGGACTACGCGCGGCAGCGCGCGCGCTTGATCAATCCGGACCGCAACGATCCGGGGATCAAGCCGGGCGATCCCTATCCCTTCCAGGGCGGGACGAACCCGTACCTGGACTTGCTCCGCGGCTGGCCCCCGCCCCCGTCGGCCCGGGCTCCAGCGACGTCGGGCGGGGGAAGCCAGACGGAGCAGCAGCAGCTGGAGGGAGGCGCGCTGGCGGCGTTCGACGAAGCGTTCACGCGCGGCACGACGTCCATCGAGGCCGCGGACACCTCGGGATGGGTCGTGTCGATCACGCCGTCGGGGGGGTGGATCCCGGCCGTCATCGCCGGCCGCACCGGGATCGGCGTGAGCCAGCGGGCGCAGCAGTTCGTCGTCGATTCCCTCGACAATCCCTTCAATGTGATCGCGCCGGGGAAGCGCCCGCGGGTCACGCTCACGCCGGGCCTCGCGCTCAAGGACGGGAAGCCGTTCCTGGCGTCCGCGGTGCAGGGGGGCGACACGCAGGATCAGAACCTGCTGCAGTGCTTTCTCGACATGGTCGAGTTCGGGATGACCGTGCAGGAGGCGGTCGAGGCGGCGAACATCACGAGCTACCAGATGCGGAACTCGTTCGGCGACCACGAGTCGCAGCCCGGCCGGCTCACCCTGCGGTCCGACACGCCGCCCTGGGTGCGCCGTGACCTGCGCCAGATGGGCTACCGGCTCGACTTCCAGGAGCGCACCTCGGGCCCCATCAACGCCATCTTCTTCGACTGGAAGCACGGCTCCTTTTGGGGCGGCTCCTCGAACCACGGGGAGGACTACGGAATCGCGTGGTGACGCGGAGCCCGGATCGGTAGGTATTCAGTGTTGATGGCTCGTCGACCGTTCCTCCTCACAGCGGTGGCCCTCATCGCGTGCTGGGCGTGCGATTGGGACGCCGTCCGGGACGCGAGCCCGCTGACCTTTGCAATCCGTGAAGGCTACTTCGTCGACCCACCGCCCCCGCCGCCGCACATTGCCCTGTTGGTCGCGACAGAGACGCAGTATCCCTGCATGAACTATTGGTTGGAGAGCGAGCTCGATGTCGTAGACAACATCCTACGGGTGAGCGTGTCGGACAGGGTCAGAAAACCGGAGATCTGCCTGACGGCGATCGGCCCCGCGCAGTACAAGGTGGCGCTCCCGGTGACGGTCGGCGCCTACACACTCGAGTTCACGCGTCACGGCCTCACCGATCGCTATTCGGTCACGGTCACCGAGAGCGCGATCGAGATCACGACCCAGGAGGCCCACTTCACGCGCCCGACGGCCCAAAGCTTCCCGCGCGTCACCTAGTCGACCGTCGTGGTTTCGTCGAGCAGCATCAGCACATCATCGTGACAGTTTATTGACACCGTGCTCGTCAACGGGCGGGCACCGCGTCCCTCGTCCCGAGCTTCCGCTCGATCTCCCGCGTGATGTGCATCGAGCAGAACTTGGGCCCACACATCGCGCAGAACTCGGCGCTCTTGAAGTACTCGGCGGGCAGCGCTTCGTCGTGCAGCTCACGCGCCCGCGCGGGATCGAGCGACAGCCGGAACTGTTCGTTCCAGTCGAACGCGTACCGCGCGCGCGATAGCGCGTCGTCGCGGTCCCGGGCACCGGGCCGGCCGCGCGCGATGTCGGCGGCGTGGGCGGCGATCTTGTAGGCGATCACCCCTTCCCGCACTTCCTCGGCGTTCGGAAGGCCCAGGTGCTCCTTGCGGGTCACGTAGCACAGCATGTCCGCGCCGTACCAGCCGATCATGGCCGCGCCGATCGCCGACGTGATGTGATCGTAGCCCGGCGCGACGTCGGTCACGAGCGGCCCGAGCGTGTAGAACGGCGCCTCGTGGCAGATCTGCTTCTCCTTGCGCACGTTCTCCTCGATCAGGTGCATCGGGATGTGGCCCGGCCCCTCGATCATCACCTGCACGTCCTGCTCCCACGCACGTGTGGTGAGCTCCCCCAGCGTCTCGAGCTCGGCGAACTGGGCGCGGTCGTTCGCGTCGGCGACTGAGCCGGGCCGCAGCGCGTCTCCCAACGAGAGCGTCACGTCGTACTTGCGGGCGATCTCGAGGATGCGGTCGAAATGCTCGTAGAACGGGTTCTGCTTGTTGTGGTGCATCATCCAGTAGGCGTGCAGCGACCCACCGCGCGACACGATCCCCGTCACCCGCCCGAGCGCGAGCCCCACGTACTCGCGCAGGATCCCGCAGTGGACCGTCACGTAATCCACCCCCTGCTGCGCCTGATGCTCGACCATGTCGAGCAGGTCGTCCTCCGTGAGGTCCTCGACCTGCTTCACGTCGGTGACCGCCTGGTAGATCGGCACTGTTCCGATCGGCACCGGTGAGGCTTCGAGGATCGCCTGCCGGATCGCGTCGATGTCGCCGCCCGTCGAGAGGTCCATCACCGTGTCGGCGCCGTAGTGCACAGCGTGGTGCAGCTTCTCGAGCTCCTGGTCGATGTTCGACTCGACCGCCGAGTTGCCGATGTTGGCGTTGATCTTCACGCGGGTCACCTTGCCGATCGCCATGGGATCGAGTCGCTTTGCGAGGTGATTCACGTTCGCGGGAATGATCAACCGCCCCCGGGCGACCTCGTCGCGCACCAGCTCAACCGGGAGCTGCTCGCGCTCCGCGACGCGTTCCATCTGGGGAGTCATCGTGCCCTGGCGGGCGAAGTGCATCTGGGTGACGCAGCTCATACACGAGTCTCCTTGACCGAAACGGGAGCGGGGAGCGGGGAGCGGTACCCGACGGTGCAAACCGCGCTGCCGCTGCGCACCGGAGTGAACCGCTCCCTGCTCCCCGCTCCCCGCATACGTCAATCTAACCTAACCGGGCCGCGGCTCCGTCACACCTCCCGCGGCTTGGGGGGGCCGTAGCGCTCGGCGGCCTCCCGCAGCTTCTCCCACTCGGAACGGAACGCAAAGGGATCGACCCCGCTCGCGCGATCGAGCGCGAGGATGCCATCCAGGTGGTCGATCTCGTGCTGCAGCAGCTCCGCCATCGGTCCCTCGAGCTCCATCGTGTGCTGCTTACCCTTCGGGTCGGTGTAGCTCACCGTGATCTGGTAGGCCCGGGTCACGCGAACGAGCAGGTTGGGAAACGAGAAGCAATCATCCCACACCAGAAAGTCATGCGGTCCGACGTCCGTGATCTCCGGGTTGATCATGGTCCAGCGCTGCTTGTCCATCTGGACGAACACGATCCGCACCGGCGCGCCGATCTGGGGCGCCGCGAGCGCCCGTCCCATCTTGTATTTCTTCCTGGCGACGGCGAGTGAATCCCGCAAATCGTCCGCGACGAGCCGCGTCGCGGCGGATTTCGGGTTCTGGACCCGCTCGCAGCGGATCCGCAGGATCGGGTCGCCCAGCTGGCGGATGCGTCGTACGGCCATGGGCCGCCAATTTGGGGGTTTGGCGGCGGGGTGCAACTCGCGATAACGTCACAGCATGGGTCTCGCCGGGGTGGTGCTCGCTGCCGGGGCCTCGGAACGAATGGGTAGGCCCAAGGCACTCTTGGACTTCCGGGGTCGGCCCTTCGCCGTCCGCATCCTCGAGGCCCTGGAGGCGCTGGACGTAAAGTCCCGCGTCGTGGTGCTCGGCCCCGACGCCGCGCGGGTCCGACCCTCGCTCGCCACCCACGAGTGCCTCATCGTCGAAAACCCCGATCTCGCCGCCGAGGCGATTGGGTCGCTGCGCGCCGCCCTCGCCGCCCTCGAGCCGATCCGTCCTTCGGGCATAGTGGCGTGGCCCGTGGATCTCCCGCACGTACGCGTCGCCACCCTCGAGCGCCTGCTCGAGGCGCATCGGCGGACCGGCGCGCCCGCCGTCGTGCCGACCTTCGCCGAGCGGCGCGGGCAGCCGGTGGTCTGGGACCAGGCGCTATTTCCAGAGCTCGTGACCAGCGCGGCCGCGACCCGACACGGCGCGCGAGCGGTGCTCGCTGCCCACGAGCAGGACGTCCTGACCGTGGCAGTCGACGACCCGGCAGTGATCGACGATCTGAATACGCCGGAGGACTATGAGAGGCTCGTCCGGGAGGTGAATAGGGACATCTACTAACTCGTTGACAATCCCGAGTAAATCCTGTAGGATTCGCCTGCGCCATGGTCACCCCTTCGCAACTTGCGATGCACAAAGGACTTCGGGAGTCTCAATGAGCAGCGGCATCGAAGCCCAGGTCCTCCAGCCGTACAAGTACGGCTTCGTCACGGATATCGAGTCGGAGACCGTCCCCCCCGGTCTGAGCGAGGACGTCATCCGTCTGATCTCAGAGAAGAAGGGCGAGCCGGCCTGGATGGTCGACTGGCGGCTCAAGGCCTACCGTAACTGGCTGAAAAGCCCCGAGCCGCATTGGGCGAACGTGCAGTATGGCCCGATCGACTATCAGGCCATCAGCTACTACGCGGCTCCCAAGCAGCGCCCCAAGCTGGACAGCCTGGAGCAGGTCGACCCGAAGCTGCTCGAGACGTTCGAGAAGCTCGGGATCCCGATCGAGGAGCGGAAGCGGCTCGCGGGCGTGGCGGTGGACGCGGTGTTCGACTCGGTCTCCGTCGCGACGACGTTTCGCGAGGAGCTCAAGAAGCACGGCGTGATCTTCTGCGCCATCTCGGACGCGATCCGGGAGTATCCCGAGCTGGTGCAGCAATACCTCGGTTCCGTGGTGCCGTACAACGACAACTTCTTCGCCGCCCTCAACTCGGCCGTGTTCACGGACGGCTCGTTCGTGTACGTCCCGAAGGGCGTGCGTTGTCCCATGGAGCTGTCCACCTACTTCCGGATCAACGCGGAGTCCACGGGCCAGTTCGAGCGGACGCTGATCGTTGCGGACGAGGGAAGCTACGTGAGCTACCTCGAGGGCTGCTCGGCTCCGGTGCGCGATGAGAACCAGCTGCACGCGGCCGTGGTGGAGCTGGTCGCGCTCGACCGGGCGACCATCAAGTACTCGACCATCCAGAACTGGTACCCGGGCGACGAAGAGGGGCGAGGCGGGATCTACAATTTCGTGACCAAGCGGGGCGCCTGTCGTGGCCGGAGCTCCAAGATCTCGTGGACACAGGTGGAGACGGGCTCGGCGATCACCTGGAAATACCCCGGCTGCATCCTGCAGGGCGACGACTCGATCGGCGAGTTCTATTCGGTGGCCGTGACCAACCACCGCCAGCAGGCGGATACGGGCACCAAGATGATTCACATGGGCAAGAACACCCGCTCGACGATCGTCTCGAAGGGAATCTCGGCCGGCCGCGGGCAGAACACCTACCGCGGTCTCGTGAAGATCCTGAAGGGCGCGGAGCAAGCTCGCAATTACTCGCAGTGCGACTCGATGCTGATTGGCGACCGGTGTGGGGCGCATACGTTCCCGTACATCGACGTGCGCAACAGCTCCGCCATCATGGAGCACGAGGCCTCGACCTCCAAGATCGGCGAGGACCAGATCTTTTACGCGAAACAACGCGGCCTCTCGGCCGAGGACGCCGTCTCGATGATCGTGAACGGCTTCTGCAAGGAAGTCTTCAAGGAGCTGCCCATGGAGTTCGCGGTCGAGGCGCAGCGCCTGCTCGGGATCAGTCTCGAAGGGAGCGTGGGATGACGGGAAAGGGGAAACGGGAAAGGGGAAAGGTGCTGCTCGAAGTCAGGGACCTCCACGCTTCGGTCGAGGGCCGGGAGATTTTGCGCGGCATCGATCTCACGGTACGCGCCGGTGAGGTGCACGCGATCATGGGGCCGAACGGCTCGGGGAAGAGCACGCTCGCCCAGGTGCTCGCGGGACACCCGGCGTACACCGTCACTGCCGGTCGAGTGCTCTACGAAGGGCACGATCTCCTCGGCATGGCGCCCGAGGCGCGGGCGCGCGAGGGCGTGTTCCTCGCCTTCCAGTACCCGGTGGCCATCCGCGGCATCACCAACGCCTACTTTCTCCGCTCCGCGGTGAATGCGATCCGCAAGCACAAGGGGGTTGAGGAGCTCGGGCCCGTCGAGTTCATGGACGCGCTCGAAGAGAAGCTCAAGGCGATCGGCTGGGACTCGAGCTACCTGAGCCGCCCGGTGAACGAAGGGTTTTCGGGCGGCGAGAAGAAGCGCAACGAGATCCTCCAGCTCGCCGTGCTCGATCCCAAGCTCGCGATCCTGGACGAGACCGATTCCGGGCTCGACATCGACGCGCTGAAGACCGTGGCTCAGACCGTGGATAAGCTGCGGCGGCCCGACAACGCCACGGTGCTCGTGACGCATTATGACCGCATCCTCACGCACATCGAGCCCGACGTCGTGCATGTCCTGGCTGGCGGGCGAATCGTCAAGTCGGGCGGCAAGGAGCTCGCGCGCGAGCTGGAAGAGAAGGGATACGACTGGCTGCGCGAAGAGGCGGTCGTCACATGACCGATGTCCCCGACAGGACAGCACCGTACGTCGCCGACTTCGAGGCGTTCGCGCGAAACGGCGCCTCGGGCGCGCCCGACTGGCTGAAGGAGCTCCGCGAGGGGGCGATCGGGCGGTTCGCCGAGCTCGGCTTCCCCACGATGAAGCAGGAGGAGTGGCGCTTCACGAGCGTCGCGCCGATCGCGGACCAGCGATTCATCCTTGCCCATGCTCCCGGCTCCCCGGGACCGTCAGGGACTCCTGTAGGGCTCCCCGCTCCCTCAGACATCGAGCGCCTGTGCCTCGGGGCGGGCCCGCGCGTCGTCTTCGTGGACGGGCGTCACGCCCCGACCCTCTCCACGCCGGCGGACCTGGTCGGCGGCGCGCGGGCGGGGAGCCTCGCCGCCGCGCTGCGGACCGACGCGGGCGGCGAGCTGGCCCGCGCCCACCTCGCGCGGCACGCGCGCTGGCGCGACAGCGCCTTCGCGGCGCTCAACACCGCGTTCCTCGCGGACGGAGCGTTCGTGCACGTTCCCGCCGACGTGACGCTCGAGCGACCGCTCGAGGTGGTCTTCGTCTCCACCGGTCGCGCGCGGTCCGAGGGCCCGCTCGTTTCCCATCCGCGCAGCCTCATCGTGGTCGAGCGGGGTGCCCGCGCCGCGGTCGTGGAGACCTACGCCGCATTGTCGGACGGCGTGTATTGGACCAACGCCGTCACCGAGGTCGTCGTGGGAGCTGGCGCGTGGGCCGAGCTGTACCGTGTGCAGCGGGAAGGTCCGCACAGCTTCCAAGTGGCAACGACACATTCGCGACAGGATCGCGACAGCTATCTGGGTCTCCACGTCGTGACCCTGGGCGCGGCGCTCGCCCGGCATGACATCGACGCGGTCCTCGACGGAGCCGGGGCGGAGCTGATCCTCAACGGGCTGTACCTGCTGGGCGGCGCGCAGCACGCGGATCATCACACGGTGATCGACCACGCCCAGCCGCACTGCGCGAGCCACGAGTTCTTCAACGGCGTGCTGGCGGAGCGCTCGCACGGCGTCTTTACCGGACGCATCATCGTCCGGCCCGGGGCGCAGCGCACGGACTCGAAGCAGACCAACAACAACCTGCTGCTCTCGACCGAAGCGCGCGCCGACAGCCAGCCGCAGCTCGAGATCTACGCCGACGACGTGAAATGCACCCACGGCTCGACGGTGGGCCCGATCGACCAGATGCAGCTCTACTATCTCCGCAGCCGCGGGCTCGCGCCCGAGGCCGCCCGGAGCATCCTCACGTACGGCTTCGGCGCGGAGATCCTCGACCGGATGCGGCACCCGGTCGTGCGCGACCGCCTCGACCGCCTGGTGCGCGAGCGGCTCGCCTGATGCTCGACGTCGCCCGCCTTCGCGCCGACTTCCCCCTGCTCGCGCAGCGGGAGAACGGCCACCCGCTGGTCTACCTCGACAACGCCGCGACGACCCAGAAGCCGCAGGTGGTGCTCGACGCCATTGCGGACTATTACCGGACCACCAACGCGAACGTGCATCGCGGGGCGTACGACCTCGCCATTCGCGCCACCGAGGCGTACGAGGCGGCGCGAGCGAAGCTCGCCGCGTTCGTGAACGCCTGGGCGCCGGAGGGCGTCGTATTCACCCGGGGCACGACCGAGGCGATCAACCTGGTGGCGGGGTCCTACGGTCGTGCCAGCGTGAAGGCCGGCGACGGCGTGGTGGTCACGGCCATGGACCACCACTCGAACCTCGTGCCGTGGCAGATCCTGTGTCAGGAGAAGGGGGCCACGCTCCGGATGGTCGAGCTCACCGCGGACGGGCGGATCGATCTTTCCGACTTCGGCCGGGCGCTCGAGCGGCGGCCCAAGATCGTCGCGTTCCCGTACGTGTCCAACGCACTCGGCACCGTGAATCCGGTGGCCCAGCTCACGAAGCTCGCCCATGCCGTCGGCGCGGTCGTCGTAGTGGACGGGGCCCAGTCGACGCCGCATCTGAAGGTCGACGTGCAGGCGCTCGACTGCGACTTCTACGCCCTGTCGGGTCACAAGATGCTCGGGCCGATGGGCTCCGGGGCGCTGGTGGCGAGGCCGGAGCTGCTCGAGGCGATGCCGCCGTATCACGGAGGCGGCGAGATGATCTCGCGGGTGTGGGACGACCACTCCAGCTACAACAAGATTCCGCACAAGTTCGAGGCGGGGACGCCGAACGTCGAAGGAGCGGTCGGACTCGCGGCCGCGATCACCTACCTCGAGCGCATCGGCCGGGAGCGGATCGCCGAGCACGAGCAGGCCCTCGCGGCGGCCGCGATCGCCAAGCTGACGCAGATCGAGGGCGTGACGGTGTACGGCCCGCCCGGAAAGAGCGACCGCGCCGGCGTGGTATCGTTCACGTACGGGGATATTCACCCGCACGACATCGCGACCATTCTCGACCAGGACGGCATCTGTATCCGCGCCGGTCACCACTGCGCTCAGCCGCTGATGCGCCGGCTGAACGTGACCGCCACCGCCCGCGCATCCTTTTATCTCTACAACGGGCTGGACGAGGTGGACGCCCTCGCCGGCGCGCTCGTCAAGGCGGGAGCCCTGTTTGGATACGTCCCCGCCTGATCCGCAGCTCAGCGCCCTCTACCAGGAGCTGATCCTCGATCACTACCGGCGGCCCCGCAACAAGGGGACGCTGGAGCAGGCGACCCACGCGGTGTCGCTGAACAACCCGCTATGTGGGGACGAGATCGACCTGCAGCTGCGTGTCGACGGCGACGTCATCAAGGAAGCACGCTTCATCGGCCGGGGCTGCTCCATCAGTCAGGCGGCGGCCTCGATGATGACCCAGCTCGTCAAGGACAAGTCGATCCCCCAGGCACTCGCCCTGGCCGATCGGATGGGCGCCATGATGCAGGGGGACGAGGGCGCCGCGCGGGATAAGACGCTGGGCGAGCTCCGTGCCCTGGCCGGCGTGTCGAAGTTCCCCGTCCGCATCAAGTGCGCTCTGCTTCCCTGGAACGCCCTGACCGACGCAGTCCAGCCCCCACGGGGCTAGATTAGCGCCGCGCACATGACGGCGCCCTCCCCCTCCCCCTCTCCCTCCCCGACCCCGATACTGATCCTCGATCGGGTCAGCAAACGCTTCGCCGGTCACACCGCCGTCGATGAGTTGTCGTTGTCCGTGCCCAGTGGCGTGATTTACGGTCTGCTCGGGCCGAACGGCGCCGGGAAAACGACCACGCTTCGCATGATCATGGACATCCTGGAGCCCGACGGCGGCACCGTGCGCGTATTCGGCGAGCCGGGCGGGGGGCGAGCCCACGCGGAGCGGATCGGCTACCTCCCCGAGGAGCGCGGCCTGTACCGCAAGATGCGGGTGCTCGACGTTCTCGTCTTTCTCGGCGAGATGAAAGGCACCGATCGACGGCGGGCGCGTCAGCGGGCTGAGGAATGGCTCGCGCGACTCGGCCTCACCGAGTGGCGACTGCGACGGATCGACGAGTTGTCCAAGGGGATGCAACAAAAGGTGCAGTTCATTTCGACCGTGCTCCACGACCCGGATCTCCTGGTTCTCGACGAGCCCTTCTCGGGGCTCGATCCCGTCAATACTCAGGTGATGAAGGACACCGTGCTCGACTTGCGCCATCGCGGGAAGACGATCCTGTTCTCGACCCACATCATGGAGCAGGCCGAGAAGCTGTGCGAGCAGTTGTGCATCATCGCGCGCGGACGGAAGCTGGTGGACGGCGCGCTCGCGGACATCAAGCGGACACATGGTGGGCACCATCTCGTCCTCGGGTTCGATGGGAGCCTGGGCGGGGCGGCGCAAGTGTTCGCCGACCAGACCCTGGTGAGCAACGTGGACAACTATGGGCAATATGCCGAGGTCGAGCTCGCGGCCGGCGCCGACCCCCAGCAGATCCTCCAGCGACTCGTGGCATCGGGGGCGCGGCTGTCCAGGTTCGAGCTGCAAGAGGCGTCGTTGAACAAGATCTTCATCGACCTGGTCGGGGCGGAGGCGGTGCGTGCGTAAGATCCGGGCGGTAATCCGGCGCGAGTTTGTCGAGCGCGTACGGAGCAAATGGTTCTGGGTCTCGGCCATCCTGGGCCCCCTCTTCTTTGCCGCGATCATCATCATCCCCCTGCACTTTGCCGCCGCCGGCGGTACCAAGGCCATCGTCGTGGTGGACGGCACGACGTCGGGGTTCGGCGCCCGTGTGGCAGACTCGCTGGCGCGAGGCAAGACCTTCATGATCGTCGCCCGATCCGCTCCGCGCGCGGGGCTGTTGGATTCTTTGACCCGCGAAGTCGGCCTCAACCGGCTGGATGGGCTCCTCATTCTGGCGGACCGGACGGTGGAGACGGGCGCGGCCGAGTATCGCGCGGCGAACGTGTCTTCGTTCCGCGACATCGACGAGCTACGGGGCGTGCTCGGTCGACTCGCGGTGAACGCACGGCTCGAGCGCGCGGGTGTGGATCCTGCCACCGTCGGCCGGGCGCAGCTCAGGATCGACCTCCGGACCAAGAAGATCTCGGGATCGGCCACCACGGGGGAAAGCTCGGCACAATCGTTCTGGCTCGCGTACGTCATGTCGATCGTGTTGTTCATCGTGATCGCCGTCTACGGCGTGAACGTGATGAGCTCCGTGCTGGAGGAGAAGACGACGCGGATCGTCGAAGTCCTGGTGTCATCGCTGCGGCCGTTCGAGCTGATGCTCGGCAAGGTCGTCGGGGTCGGGGCCGTGTCGATCTTCCAATTCGCGATCTGGGGTCTGGGTGGGCGGCTGGTCCTGTCGCAGCGCGCCGCGCTCATCGGCAACGTGGCGCCCGCGGATGTCGGGCAGGAGGCGGCGTTCCAGCTCCCGCCGGTCCCGGCGACGACGGTCGCGGTCTTCCTCGGGTACTTCCTGGGCGGCTTTTTCCTCTACTCGGCGATGTTCGCGGCGGTGGGCGCCATGTCCTCCAGCGAGCAGGAGGCGCGCCAGGCGCAGCAGCCGGTCGTCTTCCTCCTCATGATCGCCTACCTGTCGGTGTTCGCGCTCGCGAACGATCCGGGCTCTCCGTACGCGGTCGCGTTGTCGCTCGTCCCGTTCACGTCACCGATCGCCATGCCCGTGCGCTGGGCGGCGGGCAGTGTGAGCGTAAGCGAGCTAGTCATGTCACTGGCGCTGCTCGGGGTGGGGATCGGGGCGGTCACCTGGATCGCTGCCAGGATATACAGGGTCGGGATCCTCATGACGGGGAAACGGCCGAATCTCCGCGAATTAATACGCTGGGTTAGAGCATAGACGTTGAGGGAGACGCCGAAGCGCGAAAGGCTAGACGCACCAGGCGCAGTAGACGCACGATAGGCTAGACGCACAGACGCAGCAGACGCACTGGGGAGAACAGGTTGGGGTTGGCAGGAAAGAGGTACTCGCCGCGTAGAAACGATGCCCTGGAGCGCTTCGCGTTCCCTAACTTGCCCCCATGCCACTGCACCAGAAGCTGAAGGCCTGGCAGCATGCCCAGCGGCTCGCCGTCGAATGTGTCAAGGCAGCGCGTAGCTTTCCCGACTACGAACAGGAAGTCCTCGGCGATCAACTGCGTCGCGCCTGCTACAGCGTTCCGCTGAACATCGCCGAGGGGAGCACACGGCGAGGGACCCGAGAATATCGACGCTACCTGGATACGGCGTGGGCATCGCTCGCCGAAGTGCAGACCGCTTTGGAGATCGCCCGTGACGTTGGGTACGTAGAACCCGCTGACTATGGGCGGCTTGAGGCGCTTGCCATTGAGACCAGCAAGACTCTCTACGGATTGCTCCGGAAGATCAGCGATTCTTCATCGAGAGACTCCAAGCCCCGTTAACTGTTCTCCCCTGCTGCGTCTGTGCGTCTAGCCTTAGCCTTGCCCATTCACGTACTTTGTCCGCATGTCCTACGACTATGACGTGGTTGTTGTAGGTGCCGGCCACGCCGGTACCGAAGCGTCGGTCATGGCTGCTCGCTTGGGCGCCCGGACCCTCCTGCTGACGTCGAACCTCGACACGATTGGGCAGATGTCCTGCAATCCCGCCATCGGCGGGATCGCGAAGGGTACCGTCGTGCGCGAGATCGATGCCCTCGGCGGGATCATGGGGCGGGCGACCGATCGCGCGACGATCCAGTTCCGGATGCTCAATCGCTCCAAGGGTCCCGCCGTTTGGGCGCCCCGAGCCCAGTGCGACCGCACGCTGTACCGCCGCGCCGTGCGGTCACTGCTCGAAGGGTTTTCGCAGCTGGACCTCACGCAGGGAATGGTCACGCGTCTGCTCACGGACGGCACGCGCGCCGCGGGTGTCGTGACAGCCGACGGGCGCAGCTTCCGCGCGCACGCCGTCGTGCTCACCGCCGGCACGTTCCTCCGCGGTCGCATCCACCTGGGGACCGACACCCAGATCCCCGCCGGGCGCGCCGGCGATCAGCCGGCCGTCGATATCGCACAACACGTTGAGGAACTTGGACTTACAGTGTCCCGCTTCAAGACCGGTACACCGCCGCGAGTGGACGGCCGCACCGTCGATTGGTCCAGGCTTGAGCGCCAGGACGGAGACGCCACTCCCTACCGCTTCTCGTTCTACGACCGCGTCGAGCTGCCACGTCAGCTGCCCTGCTGGATCACATGGGCCGGGGAAGAAGTGAAGGAGATCATCCGCGCGCATCTCAAGGAATCGGCGCTGTACGGCGGCGCGATCAGCGGACGGGGCCCGCGCTATTGTCCCTCGGTCGAAGACAAGATCGTGAAGTTCCCCGATGCTAAGCGGCACCAGGTGTTCCTCGAACCGGAGGGGCTCGACACGCACGAGCTGTACGTGAACGGGCTGTCCACTTCCCTGCCCGTCCCGGTGCAGCTCGAGTTCCTGCGCGCCGTACCGGGTCTCGAGCGAGCCAAGATGACCCGGCCGGGTTACGCCATCGAGTACGACTATTATCCGCCGACTCAGCTCACGCCGTGGCTCGAGACGAAGGCCGTGGAGCACCTGTTCTTCGCGGGGCAAATCAACGGCACGACCGGATACGAGGAGGCAGCCGGCCAGGGCGTCGTGGCGGGGATCAACGCCGTGCGCCGGATCCGTGGCGCGGAGCCGGTGATCCTGGGACGCGACGCTGCCTACATCGGCGTCCTCGTCGACGATCTCGTGACCCGTGGGGTGGACGAACCGTACCGGCTGTTCACGTCGCGCTCCGAGTTTCGGCTATCGCTCCGGCAGGACAACGCCCTGCGGCGGCTGGCGCCGCTCGCCGAGCGCCTGGGGTTACTGAGTGCGGCGGAGTGGCGGGTGGCAGCGCGCCGTTTCGAGGAAGAGGAGGAGTTGCTGCGCGTGGCGCGCATGACGACGATCACGCCGGCCGCTGCCGCGGCCGTGCTGGCGGACACGGGCACGACGCTGGGAGAGCCTGAGCGAGTCGCGAGCGTGGCCCGGCGGCCGGGCGTGTCGCTGCGCGCGCTGCTCGAGGCGGCCGGCGTGACCGTGGCGGCGGACGACGCCGCCGTGGTGAGCGCCGCGATCGACTTGAAATACGAGGGATATCTGGCGCGCGAGCGGGAGGCGGCGGCACGGCTGGCCGAGCTCGCGGCGTTTGCGCTCCCGGCAGACCTCCCCTACCTCGAGCTCCAGAGTCTCGCCACCGAAGCGCGCCAGAAGCTCGATCGGATTCGACCGACCTCCCTCTCTCAAGCGGCGCGAATTCCCGGCGTGTCGCCGAGCGATCTGCACAATCTCGTCGTCGAAACGGCCCGCTGGCGCCGACGGGTGGCCTAGGCCGAACAGCCCCGGAACCGGTGTTTCACGTGAAACTCGCGGCGGTTTCACGTGAAACTCACTCTTTGCATTGGGGGTACCAAGCCCCTATATTGGGACCCTCAGAGCCGAGTAACAATATAACACATTTGTATACAATAACTTAGATGTCGCGCGTCATCGCAATCGCCAACCAGAAGGGCGGCGTCGGAAAGACGACGACGGCGGTGAACCTCGCCGCGTCGCTCGCCACGGCGGAGCGCAAGACGCTGCTCGTCGACGCCGATCCCCAGGCCAACTCGACGAGCGGCGTCGGCATCGAGCGCGACCGCATCCGCCACTCGCTGTACGATGCGTTGCTCGATGGTCGCTCCCTCTCCGACGCGCGATTCACCCACGTGCACTTTCCCTATCTCGACGTCGTGCCGGCCACGCAGGACCTCGTGGGGGCCGAGCTCGAGCTCGTCACCAAGCAAGGGCGCGAGACAATGATGCGACGCGCCCTGCGGGATTTCCGCGACCAGTATCAGTACATCGTGATCGATTGTCCGCCCTCGCTCGGCCTCTTGACGCTCAACATGCTGACGGCCGCCGACAGCGTGCTGATTCCCATCCAGTGCGAGTACTACGCGCTCGAGGGTCTCTCGCAGCTCCTCAACACCGTCAAGCTGGTGCAACGCAACTTCAACCCCGCGCTCGCCATCGATGGCGTGCTGCTGACGATGTACGACGCGCGGCTGAATCTCTCGAAGCAGGTGGCCGACGAGGCCAAGGAATACTTCGGCTCGCAGATGTTCGGTATTACGATCCCGCGCAACGTGCGCCTCGCCGAGGCGCCGAGTTTTGGGAAGCCGATCCTGTTGTACGATGTGCAATCGGTAGGCGCGAAGAGCTACCTGGCGGTGGCGCAGGAGCTGATCGGGCGCGTGGAGCACGGCGCCGTGCCCTCCCACCCCCCTGCCCCGCCCGCTGCTGAACCGTTGCCGGAGGTGCCCGCATGACGGAAACCATCGCAGGTCGCCGTCGTCTCGGCCGCGGCCTCGAAGCCCTCCTCGGGCCTACGCGCGAGGAAGCCGAGCGCGAGGGCAGTCTGGTCGAGCTGGCGATCGCCGATATCCGCCCCAACCCCTATCAGCCACGCCGCGACGTCGACCCCGCAGCGCTCGAGGAGCTCCAGGCGTCCATCCGCAAGGCCGGTCTGCTGCAGCCCGTCGTGGTGCGCCCCGTCCCCGGCGGCAACGGCAGCTTCGAGCTCATCGCCGGCGAGCGGCGGCTGCGGGCGTGCCAGGCCCTCGGGTGGGAGAAGATCCCCGCGGTGAAGCGCGAAGTGGACGACCGCACCGTGCTGACGCTCGCGCTGGTCGAGAACCTGCAGCGCGACGACCTCTCGCCCGTGGACGAGGCCCGCGGCTACGAGCGCCTCATCGCGGAATTCAGCCTGACGCAGCAAGACGTCGCGGACGCGGTGGGGCGCGACCGCTCCACAGTGGCCAATGCGCTTCGCCTGCTCAAGCTTCCCGCAACAGTGCTCGCCCTCCTGCACGAAGGCGGGCTCTCCGTCGGGCACGCGCGCGCGTTGCTCGCGCTCGCGGACGCGCGGGTCGCCACCTCGCTGGCCAAGGAGGCGGTGGACCTCGGGCTCTCGGTGCGCGAGGTGGAGGACCGGGTGCGCGGCGGCCGTGCGCCGGTCCGCCGCCCGCGCCTCAAGAAGGGCGTGGGACAGGCGCCGGAGGTGCGTCGCATCGAAGAGGCGCTGCGCCGCCGCCTCGGCACCGACGTGCGGGTCACGCTCCGCGCCAAGGGCAAGGGACAGATCCATCTCAACTTCTACTCAAACGACGATCTCGCGCGGCTCCTGGAGCTGATTCTCGGCGCGCCGTTCGACGGATGACGAAGCGGAAAGATCGCCACGTCACCATCGTCCTCCACACCGATGGAGACCTCGCCTCCCGACAGTACCGTGTCCCGGTGTGGGCGTTCGAGGCGGGGAAGTGGAGCGCGCTCCTCGTCGGCCTGTTGGTCGTGCTGTTCTTCGCGTTCGCCGGACCGATCGGTCGCGCGGCGGCCCGCGTGCCCGGCCTCGAGCGCCAGGTGGCGCGACTCGAAGAGGAGAACAGCCGCGTGCAGCAGCTCGCCGCGGCGCTGAACCGAGCCGAGGCGAACTACCAGGAGCTGCGCACCATGCTGGGCGTGCGAGGGCCGCGGGAAAAGGGGGCGGCGGCCCCGACCGGAGACCTCGTGCGCGCCATCGCGGTCCGCGCCCGTCCACCGTCGGCGCCGCTGCGCTACGAGCCGGGCCCGGCGGAGCCCACGCACTGGCCCCTCGACATCGCAGGCTTTGTCACGCGGGGCCAGGTGCGGCCAGGCGATGTGGCCGAGTCCCATCCCGGCATCGACATCGCCGTGCCCCCCGGAACGCCGGTTCGTGCCGCCGGCGGCGGGTCGGTCGAGGCGGCGGGTACCGACCTGGCGTACGGACTATTCGTGCTCTTGCGACACTCGAGCGGGTATGAAACGATGTATGGGCATGCCTCGCGCCTTCTGGTGCGAGAAGGCGACTCGGTGCAGGCGGGCCAGGTGATCGCCCTTTCCGGCAACTCCGGGCGATCCACGGCGCCGCACCTCCACTTCGAGATCCGCCGGGAGGGCAAGTCGCTCGATCCCCTCACGGTCGTGAAACAGGAGAACTGACATGGCGATGTTCACCGAGAAGGGGCAGGGGGGGCTCGAGTCGGAATCCGGACTGTCCATCATCGGGACCGGCATGCGCGTCGTGGGCGACATCAGCGCGGACGGTGTCGTGAAAATCGAAGGCACCGTGGTGGGCACGGTGCGCGCCGGCCGGCAGGTGCTGGTCGGGAAGGGTGGGGAAGTGGAAGGCGACGTCATCTCGCGCGAGGCGATCATCGGGGGCGAAGTGCGTGGCTCGATCCGCGCCGACGAGCGCATCGAGATCCAGTCCACCAGCGTCGTGCACGGCGACATCGCGGCGAAACGCCTCCTGGTACAAGAGGGTGGCGAGATCAACGGCGTCGTGCGCATGGGCGAAGCCGCCCTCGAAGCGGAGACCGTCGAGAAGGCGGGGGCGCAGCGGACCTACTAGCGTGCTAGATATCCACACACTCGCCCCTCCGCGTGTGGATTGTTTATCTCTATATGCTGTAGTACTTTAGCTACCACTGTGGTGTGGGAGTCCCGCCTCACTGTCGATAATCTGGTGAGATAATGTCTCCATACTGCCAGAGGTGAGAGGCTCGATGGAGCTCACCGAGCTGGTCTCGTACCTCGATGGCTACCTTCGGGTCGCCGCCGTTCCCGACGCTCCCCATGCGGTCAACGGGCTGCAGGTCGCGAACAGGGGGACGGTGAGCCGCGTGGCGGTGGCTGTCGATCTGTGCGAAGCGACCGTGCGCCTGGCGGCGGAGCAGGGGGCCGACTTGCTGCTCGTGCATCACGGCCTGTTCTGGGGCGGGCTCCAGCCGCTGACGGGACGCGCCTATCGACGGGTAGCGAGTCTGATCGCGAACGACATCGCGCTGTACAGCGCCCATCTTCCGCTCGATCTGCATCCCGAAGTCGGCAACAACGCGGTGCTCGCGCGGCAGCTCGGCGTTTCGCTGCGCGGCGAGTTCGGCGAGGAATACGGGGTGCGGATCGGCGTGTGGGGAGAGATCGACGTCTCCCGGCAGGCGCTCGAGCGCCGGTTGGCGACCCTCATGGGAAGCGCACCGCGACTGATGGCGTTCGGGCCGGAGCGGGTGCAGCGCGTGGGGATCGTGACGGGGGCGGCCGGCTCGATGATCGCGCAGGCCGCCGGCGCCGGGCTCGACACCTTCGTCACGGGCGAGGGTCCCCACCACACGTTTTTCGACGCCGAAGAGCTGAAGGTGAACGTGTTCTACGCAGGGCACTACGCCACCGAGACGGTGGGCGTCAAGGCGCTCGCCGAGCACCTCCACGCCCGGTTTCATTTGCCTTGGACGTTTCTCGATCATCCGACCGGTCTTTGAGCGCGCGCCGCGTGCTGGCCCTGCTCGCGGCGTCTGAGCTGTGCGGCATGGCGCCGTGGTTTTCCGCGTCCGCCGTCGCACCTACGCTCTCGCGCCTGTGGCGCCTCGACACCGTGGGCGCGGCGTGGCTGACGATCTCGGTGCAGCTCGGCTTTGTCGCGGGCGCGCTCGTGTCGGCGCTGCTCACGCTCTCCGACCGCTGGTCCGCCCGCCGTCTGGTCGCGGGCTGCGCCTGGCTCGCCGGTCTCGCGACCGTCGGTGTGGCGTGGGCGCCGGGCCCCGGAGCAGGGATCGCGCTGCGGATGCTCACTGGCGCGGCGCTGGCGGGGGTGTATCCGCCGGGCATGAAGATCGTCGCCGGGTGGTATCGCGAAGGTCGGGGACTCGCGATCGGTGTCCTCGTCGGGGCGTTGACGCTGGGCTCGGCGCTTCCCCATCTCGTTCGCTGGGCGGTCCCGGCCGAGCACTGGCGGCCCGTGCTCGTCATCGCGGCGGCGGCAGCGGTCGTCGGGGGGCTGCTGGTCCTGCTCGTGCCGCACGACGGCCCATTCGCCGCGCCGGCGCCGCCGTTCAGCTGGCGGGCGGCGCCGCGCATCCTCGCGGACCACGCGGTGTCGCTCGCGAACCTCGGTTACCTCGGCCATATGTGGGAGCTGTACGCGATGTGGACGTGGTTGGCCGCGTTCGTCGCGGCGAGCGAACTGGCCCGCACCGGTGGCGATCCGGCGGCGGGTGGAGCGCGCGCGCCGGCCCTCGTCACGTTCGCGGTGGTCGGCAGCGGCGCGCTGGGGTGCTGGCTGGGTGGGAAGTTCGGCGACCGCTGGGGCCGCACCCTGATCACCAGTGTGGCAATGATGCTTTCGGGCGCGTGCGCGCTCGCGGCGGGCCTCGCATTCGGGCGCCCGCTCGTCGTGCTGGTCCCGCTGCTCCTCGTCTGGGGTGTCACCGTGGTGGCGGACTCGGCCCAGTTCTCCGCTGCGGTGAGTGAGCTGGCTCCTCGTGAGCTCGTGGGGACCGCTCTCACGCTCCAGACGAGTCTGGGGTTCCTCCTGACCTGTCTCACGATCTATCTGTTGCCGTGGGTGGCGGCGCGGGTGGGGTGGCGCTGGAGCATGAGCCTCCTGGCGCTCGGGCCCGCGGGTGGTGTGTGGGCGATGCTGGCCCTGCGGCGCCGGCCCGAGGCGGCCGCACTCGCCGGTGGGCGCGGTTAGGGCACGGCGACGATTCCCACTTCGCCACCGAACTCGTCGGCCACGCGCGTCGTCCCCCCCGGCGCAGTCCAGCTCCCACCGTCGACCCGCACGTTGATCCGGTGCACGCCGCTCGACATGGGGAGCAGGCATTCCCACGTGCTCTCGCCCGCGCGGCGGAGCGCAACCGCCCGCCAGTCCGTGAAATCACCCGCCACGTCGACTGTCGCCGCCGCAGGAGCGTAGAGGACGACCCGGACGGTGCCGTCGCCCGCCGGCTGGATTTCGAGTCGTGCGGTGAACCCCGCGCCACCGTCACCGTCGGCAGGCGAGCGACTGAGCGGCTGCGGATCGCGAATGACGCGTGGTCGGGGCAGCGCCGTCCTCAGGCGTAGCCCTGCGCTCGCGTAGCGCCCCGCCACGCTGCCGCTGACGGGATCGGTCGGATAGCGGCCCCCCGAGATGAAGAGGGCGGTGCGCTCCCCCAGTATGAAGGTGCTGCCCGCTTCGCCGTACACGCCGTGACCGCCACCGCGACTCGACACCCTCGCGGCGAACGACGCATTGAGCTCGAAGCGGCCCCGGCTCGCGTGGATCGTCGACCCGACATCGCTATACGCCGTGTCGCCGACGAACGATCGGGTGACGGACGTGGCGACCGTCACCCAGGCGCGCCGCGCCCACACGCCGAAACCAGCGACCGCGACGGAGCGGGGCGCGATGCCGTACGAGGTGCGGCCTCCGGTGCCGGCGATCCACGCTCCCCGGTTCGCCATCACCAAATGCACCCGGGCCTCACCGGTCGCGTGCCAGAAGCTCGCGAAGTCGGCGTAGCTGCTTCCGCCCGCCGAGAGGAAGAGCTCGCCACGCCAGCGGTGCGGGAGGAAGCTGGGTGGCGTGAAGAGCGAAGCGGCGATGAGTCCCTGCACACTCCGGCGGCCGCTTTCGAAGCGGAGGTAGGTGCCGCGAGCCGTGACGGCGGTGCCGGGCCGCTCCCAAGTGAGGGTCGGGGTGAGGGATACGGCGCCGGAGGGAAGGAAGCCGTCGTAGCGCACAGTGGAGACGCCGAGGTCGACGGTCCCGGTGGTCTGCGCGACGGGGGCGCGAACGGGTAACAGAGACGTTGCCGCGGCGAGGGACGCGGTCCAGACATGTCGCGCGGCCGCCGCTGGCCGCACAGAGTTAGGGGCGGCCGGGGCGCTGCTGGCGGGCCCCCGCGTTCACGTCGACGATCTGCGCCGTCGCCGTCGCCGCCGCTGCGGTGGCGGCCGCGGGAGGCGCCCCGAGCGCGATATCACGCTCGACGGCGCGTCGGAATTCGACCAAGTCCGCGTCTCTGGCCCGTCCCGCGAGGGAAAGGACGGCGCCAGCGGCGCTATCGACGGGAACTCCGCTGGCCACGAGATCGGCCAGCACGGCGAGCGGCACGGTCAGGGGCTCGCGCCGAGCGTGCCGCAGCTCGGCGAGGATCGTCTGCGACGCCCCGGCGTGCAGCGCTGCTGCGCCGGCGCTGAGCTCGGCAGCCGAGGCTGTCGACCCAAGCGCGTCACGGGCCCGGCCCAGGTCCACGGCGAGACGCCGCACGGCGGCGACGATCAGGTCCCCCGACGCACGCTTGGTCGCGCCCTCGAGCGCGCGCTGCACGAGGGGCTCCGTGGGGAGCAAGGCTCGATGCGCCGAATCGACGAGCGCCGCCACGGTCGGCCGCGTGCCGGCGTCCAGCCGCTCGAGTCGTGGATCGGTCTGTTGGGAAGCTGCAGCTCCTGCCAACAGTATCGCCCCAAGCAGCGGGAGCGCCGTGCGGGTGAGGGCGGACGTCATGAGCCCCCTCCGCCCACGGTCAGCACCGAGCTGGGTGCGCCGTAATCCTCGTCGCGGGCCACGGGCGCCGAGGGGTCGGCCAGCCAGCGCGCGCCGTCCACGAAGAACGCGTAGTGATAGCGCCCGGGAGCGAGCGGCACCACCACGGTCCACAGCGCTTCGCTTCCGGCCCGGCGCATCGGTGTGCGGGTCGCATCCCAGTCGTTGAAGTCCCCGACGAGCGATACGTGCGTCGCGCGGGGAGCGACGAGGACGAACTGAAAGGCGCGCGACTCCGTCTGCGGGGGAGCGGGCGATTGGGAGTCCGTCCGGGAGAGGAGGACGACGACGGCGAGGGCGGCAGCCGCCGCAAGTCCGCCGAGCGGTGTGAGCGTGACCCGGTGTGGGCGCCTGAGCCAGCGCCACGTCGCTCCCAGCAGCGTCGCGCCGCCGGGCTGTGGGACCGTGGTGATCTCGCGCATCACCCGCGAGTCGAGCGCCGGGTCGATCCGCACCGGCCGTCGAAGGTGCCGCGCGATCCGTTCGATCGCGTCGTCCACGGGTTCAAACACGCTCGACCTCTTTCAGCATCGCTTGGAGCTGCTCCCGCGCCCGCTTCACGCGCATCTTCAGCGCGGAGACGCCCGCGCCGGTGAGCCGGGCCATGTCCTCGTACTCGAGCTCCTCGACGTGCTTGAGGAGGAACGCCTCACGCGACTCGGATGGAAGACGCGCCAGCGCCCACCGGACGACGTCGTCCCACTCGGTCCGTCCGTCCGGTCCGGGCAACGGCGCGCCCTCGAGGGCGGCGGGGTCGTACACGAATCGCTGAGCCCGGCGCGCGGCGCGCGCGCCCGCCGTGCGGCACCGGTTCACCAGAATGCCGTACAGCCATGCGCCGAAGCGCTCGGGATCGTCGCAGCGCGTGAGCGAGCGATAGGCACGGACGAAGGCGTCCTGCAGCACCTCTTCCGCGTCCTCCCGATTTCCGAGCATGTGCAGCGCGTACCGGCCCAGGCGATCGCGATACCGCGCGACGAGATCGGCGTAGGCACCGGTGTCGCCGGCCTGCACACGGCGCACCAGAGCGGCGTCGCTCGTCCCCACGCTGTGTATACCCATCGAGACGATCCCCACGTCACACTACCCTGCTCGGGTGACGCGGGCCAGGGGAGGCTGGGTATCTGAGGCAGAGCCGCCACCATTCCTCAAGGAGCGATGATGTCGCGACGCGTGGCCTTGCCGGTGATCGCCGCCGTACTGCTCGCAGGCGGGAGCGCGTGCTATCAGGACGACTCCAGCAACGGGCCGGCGTCCCGGAAGCCCCTCGCCAAAGTGTTGCTCACCGACGCCCCCTTCCCGTATGACTCGGTCACGAGCGTAAACCTGTACGTCGTCCGGATCGAGGCGAGCACCCAGATGGACGCGACGGGCGGAGACTGGATCGTGATCGCCGAGCCGCGGCGGACGTTCGACTTGCTCCAGCTGCAGCAGGGAACGACGGCAATCCTGGGCGAAGGGGAGATCCCGGCGGGTCAGTACCACGCGATCCGGATGACGATCGACACGAGCCTGTCGTCCATCCAGGGCTTCGGCGGCGAGGTGCCCGTGAACTGGAACAACTACTCGGCGTCGAACGAAATGCCGCTGTACGCCTCGGTGGACTATCCGGTGAACGTCTCGAGCGAGGGCGCGGAGATCGTCATCGATTTCGACCTCGGCCGGAGCTTCCTGTGGGACCTGTACGGCACGCAGATGTTCACGCTCTTCCCCTGGCTGCGGGCGATCAGCACTGCAGCGACCGGCACTATCGCGGGCACGGTCACGACCGATGACAACGGACCGGTGGAGCCGGTCCCGAACGCAAGCGTCACGGTGTGCTCCCCACGACTGATGACAACGGACCGGTGGAGCCGGTCCCGAACGCAAGCGTCACGGTGTGCTCCCTTAGTCCTTGCGATTCACAGAGCGCGACCAACGTTGTCGCCAGCGGTCGCAGCGACAACGCAGGACGCTACAAGGTGGCGTTCGTACGCGCGGGCACTTACCTCGTGCGGATCGAGCGGGCCGATCATCCGTGGCTCGACGCCGTGATCAGCCCAGCCGTCCAGGTGACCACCGGGGACACCGCGACCCTGTCCGTGGTCCTTCCGAGGGCAGGATCAGGGGGCGCCTACATCAAGATTTCGGGGCCCACGTCGGTCGGCGTCGGCGGAACGATCTTGCTGAGAGTCGCCGTGGGGGACGCGAGCGGCCGCCCGGTCCTAAACCCGGTGGTCACGTGGACGAGCGACGCCCCCGCGATCGCGGAGGTCTCGTCCGGAACCGACTCGGTGACGAGCGTGACGGGCCGTCAGGCAGGACGTGCGACGATCACGGCCGCGAGCGGCGCGTTGAGCGACGCGATCACCATCGAGGTCGTCGGCTCGCCCGGGGCTCCCGTGGCGACGGTGACGGTGCAAGCCTCGACGGCCAGCCTTTCGGTCGGCGACAGCGTGTACTTCACGGCGGAGCTCCGCGACGTCGATGGCACGCTGCTCTCCGGGCGACAGGTCTCCTGGTTCAGCACCGACACCTCGGTGTTCGTCATCCAATTCCAGGGCGGCACGAACCCGATTGCCATCGTCCGACCGGTAGGGGTCGGCAGCGCGTTCCTCCGGGCGTCGAGCGAAGGCAAGACAGGCCAGGCGAGTATCACCGTGCACTGAGCCTTCCGGCCAGGGCGGCACGCTCTTAGCTTGCCGGTTCCCCGTTTATGACCGGAGGTAGCGTGCGTCTGGTACCGTTGTTGGCGTTGGCGATGGGGGCGGCCTGTGCGCGCCCGCCGCGTGCGGCCGCGCCTCCTCAGCCCGGCCTGTTCGGCCCCTCATCTCAACCCGTCCTCTTGCCGCCGCGGCAGTTCGAGCCGGACGTACCGCGCACCGATGCCCAGTGGCATGCGCTCGGCCGCGAGGCGGCGGACCTGCTGTCGCAGTACGTCGCGATCAACACCACCAATCCGCCCGGCAACGAGCTCCAGACGGCGAACTGGCTGAAGGCGGTGCTCGCGCGTGAAGGGATCGAGGCCGAGGTGTTCGAGCCCCGAAGAGGGAAGGCAAACCTGTTCGCCCGTCTCAAGGGAGACGGCAGCGCCCGGCCCCTCATTCTGCTCAATCACATGGACGTGGTGCTCGCGAGCACGGAGTACTGGAAAGTCGACCCGTTCTCGGGCGCCGTGCACGACGGCTACCTCTGGGGGCGCGGTGCGCTCGACATGAAGGGAGAGGCGATCACCCAGCTCCTGAGCCTGCTCACGCTGAAGCGCGCGGGCGTGCCGCTCAAGCGCGACGTGATCTTCCTCGCGACGGCGGACGAAGAAATCGGCGGGGGCGTTGGGGCGGGCTGGTTCGTGGAGCACCACCCGGAGCTGGTGCGGGACGCCGAGTTCCTCCTCAACGAAGGCGGCACGATCCGCACGGATACGAACGGGCGGATCGAGTACTACGGCGTGGGCACGACGGAAAAGTCACCCTTCTGGCTGAACCTGACGGCGCACGGCACCCCGGGCCACGGGTCACGTCCCACGCCGGACAATCCTGTCCACCGGTTGGTGCGGGCCCTGTCGCGCATCGCCGCCTATCAGACACCCCTGGTCGTCACGCCCGCAGTAGAGCGCTACTTCCGCGACCTGTCGACCATCGAGACGGACCAGGCACGACGGGCGGCGTTGGCGGACGTCCGCGCTGCCCTGCGCGACTCGGCTGCGGTTCGCTTCCTCACCGGCGATCTGACCTACAACGCGCTCCTTCGCAACACCATCTCCATCACCGGGCTTCAGGGCAGTGACAAGACGAACGTCATTCCGCCGCTGGCGCGCGCCACGCTGGACGTCCGGCTCCTGCCGGGCCAGGAGCCGCAAGCGTTTCTCGCCGACCTCGTGCGGGTCGTGGGTGACTCGGGGGTGGAGATCACGCCACAGGGTCCGAGCTGGCCTGCCACCGAAAGCCCCACCGAGACGGAGCTGTTTCGCGCCATCGTGACCGCAGCGCGCGAGCGCACGCCCGACGCGCTCGTCACCACGCCGCCCCTCGCCGGTTTCACGGACAGTCACTATTTCCGGCGCCTGGGCATCGTGAGCTACGGCATCTCACCGTTTCCGCTGAATCAGGCCGAATCACGCGGCGTGCACGGCAACGATGAACGGGTGAGCCTCGACGACCTCGCGTTCGGGGTCCACTTCATGTACGACGTCGTCGCGCGCATCGCGGCGAAGTGATCGGGCTGTTCCTCCATCCCCGCCGTTACCCGCCCGCGCGGGAGCGGCGCCCGCCGCTATTCGAGCGCCTCACCAAGCAACCGCTCGGGTGGGTGGCCGAGCGGTTGGCGCGTCCGCTCATGCGCTGGGATCGCGCCCGACTCGACACGCCGGACATCGCGGTCCCCGTGGAGGGCCTCCCCCGCGAGTTCGTGGGCTACCGCCTGGCGCTGGTCACGGATCTGCACCATGGTCCCGCCGTGCCCACGTGGTGGCTCGAGCGCATGGCCGACCGGGTCCGGGAGCTCGACACCGATCTCGTGGCGCTGGGCGGCGATTTCGTCAGCCACGCCCGCAGCGACATGGACGGCCTCGAGCGGGTCCTGGCGCGCTTCCGCGGGCGCGACGGCGTGGTGGCCGTGCTGGGGAACCACGACCACTGGGTGGACCCCGACGACGTCGGTGCCGCGGTCGAGCGCAGCGGCGCGACGTTGCTCCACAACCGGCACCGGCTCATCCGTCGCGGAGCGGCGGTGCTGGCCGTGGGCGGCGTGGACGACTTCACTCACGGAGCCGTCCGCCCCGACGAGGCGTTCTCCGGCGTCGCACCGGACGTGCCGCGCGTGCTCATCTCGCACAATCCCGATCTCATCGAATACTTGCCCCCGGGCTTACGGGTGGACGTGATGCTATCGGGCCACACGCACAACGGCCAGGCGCACCTGCCGCTCCTGGGCCCGATCACGGCACCGTCGCAGTTCGGCCGGAAATACCTGCACGGGCTGAAGCGCGTGGGGCAGTGCTGGCTGTATGTCTCGGCGGGCGTGGGCAGCGCGTGGATCCCCCGCTGGCGGAACCCCCCCGAGCTCCCGGTGATACGGCTGACGACGGCTACCTGAGGGAAACGACGAACCGCACGAGGACGGTTTCCGCGGTCTGGGGCGCGACCGTGCAGAAGCACTCGACGCCGATCAGGCGCTTGACACCCAGTACCTCCGCCTCCGCGATCCCCGGCACGTCCCGATACGTGATCTCGAGCGTCGTGCCGTCGATGATCCGGTAGGCCACGGGGCGTCCGAGCAGGCGGTGATGCGGGTCGATCCGGCCGAGGCCCTCGCTCAGCCGGTGCTGAATCGCGGCGGCCTGGGCGTGCTGCGGCGCGGGCGTGTCGATCATGGACGGGAGCCCGGGCGGTTCGCGAGCACGGCCGTCGCGTTCCGGCGCATGCCCTCCACTCCCGGGCGCTCGAACGGCGTGTCGCCGAAGCGGCGCGCGAACGACTCCGGCTCCCTCTCGAGCAGCGCCGCGAGATCCGGCTCGGCGATCTCGTGGCGCACGCCGAGCTCGGCGTCGCTCGTCGGGCGCGCGAACTTCACGTTCCACGGACAGACGTCCTGGCACACGTCGCAGCCGAACAGCCAGTCGCCCACGTTGCGTCGGTCGGCCTCGTCGAACTCACCGGCATGCTCGATGGTGAGGTAGGAGATGCAGCGCCGCGCGTCGAGCACGCCCGGTGCGACGAATGCGCTGGTTGGACAGGCGTCGAGACAGGCGCGGCAGGTGCCGCAGCGATCCGCCTCGAACGGCAGATCGGGAGCGAGCGCCGCGTCGGTCAGCACGACGCCGATGAAGGTGAACGAGCCCCGGTCGGGGTCGATCAGCATCATGTTTTTCCCGATCCAGCCGAGCCCGGCCCGCTGCGCCAGCTCGCGCTCGGGGACGGGTCCCGCATCGACATAGCAGCGGGATTTCGCGCCGGGGACGATCTCGCGGATGGCGGTGGCAAGGCGCTCCAGGCGGCGACCGAGGACGAGATGGTAGTCGGAGGACCACGCGTACTGGGCAACCCGGCCGCGACGCTCCCCGGGCTTGCGCCCGGGGTCAGTCGAGCCATGGAAGTAATTGGTGAGCGTCACCACCGCGACTCGCGCGCCGGGCATGATCCGGACAGGGTGTTTTCGCTTGTCCGCCTGCCGGTGGAGGTATGTCATGGTCCCGGCGTAGCCTGCGGCCAGCCAGCGATCGAGCTCGGCGGCGTGGGCATTTGCCTCTAGCGTTGCGATCCCGACGGCATCGAACCCCAGTTCGAGAGCTCGACGCTTCACCTCGACGCTTCTGCCTGACGCATCTGCGCGACGCGTCTGCTCGACGTTTTTTTTCATACGTGCATCGTCTCTCGCCGCCATCGTGCGAACCGCACCACGTCCTCGAGCGGCGGCACCGCGTCCTCGTCGCCGTAGGCGGTGAACATGCGCCACCGCACATAGTCGCGCGGCGGCAGCGGCAGGAACGGTGGGCGTCGGTACCAGTCGCGTGCCCGAAAGCTCCAGGTGAGGCGGACGAGGTCGAGCGCGAGCCGCGGGCTCAGGAGGCCCCGCAGGGCGAGGCGCGCCGCGAGCGTCGGCCAGCCGGCGGAGGCGCTCATGCCGGTGAATTTACTCGCGAGGCGTGCCCAGCGCGCTTTCCCTTCGGTATATTGACCGCCTATGACGCTCGCCAGCGGTCTCGACGCCGGCGCATCCCCCGGGCTTCACGCCCTCGCCCGCTATCGGAGCGAGTTCCCGATCTTTCGGGAGACGGTGTACTTGAACACCTGCTCGCTCGGCGCGCTCGGCGAGCGCGCGCGCCGCCGCATCGCGCAGTTCGTCGATGTGTGGCAGGCGCGCGGGGCGGCCGCCTGGTACGACGTGTGGTGGGCGGCCCTGGGGGAGTTGCGGGCGCGCTACGCGCGGATCGTCGGCGCGAGTCCGGAGGAGATCGCCCTCGCGCCCAGCATTTCGGTGGCGTTGTCCGCGGTGGCGGAGGCCCTGGACTACCGGCGCCGTCCCAGGGTCGTCGTCACGTCGCTCGATTTTCCCACGGTCGCCTACCAGTGGCTCGCGAAGCGCGCTCGTGGCGTCGAGCTCGTGGTGGTCGAGAGCCCGGACCAGGTCTCGGTGCCGGTGGAGGCCATCGCGCGGGCGGTGGATGACCGGACCGCCCTCGTCGCGACGTCGCACGTGTACTTCACGAGCGGCGCAATCCAGGACATCCAGCGCGTGGCGGACGTCGCACGCGCCCGCGGCGCCTTGACCCTGGTCGACGCCTACCAGTCGGTGGGACAGGTCCCCGTCGACGTGAAGGCCGCGGGCGTGGACTTTCTCACCGCCGGCGGGCTCAAGTGGCTGCTTGGCGGGCCGGGGATCGTGCTGCTGTACGTTCGTGACGAGCTCGCGCGGCGGCTCGCACCGGCCATTGCCGGGTGGTTCGGGCACAAGGACCAGTTCGCCTTCGACCCCCGCGCGCTCGAGCTGCACGACGACGCCCGGCGCTTCGAGCTCGGGACCCCGGCGCTGGCAGCGGTCTACGCCCAGCTCGGGGGCCTCGATTACATCGACGAGATCGGCGTCCCGGCCATTCGCCGCGTGACGTCGGCGCTCACCGAGGACCTGGTTGCGCGGGCGCGCGAATACGGCTTCCAGCCCAAGGTGGCGTCCCGCGCCGAGGATCGCTCGGCGATTGTGATGCTCCCGGCGGCCGACCCGGCTGCCGGCGTGCGACATCTCGCCGCCGGCCGCATCATCGCGGACGCCCGACCGGGACACGTCCGTCTCTCTCCTTTCTTCTATAACGTGCAGGACGACCATGTCTCAGCGCTCGAGCGGCTCGCAAGGCACACCGGTCACTGAGGACGAACGCCTTCTCGCCCAGGTTCCCCGCGAGCGACGGCCGTTCGTCAAGTCGGATTCGTGGCGGGTCCTGCGGATCATGGGGGAGTTTGTCGAAGGGTTTGACACCCTCTCCGACGTCTACAACGCCGTCACGGTGTTCGGGTCGGCGCGCACCAAGCCGGAGGACCCCTACTACGAGAGGGCCGTGGAAACCGCGCGCATGCTCGCGGAGGAGGGATTCCCCATCATCACGGGAGGCGGCCCGGGGATCATGGAGGCCGCGAACCGCGGGGCCCAGGAGGGAAACGGCCTGTCGATCGGCTGCAACATCGAGCTGCCGTTCGAGCAGGGGCTCAATCCGTATGTCGAGCGCGCGATCAACTTCCGCTACTTTTTCGTCCGCAAGACGATGTTCGTCAAATACTCGACCGCGTTCATCGTCTTCCCCGGGGGTTACGGGACGATGGACGAGTTGTTCGAGGCGCTTACGCTGATCCAGACCGGGAAGGTGAAACACTTCCCGGTGATCCTGTTCGGAGCGGAATACTGGGGCGGCCTCGCGGAGTGGCTGCGGGACCGAGTGGCGGGGGAGGGCAAGATCGCCACCACCGATCTCCGCCTCTTCACCGTCACCGACAGCCCACGAGAGGCCGTCGCGACGGTACGGCAGGCACGGGAGCGGCGCAGCATCGCCCTTCCCGTCGAGACTCAACGCGACGCGGAGGTGCCATGACCACACGCAAAGACTTCTTGCGCGGCCAGCGCATCGATCCGAAGCCCATCACCGGCCGCGAGACCGTCCCCGAGCTGGTAGACAATGCCTTCCTCGCCTACAACGCGGGCCGCCTCGCCGACGGGTGCCGCTTGTTCACGGAGCTGATGCTCGAAGACGACGTCACCGTCGGCATGAGCCTCACCGGCGCCATGACGCCCGCAGGACTCGGGATGTCGACGATCATTCCGGTCCTCGAGGCGGGGTTCATCGATTGGATCGTCTCGACCGGTGCGAACCTGTATCACGACGCGCACTTCGGGTTGGGCTTGACGATGCACCGGGGGACGCCCTTCGCAGACGACGTCGAGCTGCGCGAGCAGGGTGTCGTTCGCATCTACGACATCTTCTTCGACTACGAGGTGCTCCTGTCGACCGACGCCTACATCCGGGAAGTGTCCGCGGCTCCGGAGTTCCAGCGCCCCATGAGCACGGCGGAGTACCACTACCTGTTGGGCGGTTACATCCTCGAGCGCGAGAAGGCGCTGGGGATCTCGCGAAAATCGGTGCTCGGCGTGGCGCATCAGTGCGCCGTGCCGATGTACACGTCGTCCCCGGGGGACTCGTCCATCGGGATGAACGTGGCCGAGCAGGCGCTCACCGGATCGCAGCTGCGCTTCGACCCCAGCGCGGACGTGAACGAGACCTCGGCGATCGTCTTCGACGCCAAGACGCACGGGGGCAAGAGCGGCATCCTGATCATCGGCGGCGGCAGCCCGAAGAACTTCGTGCTGCAGACGGAGCCGCAGATCCAGGAGGTGCTGGGCATCAGCGAGAAGGGGCATGACTACTACCTCCAGATGACCGACGCCCGCGCCGATACGGGCGGCCTGTCCGGGGCGACGCCGGCCGAAGCCGTGAGCTGGGGGAAGGTGGACCCCGACAAGCTGCCCGGCACGGTGGTGTGCTATCTCGACAACACCGTCGGCTTCCCCATCCTCGCCGCATACGCGCTGGCCAAACGCAAGAAGCGGCGGCTCAAGCGACTGTACGACCGGCGCGAGGAGATGATGCGGCAACTCACCGAGGCGTACCAGGAGGCGAAGGCGGACCGCGACGCGCGCGCGGAGGCGACGACTGTCGGGCGCAGACACTGAGCGCGGCGCCCTCGGCGCCCCCCCTCCCACGGGCACGTCCCGGGCTTACGCGGCGTACGCCCTGGGGCTCTTGACGCTCATCAATCTCCTCAACTACACGGACCGGAACGTCGTTTTCGCGCTGTTCGAGCCGATCAAGCGGGAGCTCGTCCTGTCGGACCAGCAGCTCGGCTGGCTTGGGTCCGCCTACGTGATCGTCCTCTCGCTCGCAGCGCTACCGCTCGGGGTGCTCGGGGACTTGAAGTCCCGGCGCGCCGTGATCGCGTTCGGCGTGGGGCTGTGGAGCGCCTTCACGGCGCTGGGCGCGACGGTGAGCCGTTTCTGGCAGCTACTGATGTGCCGCTCGCTGGTGGGCGTGGGGGAGGCGGGCTACGGGCCGGCGGCTCAGGCGTTGCTCGCCGAATTCTTCCAGGGCAAGCGCCGCGCGTTTGCGCTCGGGATCTACTCCGTAGGGATGGCGTTCGGTGGCGTGCTCGGGATCTGGCTGGGTGGCGTCCTCGCGGGGCGGTACGGCTGGCGCGCCGCCTTCGTCGCCCTCGGCGTCCCCGGCTTTCTCTTCGCATTGCTCGCCTCCCGCCTGCGCGAGCCGCGCCGCCGTCCGCCCCCGACGATCCGGGCCACCGTGGAGAGCTGGTACGCGCGCGGTCGTGTGGGCGCCCGCGAAGGGCTGCGACTCGGCACGCCGCTCATCTGGCTGACGCTCGCGGGTGCGGCGCTCTCCGGCGTGCTCGATCTGATCGAGGGACTGCCGCGCGGTCTCGATACCGCGCTGTTCGCCGCCTGCGTGAGCATCGGCATCGTGTGGACGGTGCTCCGGCTCGTGCCGGTGGCCGTGCGTGGCACGACCGAAGCGTCCGAAGTCGCGGCCACGGCATTCGGCGACTTCCTCCAAGCCGCCGGGACCGTGCTCCGCACGCCGACGCTGATCTGGATGTTCGTGGGGGGCGCGCTCGTCACCTTCGCCGTCAACGGCTTGATCGCCTGGGCGCCGAGCTTCCTGGAGCGCACCCATGGGCTTCCGGTAGCCGCCGTGGGACGAGAGTTCGGCGTGTGGGGACTCGCCGGCGGCGCGCTGGGCGGGTTGTTCGGCGGCCGGACGGGGGACTGGCTGCTGACGCGGTGGAGCGGAGGGCGGGTCGTCGTATCCGGCGCGGGGTTCGTGCTCGGTGGGCCGGTCTGCGCCGCATTGCTCCTGATCGACGAGCTCCGGCTCTTCGTTCCGCTCTTGTTCGGGACGTTCTTCCTCTACTCGTGGTATAACGGGCCCCTGTCGGCCGTGATCCTCGACGTCGTGCCGGCGGCCGTCCGCGCGTCGGTGCTCGGCGCCTATGTGCTGTTCTCGCACCTCGCCGGCGATGCGATCGCCCCACCGCTCATCGGATATCTGTCCGACCGCTTCGGCCTCCGGCCCGCGATGCTGCTGTTACCGACGGCCGGCGCGGTGGGGGGACTCCTCATCCTCATTGCACTCACTACGGTAGGGCGGGACATGGCCAGGGTGCGGGTGTGAACGCGGAAGGCGGAACGCGGAACGCGGAACATGGGGGGGAGCGTCATGCTGCGAGCGACCTTACCCTTCTGTTCCGCATTCCGCGTTCCCCGTTCCGCGTTCGGGGTGGGGGAGGGGCCCGGTGAAGATCGCCGTCGTGTTCGACACCCTGCATCCCGACTGGGAGGACGCCGACTACAAGAAGGAAGTCGAGGCGAAGGTCGAGGAGGCGGAGTACGACGTGGCCCGGGCACTGATGTCCCAGGAACACGACGTGCTGATGGTCGGCGTCGCCGACCAGTTGGCGCCGGTGCTCGAGCGGTTGGCCAAGTTCCAGCCAAAGCTCGTCTTCAACGGCTGCGAGTCGTTCCGCGGGCACGCCCGGCACGAGTACGCGCTCGCGACGGTGCTGGAGATGCACGGCTATCGCTACACGGGCTCGTCTCCGACGGGGTTGCTGGTCGCGCGCAACAAGTCGCTCACCAAGAAGATCCTCGCGCACCACGAGATCCGCGTGCCGGCGTTCGCCGAGTTTCGTCCGGGGGAGAAGCCCGTGCGTCCGTCGGAGCTGCGCTTCCCGCTCATCGTGAAGCCGCTCTTGGAGGACGCCTCCGTGGGCATCGCGCAGGCCTCGGTGGTGAAGGACGACGAAGACCTCGGGGTACGGGTGAAGTTCATTCACGAGAAGTTCCACCAGGCGGCGATCGTCGAAGAGCTGATCGAGGGACGGGAGCTGTACGTCGGGCTGATCGGCAACGACACCCTTCAGGTCCTGCCGATCGTCGAGCTGACGTTCGGCGAGTCCGACGGCGAGCATCGCATCGCGACGTACAAGGCCAAGTGGGACGAAGAGTACCGCAAGCGAAAGAAGATCAAGAACGTGTTTGCGAAGGGGCTGTCGGACGAGGTCGCGGTCAAGATCGCCGATACCTGCACCACGGCGTTCCACGCGTTGTGGCTCCACGACTATGGACGCGTGGACCTGCGGCTGACGCATGACGACGCCGTCTACGTCCTGGAGGTCAACCCCAACCCGTTTCTCGCACAGGAGAACGAGATGGCGGACGCGGCCGAGAAGGCCGGCATGAGCTACAACGCCTTCATCCAGCGGATCGTGGAAGAGGCGCTGGCACGTGGCGCAACGTAAGCGCGAGGTCCCGACGCCCGAGCTGCGCTGTCCCACGTGCGCGGCCGAGGTGCAACCGTTCTGGGCGACCTGCTCGAACTGCGGCCGCCGGCTCGAATGGCGCGACACCACCAAGGAGACCGGTGCGGAGTGCTACTACTGCGGCTGGGTCGTATCGGACAGCTTCTCGTTCTGCCCCTGGTGCGGTCGCGACATCGCCGACCGGGACTCGAGCCCCGAGCCGCTCAAGGCCCCGAAGGGATTCAAGTACCATCGGCGCTGCCAGTGGGGTTGCGGTGGCGGCGTGATGTACCCCATGCGCTCGTGCCCCTGGTGCGGGCGCCCCCAGAAGTGGCGCTACCAGGAGTTCCAGAACATCTGCCCGCACTGCAACAAGGGCGTGAACGACTGGATGGACGTCTGCCCGTGGTGCGGCAAAGACGCCACCGGGCGCGACCTGATCCGCCAGGCGCTGCGCCGCGTGCGGCAGCTCTTGGTCGTCGGTCGCCTCAAGGACTGGAACTACCGGGTGCTGCTGCGACCGGGCGTTTCCGGCGTGACGCACCGGACGCCCAAGATCATCGAGATCGAGCGCCGCTACGTTACCGGCAAACGGCGGCGGCGCGACGAGATCTCGTGGAACATGCTGAGCGGGCTGATCCTGCACGAGCTGGGCCATTCGTTCCTGTACCACAATTGGTCGTTCACCCGAACCGGGCGGTTCCGTCGGGCCTTCGGGGAGGTGCGCAAGGCGTATCGCGTCGCCGACTCGAAGTGGGTCGACTTCGAGCGCCGGGGGGTCACTACCACCCTCCCGAACTACGTTACCGCCTACGCGGCGACGCACCCGCAGGAGGATTTCGCCGAGACGTTCCGGTTCTATGTCGCGCGGCGGGGGCGGCTGCGCGAGCTGTTCGCCGAGTTCGGCCGGAAACGCAAGGGCGTGCCCGTGTTCGAGAAGTTCCTCGTGCTGCACGACTTCATCCGGAGCCTCAGAGGATGGCGCTGAGCTAGGAGATGAAGCGCGGCGTGGACTACATCGGTGTCGGCGTCGGCGCCATCATCGTCGACGAGCGCGGCCGGTTGTTCCTCGCTCGCCGCGGCCCGAGCGCGAAGAACGAGCGTGGTTTGTGGGAGTTCCCCGGAGGCTCAGTGGAGTTTGGTGAGCGGCTCGCGGATGCGCTGAGGCGTGAGATACGCGAGGAGTACGGCGTCGAGATCGAGGTCGGTGAGCTGCTCGACGTCGTGGACCACATCCTCCCGGACGAGGGCCAGCACTGGGTGTCGCCCACCTTCATCTGTCGCATTGCTTCGGGCGAGCCGGTCATCCGGGAGCCCGAGAAGTGCTCCGCAATCGGCTGGTTCGCCCCCAGCCAGGTTCCACGCGAGCTGACGGTGATCACTCGCGAGAATCTTGAGCACTTCGTCAGGTCCCGCGGCCGTAGCTAACCGGTCAAGTTTCGACCACCGCCGCCGCTTCCTTGGCGAAGGCGCGGGATCGCTCCACCAGCTCCAGGTAGGCCGCCACCTCCTCCGTACGGCGCGTCGTGTCCCAGCCGAGCGCCTCCGCCAGCCAATCCGCGACCGCGTTCGCGGCCGGGACGCTCCGGTCGCGGCTCGCGTAGAACAGATGCAGGCGTCGCACCAGCACGTCCGAGAGGCGAACGGCCATCTCGCGCTCTACCGCGTGCGCCACCTCGGCCCACAGCACCGGACGCCCGGCGACGATGGGTCGTCCCAGCGCGCGGTCCCGGTCCACGAGGTTCAAGACCGCGGCCGACTCGCTGCCATAGCTCGCGACCAAATGGCGGGCCGTCCGCTCCGGCGCCCCCCGGTCGACGGCCGCCTTGACGAGTCCGTCCAGGTCGGCCGTCTCGCCGCCCGGGAGCGGCAGCCGCTCGGTCGGAGCGCGGGAGGCGCGGGGACGGCCGTCCAGCTCGCGCAGGCGGGCCGCGACCCGATCCACCACGTCGCGGGCCATGACACGATAGGTGGTGAGCTTCCCGCCGGCGATCGTCCACAGGCCGCTCGGGCTCTCGATCACGCGGTGCTCGCGCGAGGCCGCCGAGGGCGCGAGGTGCCGCGGTGGTCGCAGCAGGGGTCGTAAGCCGGCCCAGCTGGCGATGACGTCCGACGGCGAGAGACGCGCGTGCGGAAAAAACGCGTTGACCGACCGCAGCAGGTAGACGACGTCCTGCGCCGTCGCGCGCACCTCGTCGGGCGACGCGTCCTCGTCGGTGTCCGTCGTTCCGATGTAGCTCAGATCACCCCACGGCAGCACGAACATCACGCGCCCATCGATTGGTGATGTGAGCGTGACCGCCAGCGTGTGCCCCACGCGCTTGCGGGGGACCGCCACGTGCGCGCCTTTGGTGGGCCGCAGCAACGGCTCCGCCCCGGCGTCGTCGAGGCGCCGCACGCGGTCGACCCACGGCCCGGTTGCGTTCACGACCACGAGCGCGCGTACCGTCGAGACGCGGCCCGTCAGTGCATCCCGCACCGTCGCGCCGCCCACCCGGCCGTCTGGCTTGATGAGCGCCGTGACTTCGACGTAGTTCGCGACCATGGCGCCCGCCTGCGCGGCGCTGCGCATGGTCGCGATGACGAGACGGGCGTCGTCCGTCTGTGCGTCGTAGTACAGGGCGGCGCCCCTCAATTCCTTGTCGCGCAGTCCGGGCTCGAGACGCTGAGTGGCCTTGCGTCCCAGCCAGCGGTGCGCCTTCACGTTGTGGAAGGCCGCCAGCAGATCGTACAACCACATCCCCGCGCGGAGTTTCCAGGCGGGGACCCGCGCCCCGCGGTACACCGGGAACAGGAACGGCAGCGGATGCACCAAGTGCGGCGCGATCCCGAGCAACACACGACGCTCGCGGCTCGCCTCGAACACGAGGCGGAACTCGCCCTGTTCGAGGTAGCGGATCCCACCGTGGATGAGCCGCGAAGAAACCGACGACGTCCCGCCGCCGAAGTCGCCCTTGTCGACGACAGCCGTGCGAAAGCCTCGCAGTGCCGCATCGCGGGCGATCCCGGCGCCCGTGATCCCGCCCCCGATGACGAGAACGTCGACCGGTTCGGCGGCCAGCGATGCGAGTGCCGCGGCGCGCGTGCGATGGGAAAACGGCGTCTCGCTCGTCGAGGGTCTCCAGCTTGGCCCGGCAGCAGGCTCGGGGTAGGTTTCGGGACTTCACCGCCGACAGGGGTGAGGTCCAACGGGAGGAGAATGTAATGCCGGTTGCCAATGGACGCCGTGTTGCGGTGATCGCGGGCTGCCGCACGCCGTTCTGCAGGTCAGGGACGCTGTTGAAGGATGCCCGCGCCGTCGATCTGGCCCGGTTCGTGGCACGCGAGCTCCTCGAGCGCACAAACCTGGACGGCGCCGATGTGAATGCGGTGATCTTCGGGCAGGTGGTGCCGTCGGCGCTCGTCCCGAACGTCGCCCGCGAGGTGAGCCTCCTGCCGCAGTTCCCCAAGGAGATCCCCGCGTACTCCCTGAACCGCGCCTGCGCGTCCTCCGGACAAGCCGTCGCGAATGCGTACGACGAGATCGTGCTCGGGGATGCCGAAGTCGTGCTCGCGGGGGGGGTGGAGTCGCTCTCCGACATCCCGATCCTCGCCTCGCGGCGCCTCGCGGACATCCTGGTGGAGGCGAACAAGGCCAAGTCCCTCGGCGCGCGTCTCCGCACCATCAGTCGGATCCGGCCGCGCGACCTCGTCCCCGTGTCACCCGCCATCGCCGAGCCGTCGACCGGCGAGACAATGGGCCAGTCGGCGGAGAAGATGGCCAAGGAGAACCACATCTCGCGCGCCGCACAGGATCGCTGGGCGCTCCGGAGCCACGAGCTCGCGGCTCGGGGAACGGACGACGGTCGTATCCCGGCGGAGATCGTGCCGTGGTTCGCACCGGGACGTGCGGGCGACGGAGTGGTGACCCAGGATAACGGGATCCGCCGGGACACGTCGCTCGAGCAGATGGCCAAGCTCAAGCCGGTCTTCGACCGCCGCTACGGCAGCGTCACGGCCGCCAACTCCTCGCCGCTCACCGACGGGGCGTCCGCAGTATTGCTCATGAGCGACTCGGCGGCGCGCGCGCTCGGCTACACCCCGCTCGCCTACGTACGCTCCTACGCAGTCGCGGCGGTGGATCCCGGGTGGCAGCTGCTCCAGGCACCCATCTTCGCCGTCCCCAAGGCGCTCGAGCGCGCGGGCATCAAGTGGAAGGACCTCGGGGTGATCGAGGTGCACGAGGCATTCGCCGCGCAGGTGCTCTCAAACATGCAGGGATGGGGGGCGCTGGGCTGGGAGATCAACGAGGACGTCATCAACGTCATGGGCGGCTCCATCGCCATCGGCCATCCGTTCGGTGCGACCGGCACCCGGCTCGTCGCGACACTCGCGAACGAAATGGCCCGCCGGGACGTGCAGTTCGGCCTCCTGTCGATCTGCGCGCAGGGCGGGATGGGTTTTGCCATGGTGCTGGAGCGCCGCTGATGGCTCCGGGGGCGGCGCTCACGTGGGAGCTCGCCGATGACGGTGTAGCCGTCGTCACTTTCGATTTGAAAAACGAACCGGTCAACAAGATTTCGGCTGCCGTGAAGCAGGACCTGCTGGCGACGTTCGAGGCGTTGGAGCACGACACCGCCGTGCGGGCCGTCGCGTTCTTCTCCGGGAAGCCGGAGAACTTCATCGCGGGGGCCGATATCGAAGAGTTCGTCCGGCTCACCACCGCCGCCGAAGCCGAGCGGCTCTCCGCCGAGGGGCAGGAGCTGCTGGGGCGCGTCGCCCGTTCTCCTAAGCCCCTCGCCGTCGGGATCCACGGCGCGTGCCTCGGCGGCGGGCTCGAGTTCGCTCTCGCCTGCGGGTACCGCGTGGCCTCCGATCACCCCCGGACCCAGCTGGGCCTCCCGGAAGTGCAGCTCGGCATTCTTCCGGGGGCCGGCGGCTGCCAGCGGCTCCCCCGGTTGATCGGCGCCCGCGCGGCGCTCGACATCATCCTCGCGGGCAAGGTCGAGAGCGCCCGGAAGGCGTTCCGCCTGGGGATCGTCGACGAGCTGGTGCATCCCGCGATCCTCCGGGACGTCACCATGGCCGCGGCGCAGCGCATGGCGGGCGGCTGGCGCCCCCGGCGCAAGCGACCGGGTGGCTTCCGGGGGTGGCTGCTCGACGGCAACCCGCTGGGCCGGCGGCTGGTCTTCCGGGCCGCCCGGAAGCAAGTCCTCGGGCAGACGCACGGCAACTATCCAGCGCCGCTCGCCGCGCTCGAAGCGGTTGAGCACGGGCTCCGGCACGGCATGACGGCGGGGCTGAAGCGCGAGGCGCAGCTGTTCGGCCAGCTGGCCGTCACCGACGTCTCGCGCAAGCTGGTCCAGATTTTCTTCGCCACCACCGCCCTCAAGAAGGACTTCGGGATCCCCAACCCGCCGCCTCCCACCGTGGTGAGCCGCCTCGGCGTCGTGGGCGCTGGGTTCATGGGGTCGGGGATTGCGGGCACCGCGATCGCGCAAGCGGCGGTCGACGTGCGCATAAAAGACGCCGATCTGCCGCGCGTTGCGAAGGGGCTGGCCGCCGCGCGCGAGATCCTCGACGACCGGCTCAAGCGACGTCGCATCACGCCCTACGAGCACGCCCGGCTCATCGCGCTGCTCTCGGGGAGTGATCACTACACCGGGTTCGGCCGCGCCGAGCTCGTGATCGAGGCCGTGTTCGAGGATCTCCAGGTCAAGCAGCAGGTGCTGCATGAGGTCGAGACGGTGACCGCGCCGGACGCCGTGTTCGCGTCCAACACATCGACCATCCCGATACACCGGATCGCCGAGGCCGCGAGCCGGCCGGAGCAGGTCATCGGGATGCACTTTTTCTCGCCGGTCGCCCGGATGCCGCTGCTCGAGGTGATTCCGTCGGGGCGGACCGCGCCGCAGGTCGTCAGCACGGCCGTCGGGTTCGGCCGCCGCATGGGCAAGACTGCCATTGTCGTGAAGGACAGTCCCGGATTCTGGATCAACCGGATTCTCACGCCCTATATGAACGAGGCGGGCCATCTGCTGGTCGAGGGCGTGGCAATCGAAGAGATCGACCGGCTGATGGTCGAGTTCGGCTTCCCCGTCGGGCCGATCACACTGATGGACGAGGTAGGGATGGACGTGGGAGAGAAGGTGGTCGGGGTCATGCACGAGGCGTTCGGCGAGCGGTTCGCGCCGGTTCCCGCGTTCGCCGGCATGGTCAAGAGCGGCCGACTCGGCCGCAAGGTGGGGAAGGGATTTTACCAGTACGCAGGCGGCAAGAAGCGGAGCGTGGATTCCGCCGTGTACGAACTGATCGGTGCTCATCCCAACGGGGGCCCCAGGCCCGCGGAGATCATCCAGCGGCTGGTCCTCGTGATGCTGAACGAAGCCGCGCGCGGGGTGGGGGAGGGGATCGTGCGCAGCCCCCGCGACGGCGACGTCGGCGCCATTTTCGGCTTCGGGTTCCCGGCGTTCCGCGGCGGCCCGTTGCGCCACGCCGACGACCTCGGCGCCGCGCGCATCGTGAGCGAGCTCGAGCGGCTCGCCGAGCGCTACGGTGCGCGCTTCGCGCCGTGCGACGTGCTGCGCGAGCAGGCGCAACGCAACGCGAAGTTCCATCCCTAGCCCCTAGATGTTCCGCGCTGCCCTGCTGTGGCTCAGCGAGCAATCCCGAGTCTTCCAGTTCATCCGCGGCAACGGGTTTGCCCGGCGCTTCGCCAAGCGCTTCGTCGCGGGCGAGACGGTGGACGCGGGAGTCGCGGCGTTGAAGGACCTGAACGCCGCCGGGCTCTCCGCGAGCCTCGACCTGCTGGGCGAGTCGGTGCACAACGCCGCCGAGGCGCAGGCCGCCCGGGACACGTATCTCGAGACGCTCGACCGGATCAAGGTCGCCGGAGCCGATGCCAACGTCTCGGTGAAACTCACCCAGATGGGTCTCGACACCGACGAGGCGGTGTGCGTCGAGAACATGCGCGCCATCATCGCCCGGGCGAAGGCGTACGGCTCCTTCGTCCGGATCGACATGGAGCAGTCCGACTACACCGAGCGCACACTACAGCTATTCAGGCGTACGTTCTACCCGGAGTTCGGGAACGCGGTCGGCGTGGTGCTGCAGTCGTACCTGCGGCGCACGGAGCAGGATGTGGAGCAGGTGATCGCGCTCGGCGCCCGTGTGCGGTTGTGCAAGGGCGCGTATCAGGAGCCCGACACGGTCGCCTTTCCCGACAAGCGCGATGTGGATGCAACCTACGTGCGCTGCATGCAGCGCCTCATGCTCAAGGGCACCTACCCCGGCTTCGCGACCCACGACGCCCGCATCATCGAGCGCGCCAAGGCGTTCGCGCGCGACAAGGGCATCCAGCCCACGCGCTTCGAGTTCCAGATGTTGTACGGGGTGCGACGCGACCTGCAGCTCGGACTGCGGCGCCAGGGATACAATGTGCGCGTGTACGTCCCGTTCGGCACCCAATGGTATCCCTATCTCATGCGCCGGCTCGCCGAGCGGCCGGCGAACGTGGCGTTCCTCGTCGGTAACATGCTACGGGAGTCCCTACGGCGGAGCTGACGGACGGTACGCTGGGCGGCTATCAGCGAGTGCACGAGCGCGCGCCCGCGTTCTCCGGGAGCGACGGCCAGTCCTACTCGGTCGGGACCTACGTGGACGACGCCCCGGACGCCCGGGGCGGCTATGGTGCGGCGCTGTTGTTCGTGCGCTGGTCCGACGCGGGAGATCGTCCGGTCGGCCATCTGGAGACGGACTACCTGTTCCGGGGCGCGACGCCCGCCGACGCGCTCGCCCCACTTCTCGCCCTGACGTTGCAGGACGTGAAGCGGCATCTCGACGCGTGCATCCAACGGCAGGAACCAAGGACGGAGAACGAGGGACGCGTGTGATCACCACCGGCGTCGTGCTCGCGCGCACCGGCTCTGCGTATCGGGTGCATACCGATGGTGGCGAAGTTGTGGCGACGCTTCGCGGCAAGCTCAAGCATCGCGACGACGACCGCGTGGTGGCCGGAGACATGGTGGAGCTCGAGCTGCACGCCCACGGGCGTGCCACGATCGCCGCCGTGCGGCCGCGCAGGAGCGTGCTCGCGCGCCGCGCCGCCGGTGAGCGGAGCCCGCGGGCGCATCCGATCGCGGCCAACGTCGATCAGGTCGTGGTCGTCGCGTCGGCTCGGAGCCCGGAGCCGAGCCCCCGTATGCTCGATCGATTCCTGGTGATCGCGGCGGCGAACCGCATCCCCGCCGTGCTCGTCCTCAACAAGATCGACCTCGGCCGGACCGCGCTCGACCTCCTGCGGCGGCGGTACGGCCCGGCGGGCTACCAGGTGCTCGGCACCTCGGTGACGCAGCCGGAGGGCCTGGCGGCGCTGCGCGAACTCTTGCGAGGGCGGGCGTCGGTGCTTGCCGGTCAATCGGGGGTCGGAAAGTCGAGCCTCCTGAACGCGCTCGACCCGGGCTTGAACCTCCGCATCGGCGCGATCAGCGCGAAGTGGGACACCGGGAAGCACACGACCCGCGCCGCCCTCGTCGTGCCGGTCGCCACGGGCGGCTATGTCGTGGACACGCCGGGGCTGCGCGAGCTGGGCACCTGGGGGATCGATCCCGAGCGCCTGGGCGTCTATTTCGCCGAGTTCCAGCCCTTCCTCGACGAGTGCCGCTTCGACAACTGCCGGCATCTCGTCGAGCCCGGCTGCGGCGTGCGGCAGGCGGCGGAGCGCGGCGCGTTCGACCCCGATCGCCTCGTGTCCTACCAGCGCATCTACGAGGAAGTCAGCGTGCCTTCCTGGTCCAGCGATCGGCGTCGCGGGAGGTGACCTTTCGCATCATCTGCGCGAATGCGTCGTCCAAGTCGATCCCCTGTGAGTTGGCGAGGCAGATGACGACGAACAGGATGTCGGCGAGCTCCATGGCGATCGAGCCCTCCGGCTCCTCGGCCTTCTTCGTCTTCTCGCCGAACCGGTGGTTCATTTCCCGCGCCAGCTCTCCCACTTCCTCCGTGAGCCGGGCGAGGTTCGTGAGCGGGGGGAAGTATCCTTCCTTATATTGGCCGATCCACCGATCGACCGTCTGCTGGGTTTCGCGCAGGGACACGGGAGGCTCCGGGCAATCGTGAACGCCGAGCTGCCGCCGCTCGTCGCGCCGTTCCGCGGAGAGCGGTACACCGCGAGAGAGTTGAGCGCCCTCATCGCGCCCCCCTACGATGTCATTTCTCACGAGGACCGCACCCGCTACGCGGCGCGCGATCTCCACAATATCGTGCATCTCATTCTGCCGGAAGCGCCGTCGGGCGGCGGCGGGGACCGCTACGCGCACGCCGCGATGCTGCTCGCGACGTGGCGGGAGGGAGGGGTAGTGCGACCGGATCCGGCGGACTCGGTGTACATCGTCGCGCAGGACTACGCCGTGCCGTCGGGCGAACGCCGGACGCGCATCGGGATGCTGGCCGCCGTGCGCGCCGAGCCGTTTGCGACGCGGCGCGTGCGGCCGCACGAGCAGACGCACTCGGCGCCCAAGGCCGACCGGCTCGCCCTGCTGCGCGCCACTGGTGCGAACCTCGAGTCGATTTTCCTGCTCGCCCCGGACCCCGACCGGACGCTCGCGCAAGCCCTGGTGAAGGGCGCCTCCGGCGTGCCGGCCGCGCGCGCGGAGCTCGACGGCGTGGGGACCCGCCTCTGGATCGTGTCGGGTGATCAGGCGGCGGAGCTCGCCCGGCTGGCGGGCCGGGCGCAGCTCTACATCGCGGACGGCCATCACCGCTACGAGACCGCCGTGGCGTATGCGCGGGAGCACCCCAGCGCCGACCGCGTGCTCTCGTTCATCGTGTCCGCGGGCGATCCCGGCCTTACGGTCCTCCCTACCCACCGCATCATCTTCGGCGCGGGGCGCGATGCGGCGAAGCTGGTCGCGGCCTGGCGGGAGTGGTTCGAGGTCGGGCGGGTGGCACCGTGCATGGACCGAGTCGAGCGGCTTGCCGAGCTCGGGCGGGAGCGCACCGCGTGCATCGTGGCGTTCCCCGACGCCTACGACGTTACGCTCGTGCTGAAGAACGACGCGGCCCTCGACAAGGTCCCGGACCTGGGAAAGACCCCCGCGGTCCGCGCCCTGGACGTGGCCCGCATCGAATCGCTCGTCGTGCAGCGCATCCTCGGGGCCGGCACGGCGACGCCGTCGCTCGCCTACACGCCCGATCCACGAGCGGCCTTCGATGCGGTCCGGAACGGCCGGGCGGCCGCCGCGGTCCTCCTCAATCCCACGAAAGTGCGGGACGTGTTCGCCGTCGCCGACGCGGGGGAGGTGATGCCGCCCAAGTCGACGTACTTCGTGCCGAAGGTGCCGAGTGGATTGGTGATCCGGGCGGTCTAGAAGGCGGCGGCAGGCCGTCGCCTCTATATTTTCTCCCCATGTCTCCTTCCGCCTCCCCCCGCTCCCGCGACCGCATCCTCGGCAATCTCGAGTCCATCTACCGCGAGGCCTACGAGCGCGCCAAGGCCGCGAGCGACCAGGTGCGCATGGCGGATCTCGACGCCGCTTACCAGCGCGAGCAGCTCCTCCTCGAGGTGTTGCTCGACATCCGCGACGCGCTCACGTCCCTTCCGGCGGTTGCCGAGCCAGGCACCGGGAAGACCCCCGGACCCGACCCGATCACCGCGCTCGAGACCATCCACCGCATCACGAGACTGCGCTGAGGGAACCGCATGCGCCTGCGTTTGTCTCTGGGACTCCTCTGCCTGACCCTCGCGGCCTGCGCCCGGAAGGCGGACATCATCATCTCCGACGGGATGGTCTGGACCGGCCTTTCGACCGGCGCACCCCAGCGGGGCGCGGTTGCCATCGCCGACGCCAAGGTCATCGCGATCGGCGACAGCGCGCAGGTCGGGCGGTACGCGGGCCCCAAAACTCGATGGATTCAGGCCAACGGTGGGCTCGTCCTGCCCGGCTTCACCGACGGACACACGCACTTCATCGATGGCGGTTTCCAGCTCGCCTCGGTGGATCTCAGGAATGCGGCGACGCCCAAGGAGTTCATCCGGCGCATCAAGGACTACGCCAAGACCCTGAAGCCCGGCGAATGGATCACCGGCGGTGATTGGGACCATACGCTGTGGCCCGGCCAGCCGCTCCCCCATCACGAGTGGATCGATTCGGTCACGCCGAGCAATCCGGTATTCGTGAACCGGCTGGATGGCCATGAGGCGCTGGCGAACGCAGCAGCCATGCGCGCTGCTGCGGTCACGAAGGCCATCCCTACTCCCTCAGGTGGTGAGATCCTGCGGGATCCGAGGACCGACGAGCCGACGGGCATCTTCAAAGACCGTGCGCTCGACCTCGTCGGCCGTGCGATCCCGGACCCATCTCCCGCCCAGCGTGATTCGGCCCTCGCTCGCGCGCTCGCGTACGCCGCGTCGTTGGGCGTCACGGCCACGTCCCACGTGTCCGCGTCGTGGGCCGATCTCGAGGCCTACCACCGCCTCGAGCGGGCGGGCCGGCTCACCATGCGCGTGGCGCTCTATCTCCCGCTCGAGTCATGGCAGGCCGTCGCGGAGACGGTGAGCCGCTCGGGGCACGGCGACGATTGGGTGAAGATCGGCGGGCTCAAAGGCTACATGGACGGTTCGGCGGGGTCCCGCACCGCCTACTTTTTCGAACCCTACAGCGACTCGGCAGGCTATCAAGGGCTGTTGCAGCATCCGGAGGCGGACATGCGCCGCTGGATCGGCGGCGCCGACTCGGCGGGTCTCCAGATCGCCGTCCACGCGATCGGCGATCGCGCCAACGCGGTTCTCCTGTCGATCTACGACAGCGTGGCGCGGGCACACGGGCCGCGCGACCGACGTTTCCGGGTCGAGCACGCCCAGCACCTGCGCCCACAGGACATCCCCCTGTTCGGAAAGCTCGGCGTGATCGCGTCGGTGCAGCCCTATCACGCCATTGACGACGGGCGCTGGGTGGAGCAGCGCATCGGGCCGGTCCGCATCAAGACGACCTACCCGTTCCGCACGCTGCTCGACACGGGCGCCAGGCTCGCCTTCGGGTCGGATTGGACGGTCGCGCCGCTCGACCCGATCCTCGGCGTGTACGCGGCCGTCACTCGCCGCACGCTCGACGGCAAGCATCCTGATGGGTGGGTACCGGAGCAGAAGATCTCGGTGGCAGAGGCGCTGCGTGCGTACACGGCGGGCAACGCCTATGCGACGTTCGACGAGGCCAGACGAGGCACGCTCACACCAGGCGCTGATGCGGATCTTGTCGTGCTGGACCGCAATCTCTTCACGACGCCGCCCGATTCGCTCGATCAGGCACGGGTGCGGTACACGATCGTGGGCGGCAGGGTGGTCTACCGGCGCTAGCTGGAGTACTTGAGCCCCGACGCCTGAAGCGTGAGGGGCTGCGCTCCCTCGTGCTCCACGCCTGCCTCGACCACCTCACCCAGCACCAGTGTATGGTCTCCGCTTGGCAGGGTTGCGACGACGCGACACTCCAGCCAGCCGAGCGCCTCGGCGAGCACCGGAACACCGGAGATCGGCCCCGGCCTGGTCTTGATCCCCTTTAGCTTCGACGACGCGCCCGCCGACCCCCGCCCCAGCTTGTCGGCCAGGTCGCGTTGCCGCTCGTGAAAGATACTGATGGCAAAGTGATGCGCGTCGCGGATCATCTCGATCATCTTGGACGTGCTTTCGACCGCTACGACCACCATGGGCGGATCGAACGAGGCCTGGCTGACCCAATTGGCCGTTATGCCGTGCTCATCGCCCTCACGCTTCACGGTGAGCGCGTACAGGCCGTACGTGAAATGCCGGAGGACCGTCTGTTTGGCGGCTACGTTCATGGGGAGGGAATATGATACTATCTTTGTCCCATGGCGACGCGCGCTCAACCCCGGCCCCGGGCCGCCAAGTCCCTGTCGAAGGCCGACCTGCTGGATATGTATCGGCTGATGTTCCTGTCGCGGCGCATCGACGATAAGGAGATTCAGCTCAAGCGGCAAAACAAGATTTTCTTCCAGATCTCCGGGGCCGGCCACGAGGGCGTCCTGGTCGCCGCCGGGAGAGTGCTCCGTCCTGCATACGACTGGTTCTATCCGTACTATCGCGACCGCGCCCTCTGCCTCAGCCTCGGCATGACCCCCACCGAGATGCTCCTCTCCGCGGTCGGTGCGGCCGAGGATCCCAACTCGGGGGGCCGCCAAATGCCGTCCCACTGGGGCCACAAGGCGCTTAACATCGTCAGTCAGTCGAGCCCGACCGGTACACAGCTGCTCCAAGCCGTGGGCTGCGCGGAGGCGTGGCTCCGTTACACCCGAATCGACGCCATCGCCGAGAAACCGGTCCACGGCGACGAGCTCGTGTACGTCTCGGCCGGGGATGGTACGACGAGCGAAGGCGAGTTCTGGGAAGCGCTCAACACCGCCAGCAACCTGAAGCTGCCCGTGCTGTTCCTCATCGAGGACAACAAGTACGCGATCTCGGTGCCGGTCGAGGTGCAGACCGCGGGTGGCTCGGTGTCGAAGCTCGTCCGGAGCTTCCCCGGCCTCCTGGTCGAGGAAGTAGACGGCTGCGATCCGATCGCCGCTTATGACGTCCTGTTGCGGGCCGCGGAGTACGTCCGCCAGCGCAAGGGCCCGGCTCTGGTGCACGCCCACGTGACCCGGCCCTACTCGCACTCCCTCTCGGACGACGAAGTGTTGTACAAGCCGCCCAAAGAGCGGGAAGAGGAGGCACGCCGGGACTGCCTCACCCTGTTCCCGAAACGGCTCATTGCCGACGGCGCGGCCACCGCAGCCGAGATCGAGGCCATCCAGCGCCAGGTGGATGAGGAAGTCGGCGTCGCTGCCGACATGGCGCTGGCCTCGCCTCAGCCCGAGCCGGAGACGGCACTGTTGTACGTGTACTCCCCCGAGGTGGACCCCACGTCCGAGCAGTTTGATACGGAGGACGATCCGCAATTCGGGGGCGATCCCACCACGATGGTGGACCTGCTCAACGCCTGTCTGAAAGACGAAATGGGGCGTGATCCCCGCATCGTGGTGTTCGGCGAAGATGTGGCCGACGTCAGCCGCGAGCAGCACCTGGAGCACGTGAAGGGGAAAGGCGGCGTTTTCAAGGTCACGTGGGGGCTCCAGCGCCAGTTCGGAAGTGATCGGGTCTACAACTCACCCCTCGCCGAGGCGAACATCGTGGGCCGCGCGATCGGTCTCGCGACCCGCGGCCTGAAACCGGTCGTCGAGATTCAATTCTTCGACTATATCTGGCCCGCCTATCATCAGCTGCGCAACGAGCTCGCCACCCTGCGGTGGCGCTCCAGCAACGCGTTCTCGTGCCCGGTCGTGGTGCGCGTCACCTACGGCGGCTATCTGAAGGGCGGCTCGATCTACCACTCCCAGACGGGGGCCGTGGTGTTCACGGCCGTTCCCGGGCTCCGCGTCATCTGCCCCAGTACGGCGCTCGACGCCAACGGCCTGTTGCGCACGGCGATTCGGTGTGACGACCCGGTGTTGTTCCTCGAGCACAAACACCTCTATCGCCAGACGTACAACAAGGCGCCCAATCCCGGGCCGAACTTCATGATCCCCTTCGGCAAGGCGAAGGTCGTCCGGCAAGGCCGGGACCTCACCGTGGTGACCTACGGCGCCGTGGTGCAGCGCGCGCTCGTTGCGGCGAAGGAGCTCGAGGAGCGGGACGGCGTGAGCGTCGAGGTGATCGACCTGCGCAGCCTCTCGCCCGTCGATTGGGAAGCGATCACGGCGTCGGTGACCAAGACGAGCAAGGTGCTCGTCGCGTACGAGGACGCGCGGTCGTGGGGTTACGGCGCCGAGCTCGCCGCCCGGATCGCCGACGAGTGCTTTCCGTGGCTGGACGCGCCCGTGAAGCGGGTGGCCTCGACCGACACCTTCGTCGGCTACGCGCCCAGGCTCGAAGATTTCATCCTCCCGCAGGTGGAGGATCTCGCGCGGGCGATGCGCGACCTGCATGCGTTCTAGCGCGGCCCGCCCCTAAGGCGCGCTAGACACCGCTTTGCTCGCCCAGGATCGCTTTGACCTCACCCGCCGCTGCGATTACGTGATCGACGTCGCGCGACAGCGCGCGGGCCTGCTGGGTGGCACGGGTGAGATCATCGAGGGCCACCGCCACACCCGCGGAGCGGAGGCGCAGCAGGTCGAACCGAACATTCTGCATTGCCAGCACGCACGACTCGAGCTGGTCCGCGACGAGCTGACGCTTGGTCAGGAGATCCGTGACCGCTTGGCGCTGGCGCTCGAGCAGGCCTACCTGTCGATCCCGTTCCGTGCTGGCCCCTTGATGCTTGGTCGCCTGGATCTTTTCCTCGAGGCGTGCGAGGGCGCCCCGGTCCACGCTCCCGCTCATGGAGTGCAGGGTCCGCGCTAGGTCTTCAGCCCGATTCAGGAGCGCATCCGCGGTCGCGATCACGTCGGGCAGCAGCTTCCGCTCCGACTTGGGGAGACGATCCACGACCCGCAGAATGGCCTTGCGATCGCTGCGGGCCTGCTGGATCGGCTCGGCGTGGCCGCCGAACTCGTCGGTCGTCGCGCGCGGCAGGTCGACGGGGCGGCTCCCCACCGCGGCGAGACGGGCTTCCATCGCGTCCGGCGCCGGTGGCCGGGCGAAGACGTCGCGCCACGAATAGCCGGCGTGCCACAGCCGGATGTAGCGGGGGACGAGCGCGGTGCCACCCCAGACCGCCGCCACGAAGAGCGACCACCCGGGCGTATGGTTGCCCGTGGCGACATCGATGATGAACAGGGATCCGCACACCGAGGCCCAGGTGACGAATCGGCTGCGCAGCTCGCGCACGATCTCGGGCTCGCCGCTGGGGGCGAGTGTCGGTCGGTCGCTCATCCGGTCGACCCGCCGGGCACGCTGAGCGAGCACGTCCGGCCGCCCCCGCAACGGCGGCGGTGGGGGTAGGGGCGGCGCTCGCACCCCGCGCGACGGCGAGGGGCCGCTCGAGCGACGCGGCTTGTACATGGTCGCGCTCCGGGCCTCGAGCGCACGCCGCAGCGCGTCCGCGGTGGGCCAGCGGTCCTCCGGATCCTTTTCGAGCGATCGCATCACGCAGGCCGCGAGGTCCTCGGGCACCTCCGGCCGCCGGTCGGTGATCAGTGGCGCCCGCTCCGTGATGTGCTTCATCAGGATCCCGGGGACCGTGGGGGCTTGGAAGGGCAGCTCCCCCGCGAGCATCTGGTAGGTCACCACACCCAGACTATAGATGTCGGACCGTCCGTCGATCTCGCGGTCTCCCGCCGCCTGCTCCGGGCTCATGTAGTGCGGCGTGCCGATCGCCACACCCGTGGCGGTGAGTGTCGCGCCGCCGGTCGTCGAGGATAGCGCCTTGGCGATCCCGAAGTCGGTGACGACCACGCGGCCGCGACTTCCCTCCAGCAGGATGTTGTCGGGCTTCACGTCGCGGTGGATGATCCCAAACGCGTGCGCGGCTCCCAGTGCATCGGCGGTCTCTTGCATGATGCGACGCGATTCGTCCGGTGGCAGCCTCCCGCGCCGCTTGAGCTTCGCGCCGAGCGACTCGCCGTCCACGTAGGCCATGACGAAGTAGACCAGCCCGTCTCGTCCCTCGCCGACGGAGTGGATCGGCACGATATGCGGGTGCGACAGCCGCGCCGCCGTCTCGGCTTCGCGCAGGAAGCGCAGCCGGATTTCTTCCCGGAACGCGAGCTCCGGCGGGAGCACTTTGACGGCGACCTGACGCTTCAACCGCTCGTCGCGGGCGTTGAACACCACGCCCATCCCGCCCCGGCCGATCTCTCCCTCGAGCGTGTAGGAGCTGCCGAGGGCTTGGCTGAGGCGGGTGGCGAGTGCCTTGTCTGCGTCGTTCATCGAGCGTCGCGTGAAGTGCGCGCGGATAGATTAGCCGCAGGGCGACGAGCGTGCAACCTGTAAGCGGCTTTTGACTTACGCTTCGGTAGCCGGGTTGGCGCCCGCGCGGTGGCTATTCGGCAGCATCTGCCTTATTGGCCGCCGGTCGCCGGAACGCGCGTGCTCAGGGGAGCGTTTTGTAGTGGCACGGACGATGCTTAGGCCTGTGTGAACTATGTGCATGCTTACCCTCATCAGAGTTGAGGTCCATGTCTGAACGCCTGACCCTTCCCGTGCTTCCGCTCCGGGAGGTCGTGCTGTTTCCGGGCGTGTCGGCGCCGGTCGGCGCCGGACGCCCCACCACGCTGCGTGCCATCGAGGCGGCGCTGAAGAGCGATTCCCGCCTGATTTTTGCCGTGGCGCAGCGCGAGAACGTCGATGCGGTCAGCCCCGAGGTGCTATACACGACGGGCACGATCGCCAAGATCAGCCAGATCCAGCGGGGCCTCGGCGGCGTGCAGCTGCTGCTGCACGGCGAGCGCCGGGGCGCCGCGCTGCACTACCGGGATAACGGCCGCTACCTCGAGGCGGTGGTCCACGAGGTCGACGACATGCCGCCACTGAACGCCGAGGATGCAGCGTTCGTCGGCCTGCACCGCGAGGCGCGCGAGCGGGCCGCGGAGCTGGGCCAGAAATCAGGACTCCCCGAGGACGTCGTCCGGCAGGTGCTCGAAGAGGTCACCGACCCCGGCAGGCTCGCGGATCTTGTGGCCGGCTACCTCGAGATCCAACCGGCGGAGCGGCAGGGGCTGCTCGAGACGTTGTCCGTGGAGGAGCGGCTGCGGCGCGTCCTCATTCACGTCCAGCGCCAGATCGGCGTGCTCGACGCCCAGGAGCACATCAAGTCGCAGGTGCAGGAAGAGCTGGGCGAGCGTCAGCGCGAGATGTTCCTGCGGGAGCAGATGAAGGCGATCCGCAAGGAGCTCGGCGAAGAGGACGAAGGGACCGAGGTGGAGCAGCTGCGGAAGCGGTTCGAGGCCCTCGGGCTCCCCGAGGCCGCGCGCAAAGAAGTCGACCGCGAGCTCGACCGCCTGGAGCGGGCGAACCGCGACTCGATGGAAGGCCAGGTGATTCGGACCTACCTCGAGAACATGGCGGAATTGCCGTGGAACAAGCGGGCGGAGGAGTCGCTCGACTTGAAGCGGGCGGCGGAGATCCTCGAGCAGGATCACTACGGCCTCAAGGACGTGAAGGATCAGGTCCTCGAGTTCCTGGCCGTGCGGCAGCTCCGCCAGCGCTCGCCCGACGCGGTGGCGCAGGGCAACGAAGACGACAAGCAGGCGCGGGGCCAGATCTTGCTGTTCGTCGGCCCTCCGGGCGTCGGCAAGACCTCGATCGCCAAGTCCATCGCGCGCGCTATGGGCCGGCCGTACGTTCGCATTTCGCTGGGCGGCGCCCGCGACGAGGCGGACATCCGCGGCCACCGGCGCACGTACGTCGGCGCCATGCCCGGCCGGATCATCCAGGGCATGAAGCAGGCGGGCGCCAAGAACCCGGTGTTCCTGCTCGACGAGCTCGACAAGCTTGGCGTCTCGTTCCAGGGAGACCCGGCGGCGGCGTTACTCGAGGTGCTCGATCCGGCGCAGAACGATTCGTTCACGGATCACTACCTGGGAGTGCCCTTCGACCTGTCGGAAGTGTTGTTCGTCGCGACCGCGAACTTTCCGCAGAGCATCCCCGGCCCGCTGCTCGACCGGCTGGAGACCGTGACCTTCGCGGGCTACACCGAGCGTGAAAAGCTGGAGATCGCGAAGCGCTATTTGGTCCCGCGGCAGGTGCGTGAGAACGGCCTCACGCTGGAGCAGCTCACGGTCACGGACGCTGCGCTCGGCGAGATCATCACGAGCTACACGCGTGAGGCGGGCGTCCGCCAGCTGGAGCGGGAGATCGGGAAGCTCGGGCGCAAGGTCGCGCGCCAAATCGCCGGCGGCGAGCTCGAGCGCGTCACGGTCGACGCCAAGGACGTTGACGACCTGCTCGGGCGCCCCAAGGTCCATCCGGAGCACAAGGAGGGCGAGGACCAGGTCGGCGTCGCCACGGGCATGTACTATACGCCGGTCGGCGGGGATATCATGTTCGTCGAGGCGAGCGTGATGCGCGGCAAGGGCGAGCTCGTGCTCACGGGGCAGCTGGGCGACGTCATGAAGGAGTCGGCCCGGGCGGCGCTCACCTACGCGAAGTCCCACGCCGATCAGCTCGGGATTCAGGAGGAGGCCTTCGCCGGCACCGACGTTCATATCCACGTCCCCGCGGGCGCCATCCCGAAGGACGGTCCATCGGCGGGCGTGACGATGGCGACGGCGCTCGTGTCGGCGCTGTCCCGCCGGCCGGTGCGCCACGACCTCGCCATGACCGGTGAGATCACCCTGCGGGGCCGGGTCCTGCCGATCGGCGGCGTAAAGGAAAAGGTGCTCGGTGCGGTGCGGGCGGGCATCCACACCATCGTGCTGCCGAAGGAGAACGGCCCCGACCTGGAGGATCTTCCAGAGGACGTCCGCTCGTCACTCGACGTGCACCTCGTGGAAGATCTGGACGAAGTCCTGACATTGGCGCTGCGCGGCGCGCGCTTCGAGGCCGGTCACCTCGTGTTCGACGGCGAAGCACCGATCGAGCCAAGCCTGGTCGCGAGGCACAACTAAGGCTTATCGCCCGGGGCTTGTTCGGTTTTTGTCACGGCCGGAACCCGCCCAACCCTTTCCCCGTAAGACCTGTCTAACCGTCCGACCAGGCCACGGGGGATCCCGTCATGCCGGCTGTCGTCCTGCTCGCGATCGTCCTGCAAACCGCCACACCACCTTCCGCCGCCGGTGGTGTCGCCGCGCCCCAACCCGCCAGCACCACTCGGGCAACCGCCGTGCGGGCGGCCGTCCCCGTGGTGATCGACGGCCGGGACGACGATGAAGTGTGGCGCATCGCCCAGCCGATCACCCAGTTCCGGGAGTTCCAACCGAAAGAGGACGGGGATCCCCGCTTTCCGACCGAAGCCAGGGTCGCCTACGACGACCGCTACTTCTACGTCTTTATCCGGGCCTTCGACCCGCATCCGGACAGCATTCTGAAGCTGCTTGCGCGGCGGGACGTGCGCGCCGCCACCGATCAGCTCAAAATCATGGTCGACTCGTACCACGACCGCCGCTCCGGTTTCGAGTTCGCCGTGAACCCGGCCGGTGTGAAGCGTGACTACGCGATGTACAACGACGCACAGGAGGACGACGCCTGGGACGCGGTCTGGGACGTCGGCACGCAGGTCGACTCCCTCGGGTGGACCGCCGAGTTCCGGGTCCCGCTCTCGCAGCTACGCTACGTTCCCCGGGCCACGAACACCTTCGGGTTCGCGGTGTGGCGCGACATCCAGCGCTACTCCGAGCGCGTCAGCTGGCCGGTGTACCGGGGCTCCCAGGCGGGGATCTCGTCCCAGCTGGGCGAGTTGACCGGACTCGATGGTCTGCCCTCACCGCGCCGGCCCGAGATTGCGCCGTACGTCGTGACGAAGAACGTGTCCGTGGTCAGCGCCGGCGCGTTTGACCGCTCCCAGAAGGTGACGGGCGGCGCTGACTTGAAGTACGGGCTCACGCCGAGTCTCACGCTCGATGCGACGATCAACCCCGATTTCGGGCAGGTCGAAGCGGATCCGGCGGTCCTCAACCTGACCGCGTTCGAGACATTCTTTCAGGAACGGCGCCCCTTCTTCGTCCAGGGGGCGGGAATCTTTCGGTTCGACGTGAATTGCAGCGCCGTGAACGACTGCAACACCGGCGAGGGCCTGTTCTACTCGCGGCGGATCGGGCGCGCCCCGCAGCTGGACTACGGCGACCCCAACCCCCCCACCGCCACGACGATCGATGGCGCGGCGAAGCTGACGGGACGCCTTCCCGGCGGCCAAACGGTGGGCCTGCTGGACGCGGTGACTGGGCGCGAGGTCGGTTCGCTGGACCGCACCATGGAGCCGACGACCAACTATGCGGCAGTGCGGGCCCAACAGGACTTCCGCAACGGCGAGAGCGGCATCGGCGCCATGGGGACGGCGGTGAACCGCGACCTCGACCAGTGGACCGAAGGCTCGTTACACCGTAGCGCCTACGTGGGGGCCGTCGACTTCCGGCACCGCTTTTTCGGCCGCCGCTACCAGATCTCGGGATCGTTGGACCTGAGCCGCGTCGCCGGCACGCCGTCCGCGATCGCCGCCACCCAGCAAGATCCGGTGCACTACTATCAGCGGCCCGGCGCCGGGGTCTCCTACGACTCGACCCGGACCTCGCTCGCGGGCGACGCCGAAGAGCTCAAGTTCGGAAAAGTGGGTGGTGGTATCACGCGGTTCGAGACCAGCTACCAGCGCCGCTCTCAGGGCTTCGAGGTGAACGACCTCGGCTTCCTGTTGCAGGCGGACCAGCAGAGCTGGAACACGTGGTTCGCGTTTCAGTCCCGGCACCCCAGCTCGTTTTATCAGACCGCGTTCTGGAACTTCAACTGGTGGCAATTCTGGACGGCTGCGGGCACCGCCGTCGAGCGCGCCGCCAACACCAACGTGCACGCTCAGCTCAACAACCGGTGGTGGGTGCAAGGCGGCGTGACGGCGGGCCACCTCGGCGCCACCTTCTGTGATCGCGACTGCACTCGCGGCGGGCCGGCCGTGCGCGTCGATCCCTACCTGTCGGTCTGGGGGGAGGTGGACGGGGATGAACGTCCCGCGTTCACGCCGTACGTGTGGTTCAACTACCGGCGCGGTGACGTGGGACGGTCCGAGCGGTTCAACGGCAATGTCCAGGTCGCGTTTCGCGTCGCATCCCAGTTCAGAACGTCCCTGACCTTGAGCGCCACGCACAACGTGAAGGACGTCCAGCCGCACGGCGTCATCACCGACCCGACCCCGCCGTTCGCGACGCACTACACGTTCGCTCATCTGAATCAGAAGGAGGTGTCGCTCACCGGCCGGGTCGACTACACGCTGTCGACCACCCTCACCCTCCAATTGTATGCGCAGCCGTTCGTCAGTAAGGGCACGTTCTCAGATGTGCGCGAGCTCGCCGATCCCAACGCCGCCGCCTTTGACGATCGTTACCAGCCGTACCCGGCCGCCTCCGACGGGTTCAACAAGAAGGCATTCAACTCGACCGCCGTGCTGCGCTGGGAGTACCGACCCGGCTCCGCTCTGTTCCTCGTCTGGACGCAGGGACGGCAACATCGCGACGGCGCCGAAGGGCCGCGCTCCATGAGCGGCGACTTCCGTGACCTCTTCGACCTGCATCCGGAGAACACGTTCCTCGTGAAAGCATCCTACTGGATCAACTGGTAGGGCATCAGTGCGCCGCCACGCCATCCAGCACCAGCCTCACCGCAGCCTCTTTCCAGCGCTCGCGGAGCGCCGGCTCGTCGGCGCCGAGCGGGGCCGCGCTCATCGCGATGAGCGACTCGAGAGGGAGATAGGCCACCATGAGCACGAGCGCCTGGGCGGCCGCAAGATGTGGGTCGAGATCGTCCCGCACCTGCCCGCGGCCCTGGCCCTCGGCGAGGAGCACGACCAGCCGCTTGATCGCGGGCGCGAAGGGGCGCGCGTCGGAGCGGCCGGCCTGGGTGAGTAACGTCACGAGGTCAGGGTGCGCAGCGAGGAAGTCGAATTGCGCGCCGAGTGCCAGGCGGATCCGGTCCAGCGGGCGCTCGCCCCCGGTCGGCGGGCCGGCCAGTGCCTGTTCGAGCTCAGCCGCACCACGCGCGAGCACGGCGGTGAACAAGCCACGCTTGGAGTGGAAATAGTAAAAGAGCAACTGCTTGTTCACTCCCGCCCGACGCGCGATCTGTTCGACTCGCGCCCCGTCGAAACCGCGGCGCGAGAACTCCTCGCGGGCCGCGGCGATGATCCGCAATGCACTGGAATTGCTGAGCTTAGGCTTCATGTGATGATTCCTCAACCGGCCGGTTGAGAAATATAGGCGACTACCGCGCGAGCGCCAGATCCGCGGGGATCCGTGGCAGGCCGTCCCTCAGGAACGCGATGAAGAGGTGGTTCACTTCGTCTGGCGCCTCCTCCTGGACCGAGTGGCCAGCGTGCGGAACGCTGAGGAAGGCGGAGCGGGTGATTCCGCCCGCGAGGGCACGGCCCAGTCCCAGAGGCGCCCAGCGGTCCTCTTCCCCCCACAGCACCAGAGTCGGAGCCGCGATGCGATCGAGCCGGCCGCCGAGATCGTCGAAGCGGAACTGCCGGAGCGCACCCCGGAGAGCCCGTCCGTAGTCGGGCAGCGCGACAGGGGCGTAATACTGATCCACGTCGGCCTCGGTCACCTTGCGAGGATCGAAATACGTGGACTTGAGGAGACGGGCGGTGAGGCCTCGCCCGCGGAACGCGAGTACTGCCGGTCCGAGCACTGGCCACCGGACCACCCGGAACAGAAGCGGCTCACGGGTGCCCAGCCCGGCCGAGCCAACCAGTACGAGCCCCCGCACCCGTTGTGGATGCTCGATCGCGACCTCCGCGGCAATCGCGCCGCCCATAGAGTGCCCGACGAGCACAGCATCCGGGAGACCGAGCGAGTCCATGAAGGCGATCGCGAGGCGAGCATAGGCGGCGTTGTCGTAGGGGGCCGGTGGCTTGTCGGACAGACCGAATCCGCGGTTGTCGAACGCGATCACCCGAAAGCCCGCCGCGGCCACGGCTCCGAGGTTGTTGCGCCAGGCGTACATCGAGGCGCCGAGGCCGTGTAGAAAGACGACTGGGGCGCCGCGCCCAGCGTCGATGTAGCGGATCCTCGTCCCCTCGACCCGGAGGTAGCGGGCGGTAAACTGAGTCCCGGTGGGAAACAGCTGAGCCTCCGGCAGGGCGGCGGCCCGGCATGCGCCGACGGCGCAAAGGAGCAGCAGAAGCAGGCGCCTCACGCGGGGCCCCGGATCCACGCGCGGGCCAGGGCGGCGACCGCCGGGTGCGAACTCCACATCCCTGCGGCTGTTTCGCCGCTCCCCGCCACGACCAGCGTTTGCACGTCGTCGATCAGCAGCACGATGGGTGCGTCCGCCGACACGGTCCCGCTGAGGATTGGGCTCGCTTCTGCGGGCACGTCCCCCGCGACCCGCAGCTCGAGTGCCGCGCGTTCCTTGGCGCGGCGCCAGGCAGGCAGCGTAGGGCGAAGCAGCTCGGCCGAGAGCACGCCCTCCACGCGTCGTTCGGCCCGGGCGACGACCTGGATGATCAAGTTGGCAACGGCCCGCCCGCCCGTGACGCTCCGGGTTTCCGGCTCGGCGGGACCAGCGGCGTCGCGCAGGGACCGGCTGAGGCGGTCGAGGGCCTCGCCCTGCTGTGCCGCCAGCTGGACGATCAGTGCCGCGGGGTCCGTCGCCCGATAGCGGGCGGGACGCCCCGGCAGCCGCAGCGCCGCGGTGCGGCCTACCAGACCCTCCAGGGCACCGTAGGTGTTGGCGCGCGCCACCCGCGTGGCATGGGCGACCGCGTAGCCCGTCGAGGGACCGAGCCTGAGAAGCGCGGCGTACGCCTCGGACTCAGTGGCCGTGAACCCGAAAGGCGTGAGATCGATCTCGATGGGCATGTGCGTAGTAGTAATTACTACTACGTAAAGACGTCCCCATAAGCAATGGGAAACCTAGAGGATTTCGACCGGAATCCCCAGCAACCGCGCGATGAGCCCGAGCCGGAACGTTGCGTCTGTTTGCCGTTGCGCCGGGCTCTTCCCCGGGCCCTCGAGCGGAAAGTAGTGAGCCGTGAGGGGGCTCGTCGCCTTAGGCATCGCGCGCAGGCTCTTTGGGCTCCAGATCCCCCGATCGTCGCATTCATTGAACAGCCGCGCCAGCACGCGGCTGGCGCTCGGGATTTGGCGTACGAGACCGAGTCGAGCCAGAAGCTCGATCCAGTAGAGCGCGAGCGGGACGTCGGTGATGTGGCCTTGGGCGTCGGATCGCAGGGGGTCGCCGAGGATCTCGAATAGCGGCTTCAGGAGCTTCTTGCCAGCGAGGATGAAAAACGCCCGTCGTGGCGCGGGCGAGGAGAAGTAGTGCCCCAGCCGCTCGATGAAGCCGGCCCGCTCCCGCTGTACGGAGGGCAGGAATGCGAGCATCTCCACGGCGAAGATGGTCGGGGGGCACGCATGGGGATCGAGCACGGTCCTCCCCTGCGCCCGTTTGAAGGGGTTGGCGGCAAGCTCGCTGCGCAAGTATTGCGAGATGTTGCTGGCGATGGTATGCGCCGTGCCGCGCACCCGCGGATCGTCGCTGTGCCCGCCACGCGCCAGTGCGCAGGCCGCTCCCTCGCGCCCCATACGGCGCGCCCAGCGCCCCAGCCCGGGGTCTGTCTTGGCAGGCCTTTGGAACTCGACCAGCAGCTCGAGCGCCCGCTGGGCGACCGTGCGATCGGGATCGTCGGGCTCGATGCGCGACAGCAGCTGAAACAGGAATCGGTCGGCGTTGCGAAACACCCGCTCCGATGGCGGCCACCCCAGCTCGAGCAGGCGCCGGTACTGGTACACCGTGCCTGGATCGGTCCAGCCGTACGCTTTGGACGCCGCGGGCGCGAGCAGGTTCCCCCCCCACAGCCCCGTGGCCTTCTGCTTGCGAGCAATTGCCTGAGCCGCCTTGTACTGCGACACAGACTGGCGCAGCGCCTCGAGGCGCGCCGGATCCCGCTGGCCCTCCGGCACGACTTCGCTGTAGGCTCGATAGACGATCGGCGGGCTCGCTGCCTCCGCGAGCCAGGACAGCGGCAGCCGATGCGATGTGGGGAGATCCAGGTGCCCACTCCGGAGTGCGGGAGATGCGACTGCCGCAAGGCGGGCGCAAACTTATGTGGGTGCCTCTCAATCGGCCAGAGGCACCCACGAGCAACTCTCCCAATCTTTGTATATTGCTTATTCACAGCATCTTACGTCTACTGCAATGTGTTGCACTCAGGGGTGAGCCCGCCCGCTCGGCCGCTGGAATTCTGAATTCGGCAGCCACTCGGGCAGCGCCGGCGCGTTCGCGACCGCCAGCGCGACTCGCATCGCCACTCGCACCTCCTGCGCCATCCCCGCGTAGCTGAACGTCGAGCGGTATTCGTCGCTCGGTTGATGGTAGCGCTCGCGGTTGTAGCGGGCGGCTTCCTGCTCGCCCCAGCCAGGGGGTCGACCGACGAAGTCCCTCCCGGGCTCGATCGACAGCGCCGGCACGCCCGCTCTGGAAAACGGGAAGTGGTCCGACCGGTAGAACGAGCCGCGCACGTCGGGCTCGTGCACCACCGCCAGCGATTCGGCACGAGCGGCCTCCTCGAACGCGGCGCCCAAGGTCGACCGGTCCAGGCCCAGGGCGTCGATGTCGCGCGTCGCCCCCCGCACGTTGGCGACATCGAGATTCAGCACCGCCGCCGTCTGGTCCAGCGGGACGAGCGGGTCCCGCGTGTACGCCTCGCTGCCGAGCAAGCCGCTCTCCTCGGCCGTGGTCGCCACGAACAGCAGCGTGCGCCGGGGGCGGGGCTGTACCTGAACCAGCGCCTCGGCGGCCCCGAGCATCGCCGCGACGCCCGACGCGTTGTCCTCCGCGCCGTTGTAAATCGAGTCGCCGTTCGCGACCGGGCCGATCCCCTTGTGATCCCAGTGCGCCGTGAACAGCACCGCCTGGCGGGCCACCGCGGGGTCGCTCCCGGGGATCCTCGCCACGACGTTCTCCGAGCGGACGTGACGCAGCGCGCTCGTGACCTCGACCGCCACGTTGATCCCGGTCGCGACGGGACGGAACTCGCGGTGCGCCGCCGCCCGCGTCAAGGAGTCGAGGTTGAGGCCGGCCCGGGCGAGGGCGGCCTGCGCGGCGTCGTGGGTCACCCACGCCGCGAACGCGATGCTCTGCGCCACCGGCTGGTCGAGCTTGAATTGCTCCACCGACCAGGACCCGCGCACCACGTCCCATCCGTACGTGGCGCTCTCGGCGGTGTGGAGCAGGATCGCGCCCACCGCGCCACGACGCGCCGCTTCTTCGAGCTTGTAGGTCCAGCGGCCGTAGTAGGTCAGGGCCCGCCCGTTGAAGACGGTCGAGTCCTGGAGGCCGGGATCGTTCACGAGCATCAAGAGCACTTTGCCGCGAACGTCCATGTCCTTGTAATCGTCCCACCGCCACTCCGCCGCTGCGACGCCGTAGCCGACGAACACGACCTCGCCGTCGGCGACGATATGACGCTCCGGCCGCTCGAGCACTTTGCCGCGAACGTCCATGTCCTTGTAATCGTCCCACCGCCACTCCGCCGCTGCGACGCCGTAGCCGACGAACACGACCTCGCCGTCGGCGACGATATGACGCTCCGGCCGCTCCGCCCATGCTACGAAATCGTCGAGATAGGTGAGCGGGCGGGTCGCCCCGCCTTTGCCCCACACGAGGGACGGGTGCGGCGTCATGCCGACGAGTGCCACCGATTGGAAGTACGATCCGTCCCTCGCCGCGGGCTCGAGGCCGAGCGCCTCGAATTGGGCCGCGATGTACCTCGCGGCCAGGAGGCCGCCGCGCGTCGCAGGCGCGCGGCCCTCGAGCAGGTCGTCGGCCAGATATTTCAGGTGGGCGTCCATCGCCGCGGTGCTCACGGCCGGGAGGGGGGCAGCGCGGGTCGCCGGCGTGCCGCCGGGCCGTGACGCGCCGGCGCAGCCGACGGATATCATCGCGACGGTGATCGACCATTTCCGGGACACGTGTGGTCACTCCTTTCGAAGTCGGCTGGGGCAGCGCACCGCGTGGATGAGCCCGCGCCGTGTGGGGGCGGCTTCGCTTGTGAGCACGAACGTCGAGTCGTCGAGGAAA